>Ga0116229_10000016_pt1 | contig 168162 bp, 132 predicted proteins | sample S1TSphgellanicum_3_FD_87313 | JGI IMG/M metagenome (GOLD analysis project Ga0116229, IMG submission 87313) | Host-associated microbial communities from peat moss isolated from Minnesota, USA - S1T2_Fc - Sphagnum magellanicum MG | ecosystem: Host-associated > Plants > Peat moss > Unclassified...
CTACGGAGCAAAGTTCAAGCAAGACGTGCGCCGCTACTATGGATCTTTCGTTGGATTCGCTGGACGCGGGGAGATGATCCCGAACGATCAGTCCTATTGCGAGATCGATCCGGTCATGAAGGACAAATGGGGAATCCCGGTGCTGCGATTCCACTGGCAATGGTCGGATCATGAGATGCGCCAGGCCGCTCACATGCAACGCACCTTCGCGGATATCATCGAGGCGATGGGCGGGCGCGTCCATGGCGAAGTGAAGACCGATGGCGCCAAGGCCATCGCCCCGGGCGGGTCCATCATCCACGAAGTCGGGGGGGCCATCATGGGATCCGATCCCAAGTCATCCGTCACGAATCGGTGGGGCCAGACCTGGGATGTCGACAATCTCATCGTCGCCGACGGCGGCGTGTTCGCCTCGAACGCGGACAAGAATCCAACGCTCACCATCATGGCCTTGGCGTGGCGCGCGTCGGACCATATTCTCGAACGCATGCGGCGCAAGGAGCTGTGATGGGGCGTAAGGAGTTGTAATGGACCGGCGTACGACCATCAAGTGGGTGCTCGCCGCCGGCGCTGCGTTACCGCTGAAGGGTGGGCGTGCGGCGCGAGGCGCACCCGTGACACCCGCCGATGTTGCCCCAACGGCACGAGGCTACGGCACGGATCCGAATCTCGTCGCGAATTATCGGCCCGGCGAGCTGTGGCCGTTGACCTTTACGGCGGCCGAGCGGCGCCTCGCCGTCATCCTGGCGGACATCATCATTCCGGCGGACGAGCATTCCGAAAGCGCGTCGGCGGTCGGCGTGGTCGATTTCATCGATGAGTGGGTGAGTGCGCCCTATCCCCGCCATCAGGAAGACCGGACGATCGTGCAAACTGGATTAGCATGGTTGGATACCGAGGCCGTCCGCCGCTTCGGCAAGGGATTTTCGGAGCTCGACAGCGCTCAGCAGCAGGGTATTTGCGATGACATCTGCGACGAATCCCGCGCCACGAGTTCGCGCGCCGATGCCGCAAAGTTCTTCGCGCTGTTTCGCGATTTGACCGCCGGCGGCTTTTATTCAACCCCCGCCGGTCGAAAGGACTTGAACTATATCGGCAATGTGCCGCTCGCGCGCTTCGACGGGCCGCCAGCCGAGTTGATCCAGGCGCTCGGCTTGGATTCTTGAGCGCCTTACGGGTCCCATCCGGAGGACTGCAGTTGCGATTGTCGTGAACAACGGTACTCACTCAAGCAAAATGCCTGCAGAGGTGTCGACGGACCGTTCAGTTGCTTTGCAGCATACGTGCCGTTCATCAACATGGCCGGATCCACGTTGCCTTCCGAATAATCGAGCCGTCGATAGCCAAAACCGGCTTCAGAAAGCTGCGACGAATAATCCGTAGCGCATGCCGATAGCGCCAGACACGCGATCAAGGACGAAAGTAGCTTCATGCTATTCTCCAGGGGCCGCACTTATTGCGAGTAATCTGTTTCTAGCATGAGCATATGAACTAAGCAACCGACCCTGGCCGGCTGTGACGAAAACGATCGCTCATCGTCGTTTTTGGAAATTGACGCTAGAGGCGCGGGAGTCGCACTACAAGGGTCATTCGGATGCTTCTTGAGGTCATCGGGGCCGTGCTGATCGTCTCCGGCCTAGTCGGCGCGATCCTGCCGGTGCTGCCGGGAATACCGTTGATCTTCGGCGGCATCTGGATGATTTCGGGCGCCGATGAATATCGCCATGTTGGGATGTGGTGGCTGATCGGCATCGCGCTCGTCGGTGCCGTTGGGCTGACGTTCGACTTGCTCGCGGGTGCCTTGGGCGCGAAGCGTGTGGGAGCCGGCAAGCGAGCCGTCGCGGGCGCCCTCGCGGGCACCGTGATCGGCGTATTCTTCGGGCTGCCGGGGTTGCTGATCGGGCCCTTTCTCGGCGCGGTGCTCGGCGAACTCACCGCCGGCAACAGCATTCGGCGTTCGACGGAGGTGGGGGTGGGCGCCTGGATCGGTTTGCTCTTCGGTACCGTGATCAAGTTGGTGTCGTCCATCATGATGGTGGCGCTGTTCGGCGCCGCTTGGTGGTGGAACCGCGGCGCCTGACCGCGTGGCAGAGTGGTCCGACGAAAACTAGCCGATGAAATTCCTCCCGCTCATCTGGTCCGGAATCTGGCGCAAACCTGGGCGCACCGTGCTGATCTTTCTACAGGTGTGCGTGGCCTTCGCCTTGTTCGGCGTGCTCCAGGGTCTGAAGACCGGCGTCGAGCAGCTCATCAGCCAAACTCGAGCCGACGTGCTCTTGGTGCACGGCACTCTGGCGCTGTTCGATCCGCTGCCCTTGTCGCTGCTCGAGCGGATCAAGTCGGTTCCGGGCGTCAAGGTCGTCGCGCCGGTGGAATTGTTCGGGGCCACTTATCAATCGCCGGACCAGAAATTGGGCGTCGTCGCGGTGCGGCCGGTCGAGGGCTGGCTCTCGGCGTTTAGCTATACGATAGCACCAGAATACGTCGCGGCCTTCCGCCAGTCGCGTACGGCGGCAATCATCCGCGATGTCGTGGCGACAAAGTACGGCTGGAAAATCGGCGACCACATTCCGCTGCTTTCCAAGACCGTGCAAAAGAACGGTTCGACGGACTGGGCCTTCGATGTCGTCGGCACCTACGCCGACAGCGACTTAGGGGGAGGCGGCGACACGCTGCTGATCAATTATGACTACTTCGATGAGGCTCGCGTTGAGAGCAAGGGCACCGTGAAGCATTTCAAAGTAGCGATTGCCGATCCGGCCCTGGCCGCGACCGTGGCCGATGAAATCGACCGCCGCTTTGCCAATTCAGCGAATGAAACCCGGACCGAATCGATGCGTGAGCTGGCGCAGTCCCAGTTGCAATCGATCGGTGACCTCAACTTTCTCATCCGCTCGATCGTCGCCGCGGTGTTCGTCGCGCTGCTGTTCGCGACCGCCACCATGATGATGCAATCCATCCGGGAGCGCCTGCCGGAGCTTGGGGTGCTCAAGACGCTCGGTTTTACCGATGCGGCCGTGTTTCTCTTCATCTTGGCGGAGGCGCTGACGATTTTCGTCGCCGCGGCGGTGTGCGGCCTGGGATTGGCCCTGACTGTCTTTCCGCTGGCTTCGAAGGTCGTCCCCGGATTGTCGATGCCTCTCATCGTGGTCGCGGCGGGCCTCGCCTGTGCCATTCTGGCGGCCACCGTCAGTGCGGTGATTCCGGCGATCTTCGCGGCCCGGTCGAATATCGTGGCGGCGCTGGCAGGCCGCCGCTAGTGTCCTGTCTCACAAGAGCGCACGCATGAATTTCGCGCGCCAGTGTCTTGCCTTGCTGCGCGTGAACCTCGCGGGACTCATCGAACGGCCCTCGTCCGCTCTGACCATTCTCGTCGGAGTCACCTGCGCCGTCGGCGCGTTGGTCTCCATGCTGGCGATGGGCACGGGCGCTCGCCGTCAGGAGATGGGCGACGTGCGTGCCGACCACGCGGTTTTGAGCAAGACGGGCGAACGGCCGGGGCAGAGCGACATTCCCAGGGACGAGGCGGCGGCCATCCTCGGGCTGCCCGGCATCCGCAAGGGGAGCGCGGGCGAGCCCATCGTCGTGTTTGAGTCCATGACGTTCATCGAGGGACGCCGTCGAGGCACACGCACGCGCATCTATTTCCCGGTGATCGGTGTGACGCCCACGATCACCGAATACCTACCGGAGATGCGCTTCACCGGCGGTCGCATGTTTCGGCCCGGGCTGCAGGAACTGATTGCCGGCGACTCCTGTGCCCGCCAATTCACCGGATTCGAGCTGGGTGACAGTCGCCTGATACACGGTGTCGCGTGGACCGTCGTGGGACACTTCGATGAAGACGAGGCTCAACAGTGCGTGGTCTATGGCGATGTCGACAGCATCATGTCCGCCTTCAAGAGCAATACCTATACGTCGGTGGGGGTAATGCTGCAATCCGCGGCGGACTTCAGTGCATTTCGCGACGCGGTCGCCGCCAACCCGGCCTTGCATCTCGAGGCTTTGCCCGAACGCGCCGTGGTCGAGGACGAATTCAAACAGCTGAACGCCATCTTGTATTTTGTCGCGTATTTCGTGGGGTCCATCATGGCACTGGGCGCGACGCTCGGCGCGGTCAACTCGCTCTACGCCATCGTCGACTCGCGGCGCCGCGAACTCGCGACGTTACGCGCGATCGGCTTCGCACCCGGCTCCCTCGTGGTCGCCGTCCTGGTCGAGTCGGTACTGCTGGCGATACCGGGCGCGCTGCTGGGCAGCGGATTGGCCTGGATCTTGTTCAATGGCCTCGCGGCGAGTCCCTTGGGCTACAGTATTAGGCTCGCCGTCACGCCTGCGCTCGTTGGACTCGGTATCCTCTGGGCGCTCGGCATGGGCCTTTTGGGCGGCTTGCTCCCTGCGCTGCGGGCGGCGCGGATACCGGTCACGACGGCGCTGCGGGCGATTTGATAGATCTGCATCTCACTAAAATTGATCCGCAGAAACGAACAGGGTCTTGCCCTTCGCCTTGATCTCGACGTCCACGAGATAGCGGCGCGCCGCGTGCGGGTCGATGGCGATTCCGAGGCCCGGACTATCGGGTACGGAAACGTGGCCATCCGCTCCGCGCTCCAGATGGTTGGCGGTCAGCTCGCGCGCGAGCGGTTTCGGTGCAAAGGGATATTCGCAGATCTCGTGCTCGCGCAGCCCTGCAAAAGGCTGCAGCGAGGCGCTGAGCGCCAGATGCGAGGTAAACGTGTGGTTGACGAAGGTCACGTTTTTGCCGACCGCGTAGTCGACCACCCTTTTGGCCACGCCGATTCCGCCAATACGGCCGCTATCGATCTGGATATAGCCCACACGGCCATAGTCGATCAGGTGCTTCGCCATGTGAAAGTTGTGCGCGCCTTCACCGCCCGCGAGTTTGACCCGCGGGCTGCGCGAGGCCAGCGACGCGTAGGCTTCGAGCGCCGCCGTATGGAACGGCTCCTCGAGCCACACAGCCCGTGCTGCCTCGAGCGCCGGCAGGCGGGCCGCCGCCGCCTCGACGTTTTCACTGAAAATTTGACCCACATCGACCAGCAGAATGCCGTCCGCGCCCAAGCCTTCGCGCGCTGCGAGGATATGATCGGCGTCGCTCTGAATATCCGTTCTGCCGATCGGCCCCCAACCGAATTTCACTGCGAGAAAGCGCTCCGTCCGCGCGTCCGCCGCGCGCCGCCGCGTCTCATCGGGAGTATCGCCGAACAACTGCGAGGCGTAAGGCAGCTTGCGAAATGCCGCGGGATAGCCGAGCAATTTCCATACCGGCTCGCCGCGGACATGTCCGAGCAAGTCCCACAGCGCGATTTCGATCCCGGACCAGGTGTGGGGGGCTTGCAGCAGGTCCATGCTGTTGTACTCGACCTGGGCTGCGATGCGCGCGATGTCGGACACGTCATCCAGTGACTGGCCCAACACCGAATCAGCGACCGGGCGGCAGGCGCCGTGCGAGATCGGACAGACGAAAGCGGCGATCGAAACGAGGGGTGAGGCTTCGCACTCGCCCCATCCCACGTGCCTGCCGCTCGTTACCCGCACGAGCAATGCATCCTGGCTGCCATCGCCTTCCGTGGTCACCTCAGGCATCGACAGGTAAAAGAAATCGATCGAGTCGATTTTCACGGGTGTGCTCGAATGGTCAATCCGCCGTCCACGACCAGATCGGTACCGGTCACAAACGACGCGCTGTCGGCTGCCAGGAATAGCGCCGCCTCGGCGACGTCGCCCGGCAGTCCCCGGCGGCCGAGCGGGTGCAGTGCGGTGGTCGCTGCTTCCAGAGCCTTTGGATCGGCCGCATGGCGCAGGTACTCGTGCCATAGACGCGTATCGATGTAGCCAGGGCAGATCGCGTTGACGCGGATATGTCGAGGCGCGAGTTCGAGCGCCAGATTGCGCGTCAGTGCGAGCAACCCTGCCTTGGAGCAGGCATAGGCCAGCGCGCCGGGAAAGGCGTGCGTCGCATGAATCGAACTGATGTTGACGATGGCGCCGCCGCTCTCGGGAAACAGCGGCAGAGCGGCTTGAGCCAGCAGGAACGCGCCGCGCAGATTGACGCCGAGCACGCGGTCCCAGTCTGCTACCGTGGTCGCCTCGAACGATCGATCGATTTCGATGCCGGCGTTGTTGACCAGCACGTCGATGCGTCCGTGCAGTTGCTCGACCTCGAGCACGGCATCCGCGATTTGTCCGGCAATCAACAGATCCGCGGCCGCGAACCCGACCGGCAACGCGGCGCAGGCCTGGGTCAATTCCGCGGCCGTGCGCATACCAGCGGCCGCGTCCTGGTCGAGGATGACCACCCGCGCTCCGGCCTTTTGGAATCGCTCGGCGATGGCCTTGCCGATGCCATGCGCTGCCCCGCTGATGAGCGCGACGCGGTTCTCCAGCGACGGGTGAGTAACGGTCAAATTCGGCAGCTCCTATGCCCACCGGCTGGCCCGCACTGGGCAGACAGGGGACTTCAATATATCCTGCCTCGAGCCGTTTTGGGCACGCCATCCCCCGGGGCTCCATGGACTTGGATGTGAACGCCGATTGGACCTACCGTGGATTGCGCGCGGTCCTGTTGGAGAACCGTCTCCTGCGCATCGTCATCCTCCCGGATCTCGGCGCCAAGATCTGGCAGATCACGTACAAGCCGCGGGACGCTGATTTGCTCTGGAACAATCCTCGCGTGCCCGCGCAACTCCAGCCGATCAACGCGCGCTACGACGACGTCTGGAGCGGCGGTTGGGATGAGTTGTTTCCCAATGATGAGGCCGGATTCATCGACGGCGAGTCATATCCCGATCATGGCGAAGTCTGGACCGGAGGGTGGCAGGCGGAGCCGTTCCGCGGTCGTGACGAAGTCGGCGTAGCTTTGAGGTTCACCACCCCGATCAGCGCCATCGCCATCGAAAAGCGCATCGTTTTGCGGCGCGACAGCGCCCAGATCCATTTCCATCACGTCCTGCACAATGGGTCGGGCTCGCCGTTCTCCTTCCTTTGGAAACTACACCCGGCGTTCGCCGTGACCCCGCAACATCGGATCGATTTTCCCGCCATGCGGGTCAACCTTGAGCCCGCTTTTCTGGGAACGCTGGCGGGCGCGCCGGCCGGCTTCGACTGGCCCTATGCAACGATCGGCGGTCGGCAAGTCGATCTGCGCCGCATTCCTCCTGCCAGCGAGCGGCAACTGTATTTCTTCTATGGATCGGAGATGCAGGACGGCTGGTGCGCGCTGACCGACACGGCGAGCGGCCTCGCATGCGGCCTGCGCTTCGACAGCCAAGTGTTCCGGACGTGTTGGCTATTCGCCAGCTACGGCGGTTGGCGCAACCATTGCGTCGCGGTGCTCGAACCCTGCACCGGCTATCCGCTCAATTTCGATGCCATGCGCGCCGCCGGCAGGCACAGCACGCTGGCGCCCGGTCAAACCTTGAGCACGGATGTGAGCTTCGTGGTGCAAGAAGGAGTGCAAGCGGTGACCCGGATCGACCCGGACGGGCGGATCGTCAGCGGTTGAGCCGCTATTCGGAGCGTCCCGTAGCGCTTGGTCCTCCGGGCGGCGGCGGCGCCGAATCCTTGGATGCGGCCGGTTCCAACGACAGCAAGATCGCGGCGACGATGGCGAGTCCGACGCCGGCAGCCTGCCAAACGGTGAGCGTTTCGTGGAGCACGGTCACCGCGAACGCGACTGTCACGAGCGGAAACAACGAAATCAAAGAAATGACGATCGACGCCTTGCCGCCGGACTCGAGCGCCTTGAAGCTCGTGAGCGCGCCGAGTCCGTTCAATGTTCCGCCGGCCACCGCCAGCCAGAATACCATTCGCGACACGTGCCAGTTCAGGGTGGCGGTGACGAGCAAAACCAAGGTGATCGCGATCATGGCATAGGCGAACCACAGGAAGCTCCGCTCGCTCGATATCCGGTTGGTGGCGAGCTTCTGCGTCACGCCGCTGATTCCCCAAAAGACCAGCGCGATGCCCGCGTACAGGATCCAGGAATAAGTCATCTTTAGACCGTGCTCAGCAGATAGATCGCGGCAAATGCGAGCACCAGCCCCACTTTCTGCGCGGTTCCCAGCCGTTCGTGCAGAAAACCAACCGCCAGAATGACCGTCACCAGCGGGAACAGGGCGGTGACCGGCACGACGATGGATGCGTTGCCGCCGACCACCAAAGCGCGAAAGAAGGCGATATTTCCCGTTCCGCCGAGAATGCCGGTCAGGAATGCCCAGCCGATCCCGGCGCGATCTTGCGGTCGCCCGCGGTCCCGCCCTGAGCGCATGACGACAAGCATCAGCGGCAGGAGCCCCAAGGTGAACAGAATCTGATTGGTGTTCGCGTCGACGCCGTCCGAGGCGATTTTCGATACCACGCCCCAGGCGCCCCAGCTCAAGATCGTGAGTAGCGAGAATGCGAGCCATCGGGGCATTCCCGCGAGCGTAGAGTCAGAAGTCATGTAATTTCGTTCTCCTCGAGACAGGGTCTCCTGCCGCAGAGTACAATTGTTTGCATGTCAGGTGTGCTGGCCGAGTCCATGCGCCGCATCAGCGGTCTGCTGCAATCCGGCCAATACAGCGCAGCGCACTCCGAATTAGAGTCCCTGGTGGCTGCCAATCCCGGGTACGTCGAAGGCCTGCGGCTGTTGGCGGGCACAAAACAAGCCTTGGGTGACCTCGCCCAAGCGGAGTCGCTGCTCCGGCGCGCACTCCAAATCGACCCCGGATGGGCCCCCACGCTCACCACGCTGGCCGAGCTATTACTCGTTGAGGGTCGCAGCGCCGAGGCCGTACCGTTGTTGAAGCGTGCGAGCCAAGGTTCCCTTGCGCATCCTCGGGCAGCACTTCTGTTGGTTCGCCACTATCTGGACGCAGGCCAGCCGTTAAAGGCACTGGACGTTGCCGCACCCTGGTGCAATAGCGGCAAGGCCGATCCTGATTTGTCCGCGCTACACGTCGCGGCGTACGCCGCTCTGGGGCGCCAAAGCGAAGCGGTGGCGAACTATCGTGGCCTCGTGGCACTCGCGCCTGAAAATCCCGTCGCAAACCATACGCTGGCTGTCGCGTTGAATGCGGCCAATCAACCGGAGGAGGGTGAGCGCGTCGCGCGTCAGATGTTGCGCCGCACCCGACCGACAGCGGCGCTGCACCACACCCATGCTCGCAGCCTCTTGAGCTTGGAGCGATTCGACGAAGCCGAGGCGGCCTTGCGCGAGTGCGTCCAATTGGAGCCGCGCCGCGCCGACGCGCACGACAGCCTCGCGCAACTCGTGTGGATGCGTACCGGCGATATCAATGAGGCGACGCGCGCGCTGGATCAGGCACTCGAGCAATACCCGCATGACGACGCGCTGAGGGCTGCAAAAGCTGCTCTGTTGCAGGGGGCGGGCGACCCGCGCGGCGCTTACGCCTGCCTTGCCGAACGCGCGGCAGGACCCGAGGCCCCTCCCGGTTTGGTCATTCGCGCGGGACTAGCGGCGCTCGAGTTCGAGCCCGCCACCGCCATTAAGCTCGCCGAACGCGTCCTGCGAGCACAGCCCAACAACCTCACCGCTCGCAAACTTCTGTGCGGCGCCTACTTGGGCGTGGGGGAGGGCGCCAATGCGATCGCCGAGTGCGCAACCCTGCTCAAGGCCACTCCGGACGATCAATACCTCATTGCAATGCAGACCACCGCGCTGCGCTTGCTGAACGATCCCCGCTACGAGTCGTTCTGCGACTACGACAACATGGTGCTGTCGCAGCGTCTGGAAACGCCCCCGGGGTGGTCCGATCTCGAGAGCTTTCTGGCGGAACTCACTTTGCGCTTGAGCGTCCTTCATAATCCTCACGGTCACCGGCTGCTCTATCAATCGTTGCGCGAAGGCACCGAGACGACTCAAGATCTTTCGCGCAGTGAGGATCCCGTGATTCAAGCGCTCTTTCACGCTTTTGCTGCGCCGATCCAGCACTACCGGGATCACATCGGCCACGGCCAGGATCCGCTAAGGCGCCGCAACAGGGGCGTGTCACGATTCAACGGCAGTTGGTCGGTGCGTCTGCACTCGGCCGGCTATCACACCAGCCACGTGCATCCTCGAGGATGGATATCCTCGGCTTGCTACATTCAGCTGCCCGATAGCATGCGAGCGGGAAACTCGGGTGAAGGAATCTTGAGCTTTGGCGCGCCGGGTATGGTCACGACGCCCACGCTAAGTGCCGAGTTATCGATTCGTCCTGAAGCGGGCCAGCTGGTGCTTTTTCCGTCCTATTTCTGGCACGGTACGCTGCCCTTTCACAGCGACCAGCCGCGCCTCACCGTCGCATTCGACGTGGTCCCAGACATCACCACGCGCGCGGACTGAGTGATTTGCTGCGCGGTGTCCCGGCAAACCGCCTTCCATGAGCGGTTTGCCGGAAACTCGCCGCACTTAGAACTTGTATTTCAGTTGAATGCTGCCGGCGCGTCCGACGATCGACCGCCCGAATCCCACATTGTTTTGCACGGCGTTGCCTTCCACTCGGGCATTACCCTCGGTCAAGCCAAATTGGTTGGTGAGGTTTGAGCCGAGCAGATGGATCGACCAATTGTCGCCGATGGCGGCAACGATGCCTGCACCCAGGTCATAGTAGCTGCCCAAGGGATTCAAGCCCGTGCTGTCCTGGTAGTGTTGGCCAATGTGCTCGTACGCCACGAACTCGGTCAACGTTCCCCAGTTGAACACCTGCATGTCGCTCGGCGATACACGGATCTGAGACTTGGGCAAACGCGCGAGCTGTACGCCGTTGATGGCGCCGCAGATCGTTTGTCCGCTGATATTGACGTAGACGTAGCAGCCCTCGTAGTCCTTGTACTTGGCGTCTTCGTAGTTGAAGTTCACCGTCAACTTGAAGTCTCGGACAGGTTGCAGGTCACTATCCGCTCCCGGATTCACAGTGCCGATCAGCCGCAGTCCCTTGGCTGTCGATCCATACGTGGTGATCGGGCCAATCGGCACCTGTTCAATGTTCTCGGGTTGATAGACCAGTCCCTTGAACTCCTTGTCATAAATCGAGGCGTCGATGTAGGTGTAGTGATTCTGAATCTTGAAGCCGCCTTCGTAATTCCGCACGGTGTTGAGGGGCGGCTTCGAAGGGCAGCCGTTCGAGCCGTTGTAGACATTGCAGCGGACACCGTCGAAGTTATCGAAGAACACGCCATCATTGACGCGCACGTAGGCGCTCATCGAGTCGGTGAACTCGTAATTGGCGCCCACGGAGAACGTCGGCATGGTGTTGTGTTCACTGCCGTAGGAGTAGGTACCGTTTGGCAGTTCGACCGCGTTGTCCCACAAATCGTACACGGACCCGAGCTGTTTCGGCGATAGATTGGTCGTCTGTTGATTCAGGTCGATATGTTCGACGCGGAGCGAGGCATCCAGCAACCAGCTCTCGATTTTCCAAGAGTCCGACAGATAGGCGGCGACATTGGTGGCCTTGCCCTGCTCGAGGATTTGGTAGCCCCCATTGGCGCTCACGATCCCTTGGGGGCTCGTCACGTTGTAGATGTTTCCGCCTTCGGTGGCTTGCAATATGATCGGACTCGCATTCGGAACGTTGTCGATCAGCACATTGGAGCCCAATGACCAATTGTCGTTGTCCGTGTAATGGGCGGCATACAAACCCAAAGTCAATGTGTTGCCGTTGCCGAAGTCTTCCGCCAGGCGGAATTCATCGGTGAGATTCGTGATCTTCTTTTGCACGTACCATACTTGTTCGGTGATCACACTTTGATCGCCATTGACCGGCTGACCGTCGGCGTAATGAGCCTGAACGGAGGCGGGGGTCAGCCCGGTCGGCAAGGTCAATCCGGCGATGAACGCCGACAAAGTCGAGGGGTTGCCGTTGTTGACCAGCGCGTGCGTGTTCATGTACCCGCCGTCAAACAAGAAGTTGTTGCTGATAGACCAGCCGTTGGCGAACTTCTCCTTGAGTTCTGAACCGAAATAGTTGAGCTGGGAGCCGCGGCCGTCGGTGATATCGTCATTTTCAAAGCCGCCGGCGGGATTCGGTACCAGGAAGTTCGAGAGTTGCTTGCTGTTATAGGTGTTGTCGAGCTGATTGAACCCGGGATAGGCCTCAACCTTGCCGTTGGACACGATGTAGGGAAAATCGGCGAGCCACAGATTCTTGTCGTTCAGGGTTCGGAACCAAAACATGACCGAGCCATCGTCCAGATCGTGCTTCAGCGTGGCCGTGAGCTGCCCGCCGATGTCGGCAGTATATTGCGGATCACGAACGCCGTCGGATACGCGGTAAAAGCCACCGATGCTGCCGTACCAGCCGTCGATGATCTTGCCGCTGTAGAACGCATCCACACGTTCCGCACCCTCAAACCCGTAGGTGAGGCCAATCGAGCCTTCGGGTTTGTCCGAGCCGGTTCTCAAAATGAAGTTCGCCGTTGCGCCCGCCTGACCGGAGCCGAAAATCGCGCTGGTTCCACCCTGGACGATTTCCACGCGCTCGACGGTGTCGTCCATGCGGATGAGGGAGCTCGAATCCATGAAGGACAAATCCGCGGAACCATACAGGGGTGAGCCCTGGATCATGGTCGTAAAATACGGGGAATCGCCGCCGCCATTGGGAAAGCCGGCCACGTCGATATTCGCTCCGGTTTGTCCGCCTGAAGCTTCCGGCCAAATGCCCGGCGAGAGCTTGAAAATTTCGGCCGCGCTGGCGGGATTCGCGTTTTGAATTTCTTCGAGATTCGCCGACACGATGTTGAAGCTGGCATCGAGCTTCTTGACGCCCTGGGCGGAGGCGGTCACCACGATTTCATTGAGCCCGGTGTCGGTGCCGGCGGCGGCCGTCTCTGTGTCGGCCGCGTATGCGCCGCCGGCGCAGTAGAGTATGCCGGCCACCGCAGCGGCCAGGGTACCCGCCGCCAGGTTGGGTTTCGATGGCGACGACGATGAAATGATCGGTGATCGGGCCAATGGTGCACTCGTGCGGCGGCCGTTGTTGCGCTTTAGCTTCATGAATCTCTCCCCACTGAAAAGCCAGACTACAATTTGTACTTCTTGCAACGCTAGAAGCGATTTCGTGCCGCCTTTACCGCGGAACTCTCAGCTTCAGCGGGCGCAAATGTAGGCTCATTGGCGCGCGATTTCAACTGCTGCGGCTAAATAACAACATTCAGTTAAATTATGCTGCAACGCCGCTAACGCGGAATAATCACTTTGGAGAGGGGATCGGGAATCGAGAGGTAGACCGTGCTCCACAATTGCGCGGCATTCGATTCGTCGGCATCGGCCGCGTTCGCGCCGAACGGAGCAATCTGGAACTGTCCGCCTGCGATGTTCCAGGACCAAAGCTCCGAGTTGCGCATCGTGTGTGCCGAGCGGATGGCTTCCCAGAGTTGCTTCTGAGCCGTACTCAGGAAACCTTGCAACGATGGCGGCAGATCCGGTCGTCGCAGCTGCCGTTCGACTCCCGCGGCGAGCACGGCTTGTTGCCAGGACCAAATGACGGTGCCGTGATACGCGCTGCGGGTCAGTTTTCCTTGAATCTCCGGCGTGGCGTATACAGGATTCGCGACCACGACTCCCACCGGCGTCAGTAGTCCGGCCGGAAAGGGCCGCATCATTGATGTCACGGCTTGACGCAGCGCGGCCGAACTCGGGTGGCCGAACAAGAGTTCGAAGCCTTCGTCCGAGTGCACGACGGGAATGGGCTCGGCTGCGACAGTCAGCGACAGCGCATGGAACCGCACGGGGGCAGACCCAACGGAGCGCAGCGCCGCCTGGTCCGACAGGCCGAGCGTAGCGGCGTAGCGGGCTATGTCGCGGCGGGCGGTTGCGTTCGGTATGGTGACATCAAAAAGCGGCCCGACTTTGGTGCGCCAGTTCTTCGCCATACTCTCGGCATGCGAAAACATTTCGCGGTCGGCAGTGTCCAAGTAAGGGTCGAGCAAGCCACTTGCTAGAAAGCGCCCGGCCGCCTCGAGCGCCGCGGGCACGAACACGGCATTGACGTCATAGGGGAAACGCCCGCCCGCCAATCCATCGTTGCTGTCCCGCCATTGACCCACGGGCACACCGGCTTTGAGTTGGATCAGATTCGGTGCGCGCGGATCCGCTGCGAACGTTGCGGCGGCCCTCAGCACGAACTTCAAGTTGCCGGCCAGATCGGCGCCGAACGTTCGTGGCGCCTGGCTGCGGCTGTCAGTCCGTGCGAGGAATTGCGCAGCCTGCGATCGACCGCGTGCATCGCCGAGCAGCCATTCCGCAGCCACGGGCGCCAGCATGAAGGTGCCGTCGATCATCTTGTAATCGAACACTGGTTTGTCGGACTTGAGTGTGTCGCCGGCGCGCAGATGATTGAGTATCGCGAACTCGCCGATGTCCTCTTCGTGAGCCACTTCACCTTGCGGCGACAGCCGTGTCAGCACGGCGCCGAGGCCCGCCTCCACGGCTTGGGGTTGCAGTACAGGCATCAGCAGGCGCACCGACATGAGGGTGTCGCGGCCGAAGTAGGTGTCGAAGCGCCACGAGCCGGCGATGAACTTCTCGCGGTAGCTCAAGAAGGTGAGCGCATCGCGCGCGCTGGAGTCGGCCGCGGCGCGTTCATTGAACAAATCCTTGCCGGAGAGCGGAGTCAGAGGCGGTTCACCGCTCTGTGCAGTGATCTTGAGCCCGATGACGCCGTCACTATCGGCGGTGAATTGACCCGCATGAAGTGTGCCTCGGGTGACTTCGATGCGGAGGCGATAGCCGGCCGCACCGTCCAAACGATCGCGTGCCCAGGTGATGCTCGCATTGCGAATCGTCGGCTGCGTGTCGACCTCGGGAGGAAAAGTACCGAGCGCCTGATAGTCCCGCAATACCCGCACGCTCGACAGGACCGCTTGCTTGATGGCGAGGTCTTTCGTTCCGGTCACGCTGACCTCTGCGCTCATGCCGTACAACAGGCGGCCCCGCTCGTCCTTGTCGCTGAGCGGTTGCGGCTGGCCGAGCAGCTTCCACACCACCGGTGCGGCGCTGTGTGCGAACCAGAGGCCGACCCCGCTGTTGCCGGCGGGGAAGGCCACAAGAATGCGAGGATCGGACCCTGAGCGCAGCAAGAGGTGGGCGGCGACCGGTCCGTCCCGCAGAAAGCTATTGAGATTGAGACCTTCCTCGACATCGAAGGCCAGGCGCTCATCCGCGATCCCGGCGAGGGGCGTCACGATCGCGATGCCGCCGGCGACCATCGCGGCGCGGCGTACGGCCGACCGCAAGGCCGACTTCAGAGTCGAATTCAGGGAGATTCGTTTCACGGGACTTCCTCGATAAAGACCAGTTCGGAGGATAAAGGCAGCGGCAGCGCGACTTGGATGCCGTCCTGCAGCAACGAGTGGCCTGCCAGCACCGGGGTGATGGCCGCAGGTTGATCCTGAAACGTGATCCGGTAGCGGCCTTCAGGTTTGACGCCGAACAACGGGAATCGGTGCACGAGCTGATCGGGCGACGTGCCGCGGAACGCGTACAGCACTCCGCGCCGCAGGCGGGGCGAGAAATATTCGATCCCGTCCCAATTCACGCCGTCGGGCCGAGCCGCAACGTGATACAAGTCGGCCTCGCGGATGACCGGGCGCAACGCCGATTTGTAGAGCGCAAACTGCGCGTGCGCCTCGGCGCGCTGCTCGGCCGTCCATTGGCGGGTGTCCTGCATCAGCGAGAACCAACCGAGCATGCCACTGCGAAGCATGTAGCGAAAATTTTCGATTCGCGGCGCCGGCCATTTCTCGACGTAGCTCTCCAGCATGGCGGGCGGGAGCACGAAGCTCGCATCGTAGAACGCGCGACGGTTGGAGAGCGGATCGTAGGTATCGGTGAGAGAAAAGTAGTCCCCGTGCCCGGCGCTGCCGAAATCCATCATGCGGCCGCCGTCGTTGCAAACCTCCAGCAGCAACTTCGGGTGTTGGGCCCGCAACCGCTCGTAGATGCCGTAATACGCGCGGGTCGCATGATCACTGACATCGGTCGAGTTCGACCCGTCAACCCACAGGTAACCCGAGTCCGCATAGATCCGCAGCGACCCCAAATCGGGCGGTGCGGCGGGGTGATCGCTGCGCGAACTGCCCTGTGCCACCAGATAGCCGTCATGTTCGAGCATATCGAGGTGATAGTCGTGGACCAGACGTTCGAGTTCGTGTTCCGCCCACGACGCGGCCGCCGGGACGCCCAGATCGATCGTAATACCTTTGAAGGGCTCATCGTATTTCCACCCCGCCGGCGGGTCGGCGATCAGCCAATCGCGTGTCGCTGGATCCTCGATATCGAGAGCGCCGGGCTGCCTCGACGTGCCGGCTTGTGCCCAATCGATCCACAGTCCAAATTTGAGTCCTTGCCGGTGAGCAAAGTCGGCGACACTCGCGATGCCATGCGGAAACTTGGCCGGATTGGGGCGCCAATCGCCGACAGCGCGAAACCAGCCCGCGTCCAGATGGAACATCTCGAGCCCCAGTGCCGCCGAATCCTCGATCATGCGTCGCGCCAGATGTTCATCAACCGCCATGCCGCTACCCCAGCTGTTGTCGACGAGCAGCGGGTAAGACGAGTCGCGCAGCGTGCGCGGATTATTGAGCGTGGCTCGTACCCAACGGCGGAGGATATTGCCGGCGCCGTCCGGTCCGCCGGTGAATGCGCCGATGAATATCGGCGGTGTTTCAAAGGTCCCGCCGGGCGGCAAGCGCGTCCGATAGGGGCCCGGCGCGGGATCGAGGCCGGCATCGCCGCGCAACGACGCGCCGCTCCGTTGCAGCGTGATCCGGGTGCGGCCGCTGAACTCGATGCCGACAAACCAACCCCGCCGCTCGCCGCCGGGCTCATCGACCATGAGGTAGGGAATCATTTCCCGTGGCTCCTGGGGGATAGGCCGGGCGTAGGTGCTCGACCTCCCCTCCCAGGCGTCGCCCTCGCGTAGCGCATCGAGATGCGTCCCCTCACTGGAGGGAGTGTCGGCGCCTTTTTCCACCCAGAATCGTTCCAGCGCGATCGCGGGATCGATCTGCCAATCAAAACGAAAACTCGGGACCAGCGGCAACCACACCGAATCGGAGCTCAGATTCTCGATCGCGATGCTGTGTTCGATCGGTCCGCCACCGGCACTCGTACGCCACCGCCACTCGAGTCGCAGCCGCGGTGACTCGGTCAAGTACACCAGCCGGATTTGACCTGCGGCGAAACGGCTGGCCCGTCGATCGAGGTGCCAAACCACCGACTTCGATTCTCCCCCGACCACGATGTGCTCGGGTAAGGTTTCGTCGGCGCGATTATTCCAGACGGCTGCGCCGTTCAGTCTGAGGGTCGTGAGTCGCGGTGCATGTTCGCCGCCATCGACGGCGATCACCGTCTGTGCCGCCACCAACTTGCCCTCGAATTGCGGCACGCGATCTGCGTGCGCCGCAGACGTCATGCCGCAGCCCGCGACGATCGCCAGAGCGCAATTCAAGGTTGCGTGTGAGTCCATGTTCCGCGTTGCGTGCCGCGCCTAGTCAGATACGCGCCACGGCCGGCAGAACATCCTGGTACGCGCTATAGCCCTCTTCACCGATGTCGAGGAATGGCTTTAAAACAAAGGGTCCGGCCTCGGTCGAAGCCCGCCATTCGTGCTTGCCGCCGTGGTCGCGCTGCGCGGCCAGCAGACTCTGGCGCGCAACGGCCGCAGCCGTCGCAGTTTTCTCATCCAATATGCGCATGAGGACGAGTGGGCCGGCGAGCAATGCAACTGTTTGCGGGTGCGCCGCGTCGATGCTTTCCAGGCGCTGAGTGAGCGGCAGTGCGAGTTCTATCCTGTCGCCCGAGCGCCATTCACGGCGGATCGCGGCGAACCGGCCGGGCTGGGGCGGTGTTTCCGGCGTGCCATTGATCGACAGACGCGCATCTTGTGCCCAGGCGGGGATGCGCAAATTCAACGTAAATGTCTGCGCACTCGGTACCCGCAGCGTCAGGCTGACGCCCGCTGCGTACGGGTAGTCGGTCTCGATGGTGAGGTCGCAAGTCTCGCCATTCTGGCTCCACGCGACTTGCGCCGGCACATAAAGATTCACATAGATGCCCTGCGGATCGGTGAAGCAGGTGCTGACGGCATAGTCGGCGGCAATCATCGGCAATGTGCCGGAACAGCACGGCCAGCGGTCGGGATGAAAGGTCTTCTTCGCTCGCCGCGTGTAGTCCGAGTAGTAAAAAGCGTGTCCGTCCGGCTGGATGGGTTTCGCGCCGAGGACGGTGTTGTACAGGACGCGCTCCATGCTGTCCCCGTAGCGCGCGTCGCGGGTGATTCGCAGCAGATAGCGGGTGAGCTTGAAGTGCGCGTAGGCGCCGCAAGGCGTCTCGAAACTCTTGTTCATGCGCGCAAGGCTGGCGCCCAAAGCGCCGCTGTCCGGTATTACGAAATGTTCGTCCGGGCCCCACCCGCCCGTGGCGAAACTCTGTGCCGCGATCATCTCGAATCCCTGCTGCGCCGCGGCCAAATACATCGGTGTGCCGAGCGACAAATAGGCCTGCGCCGCCGAACTCAGGCCGTTGACGTGGCTGTAGGCATGTTTGCCCGGCAGAACGTTTTCACCGCGTGCGAGCGCCGCGAAGAACTCGTCATACAGAAACCGTCGCGCCAACTCGAGATGCCGCTGCTCGCCGGTCACCCGCCACGCGTGGAATTGATTTTCCGGAACGGTGTAACTCTCGTCCCAAGCGTGCTGACTGAAGTCCTCGCCGGGCTTTGCATGTTCGTTGCGCGGTATTGCCCGCGGCGGCAAGTAGGGGACGGCCGCGTCGGTGGTGCGCGCGAGTGTCGCGAGCGCGGTATCGTCCCCGCTCAGCCGATCTGCGTCCAGTAAGCCACCGACGAGCTTGTCGTAGGTGTAGGCCGGGAAGCGGTTCTCGATGTAGAAGCTTCCCTTCGCGTCGATCGTGGCGGCATACCCGTGCACCAAGCGCTTGACCTTGTCGCGGGTCGGGGCATCGCCTGTAATCGCATGGTAGCGCGACAGCGCGCTCATCCATTGTCCGAAGGTCGCGCCGGGCGCGAATGCATACGTATCGTACCAGCCACCCAATTCGTGCCCGGGCGCGCCTTGTCCGGCGCGCACCCGGAAGGGACGCAGCAACGCATCCTCATCCAGGTCGAGGACCAGTCGGTGATTCTCGCGCGCTTGTCGAGCGAGAGGCCCCGCGCTCAGTTGCACTTGGCTGTAGTTGAGTTCGGCGAGAACCGGCTCCGCGATCGCGGCAGCCGTTGCATCGAGTGCGGGTTGCTTTGGCGTTTCGACGGCCACAGCGCGCCGCCATCCGCCGGCCGCGAGCAAACCGAGTGCAAGAATCCTCCGCCGTCCGGAGTTGATGTCGTTCGACATATTTATGTGCCCCATGCCGTCGTCGGCTGCCCGCTCAACCGGCGCCGCCGGTTGCCCCGGCAGTATAGGCATATCGTCCTGTGAAGACCCGCTACCAGGCGTACTATTTGACTGGTTACGGGGGAATTCCAATGAAGTCGTTGATACTCGTTCTGCCCTTGCTGGCGTGGGCGGCCCACGCCGACACCCCAGAATCCAGCTTTACTCTCCGCGCCGGCGCCGCTGATTTCGGCACCTACTTTCCGACTTATCTCGCCAACGGCTATTTTTCCACCTTCAGCGCGCCGCGCGGTACCGAGGGCAATCTCGCTTACATGGTCGCGTTCATGGACTATGGCAAGGATGATATCGCGCGCCCCGCGGCGATTCCCGGTTGGAGCGAGATTGACTACTCGACCGGCGACTCCGCCGCCGGCCACTTCTGGATGAATCAAGTGCCGATGAATTCGGCGCTGTTTCAGGATTACAGCCAGATCTTGAACATGCGGGATGCCACGCTCACCACCCGCTATCGCTATCTAGACCACGGCAGATCGACGCAGATCGAAGTCACGACCTTCGTCAGCGAGGCCTCGACGCACCTTGCTGCAACGCAGATGTCCCTGACCCCGGACTTCGACGGCGCGGTGCAGCTGTCCTTTGCGCTGAATCTCTGGGCGCCTCATCAGCCGCGCTTGCCGCTCGCTACGCTGACCGGCGACGAGATGCAGGAAGCGGTCGCCGCGCACAACGAGCAACTCGTGGCGATCGCGCCCGCGACTCCGGACCGCGCCGCAATTTGGTATCACGGCGACACCCACGTGTTCGCCGCGGACGGCGATCCCCAGGGGTTGACTCTGTGGCTCGACGGCCGCGCCGAGCAAGGGCTGACGATGGCCGAAGCGGCGGCGCTGCGTTTGCCCGACGGGCTGCAGCCGTTCGCCGTCACGCTGTACAAAAGCCAGTACCGTCTCGCGTTGAATCTGACCGTCAACGTGCGCAAAGGGGAGACCTATACATTCACCAAATTCATCGCCGCCTCGCGCCAGGATTGGGGCGGGGACGCGGCGGCGGATCTCAAACTGGCGACCGATGCGCGCAGTGCGGGCTTCGACGACTTGCTCGAGCACCATCGCGTCGCCTGGCATGACCTCTGGCGATCCGATATCGCGATCGACGGCGATGCGCGAGCGCAGACCGCAGTACATTCGGACCTCTATTACCTGCTCGCTACCTCGACCGCGGACACGCGCTGGCCCATGGGCGCCTGTGGGCTGACGCCCGGTTATACGGGGCACGCGTTCTGGGACAGCGATTCGTGGATCTTTCCGGCATTGCTCCTGATGCATCCCGAGCGTGCGAAATCGTTGGCGATGTTCCGCGCCCACACGCTTCCCGCCGCACAGGCGCGCGCCGCGGCGCGCGGACTCAAAGGCGCGCAGTATCCATGGGAAGCGGATCCAGAAAACGGCAGCGAACAGACGCCGCATTTCGCGTATGTGCTCGGGGAGCGGGAAATCCACGTCAACGCCGATATCGCGATCGCGCAGTGGCAATATTGGCTGGCGACACTGGATCGCGACTGGTTGAAGAAATATGGCTGGCCGGTGATCCGCAATGTGGCCGACTTCTGGGCCAGCCGCGCGTCCTGGAACGCGGGCGAGAAGCGCTACGAAATCGTGCACGTGACCTCGGTCGCCGAAAACTATAATGATGTACCGAACGACACCTTCACCAATGCGTCCGCGCTGAAAGTCTTGAAGATTGCGGCCAAGGCGGCCGCCATCGTTGGTGAGCGACCCGACCCGCATTGGGCTGAAGTGGCCGCAAGGTTGTATATCCCATTCTCGGCGGCGGAGCAGCGCCATCTCGATTTCGATGCGAGCGTGCCCCGCGATCCGTTGGAAGGCAGCACTCTGGACTTGCTGATGTATCCCTCGCTCGATGTGCCGATGACGGCGCAAATCCGCCGCAACGATTTCGACCACACCATGATCGCGGTGAAGCAAGGACACCACCAGCCGCATGGCATGAGCATGGCACCGGCGTCGATTGCCGCCGCTACGGTCGGCGATGCGCCCTTGGCGGTTGCCTGGCTGCAGAGCAACTTTACGAGCAACCTGATCAAACCGCCGTTCAACGTGCGCACCGAGACCGCCGACAACAATACCGGGTATTTCGTCACGGCGTCGGGGGGATTCCTGCAGAATCTTCTCTATGGTTTCAGTGGGCTGCGCATCGAGGACAAGGGCCTCATCGAGGCGTACCCTGCCGTGCTGCCACCCGAGTGGAAATCAATGACGCTCGAGGGTGTGGCGTTTCGGGGTCGGCGCTACGACTTCACCGTCGAGCGGGATGCCGGCGGCAAGGTGATTCTGAGCCGCAGGTTGTTGGCGGACCGCTGATCGAACGGATCGGCGCGAGCCGGTGGGGGTCACATGGGTACATCGATGCAATCAGAAAGTTACGACGCCATTGTGGTCGGCTCCGGCATTTCGGGTGGCTGGGCGGCGAAGGAGCTCACGGAAAAGGGGCTTCGCGTCTTGCTCCTCGAGCGGGGCCGCAACGTCGAGCACATCAAGGACTACGTCAACGCCACCAAGGCGCCTTGGGAGTATCTGCACCGCGGCGGGCGGACCACGGCGATGGAGGAGGCCTATCCGGTGCTGAAGCGCGATCAGCTCAATGAGAGAAATCTCGCCTTCTGGGTCAACGAACAGGAGTCTCCCTACACCGAGATCAAGCGCTTCGACTGGTTTCGCGGCTATCAGGTCGGCGGCCGTTCACTCACGTGGGGACGCCAGAGCTACCGCTGGAGCGATTTCGATTTCGAGGCCAATGCCAAGGAGGGGATCGCGGTCGACTGGCCGATTCGTTACCGGGAACTCGCGCCCTGGTACGACCACGTGGAGAAGCATGCGGGCATTTCGGGTGCGCGCGATGGACTGCCGCAGCTCCCGGACGGCCAGTTTCAACCGGCGATGCCGCTCAATTGCGGTGAAGAACTCGTCGCGGGCCGATTGCAGCAGGCGTTCGGCGGCCAACGACACCTCATCAATGGGCGCACCGCCAATGCGACGCTGGCGCTCGAGGGCCGCGCTCCCTGCCAATACCGCGCCGCGTGCTCGTTGGGCTGTCCGTACGGCGCCTACTTCAGCACCCAGTCCTCGACCCTCCCCGCGGCGATGAAGACCGGCAAGCTCACTCTTAAGCCCTGGTCGATCGTGACCGAGGTGCTCTTCGACAAAGAGCGGGGTCGCGCCTCCGGCGTCCGGGTGCTCGATGCGATCACCGAACAGACGACGGACTACACGGCAAAGATCGTTTTCCTGTGTGCGTCCACGCTCAACTCGACCTGGCTGCTGCTGCGCTCGGCGACCGATGTCTGGCCGGGAGGGCTCGGCAGCAGCTCCGGTGAACTGGGACACAATCTCATGGACCATCACTTTCGGGCCGGAGCGGAGGGAGAACTCGAGGGCTTGAACGACAAGTATTACTACGGTCGCCGGCCCACCGGCGTCTATATTCCGCGCTATCGCAATCTGTTCGGCGACAAGCGCGACTACCTGCGCGGATTCGGCTATCAGGGGGCGGCGAGCCGGGAGGGATGGTCGCGAGCGGTACGGGAGCTCGGCATCGGCGCGGCGTTCAAGGACGAGGCGGCGACGCCGGGTCCGTGGAAATTCGGCGCCACCGCGTTCGGCGAGATGCTTCCCCAACACGCCAACAGAGTGGGCCTCGACACGGGCAGGCGGGACAAGTGGGGGCTGCCGGTGCTCGAGATCGATTGCGCCACGGGTGAAAACGAGCGCTTGATGCGCAAGGACATGATGGACGACATGGCCGAAATGCTCGAGCGTACCGGCGCAAAACGGGTCCACACGTTCGACAGCGGGTACTTTCCGGGAGCGGGTATCCACGAAATGGGAACGGCGCGCATGGGCCGCGATCCGAGGAGCTCCGTGCTCAACGCGCACAATCAAGTGTGGGATGCGCCGAATGTGTTCGTCACCGACGGCGCGTGCATGACGTCCTCCGCCTGCCAGAACCCCTCGCTCACCTATATGGCGTTGACCGCCCGCGCGGCGAACTTCGCCGTTGACGAACTCAATCGCCGCAATCTTTGAAGGGACAGCAATCGCTGAATCAAATCGCATGAACGAATTGCACAAATCACCGGCGCAGGGCTTGGCTTCAACCGTCGATCGGCGCGAAGCCATACGCCTCGTGAGCGCGTGGCTGGGAGCCGCCGCCTTGGCCGGCGGCGCGGACGCGTTGGTTGCCCAAGACTTGCTGGCCGCGCACGAGAAGGTCTCGCTGGCAGGCGAGCAACCGCTCGGAGACTTCACCGTCGAAGACATTGCATTGCTCGATGAGATCGCCGAAACGATTCTACCCGCGACGAGCACCCCGGGTGCGAAGGCCGCGAAGACCGGGGCGTTCATGGCGCTCATGGTCACCGATAGCTACAGTCCCGCCGCGCAGAGGATCTTTCGCGACGGAATGCGCAAGGTGGACGATGCGACTAGGAAGGCTCACCGCGTTTCATTCATGGAGGCGTCGGCGCCACAGCGGACGACCGTGCTCACCACGCTCGACCGCGAACAGCTGCGGGTGATGGACGCGCGCGAGGTGGCCTCGAAGCGTAACCCGCCCGCGGCATCGAGCGTCCACCCTCCGGCGCACTACTTTCGCATGATGAAAGAGCTCGCCTTGCTCGGGTATTTCACGTCCGAGGTCGGCTGCACGCAAGCGCTGCGCTACATCGAGACGCCCGGGCGCTTCGATCCCTGTCTGCCTTATACCGCAGGCCAGCCTGCGTGGGCGGGGCACGCGTGAAACTTGAGCGGGGCACGCCTAAAAGTCCCCGCCATCCGCCGCAAAGACCGTCACCCTTATGGCAACTCGCGAATTCTCATGTTGCGCAACTCGAGTGTGCCGTCGTGATCCCCTTGGATGCCAATGTAGCCTTTTTTGGCGAGTCCGTAGTTCGGATATTTCGAATATTTGCTGGCCGCGACCCGCGCAGCCCACTCCGGACTCCATAGCTCGTACTGCACGACCTTCTGGCCGTTGAGCCAGTGCTCGACGTGCGCCCCGTTCACGATGATCCGGGTCTTATTCCACTCGCCGAACGGTTTGACCACGCCCGCCGGCGGCGCATACACGCCGTAGGCCGATGCCGCGGAGGTGAGCGGATTCTTGCCGTCGGGGTGATTCGCGTCGTCCAATAGCTGGTATTCCGGGCCGCTCCAATAAATGTGATCGTACTCGCGCGTGCCGCGATAGAACACGCCGCTGTTGCCTCCCTTGCCCATCTTCCATTCCAGCTCGAGTTCGAAGTTGGCGAATTCGTCCCGGGTGATGAGATCATCGACGCGGCCTTCCTTCGACAGCGTATCCCCGGTGACATGCCATCCGGCCGGAAAATCGGCGGAATCCCAACCCCGCCAGGCATTCTTGTGCCGGCCGTCGGAGAGCGGGTGCCAGGCGCCCGCGGCGGCTTCGCCATGATCAGCGGCGGGGGCGGGTGCGGCGATGACTAGACAGGAGGCGGTTATCAGCGCTGCGGCAAGTATCTTGTACATATCTATCTCACCTTTCCGGGTTGCAGAGCGTGCGGCAGTGTATGCGCACGGGGGTCGCGACCCGCCGCCCTGGGAACTGTATTCGTGGACGTTCGCGGGTGAACGTCAGGCTTTGAGGACTCCCGATAGTTTGGCGGCATGCGTCGCCAGCGCGTCCATCAACGGCGGATTCAGGCAGTCGTAGGGTTCCAGGCCCAATTCCTTGAGACGGCTGCGCACCGCACCCATGTTCGCGGGATCGGCACCAGCCTCGATGATGGAGGAGACGAAGGCGGCAAAGCCGGGCGCGGACCAGCCCTGTTCAGTCGACAGTTCCGTGTGCACGAAATCCAAGCCGAAAAATGCGTGCTTGGCGTTCTCGATGCGGCCATACATGTGCGTACCGCACACCTTGCAGGCATGCCGCTGAATGGTCGCCGACGGATCGACGACCGCGAGCTTGTCCGGATTCTGCGTGACTTTGACCTTGTCCTTCGCGACCACCGCGACCACGGAGAACAACGCCCCTTTCGGCTTCCAGCACTTGGTGCACCCGCAGGCATGGTTGTGCGCCGTTTGCGCGCCGATCGACACCTTGACCGGCCTGTCGCTGCACTTGCACGTCAGCGTGCCGCCCGCGAAATCCTTCGCTCCCTGCTTGACGCCGTGGTCGACCGACGGATGAATTGAAAACGCCATGATTCTTACTCCCGATGATGTTCATACCAGCTTGTAGAACCGGCCAATCTCACGAGCAATCTTGAATTCTAATTTTGCCGGATCCGATGGCGAGCATCATAACCGATTCGCCCCGCTTGAATCATTCCGGGCATGATATACAGGGAGCCGACATGAATCCCCTCGACGCATTGCATCCGGCGGTCGCCGCCTGGTTCACGCGGACCTATCATGCGCCGACGCCGGCGCAAGCACGCGCGTGGCCGGAGTTCAAGGCCGGCCGCCATGTGTTGGTGGCCGCCCCCACGGGCTCGGGCAAGACCTTCGCGGCATTCCTCGCCGCCATCGACGATCTCGTCAAGGAGGGATTGCGCGAACCGTTGCCGGACGCAACGCGGATCGTTTACGTGTCGCCGCTGAAAGCGCTGTCGAATGACATTCAGCGCAATCTCGAGGCGCCGCTCGCCGGTATCCGCGAAGAATTGCAGGCATTGAATCTCCCCGATGTCGCCATTCGGGCGATCGTGCGCACCGGAGATACATCGCAGACCGACCGGGCCGGCATGCGCCGCCGGGCACCGCACATCGTCGTGACCACGCCCGAATCCCTCTATATCCTCCTAGGATCACAGTCGGGCCGCGAGAGGCTGTCGACCTGCCGTACCGTGATCGTCGATGAGATCCACGCGATCGCTGGGAACAAGCGCGGCGCCCACCTCGCGCTCTCGCTCGAACGGCTGCAGGCGCTGACCCGAGGCGGGTTGACCCGGATCGGATTGTCGGCGACGCAGCAGCCGATCGAGGAGGTGGCGCGGTTCCTGATCGGCGGCGAGGCTGCCGGCCGCTGCGCCATCATCGACAGCGGCCACGTGCGCAGTCGCGACCTCGCCTTGGAGCTGCCGCCGGCGCCGCTCGAGGCGGTCATGTCCGGGGAAGTGTGGACTCAGGTCTACGACCGTCTGGCGGCTTTGGTGGGCGAGCACCGCACGACGCTCGTGTTCGTCAACACCCGCAGGCTGGTCGAACGGGTCGCACGGCATTTGTCGGAGCGGCTGGGCACTGAGCATGTCGCGGCGCATCATGGCAGCCTGTCCAAGGAGCGGCGTCTCGACGCGGAACAGCGCTTGAAGCGCGGCGAATTGAAAGTGCTGGTGGCCACCGCCTCCTTGGAGCTCGGCATCGATATCGGCGATGTGGACCTGGTCTGTCAGATCGGTTCGACGCGGTCGATCAACGCGCTGCTGCAGCGCGTGGGACGCGCCGGACACTCCGTGGGGGGCACCTCCAAGGGGAGGTTGTTTCCCCTGTCCCGTGATGAGCTCGTCGAGTGCGCCGCGTTGCTCGATGCCGTGCGGCGCGGAGAATTGGATCATCTGCGGGTGCCGGAGAATGCGCTCGATGTGCTGGCCCAGCAGATCGTTGCGGAAGTGGCGGCGCAAGAATGGCACGAGGATGAGCTGTTCGATCTGCTGCGCCGCGCGTATCCCTACCGTAACTTGCAACGCAAGGATTTCGACGAGTGTGTGCTCATGCTGGCGGAAGGCTTCAGCACCCGCCGCGGCCGGCGCGGAGCGCTGCTGCACCACGATGCGATCAACAAGATGCTGCGCCCTCGCAAGGGCGCCCGCCTCACCGCAATCACGTCGGGCGGTGCGATTCCGGACAACGCGGACTACCGGGTGATGCTCGAACCGCAGGCGCAGCTCGTCGGGACGGTCAACGAGGACTTTGCGGTCGAGAGCCTGCAGGGCGACATCTTCCAGTTGGGCAATGCCTCGTATCGGATACTGCGCGTCGAGCGCGGTACCGTGCGGGTCGAGGATGCGCAAGGATTGCCGCCCTCGATTCCCTTCTGGCTCGGCGAGGCGCCGGGCCGCACCCTGGAATTGTCGTCGGCAGTGTCGAGGTTCAAGGGCGAGATCGAGCAGCGGCTCGCCGCTGCACGGGCGCCGGGCACGGAGCAGGCGCGGGAGCCGGAGCAGGCGCAAGGGCCGGAGCAGGCGCAGGGGCCGGCCAGTGACTCGGGAGCCGCGATGCGATGGCTCATCGAGACGGTCGGCCTCGATGAGATCGCGGCATTTCAGCTCGTGCAGTATCTTGGCGCGGGGCGTGCTGCGCTCACCTGCTTGCCGACCTTCGACACGGTGGTTTTCGAGCGATTCTTCGACGAATCCGGCGGCATGCAGCTCGTCATTCATTCCGCCTTCGGCAGCCGCGTCAACCGTGCCTGGGGTCTGGCGTTGCGCAAGCGGTTCTGCCGCACCTTCAACTTTGAACTGCAGGCCGCGGCGACGGAAGATCACATCGTTCTGTCATTGTCCCATGCGCATAGCTTCGAACTCGCCGAAGCGGCGCGCTATCTGCATTCGAACTCCGTCCGCGAGGTGCTGGTGCAGGCCTTGTGCGCGGCCCCGATGTTCGAAGTGCGCTGGCGCTGGGATGCCGGCATCGCGCTGGCGCTGCCGCGTTTTCGCGGCGGCAAGAAAATTCCGCCGCAGATCGCACGCATGAACGCGGAAGATCTGTTGGCGTCGGTGTTTCCCGACCAAGTGGCATGCGCCGAGAACTTATCGGGCGCGATCGAGGTGCCCGATCACCCTTTGGTGCGGCAGACCGTTCGCGATTGTCTCGAAGATGCGATGGACATCGAGGCGTTCGAGGCCGTGTTGCGCGGACTCGAACGCGGCGCTATCCGCGTCGTGGCGCGCGATCTGACGGAGCCGTCGCCGCTCGCGCTGGAGGCGCTGAACGCGCGGCCCTACGCCTATCTCGACGATGCGCCCCTGGAGGAGCGGCGCACCCAGGCCGTGATGAGCCGCCGCTGGCTGGATCCCGAATCCGCGGCCGACATCGGCAAACTCGATCCGGAGGCCATTGCGCGGGTTCGCGCCGAGGCGTGGCCCGATGCCGCGACGCCGGACGAATTGCACGATGCGCTGCTGTGGCTGACCTTCATGAGCGAGGAGGAATGTCGACGGGAGGCGAGCTGGTCGCGAATGATGCAGGAACTCCTGAGTCAGGGGAGGGCGGTGAGGATACCGTGGCCGGAGCACGGCGCGCTCTGGACGGCGGCCGAAAGGCGCGCGCTGTTCGAGCCCTGCCCACCCGGCGATGAATCGCTGGTAACGATCGTCCGCGGACGTCTCGAGGGCTTGGGCCCGGTCAGCGCCGCGTCGCTCGCCGCGTCGCTCGGTGTTCCCGAAGCGCGGCTCAATAGCGCTTTGGCGGTGCTCGAGGCCGAAGGATTCGCGATGCGCGGCCGCTACACGGCAGACGCTGCCGGCGACACGGCTGCCGAGGAGTGGTGCGAGCGGCGGTTGCTGGCCCGGATTCACCGTTATACCGTCAAGCGCTTGCGTGCCGAGATCGAGCCGGTGCCGGCGCGGGACTTCATCCGATTCCTGTGCGACTGGCAGCGGGTGTCACCGGAATCGCGCATGCAGGGCTCGGAAGCCGTGGCGGCGGTACTCGCCCAACTCGAAGGATTCGAAGCGCCCGCCGGCGCATGGGAGACCGAGATACTTCCGGCGCGCATCGCGGAGTACGAACCGCCGTGGCTCGATGACCATTGCCGCGCCGGCCGCTTCATCTGGACCCGGCTCGCGCCGCGCGGCGCGCACGCCCGCGGCGAGCACGCCGGCGGCGAGCACGATAGAGTCCGAGGCGCTTCGCCGGTTCGCTCTACCCCGATCGTTTTGCTCGCGCGGCGCACCGTGGCCGACTGGTCGGCTCTCGTGGATGCACCCGAGGCTAAGCATTTGACCTCGAGAGCGCAGGCGGTCGCGGTCTACCTGCGGGAGCATGGCGCGTCATTCTTCGATGAGATCGCGGAGCATGTGGGCATGTTGCCGGTGGAGGCCGAAGAAGCGCTCGCCGAGCTGGTGGCGACGGGCTTGGTCAATTCCGATAGTTTCGCGGGGCTGCGCGCACTGCTCGGTATGAGCGGACGTCGCGGCAAATCGGCCATTCATTCGTTTCGGCACAAGCGCCGCCTGGCACTGTTCGAAATGTCGGACGCGGGGCGCTGGGCGCTGGTGCGGCGTGCGTCGGCGAATGGACCGGCTGGAGCGGCGGTGGTCGGCGAGGCGGCCGTCGAGCAGATCGCGCGCACGCTGCTGCGTCGTTGGGGTGTGATCTTTTGGAAACTGCTGATCCGTGAAGGCGACTGGTTGCCCCCGTGGCGCGACATTCTCAAATGCTGCCGGCGCTTGGAGGCGCGAGGCGAGGTTCGTGGCGGGCGATTCGTCGCGGGATTTTCGGGCGAGCAGTACGCCACCCCCGAAGCGGTGGTTTTGCTGCGCGACGCGCGCCGCAAGCCCTACACGCAGCAGCGCATTTCGCTGTCGGCCGCGGATCCGCTGAATCTGATCGGTGTGGTGACTCCCGGGGCGAGGTTGGCATCCCTCGCGGGCAACCGGCTGCTGCTGCGGGATGGCTTGCCGATCGCGACTTACGCCGCGGGCGAGGTTCAGTACCTCGAAGATCTGGCGGCGGCGGAGCAGTGGGAAGCGAAAACCGCGCTATTGCGCCGCCATGCCCCGCAATCACTCGATGGCCTCGCCTCTCCCTGACGAACGTAGCGGCCGCGCGCATTACCATTCTGTGACAGGCATCACGTCGGCGCCGCCATTATGTGGAATCTTTTCCGTCAAATCGAATCATCGGTGTTGCATCCTTGACGCTGTTCTTCGCGACAGAAGATACTTTGAGCCAATCTAAAGTGTGTTCGACTCGCACACGCCGCCGGCCATTACGACACACTTATGACATCCATCGACATTTCCGTAGTGATTCCGACTTTCCGCCGCGAAAAACAATTGCTCGAAGCGATCGGCAGCATCATCCCGCAACGAGACGTTACCCTCGAAATCATCGTAGTGGATGACAGCCCCGACGGATCCGCGCGGTCCGCCGTCGAGTCGGTGACCGATCCGCGTGTGCGTTATATTCAGCGTGCCGAGCCGTCCGGCGGCCGACCGGCCGTGGTCCGCAACGAGGGCGCCGCGGCCGCCAAGGGCCGCTATGTACATTTTCTCGATGACGATGACATGCTCGAACCCGGCGCTCTCTCGGCATTGTCGACGGCGCTCGACGCGGACCCCAAGGCGGGCATGGCGTTCGGCGTCATCGTGCCGTTTGGCCTCGATGAAGTGAAGCTGCGCCATCACCAGAAATTCTTCGGCGAAGCGCGACTCATTGCGCGCCGTCTGCGCGGTGCGCGTCAATTGAGTGCCAGCCTTTTGTTCCGTCCGGCCGTTCTGGTCAATTCGGCCTGCATGGCGCGCCGCGAGGCGTTCGTCGCGGTCGGCGGATTCGATGCGGAGATTCCGGTTTGCGAGGATGCGGACCTCTGGGCGAGGATCGCCCACGCGACCGGGTTCGTTTTCCTCGATAGACCCATCGTCCGCTACCGCACCGGCGCATCCTCATTGATGCATAACCTCGCCGAGAATGACGAGAAGATGCACCTGTCGTATCTGCGCATTCAGAACAAGTACCGCGAGACCCATGGGTTGCTGCAGTTTCTGGCGATGAAGATCTGGGCACGAGCCATCTTTCGTTGATGAATCGATGGATTCGACGCTGTCCTCGAGCCCGCTTCCCTTGACCGCCGACGCTGCGCGCGCGGCGCAAGCCGACTCGAGCGGCGCAGTGAAGGATCGCGCCGCCGAGACGCGATTCTATCGGCCGGAACTCGATGGATTGCGGTTCTTCGCGTTTCTCGCGGTTTACATCGAACACACCGTGGGATTCGGTGTCGGCACTCACCATCGTTTGCCGGCGTGGCTCGGCGATGCGTTGGGCACCATCGGCATCGCGGGCACGTTCGGTGTCGACCTATTCTTTGTGCTGAGTTCGTATCTGATCACCGAATTGCTGCTGCGTGAGCGTGCTCTGCGCGGCTTCCTCGACGTCAAGGCGTTTTACATTCGCCGCATCCTGCGCATCTGGCCGCTGTATTTCTTATTTCTTTTCCTGGCGTATGGACTCACCTTCATCACACCGACCGAGGGTCTGACCTGGTGGCATTTGCTGGGGTTCACCTTCTTCGCCGGCAATTGGGTCTATTTCCTGTGGCCGGTGACGACGGTGGCCGGGCCGTTGTGGAGCGTTTCGCTGGAAGAGCAATTCTATTTGATATGGCCGTGGGTGATTCGCCGCTCGAGTCCTCGGCGCTTGGCGCTCTACGCCGTCGGACTCATGGTGTTAGCCGCGATCGTGACCCTCGCCATGGGGATATTGCGTCCGGATTTCGATTGCGTGAGCAAGAACTCCTTCACGCGCGTCGACGGAATTGCGGTCGGCGCGGTGCTCGCCGTGTTGCTACAAGGTGGTACGCCGCAGCTCTCCGCCGCCGCGCGGGGTGCTTTGTTTGCGTTCAGCATCGCGGTGATTCTGTGGGTCGCTCACAATTTCGGGCTGACTCATGTGCCGGTTGCGCTGTTGCCCTTGGTGACCGGATGGCCGCTGGCTGCGCTCGCCTGCGGTGGAATCTTGGTCTCGGTATTGGGCTCGACCGGGCGCTGGACCGCGCCGCTGCGCAGCGGCCCGTTCGTGTATCTCGGGCGCATCTCCTACGGCCTGTATGTGTACCACGAGCTGTTGCTGTTGGTCGCTGCGCGGGTATTCCCGGAACACGATTCCTCGCCCGCCCAGATGTTGGGATACTGGGTATTCGGACTCGGCACGACGCTGCCGATTGCGGCCGCGTCGTATCGTTTCATCGAGTTGCCGTTCCTCCGCTTGAAGCGGCGCCGTTTCACGGTCGTCCCGTCACGGCCCGACTAGCATGAAAGTACTGGCGGGGTTGAGCTCAATTATCGGTAATGATCGTAGGTTATTCGTGAATATTGTAGGACTGCGTTGACACGTTTCGAGCACCGACGGTATCCTCGATGCCTCACATCAGATCGATCCGTGAATAGGCGCCGATCAAAAACGCTTAACTTATTACATGGCGGGCGTCAAAGACGCGCTATGGATCGACGTGCGAGAATCGCGGGATGCGCGTCGCTGGCAGCTGCAACATAGGGATGAACCCAATTGGCTCATTTTGGGGAAGGCGACGCGCTCATTTTCACTCCGCACCAGGGTTTGGAAGGCCTGGAGCGTTTGGCTCCCGCATGGACCTCACTGGTTGAGTCGATGCCCGGCGCAAGGTTCGTGCATTACCCCGAGTGGTACCGCGCCTATCTCGTTTCACTCGAAACCGACCCGTCCCGAGTCTGGTTCATCGGTGCCTACCAACAACAAAAGCTGATCGGCGTCTTCCCGCTGCAATTTCAGAAATACGTGGTCAAGGGGATGCAGCCGCGCGTCTTCGGCACCATCGACGATGACGAGATGCAATCCAGCGACTTCATATATCGGCGGACGGCGGAAAACGACGGCTTGCTGTACGATTTCACCCAGTGGTTGCGAACGCAACGCAAGATTCGCTGGGACGAATTGCGTTTGCGCAAGGTGCGGGAAGACTCCGCCATCGCGCATTCGGCGCGCGCCCGTTTGCCGAAAGCGACCATCATGCTGTGCCACGACGGTAGCGGCTACTTCCAGACCTGCGGCAGCTACGACCTCGCCACCGAAGCGGTGTCGGGTACCTTCAAACGAAATTTGCGCCGGCTCGCTCGCCGCGCCGAGGAAACCGCTCCGCTACGCCTGCGCTCCTATCGCCGCAAGGACGAACTCGAGCAGGCGTTCGAAACCTTCTTGGACATCGAGGCGTCGGGATGGAAGGGCGATGCCGGGAGTTCGTCGGCGATTCGCTGCCGCCCCGCGATGCTCGCGTTCTACCGCGCGGTGGTCGAACAATTCAGCGCGCGCGATGCGTGCGTCATCAATGTGCTATGGCACGGCGATCGCCCGGTGGCCGGTCAGTTCTGTCTGCACATCGGCACGACGCTCAATATTCTGAAAATCGGTTTCAGCGACGAGCACGCGAGCTTTGCGCCCGGCAATCTGCTGCTCGAACGGACGATTCGCATGGCTTGCGAGGAGCACAACATGGAAATCGTCAGCCTGGTGAATAATCCGTCATGGGCCAGAAACTTCAAGCCGCTGAGCTTGGGTGTATGGTCCTATTGCGCGCCGAATTGGACTGCGCGCGGCGCCATGATTCACTTAGGGGTACTCGCCAAGCGAGTGCTCGAGGGACGCGGACGCAAGCCGCTCGAGATCGCCAAACCCCACGCGGATGTCGAAGTCGCGCTCTAAGCGAGCGCTCTGAAGGCGCGCTGCCGCGCCTGGATCTATTCGGGGCTCATTCTCGCCGTCGCAGATCCGACAGTCTGTCAGGGCAACGGCAACTGCGACGTGTTCCAGCCGCCTCCCAGCGCTTCGATCAGCGCCACACTCGCCTGTAGCCGGCTCGACAGCACCGATAGTTCAGTCTGCTCGGCGGAGAGCCGGGTGGTCTGCGCGGTGATCACGCTGCTATAGGGCACCGTGCCCGCCTTGTATTGATTGAGCGTCAGCACCTCGGCTTCGCGCGCCGCTTTTACCGTCTCGTCCTCGATGACCGCCTGCTGCTCCAATACCCGCAGCGTGACGATGTCATCCTCGACCTGTTGGAAGCCGGCCAACACGGTTTGCCGGTAGGTGTCGACCGTTTTTTCGTAGGCGGCGCGCGCCTGTTCCACCTGCGCATGGCGCAATCCGCCGTCGAACAGGGTTTCCGCGAGCGACGGGCCGATCGACCACACCCGATTCGACGCGCGGATCAAATGGCTTATGGAACTGCCCGAGTAGCCGTCCGAGCCGCCGAGCGTCAAGTCGGGAAAATACGCCGCGGTGGACACGCCGATTTGCGCATTGGCCGCGGCCACGTTGCGCTCCGCTTCGGCCACATCCGGCCGCCGCTCGAGCAAGGTCGACGGAACTCCCGCGGGAACCGTCGGCACATCCGTGCGCATGGTGGAGGCGCGCAGCGAAAACACGGCCGGTTGCTCGCCGATGAGCACGGCGATCGCATGTTCCAAAACCGCGCGCTGGATCTTGGCATTGATCTGCTGCGCCTGGCTCGACAGTAGCTGGGTTTCCGCGCTCACGACGTCGGCGCGGGCGGCGACCCCGAATTTGTAACGGCTTTGAGTGATCTTCAAGGATCGGGTCTCCGCGTCCACCGTGTCGTCGAGCAGTTTCTGCAGCTGGTCTTGCGCGCGCAGCTCGAAATAGTCCGTGGCAAGGTCGGCCTGGGCCGAGAGGCGCGCCGCGGCCAGAGCCGCCGCGCTCGATTGCGCCGCGGCTCGATCGCTTTCCGTGGTGCGGCGAATTTTGCCCCAAATATCCAAGTCCCAACTGCCGGAAATGCCCGCGCTATTGGTGATCGTACTGTGCGCAGGAGTGGTGACGGGCACGCCCTTGGCATTGAGCGTGGTCGTGGTCGCACCGTCCTCGCCTCGCAGCCGCGAGACGCTGGCGGAGAGCGTGGGCCAAAAACCCGCCCGTGCCTGTGCAACCAGGGCTCGAGCCTGATCGAAGGCGGCCGCGGCTGCCTTGACGTTTTGGTTCGAGATGTCGATCCGTACTTCCAGCTGATTCAAGGCTGGGTCGTTGAATATTTCCCACCAAGGTCCGCGCGACATCGCGTCGTTGGGTTCACTCGGTTTCCAGTCCGCCGCTTCCTTGTAGTCCGCCGCGGCCGGAGACTTTGGGCGATGGTAGTCGGGTCCAACGGCGCACCCCGACAGCAGCGCCGCCATACCGCCCGAGAGCCAGAGCGTCCGCCACAGCGCCCGCACGGCAGGCCTCACGTCCCGGCACCCGCGGGATCCAATCCGCCGTCGCCCAGCGGCCGGCCGGCGACGCGCGCCTTTTTCCAATAGCGGTGCACGTACAGGTACACGACGGGTGTCGTATACACCGTGAGGAGTTGGCTCACCACGAGGCCCCCGACGATGGCAATCCCCAGGGGCCGGCGCATCTCGGTGCCGTCGCCCGACGCCAGGGCCAGCGGCAGCGCCCCGGCGATCGCGGCGCACGTGGTCATCATGATGGGCCGGAAGCGCAGACTGCAGGCATGCGCGATGGCCGTGCGCGGATCCATGCCGAGATGGCGTTCCGCCTCGAGCGCGAAATCGACCATCATGATGGCATTTTTCTTCACGATCCCGATCAGCAGCAGAATCCCCAAGAAGGCGATCAGACTGAATTCGGTGCCCGTGGCGAGCAGCGCCAAGAGCGCGCCGACTCCCGCGGAGGGCAGAGTGGACAGAATGGTGAGCGGCTGGCTGTAGCTCTCATACAGCATGCCGAGCACCACGTAGATCGCCAGCAGCGCCGCGAGCAGCATCAAGGGGGTATTGTTGTTGCTTTGCTGGAACAGGCGCGCGGTCCCGTAGCTGCCGCCGCGGATGGTGACCGGCACGTGGATTTCGTTCATCTTGCGATCGATCGCCTGCAGCGCCGTGTCGAGCGCCACGCCTTCCGGCAGGTTGAAGGCGATGGCGGTCGACACCGAGGTTCCGGTGTGATTGACGCTCACCGGCGTGGTCCCGGTGCTGAAGTGGCTGAAGGCTGAAAACGGTACCACCGTTTCCGCGGCGATGCTCACGGCCGAACCGGTCGAGGTGTTGCCGCGCCCGGCATTCGCCAGCGAATTGGCGGCGAGGTTTCGCGCCACGTCCTCGGCCACCGCCGTGGCCGTCGGAGCCGCGGTCGACGTGGCGGATTGGATGACGGTGGTGCCGGCGACCGCCTGGGTGGATTGCGTTCCGCTCACGGCGTTGCCGGAGGTGCTCACATAGAGTTCCTTCAGCACTTCCGGGTTCTGCCAGAATTCCGGAGCCACCTCCATGACCACGTGATATTGCTGCGGACTGAAAGGATTATAGATATTCGATACCTGGGATTGCGCAAACGCATCGCCCAGCGCGTTGTCGATCTGCACCTCGGAGAGCCCGAGGCGCGACGCGCTGTCCCGGTCCACGATGAGGTCCGCCTCGAGCCCGCCCGGCTGCATGTCCGTATCGACGTCCGTGACCTCCGGCATGTCCTGCAGCGCGAGCCGCAGCCTTTGCGACCAGGTTCGCAGTTCCGTCAGGTCATCGCCGAGCAGCGTCCATTGATACTGCGAGTTCGCCGATCGGCCGCCGCCGCCGCCGATATCCTGCACGGATTGCAGGAAGGCCGACACTCCCGGGACCTCGTTCAATTGCGGCCGCAGGCGCGCGATCACCTGATCCGCCGAGATCCGGCGCTCCTTCAGCGGCTTCAGCGCAATGGTGAGGTTGGCATTCGCGCCGCCGCCGCCGCTCGGACCGAAGCCGCCTCCGCCCACCGAGCCTGTGACGGTGCTGACGGCCGGATCCGATTGAACTATCTTCGCCACCTGCTGCAGCTTGCGCTTCATGAGCTGAAACGAACTCGACGCATCGCCGCGGATGCCGCCCTGCAGCTGGCCCGTGTCCTGCTGCGGGAAGAACCCCTTCGGGATCACGATGTACAAATACACATTGAGTCCGATGGTGGCGCAGAGCACCAGCATCATGAAGCGTGGATGATGCAAGGCCCAGTCTAGCGTGCGCTCGTAGTTGTGACGCAATTGCACGAAACCGCGCTCGAAGGCTTGCCCGAAGGCCGATTGCTTCCTGCCGGCCTCGCGCCGCAGCAGCAGCGAACACATCATGGGCGTCGTGGTGAGCGATACGACCAGAGAGATCAGGATCGACACCGACAGGGTGACGGTGAACTCGCGGAAGATTCGTCCGACGATCCCGCCGGCGAACATGAACGGAATGAATACCGCGACCAGCGAGAGGCTCATGGATACGACGGTGAAGCCGACTTCGCGCGCACCCAGGAGCGCGGCGCTCATTCGCGGCATGCCGTCCTCGATGTGCCGAGTGGTGTTTTCCATCACGACGATGGCATCGTCGACGACGAAACCGGTGGCCACCGTGAGCGCCATGAGCGAGAAATTATCGAGGGTATAGCCGAGCAGGTACATCGCGCCGAAAGTGCCGATCAGCGATACCGGAACGACGAGGGCGGGAACCAGCGCGGCGCGATAGCTGCCCAGGAAGACGTACACGACGAGGATCACGAACGCCACCGCCAGCATCAGCGTCTGTTCCACCTGCCGCAAGCTGGCGCGAATGGTGATCGAGCGGTCGAAAGTCACGATCAGATCGATTTTCGGATCGATGGAACTCTTCAGCAGCGGCAGTTCCGCCTTCACCGCATCGATCATGTCGATGATGTTGGCGCCGGGCTGCTGGAAAATGGTGACGAACACCGCGGGTTTGCCGTTGTACAGCCCGTAGGTGCGGATGTTCTCCGTTGCGCCATCCTGCATGTCGAGCACGGTCGCCACGTCCCCGAGGCGTACGATCGATCCATTGCGGTTGGCGATGATCAGATTGCGATAGGGCCCCGCATCGCGGGCATTGTCGTTGGTGTAGATCTGATAGTGCAGCCGGTCGGATTCGATGGCCCCCTTGGGCGCGTTCGCATTGGCATTCGAAATCGCCGCTCGAACGTCCTGCAGGCCGATGCCGTATTTCGACAGCGAGAGCGGGTTGATTTCGACCCGCACCGCGGGCAGCGCGCTGCCATTGACGTTCACGCCGCCGACCCCGCCGATCTGCGACAGGCGCTGCGATATCACGGCGTCGGCCGCATCGTAGATCTGGCCCTGGGTGAGGACATCGGAGGTCATGGCGATGGCCATGACCGGAAATAAGGCGCTGTTGAGCTTGCGGTAGGTGGGATTGTGGGTGAGGGCGGAGGGCAAATCCGCATGCGACGCCACGATGGCGGCCTGCACGTCGCGCGCCGCGCCGTCGATGTCGCGATCGACGCCGAAGGTCAGCTGAATGTTCGCCGTGCCCACCCCGCTCGAGGAGGTCATGTCATCGACATCGGCGATGGCGCCGAGATGCCGTTCGAGCGGTGTCGCCACCGTGCTCGCCATCACTTCGGGGCTCGCCCCCGGCAGTTGCGCCGAAACGAATATGGCCGGCACATCGATGCGCGGCAGCGGCGCCACCGGCAATAGCATGAAGGCGACCCCGCCGCACAGGGCGACGCCGACCGTCAAGAGTATCGTCGCCACCGGCCTCTCGATGAAGGGCGCGGAGATATTCACGTCGGATTATGACCTAAGGCGGCGTTTTCACCGGCCTTCGCCGCTCCGCGAAAGCGCGCAGCAAGCCGGCCGAACATCAAATAGATCACAGGCGTCGTGAACAGTGTCAGCACCTGGCTCACCAATAATCCGCCCACGATGCTGACGCCCAAGGGGTGGCGCAGTTCCGACCCCATGCCGGTGCCGAACATCAGGGGCAGTGCTCCGAAAATCGCCGCGACCGTCGTCATGAGGATCGGCCGAAAGCGCAACAGGCAGGCCTTGTAGATGGCCTCCCGCGGCGAGAGCCCCTCATCGCGTTCCGCCACCACCGCAAAGTCGATCATTAGGATGGCGTTCTTTTTCACGATCCCGATGAGCAGGATGATGCCGATGAGCGCGATGATCGTGAGGTTTTCGCCCGCGAGCATGAGCGCGAGCAGCGCGCCTATCCCGGCGGAGGGCAGCGTGGAGAGAATGGTGATCGGATGGATGAAGCTCTCGTACAGCACGCCGAGTACGATGTACATCACCAGCACGGCTGCGACCAGCAGCAATAGTTCGTTCGACAAATTGCTGCGGAAGGCGAGTGCCGCCCCCTGGAAGGTGGTTTGAATGCTTTGCGGCAGCCCGACGCCGCGTTCGACGTTTTCGATGGACGTCACCGCGGCGCCGAGCGATGCGCCCGGCGCCAGATTGAAGGACACCGTGGTTGCCGGGAATTGCGCCAAGTGGTTGATCAGCAGCGGCCGCGTTTCGACGTCCACCTTGGCGATGGCCGATAGCGGAACCTGGCCGCCCGCGGCCGAGGGCACGTAGATGGAGGCGAGCGAGTCCACCGACCGGTACGACGCCGGATCCGCTTCCAAGACGACGCGGTATTGGTTCGACTGGGTGAAGATGGTGGAGACGATGCGTTGGCCGAATGCGTCGTACAACGCGTTGTCCACCGTGCCCACGCTGATGCCGAGCCGTGCCGCGCTGTCCCGATCGATGGTGATGTACGCGGCGAGTCCGTCGTCTTCCTGGTTGCTGACGACGTCGGCGAGGTCCGGTTGCTCGCGCAGGGCGGCCACGAGTTTCGGCGTCCAGGTGCTCAAAGCCACCGAGTCGGCGCTTTCCAGGGTGAATTGATACTGAGTGCGGCTCACGGTGTTGTCGAGAGTCAGATCCTGCACCGGTTGCATGTACAAAGTGATGCCGGCGATGTCGGCCGTCTCGGCGCGCAGCCGGCGGATCGCATCCGCGACGCTCGAATCACGCTCGGCGCGGGCCTTGAGGTTGATCAGAAAGCGGCCGCTGTTGAGGGTCACATTGTTGCCGTCGATGCCGATGAAGGACGATAGACTCACCACATCCGGATCCTTGAGGATGGCGGCGGCGAGCGCTTGCTGGCGATCCGCCATGGCGGCGTAGGAAATCGACTCGGTCGCCTCCGAGACGCCTTGAATCAAGCCCGTGTCTTGATCGGGAAAGAATCCCTTCGGAATCAAGATGTACAGAATCGCGGTCAGCGCGACCGTGCCGGTCGCGACATACAGAGTCAAGGTCTGGTGGTCCAGCACCCAGGTGAGCCGGCGGCCGTACCATTCGATCAGCGCTGCGAACCAATGCCCGGAACCGGACGCTTCCCGTTCGGCCGCCGGGCGGTGCTTCAAGAGCTTGGCGCACATCATCGGCACCAGCGTCAGAGAGACCAGGGCCGAGATGAGAATGGTCACGGCCAGGGTCACCGCGAATTCGCGGAACAGTCGCCCCACCACATCCTGCATGAACAGCAGCGGAATGAGCACCGCGATCAACGACACCGTGAGCGAAATGATGGTGAAACCGATCTGTCCGGCACCCTCGAGGGCCGCTTCGAGCGGCGTGCGCCCGAGTTCGATGTAGCGCGCGATGTTTTCGATCATGACGATGGCATCGTCGACCACGAACCCGGTCGCGATGGTGAGCGCCATCAACGACAGATTGTTGAGGCTGAAATTCGCCAGGTACATCACGGCGAACGTGCCGATCAGCGACAGCGGCACGGACAGGCTGGGAATGATCGTGGCCGGAACGTTGCGCAGAAACACGTAGATCACCAGCACGACCAGTATCACCGAGAGCACGAGTTCGAATTCCACATCGGCGACCGACGCGCGGATGGTCGTCGTGCGATCGGTCAGCACCGTGAGGTCCACCCCCGCCGGCAGCGCTGCTTTCAGCGAGGGCAGCAACTTCTGGATTCTGTCGACGACGTCGACCACGTTCGCGCCCGGCTGGCGCTGCACGTTGAGGATCAGCGCGGGCGTCGCGTTCATCCAGCCGCCGAGCTTGGAATTCTCCGCACCCGACACCAGCGTGGCCACGTCCTTGAGGCGCACCGGGGCGCCGTTCTTGTACGCGATCACGACCTCGCCATAGTCGTCCGCGTTTCTGATCTGATCGTTGGTGTTGACGGTGTAGGCGCTGCTCGGGCCGTCGAGCGTGCCCTTCGGACCGTTCTGATTGGCGTTGCTGATGGTGGTGCGAAGGTCATCGATGTTGAGACCATAAGCGGCCAGCGCGCGCGGATTCGCCACCACGCGCACGGCCGGCCGCTGGCCCCCGCTGATGCTGACGACGCCCACTCCCTTGATCTGGGAAATTTTCTGCGCGATGCGCGTATCGGCCAGATCCTCGACATCGGTGAGCGGCATGACGGTCGAGGTGATCCCGAGAATCAGGACCGGCGCATCGGCTGGGTTCACCTTGGCGTAGATGGGTGGGGCGGGCAAATCCTGCGGCAGCAAATTCTGGGCCGCGCTGATCGCCGCCTGTACCTGTTGTTCGGCGACGTCGATGGCGAGCGACAGGCTGAATTGCAGAGTGATCACCGATGCGCCGCCCGAACTGGTCGAGGACATCTGGGAGAGCCCCGGCATTTGGCCGAATTGCTTCTCCAGCGGCGCCGTGATGGCCGAGGTGATGACCTCGGGGCTGGCGCCGGGATAAAAGGTCTGCACTTCGATGGTCGGGTAGGCCACCTCGGGCAGCGCCGACAGCGGCAGCTGCGCGTAGGCGATCGCGCCCACGATGAGTATCGCCACCATCGACAAAGTGGTGGCGACCGGACGCAGGATGAAGATGCGCGACGGGTTCATGGGGACGCGACCACCATCGCGGTCATTGCGGCGGTTTGGGGTGCGTTCGCGAGCGATGCGAGCCGGAGGCGCCCGATTTTGCGCCGCCGGGCGGTTGCCCCGCGCCGCCGGCGGGCGCCGCGCCCGGTAGTTCGATTTCCGCGCCATCGCGCAGGCGGTCGCCTCCCTCGGTCACCACCCTTTCGCCGGCCGCGAGACCCTGCGTGATCGCGACCCGCTCGCCGTCCACCACGCCGAGGGTGACCGGCCGCACCGCCACCGTACGATCGGATTTGACCACATAGACGAATGTCGAGACGACGCCGTTCGGGGCGCCGCGCCGAACCGCGGCGTTCGGTATGACGATCTGATCGTGCAGCACTTCCTGCAGCAACTGGATGTTCACGAACTGGTTCGGAAACAAGAGTCCGTCGGCATTGTCGAACAGCGCGCGCAGCTTGACCGTGCCGGTGGTCACGTCGATCTGATTGTCCACCGTGAGCAGCCTGCCATCCCCAAGTTTGGCGCTGTTGGTGCGGTCAAAGGCCTCGACCGTCAAGGGAGTGGGATCGTGCAGCCGGCGCATCAGCGCCGACACGTTGTCTTCGGGGATCGAGAAAATGACGGTGATCGGTTGCAGCTGGTTGATGACGACGATACCGTTCGCATCTCCCGGGGTCACGTAGTTCCCCTGGTCGACTTGCCGCAGTCCGACCCGGCCCGTCACCGGAGCGATAATGTGCGTGTAGAGCAAATTGACGCTCGCGGTCTTCAATTGGCCCTCGTCGGACTCGATCGTGCCAATGTATTGGTCGACCAGCGCTTTTTGGGTATCGAGTTGCTGGACCGCGATCGAGTCCTCTTTGACGAGACCTTCGTAGCGCGTCAAATCCAATCTGGCATCGGCCAGCAGCGCCTGGTCGCGCTTCAAATTCCCCTGCATCTGCTGCAGAGCGGCCTCGTAGGGACGCGGATCGATCTGCGCCAGCGAGTCGCCCTGGTGCACGATCTGGCCCTCCGTGAACAGGATCTTCTGCATCACGCCGCTGATCTGGGTTCTCACGGTCACGGTGGCGAGGGGTGTGACCGTGCCCAACGCCGGGATGCGCAATTGAATGTCGCCGGCGGCGGCGGTCGCGACCGACACGGCCACCGGTCCGTTTTGACCGCCGCGTATGCCCCCTCGCGCCCCCGGCAAGGGCGCGGGCTGTTTATGGCGAATGAATATGAACAGCGCAATCATCAGCACGACGACGACGGTCGCCAGAACTGCGAGCCAGTGCCTGCGGATGAAGCTCACTTAAACTAAACCACGTCCGTGCATGCGTTAGACTACGACCCTTGAATACATGATCGCCCCTTGGCTGGAAGCCGCGACAGTATGACATGCTGGCCGTTCGAATTTTTGTTGCATAGGCCTTAGAATGCCAAGGAGTGTCAAGGAGCGTCGATGAAATACTTAAGCTGCGCCGCATTGGCGGTGCTGATGTCGAGTGTTTGCGCACCGGTCAAGAGCGCGCCCGCGTGGACCGAGGGCGTCAATTATTTTCTGATCGACGTGCCGCATCCGACGTCGCTGGCGGCGGGCAAGGTCGAAGTCACGGAAGTGTTCTCTTACGCGTGCCCGGCCTGCAATTTATTCGTGCCGACCATTCATAAGTTGAAGGCGAGTTTGCCGCCGAATGCCGTGCTCGATTATCTGCCCGCGTCCTTCAATCCGAGCGAGGACTGGCCGATGTTTCAGCTCGCCTATTGCACGGCGCAGATACTCGGAGTCGCCGATCAAGCCCACGATGCGATGTTCAATGCGGTGTGGCAAAGCGGCGAACTCGCGGTCGTCGATTCCGCGACCCGCGGCCTGAAGAGCCGCTTGCCGACGATCGAGGACGCCGCAAAGTTCTACAAGGCCCAGACCGGCGTGCCAGTCGACAAATTCGTCGCCACCGCGAAGTCGTTCGCGGCGGATGTCAAGGTGCGCGCCGACGACAGTTTGGTGCAGCAATATCGCGTCGACCGCACGCCGACCATCATCGTCAACGGCAAATACCGGCTGAATACCGAATCCGCTGGCGGCGCCGACCAGGTGATCGAACTCGTCAAATGGCTGGTGGCGAAAGAGAGCAAGTAGCCGCGCCGCGATGAACGATCTGCTGCGCTATCACCCGCGGCTGTGGATCTCCGTCGCGGCGGGTTCCTTGGCCTTTTTCTGCCTGCCTCACGAGTGGTCGATATTGAGCCGGGTGCTCGTCAGCTGGAACGGCGGCGTGACGCTGTTCCTGGTGCTGATTTTCGTCTGGATGACCGGCCAGACCGCCGAGCAGATTTGCTCGAAATACATCGAGGAAGACGGCTCCGCGCCCATCATCCTCGTCGTCGTGACGGTTGCGGCCTGCTTGAGCCTCATCGCCATCGTCGAGCCGCTCGCGACCTTGAAGCAGACCGCCGGCGCCGAACGCATCGCCCACTTCGCGCTTGCCGCGCTCACGTTGGTCAATTCGTGGGTCCTCGTGCCCACCATATTCACCACTCATTATGCCGACATGTTCTACAGCGCGAAGAACGACGCCCGTCCTTTGCGATTTCCCGAAACTCCCATGCCGATCTTCTGGGACTTTGCCTATTTCTCATTCACCATCGCCGCGGCCTGCCAGACGGCGGATGTCTCGACCACGCAAACGGGTATCCGCCGAGTGGTGATCGCCCACACCCTGGTGTCCTTTCTGTTCAACGCCTCGATTCTGGGGTTCGCGATCAACGTGACCGCGGGTCTCATCGGCGGGAATTGACCCGGATCATCCCGGCCCGCGTGAGGATCACCGCGCGGACCCTGAGCCGCGCGTTCAATGGGCAGGTGACTTGACGACCTCCCCGCCTTTCATCACGAAGCCCACGGATTCGAGGCGGGTAACGTCGGCGAGCGGGTCACCCGCCACGCCGATGAGATCGCCGTAACGCCCGACCGCGATGGCGCCGACGTCGGCGGTTCGGCCGAGCGCCTCGGCCGCGTTCGCGGTCGCGGCTTGAATCGCCTGCATCGGCGTCATGCCCCACTTCACCATGGTGGCAAACTGGCGGGCATTGAAACCGTTCGGATAGACCCCGGCGTCGGTCCCGAAAACCATCTTTACGCCGGCCTTCACCGCGGCCTGAAACGTCTGGCGCTGTTTCAAGCCGATCATGCGTTCCTTTTCCATCGATTCCTTGAAGACGCCGTTCTTCTCGCCTTCGGCGAGGGTGTAATCGTCGTTGTAAATGTCCATCGAGAACCACGTTCCATGCTGCTTGGCGAGCGCGAACGCCTCATCGTCCGCGAGGCTGGCGTGTTCGACGGTGTCGACGCCCGCGCGGATGGCGTCCTTGATTCCGGCCGTGCCGTGGGCATGCACCGCGACCTTGAGGCCGAGCATGTGCGCCTCATCGACCAACGCCTTCATTTCCGCCAGATCGTATTGCTGTCCGCCGACCGTGTCGGTCTTCGAGAACACACCGCCCGTGCCGCAGAATTTGATGACCTCGGCGCCGTACTTGCGCAATTTGCGCACCGTCGCGCGAATCTCTTCCGGTCCATTGGCGACGGCCGGGCTCGGTACCGAGATCGACGGCGGAAATTCCGTGGTATCGCAGTGTCCACCCGTGGCGCCGATGGCATAAGTCGCCGGGACGATTCTCGGGCCGGGAACGATGCCCTGCTCGATACCTTGTTTGATGGCCACGTCGTCGAAGTTGGAGGAACCGACATTGCGGATGGTCGTAAACCCCGCCTCGAGGGTTTTCTTCGCGTTCGCCACGCCGACCACGGTCCAAAAATTGTCGGTGAATTCCAGGCCGCGATAGCCGTGATAACGAGGATCCGACGTGATATGCGTGTGCATGTCGATCAGGCCCGGCAGCAAAGTCATACCCGGCAGGTCGACACGCCGCGCGCCCGCGGGGATCGATGCGCCTTGCGTGGCGACCGCGGCGATCCGGCCATCGACGATCGTGATTTGCGGACGATCGACCATCCGCCCGGCGAGTACATCGAGCAGACGATCGGCGGTCACGATCACGGTATCCGCGTGGGCCGCGCACACGGCGCCGCACGCGAAGAGCATGGCGACCGAGGCGCGGCGGGCGGTCGCACGCAGGCTCGGGATTTGATTCGGTTTCATCGAGTGCACCCCCAAATTCAACAGCCGCGAAACTTATCACATCGCCGGCGTGACAGGCGGTAGCAGAGCCTCCAGCCGGGGCGGCTCGGCATCGCGCACCCAGGCGAAGGCGACGATGTGTTCGAGGACGTGCTGCACGTAGGCGCGGGTTTCGTTGTAGGGAATGTTTTCGATCCACACATCGGCATCCATTGCCGCGAGCGGCTGCCAGCGGGCGACGGGCCCCGGTCCGGCGTTGTACGCGGCGAGCGCCAGATCGAGTTGACCCGCCCGGCGGTCGAGCAGTTCGCGCAAGTAGGCCGCGCCCAAGGGTACGGACACGGCGGGATCGAACAGATTCTCCCGACGCGGGACGGGTAGATGCCAGCGGCGCGCGACCGCCGCCGCCGTCACGGGCAGCATTTGCATCAGGCCGAGCGCATCCGCGCGCGACACGGCATCCTTGCGGAACAGGCTCTCCTGGCGCATGACGCTCAAGATCCAGTCGGCCGGTACGCCCGCGAGCGCGCTGGCCTCGGCGACGGCATCCGCATAGGGGCGCGGATAGCGCAGGCGCACATCGTCCCATTCCCCGGCCTGCGCCAAGGCGGCAATGGCCTGCGAGTACCATCCCCAGCGCGCGGCCAGATGCGCGCCCTGCACTTTCGTCGCCGGGGAGGCGCTCCCCAACACCGCCGCCCATTCGGCGGCCGCGTCATCCGTCATGTCGCAGGCGAACAGTTCGCGTGCACGAATGAGCCCCGCCTCGGATGCGAGCGCGTTCTGCTGCGCGATGTCGTCGGGCGAAGGGCGTGCATTGAGATCATAGTTTCGATGCAGGCGGTCCGCCGCTAGATAGCCGTAGTAGTCGCGCAGGCCGGCGATCTCCGCGAACAGCGGCGCGGCCGTTTCGGCGCCGGACGTGGCCGCCACCGCGCGCGCGCGCCAATAGCGCCATCGCGGCTGCGTTGCGAGGCTCGGCGGCATGCCCTCGAGCCACCCGAGTGCCCTGCGGAAGTCGCCGTTCCACAACGCCGCACGGGCGCGCCATTCCAGAACCTGCGTATCGAGCGCATCGCCCGTCAGATGCTCGAAGGCGGACAAGGCGCGAGGATCGTGGTCGTAGGCGGCGCCGAGCGCGGCCGCGCGCTGCATGCGGGCTTGCAGCGCGGTCGTCACATCGGGGCGGGCGAGCAGCGCCGGCAACAGAGTGAGCGCGGCATCGGAATCGCTGTGCGCAAGCTTGTCGAAGCCCGCGGCGAAGGCCTCGGCTTCGACGCTCAAGCTGGGGTGCGTCGCCAGTACCGTGAGCGCCTCCTTCGGCGCTTCCAGCAGGTCCGACCATTGCAGCAACGCCGCGGTTCGCGCCACCGGCACATCGACCGCGAACTCGCGTGCCAGGCGCGGATTGTCTGCGCTGAGCGCGGCCCGGGTGCGCGCCTCCGCCAGCGCCGGCGTGATGAGCCCCTGCAAATGCAGCCACGCGAAAATGTCATTGCATTCGGCCGGCTGTTTTTGCGGCAGGCTCCAGCGCAGCAGTCCCGCGGCGCCGAGCGTTGCGGTATCTCCGGTCGCCAACCGGCCTTCGAGGCGGTCGCAGATCAGCGCCGCGTCGGTCACGTCGGCGGACCGCGCCAAGAACAAGTCCCAACGGCGCCGGTCGGCGAGGGTCGACAACCATTCGCGCTTCAGCGCGCGGGCAACCGGCTGGCCCGCATGGGCTTGCAGGAATTCGTCGATGGCCGTATCGAGATCGGTCCCGGGCCTTTGGATCAGATCGCGTTTGAGGCGCGCCGCGATCAGGTAATCACGCAGTGCGTACGTTTGCAGCGCCGGTGGATCCGCGGTTTCCGGTTGCCCCAGGCGGATGCGCTGCATGGCCGCGACGAAAGCCTGGCGCGCGGGATCCAGCTCGCCGGCACCCGCGGCGCTCGGGGCGGTGGCGGCGCTCACGCCGCTCGCGGCCGCGGCCGCAGGCGGGATATCGGCGGCCACCGCGAGCGGCGCGCCGAACATCGCCAGGATCACGGTCACTACGGATCGGATCGGGGCGTATCGAGTGTAGGTGAACATCACTGCATTTTAGATCGCGCCCATGGTTGAATGGCGATCATGCAAGGCAAAGTCATCGCCATTCTCGAAACCCGTACCGGCGCGCATCTGGCGGAATTGATCGCGCGTCGCGGCGGAATTCCGCTGCTGGCGCCGGCGCTCGCGGAGTTGCCCGACGTCGATCCGCAGGCCATCGCCTCCTTGATCGGGCAATGGCGGCTCGAGCCCTTCAAGATGGTGATCTTTCAGACCGGGGTGGGGACGCGGGCGCTGTTCAGGGCAACCGACTCGGCAGGCTTGACGGAGCTGCTCAAGGACCTGCTCGGTTCCTGCGTGGTGGTGGTTCGCGGGCCGAAGCCGGTCGGTGAATTGAATTCGCGTCAGGTGAGGATCGATATTCGCGCCGCATCGCCCTTCACCAGCGACGCCGTGCTCGAGGCGGTGTCGGCCATCGAACTGAATGCGTCCCGCGTGCTGGTGCAGCGCTATGGCGCCGAAAACCAGCACTTGCGCGAGGCGCTCGAGGCGCGCGGGGCGAGCGTGCACGAGATTGCAACCTATCGATGGGCATTGCCCGAAGACACGCGGCCGCTTCGAGAACTGCTCGACGCCTTGGCGCAGTCGACGGTCGACGCGGTGGTCTTCACCAGCGCCGTTCAGATTCACAATTTATATCGGGTCGCAGAGAAAGACGGTCGCGCTGCGGATCTTGCCGTCCAATTGAATCGGCTATTCATCGCGTCGGTCGGCCCGGTGTGCACGCGGGCGCTGCGCGAACATGGCATCGAGCCCTCATTCGAGGCCGACCCTCCCAAACTCGGACCGCTGGTGGCCGGACTCGATCAGGGTCTCGCTGGTTGAAACCGGCGTCGGCGCCCAGTGGCGCATTTCTTGTAAGGCAATCGCTGACATGGAATGAGCTTATCCGCTGACGCCTCGCGAACCCAAGGTGCCATGAACAGGGCGGACATGCCGGTGTATAAATGCGCTTTGCACCGCAGTCACCGACGCAACTCATGCGCGGCCAATCGAGGAGAAGATCACAGTGAGCACCCCGAGCACGAATTCCAAGCCATTCCTGACCGACGTAAAAACCTTGCGCGAGCGTGCGCGCAACAACATTGCGAGCGGCGGAGTGACCTTTACGTATGAAGGCGACGTCAAGAAGGCCATCGACATATTGCAAACCGTGCTGGCCACGGAGATCGTCTGCGTGCTGCGCTACACCATGCACGCGGTTGCCGCCACCGGCATTTCGAGCGAGGGCGTCAAAGCGGAGTTCCAGGAACACGCGAAGGAAGAGGCCGAGCACGTGAATCAAGTCGCGGAGCGGATCAATCAACTGGGTGGTAAGCCGGATTTCAATCCGACCGGGCTCGCAACCCGCGCCGCGTCCGAATACGGCAGCGCCGGCAACTTGGTCGACATGATCAAGGAAAATCTCATCGCCGAACGTATCGCCGTGGATCATTACCGCGAGCTGATCCGATATTTCGGCAATGATGATCCGGGCACCCGCTCCATGTTGGAGGGGATCCTGATGGTGGAAGAGGAGCATGCGAACGACATGCATGACTTGTTGGTCGCGCACGAAGGCCGACCGATGCTCCCGGGGTAACGCAGCAACCCGCTGTAATCCCCTGCAACCGCGCGGGTAGCTCCCGCGAGCTTTCTTCAGTTGCTGCCGCCGACCGACGGCGAGTCGCTCGCGGGAAAAGATTCGTCGAGCGCCTCGTCCAATAGATCGTCGGCATGCTGGCGAGCGGGATCGACGGGATGCTTGCGCAAGTATGCCGCTGCATACGAGCACGCCGGCACCACCGACCACCCTTCGCTGCGCGCCAGCTGCAACGCGGCGCGCATCAATTCCGCCGCCACGCCCCGATTCTGGATTGGCGGCGGCACGCGCGTGTGCGTGATGGTCATGACGCCGTCCACAGCCGTGTAATCGAGCTGCGCCAACCGGCCCTCCACCTCGGCGCCGAACCGCATCGCGCTCGCATCATGGCTAATGGTGGTCACGGTCGTCGGGGTGCTCCGGGGGATGTTCCGCGGGCCGAGGTGGCGGACGCGCCTCGGGCCGAGGCTGCGGCGGTGCGCTGGCGCGCGGCGGCGGCGGCGGTCTGGCTTCAGGCCGCGCCTCGGTCACCGGCCGAGCTTCAGTCACCGGCCGGCCTTCGGTCGCCGCGCGTGGTTCAGCAGGCCGGGGCTCAGCAGGGCGAGGTTCGATCGCGGGCCTCGCTTCAGTGACCGGATGGGATGGCTGAGCGGCCGGCCGCGGTTGTTCATTGGGAGCCCGAGGGGCTTGCGCGACCGGCCGCGGCGCGGCCGCTGGGTGCGGCGCAGCCGCCGGGCGCGGCGCCGGATGCGCCTCGTTCACCGTCCCGGCTCGTTTTGCCGCCACCACGCCGGGCCCGGAGAATGCGCCGGGCCGCGCGGTGGCGGCGATCGGAGGATGGCCGCCGTTTGCGCTGGCGCGCAGCACCGGATTACCACGAGCCGTCGTCTGCTGCTCACGCTGCACCGGTGTGGCGGCGATATGCCGTTCGTGCGCGACCGCGAGTTCCGCCGACGTCGGTTCCGCACGCACGCCGCCGTTGCCGCCGTTGTAGCTGACGTGGTTGACGGTGACATTGTTGATCACGGTCTTGTTGTACACATTGGTGATATTGACCGTGCTGATATTGTTCACCGAGCGGTTGTAGAACAGGTGTCCGCCCTGCCAATAGCCGCCCTCGTAGCCGCTGCCGCCATACCCGTAGCCGTAGTTGACTCCGCCGTAGAACCCCACGTGAGGTCCCCAGTAGCCGGCGTTCCACAGGAACGCCCCGCCCACGAAGCCCCAGTAGCCGGGCGTCCACAAGTACTCCGGCTGCGGGGGCGGGACCCACGTGCCGGGAACCCAGTAATAGTCCTGGATGTCATCGCCCCATGCCCAATAACCGGGCGTCCAGATATAGCCATCCTCGGGGATCGGCGGTTGGTCATAGACCGGCAGCTCGGGCGGCGGCACATCGACCGAAATATTCACCGACACCTGCGCCCATCCGAAGGCCGGTACCAGCGCCAACAACAGCGCCGGAACGATGGAACGACTCCAAGTCTTAGGTATCATGATTCAACTCCAGGTGCGGGAAACCGGCGCGTGTGGCAAACGCGCACATTCTAATGTGCGATTCACTATATAGGGTGGCCGAGGGCACCCTCGTCAGCCATCGACCGCCGTACCTGTAGGATAACGCCGACCGTGAACGAGGCAATGGTTATGACCCGACTTCCTCCCGCCATCAGTCAAAATGCCGACGTCCGATTCTTGGGCCGGCTGTTGGGTGGGGTGATCCGCAACGTCGGCGGCGATGCCTTGTTTCAACGGATCGAAGCCATTCGAGCGGCGTCGGTCGACCGGCACCGCGGCATCGCCAATCCCCGCGGCCTCGCAGCGGGCTGGGAGACTCTCACGCTGGATGAGACCGTGGCGTTCGTCCGCAGCTTCATGCTGTTCTCCATGCTCGCCAATCTCGCCGAAGATCGCCAGGTCAACGCGGCCGAGGACGGCAGCTCGCTGGCGTCGGCGCTGCAGGTGCTGCGCGCGCAAGGTATCCACGCGACTCAGATCATGTCGCTCTTGGAACGTGCCTTGGTCACCCCGGTGCTGACCGCGCATCCCACCGAGGTGATGCGCAAGAGCATGCTCGATCACCGCAACCGTATTGCCTCGCTGATGCGTCAACGAGACGCGGGCCAGGTCGAGACGTCCGACGGAGAAATGATCGAGGAGGCGATCACCGCCCAGATCGCGCTCCTGTGGCAAACGCGGGCGCTGCGGCGCGAGCGCCTGTACGTATCGGACGAAGTGGATAACGCGTTGACCTACCTCAAGGATATTTTTCTGCCCGTCGTGCCTGTGCTGTATGCGCGTTGGGAGCGGCTGCTCGGCGAGCGGCCGGCGAGCTTCTTGCGCTTGGGCAGCTGGATCGGCGGCGATCGCGACGGCAATCCGCATGTCACCGCCGACTCATTGCGACTGGCCTTGGGACGCGCATCGCAGAGCCTGCTGACCGAGTACCTCGAACAGCTCAATGCCTTGGGCGCCGAGCTCTCGGTGTCGAACGAGCTGGCCGCCGTGTCCGACGCCGTCAATGAGCTCGCCGCGCGGAGCGGCGACCTCCACGCCGCGCGCGCCGATGAACCCTACCGCCGTGCCATTACCGGAATGTATGCGCGGCTCGCCGCCACCTACCAAAAGCTCGTCGGGCGGGCACCGCCGCGGTCCGCGTCGGTCAACGCCGAGCCGTATCCGTCCGCGCAGAGTTTGCATGCCGATCTGAGCGTGCTCGAACAGTCCCTGAAACGCCAAAGCCGCCCCGACCTCGCCAATGGCGCCACGCTGGCCCCCGGCGCCTCGCTCTGCCGGCTGGCGCGCGCCGTGGAGACTTTCGGTTTTCATTTGGCCACCCTGGATTTGCGGCAAAACGCCGACGTTCACGCACGCGTAGTCGCCGAATTGTTCAAGGTCGCGGGCGTCGCGCCGGACTACCAGGCGCTCGATGAGGCGGAGCGCGTGGCGCTGTTGCGGCACGAACTCGCGGGTGAGCGCCTGTTGGCAAGTCCATTCGCGAGCTATAGCCCGGAGACTCTGTCGGAACTTGCCATCGTGCGCGCCGCCGCCGAAGCGCACGCGCGCTACGGCGCAGGCTGCATCACCGCCTACATCGTCTCCAAATGCGAGAGCGTGTCGGATCTGCTGGAGGTGAATGTGCTCCTCAAGGAGGCGGGCCTGTACCGCGGCCACGGGGTTCCGCATGCGGCGATCATGGCGGTGCCGCTGTTCGAAACCATCGGCGATCTCGAGAGGTCCTGTGACGTGATGAGCGCATGGCTCGCGTTGCCGGAGGTGGCGAGCGTGACGTCGGCCCACGGATTCCAAGAGGTGATGGTCGGTTATTCGGATTCCAACAAGGATGGCGGGTATTTGACCTCGGTATGGAGCCTGCATCAGGCGACGCGTTCGCTCGCGGCGGTGTTCGAGCGATTCGGCACGGCCATGCAAGTGTTCCATGGCCGCGGTGGGGCCGTCGGCCGCGGCGGCGGCTCATCGTTTGCCGCGATTCGAGCCCAGCCGCACGGCACCGTGCAAGGCCGGATCAGGATCACGGAGCAGGGCGAAATCATCGCGGCCAAGTACGGCACTCGCGAAAGCGCGGCCGCCAATCTGGAGTCCATCGCCGCCGCAACGTTGCTGGCATCGCTCGAGAACTCCTCGCTGTCGAGCGGCAGTCGAGAGCGCTTCGCGGCCGCCATGGAGACGCTCTCGCAGCAGGCGTTCCGCGCGTATCGATCGCTGGTCTACGAGACTCCAGGTTTCGCGGATTTCTTCCGGCAGATGACGCCGCTGTCGGAAATCTCCGAACTCAAGATCGGCTCGCGGCCGGCCTCGCGCACGAACTCGGCGCGCATCGAGGATCTGCGCGCGATTCCCTGGGTCTTCAGCTGGTCGCAGGCGCGCGTCATGTTGCCTGGTTGGTATGGGGTGGGGCAGGCGCTCGCCTCGGCCGACATCGTCCTGTTGCGCGAGATGCTGGAGGCATGGCCGTTTTTTCGCGCCACCGTCGACAACCTGGAAATGGTGCTGTCGAAATCGGACATGGGAATCGCGGCGCACTACGCCACATTGGTCGAGGATCGCGCGCTCGCGAATGATTTGTTCGGCCGCATTCGCAGTACCTGGACGGCGACGCAGGAGCGCCTGCTCAGCGTCACTGGGCAAACACGCCTGCTCGAAAAGCACCCGGGCTTGAACGCCTCCATTCGGCTGCGTCTGCCCTATATCGAGCCCTTGAACCTGCTGCAAGTGGAATTGCTCAAGCGACACCGCGCCGGTGAAAAAGACCCGCGGGTTCGGGAGGGCATACAGCTATCGATCAACGCCATCGCGACGGCGCTGCGTAACAGCGGCTAGCGATAGTCGATAATCCGACGTACGTCGTTGCCGGCGGCGGAGGCACAGGCATCATGCAACATCCATAGGCAGCGCTCGGGCGCAGATATATCATATGCGGGCGGGACCGGCCTCGAACGTTACATAACTCTTCGACTCACGCCGCCTCCCGCTCCTGCGCCAGGAATCGGACGATGTACCAGTGAGATGCCCTGTCTAGGGCGCGCGAGTGAGCTACGGGAGAGGCAAATGGGTCAAGCATTGGACGGTGTCAAGATTCTGGACTTCACGCACGTGCAGTCGGGGCCCACCTGCACGCAGTTGCTGGCGTGGTTCGGCGCCGATGTCATCAAGGTCGAGAAGGCCGGCGCGGGGGATATCACGCGCGAGCAATTGCGCGACATCGAGGGAGTGGACAGCCTGTATTTCACCATGCTGAACCACAACAAGCGGTCGGTGACCTTGGATACCAAGAGCGAGCACGGCAAGCAGGTGCTCGCGCGCTTGATCAAGCATTGCGATGTGCTTGTGGAGAACTTCGCGCCGGGCGCGCTCGAACGCATGGGTTTCGGCTGGGAGCGGATTCAGGAACTCAATCCGCGCATGATCGTCGCCTCGGTCAAGGGATTTGGTCCCGGTCCGTACGAGGAGTGCAAGGTGTATGAGAACGTCGCGCAGTGCGCGGGCGGGGCGGCATCGACCACCGGTTTCGACGATGGACCGCCGCTCGTGACCGGTGCGCAAATCGGCGACAGCGGCACCGGTTTGCATCTGGCGCTCGGCATCGTGGCCGCGCTGTATCAGCGCAATACCACCGGCCGCGGCCAGAAGGTGCTCGCCGCGATGCAGGATGGGGTGCTGAATCTGTGCCGCGTCAAGCTGCGCGACCAGCAACGGCTGGCTCGCAACAAGGTGATGAAGGAATACCCGCAATATCCGCACGGCAAGTTCGGCACTGCCGTGCCGCGCGCCGCCAATGCCTCGGGGGGTGGGCAGCCCGGGACCATCGTCAAGTGCAAGGGCTGGGAGAGCGATCCGAACGCGTATCTTTACGTCATCGCCCAGGCGCCGGTGTGGAAGGCGCTCTGCCGCATCATCGGCCGGGAAGAGTGGATCACCGATTCGAACTTCGCCACGCCCAATGCGCGCTTGCCGCGGCTGACCGAGGTGTTCGCCGCGGTCGAGGCGTGGAGCGTCACTAGAACCAAGTTCGAAGCGATGGCGCTGCTCAATGAGCACGACATTCCGTGCGGACCCATCCTGTCGATGGAAGAGTTGGCGAGCGAGCCCTCGCTGCGCGCCACCGGCACCATCGTCGAAGTGGAACACCCCGAGCGCGGTACCTATCTCACCGTCGGCAATCCGATCAAGATGAGCGATAGCCCGACCACGGTGACCCGCTCACCGCTGCTCGGCGAGCACACCGAGGAGATTCTCGCGGAACTCGGCTACGGCGCGGCGGATGTCGCCGCTCTGCGCATGAATAAAGTCATTTGAACATCACAGCAAACTCGAGGATTCCATGAAAGTAGCCATCGTCGGCGTTGGAGCGATCGGCGGATTCGTCGGAATCCGTCTCGCGCTCGCGGGAGAGGACGTCACCTTCATCGCGCGCGGGGCAACCTTGGAGGCCTTGCGGACGCGGGGCATCCGGTTGATCGCGGCGGACGGCGGCGAGCAGGCCGTGCCACGCGTCAACGCGACCAACGACTATGCCGAGGCCGGCCCGCAGGACATCGTCATCCTCGCCATGAAGGCGCATCAGGTCGAGGCGGTGGCGCTCGACGTGCCGAAATTATTCGGGCCGGACACCGTGGTCGTGCCCATGCAGAACGGAATTCCGTACTGGTACTTTTACCGCTATCCCGGGGAACTGGCGGGCACCCAGGTGCGCAGTGTCGATCCGACCGGCTCGATCAGCCGGCATATTCCGAGCGAACGGGTCATCGGTTGCGTGGTGTATCCCGCGGCCGAGGTGGTGTCGCCGGGCGTCATCAAGCATGTCGAAGGCAATCGTTTTCCGGTGGGCGAACCGGACGGCACCTCGAGCGAGCGGGTGGCGCGCGTCGCGGAATGCTTCATCCGCGGTGGGTTGCAGGCGCCCGTGCTCGCCGACATTCGCTCCGAGATCTGGTTGAAGCTGTGGGGCAATTTGACCTTCAATCCGATCAGCGCGCTGTCACGGGCCACGCTCGCCGGCATCTGCCAGTATCCGCCGAGCCGGGCGCTCGCCGCGGCGATGATGACCGAAGCGCAGAACATCGCCGGTAAACTCGGCGTCACTTTCCGCGTGCCGTTGGAGAAGCGCATCGCCGGCGCGGAGCGGGTGGGTCACCACAAGACATCGATGCTGCAGGACGTCGAGGCCGGGCGCACCCTCGAAATCGACGCCTTGCTGGGGTCGGTGGTGGAACTCGCGCGCCTGACCGATACGCCCACGCCGCACATCGACACCGTGCTCGCGCTCACCCAGTTGTTGGCGAAGACCCTGGATGAAGGCAAGGCGAGATGAGCGGCGTGCGGTGGGCCCGGTTTCGCGCCGACGACGGTCGTGAGGGTTTCGGCATTCTCAATGACGGGCATCTCGCCGAATACGAAGGCGACATGTTCGACTCCCCGCGACCCACCGGCCGCAAGGTCGCGCGCGACGCCTTGACTTTAATCAGCCCGTGCGCGCCATCGAAGATCGTGGCGCTGTGGAATAACTTCAACGCGCTGCGGATCAAACTGGGCAAATCGACTCCCGCGCACCCGCTCGAGTTCATCAAGCCGGGCAGTTCGGTCATCGGCCCGGACCAAGCGATAGAGCGCCCCAAGAGCTATGCCGGCAAGATCGCTTATGAAGGCGAACTCGGCATCGTCATCGGCAAGCACTGTAAGAATGTGTCGGCGGCCGCGGCCGCGAATAATATCTTTGGATTCACCTGCGTGAACGACGTGACCGCGGTGGAACTGCTCGACGAGAACCCGGAGTTTGCGCAGTGGTGCCGAGCGAAGGGTTTCGACACCTTCGCCGTTCTCGGCCCGGTGATCACGGTGGGGTTCGATTGGCCGAATGCGCACGTGGTCACCCGGCTCGATGGAGTCGAACGCCAGAACTATCCCCTGTCGGACATGATCATTCCGCCGCCGGAACTGGTCAGCCGAATCTCGCACGATATGTCGCTGTTGCCGGGGGACGTGATCGCCTGCGGGACGTCGCTGGGCGTCGGCTCGATCAAGGACGGCAGCACGGTGGAAGTGTGCATCGAGGGTATCGGATCGCTCGTCAACGTGTTGCAGCCAGCGGCTCGATGAGCGGCTCGCGCTCCTCGATCGCACCACAGGCCTTGCTGCGGCGTATGTTCGATGCGGCGATCGCGTCGGCGCAGCCCGCCGTGTGCGTTCCGCCGCACTTGCCGCCCCCGCCGCCGCCGTCCGGCAGGCTCATCGTCGTCGGCGCCGGTAAGGCGTCCGCCGCCATGGCCCGAGCGGTCGAGGACCATTGGGACGGCCCGCTATCGGGATTGGTGGTGACACGCTATGGCTACGCAGTGCCATGCAAAACCATCGAAATCGTCGAAGCGGCTCATCCGGTCCCCGATGCGGCGGGATTGCGCGCCGCCGAGCGGATGCTGGCTCTGGTCAGCGGGCTGCGTGAAGAGGATCTCGTGCTGTGTTTATTCTCCGGCGGCGGGTCGGCCTTGTTGCCGCTGCCGATAGCGGGGTTGACGCTCGAGCTCGAACAAACGGTGAATCGCGCGCTGCTGGCGAGCGGCGCGAGCATCGGCGACATGAATTGCGTGCGGCGTCATTTATCCGCGATCAAGGGTGGCCGGCTGGCCGCGGCCTGCCACCCGGCGAGCGTACTCACCTTGCTGATCTCCGATGTGCCCGGCGACCGTCCGGTCGACATCGCTTCCGGCCCCACGGTGGCCGATCCGACCACCTCGAGCGACGCGCTGGCCATCGCGCGCCGCTACGGCATCGAATTGCCGCCGTCCGTGCGCGAGGTTCTCGAGAGCGGCCGCGGTGAATCGGTGAAGCCCGGCGATCCGCGCCTCGCGCGCGCCGGCGTGCGCATGATCGCCGCGCCGCAGATGGCCCTCGAAGCCGCCGCCGCGGTTGCGGAGGACGCGGGTATCGCCGCTCATATTCTCGGCGACTCCATCGAAGGCGAGGCGAGTGATGTCGGCAAGGTCTTCGCCGGCCTGGCGCTGCAAGTTGCCGGCCGCGACCAACCGTTCAGGGCGCCCTGCGTGTTGCTATCGGGCGGCGAGACCACGGTGACCGTGCGCGGCGGCGGCAAAGGCGGCCGCAATGTGGAATTCTTGCTGTCGCTCGCCATCGCTCTCGAGGGCCACGCGCGCATCCACGCGCTCGCCGGCGACACCGACGGAGTCGACGGACAGGAGGAGATTGCCGGCGCCTGCATCGGACCCGACTCGCTCGCCCGCGCGGTCGCGCTAGGCCTCAAGCCCAAGGACATGTTGGCCAACAATGACGGCCATGGATTTTTCGGCGCACTCGGCGATTCCGTGATCACCGGGCCGACACTCACCAACGTCAACGATTTTCGCGCCATTCTGATCGCTCGGAGTTAGTCACGACTCGAGGCCGGCTGCGTGCCGCGCTTGGCAAGAGCCGCGCTTGGGCGAAGCGAGCGAGCACCGCCGCGGAGCGCTGAAGATCATTGCGTGCATCAAGGATGAGCACAGCGTTCGACACATACGGTCTTATGTTGAATCCGGCGACTCTCGCAGTCAGGCGAGCACATCTTGGAACCATCGCCGCGAATCAATTCGCATTTGTATGCGTGATTATTTTTTGCTACAACTCACTCACGCCTGCAATCTGCCGCTTGATCTCGACGAGGAGAGCATCATCCGTTTTTTTCGCGTCTGTGACCGCACGCTCCACGACTGCGGTGGGCAAAGCATTTGACCTTCGGCCGTACTCCCGCGAAGAGCCGTACTCCCGCGAAGAATAGCGTTCTACTGGTGGTGGAGAATTTGCCGGTACCCTACGATCGGCGCGTCTGGCAGCAGGCGTTGGCGTTGCATGCCGCCGGTTATCAAGTCAGCGTGCTATCGCCCGCCACCAGTCGATTCCCGAGCCTCAGCAAACAGCTCGAGGGCGTTTATATCTACCGCTATCCGATGCTCATCGAAGGCAAGACCTATCTGGGCTTGATCGGGGAGTACCTCTGGAGCTTCTTCTGCATTTTCCTCGGGACGATCTTTGTGGCCGCGAGGCGAGGATTTCGAGCGATCGTCTTCGCGAATCCGCCCGATATCTTCTTCCCGATCGTGTGGATGTGGCGCTTATTCGGGAAAAAGACCGTTTTCGACCACCACGATTTGACACCGGAGCTCTTCGCCACGAAATTCAATGTCGATAAGTCGATCTTTCTGACGTTTTTCTACTTTGCCGAACGGCGGATGCTGCGGGCCGTGCACAAGGTCATCAGCACCAACGAGAGCTACAAGGCCATCGCCATCCGGCGCGGCACACGGGTCGACGAGGATGTCATCGTCGTGCGCAACGCCCCCGATCCTACGCGTTTCTCCATTCGGCCCGCGGAACCGGAGCTGCGAAGGTCGGCCCGTTACCTGGTCGCATTTCTCGGAGAAATTGGCCAACAGGACGGCGTGGATGTGCTCATACGCGCCATCCGGACGATCAGGACGACACTCGGGCCGGGTGTGGTTCACTACATATGCATGGGAGGGGGTCCGCATTTCGACGCCATCGTCGCCTATGCCCGCGAGCAAGGTGTGGCGGATGACATCACGTTCACCGGGCGCGCGGACAATGACACGATCTGCCGGGTTTTGTCGAGCGCCGACCTCGCGGTGGACCCTTGCCCCGGCTCGCCGCATGCGAACTTGAGCACCGCCACCAAGATCATGGAATACATGTATTTCCGCTTGCCGATCGTCGCATTCGATCTGTTGGAGACGCGCCGTTCGGGCGACACGGCCATTCGCTACGCGCATGTCGGCGATGAAGCGCACTTCGCCCACACGATCGTCGATCTGCTTCAGGACGAAGCGGGGCGCCGAGCGCTCGGAGAGTGTGGCCGGCGGCGACTCGACTCGGAATTGTCGTGGCGCATCTCCACGCGGAATCTGGTCGCGTTGATGAGCGGGCTCATTGGCTCGCCGACGCAGGGAGCGCAAGACGCCGACGCGCTCGCGCCGACGACGCCCGCTGAGGGGGCTAACCTCAAGGCGCACTCCGGACCCTAAGCGGAGAGGCGCTTTTGCAGAGTATCGGCGAGCCGCAGCGCCAGTGCCACGAGCGTAAAAGTCGGGTTCGCGTGGCCGCTCGTGGCAAACACCGAACTACCGGCGATGTACAGATTGTCGACCGAGTGCACGCGACAATCCGCGTCGACTACGCCGCGGCGCGGGTCGGCTGACATGCGGGTCGTGCCCATGTGATGCGGTCCGCCGATCAGCGCGTCCTGCCAATTCTCCGGCGGCGGAATCAGCTCACCGATGCCGCGCTCCTCGATTGCGCGTCGGAGCTTCTCGAACCATCCGGTGATGCTGCGCACGTCGAAGGGACGGATTTGCCATTCGAGCCGGGATTGCGGCATGCCGAGCGCGTCGCGCTTGTCGCCGAGTACCACGCGGTTTGCGGGATCGGGCGCCTGCTCCGCACGAAAGTGCAGCCAGTGGATCGGGGTGCCGCCGCGCACCGACGCTTGCGAACGCGCCCGACGCGCCTGACGCGAGGCGCGCAGCCGATGCGGCACCGAATGAACCCCGTGGGCGATCCATTTGATCTCGTCCGACACCCGAGTCAGGCCGCGCCGGCGGAACGCGCGGTACACACGCACCGGAGCGAACATCACGGCGGGCGGCCAACCGAGATAGGCGGTTCCCGGCGAGAAACTCGCACCCTCGATACCGATCGAGGTCGACAGCAAACGATGCCGCTCCTGGGCGGCCGCCGTCGGCGTGATCACGTTCCGTAACAGCGTCTTGCCGTTGCTGTCTTTGCGGTGAAAGCGCTGCGTCGCGCCCCTCGCCGTCAGCAGGTGTCCCATCGGCACGTGCAGGTGCTCCATGAAGCAGCGCCCAACCATGTCGAACTCGTTGCCGATCCCGGCGGTCCGATCTGCGCGCGAGGCGAGCAGCAGGCGCGCATTCTCGATGCCACCGGCGGCCAGCACCACCGCTTTCGCGCGCACCAGACACCGGCGGCCCGTCAAGCTGGCCACCCGCAACTCACGTACGCGGCGCGAATCGGCGTCGAGTTTGATCTCGGTGACGTTGGCGTGCAGCATCACGGTGACGTCGGCAGCCGCGGTCAGCGCGGGGCCGCAGCGCTCTGCGAAATTCGTCTCCGGACTATGCTGAATGATGGCGTTCTCGAAGTCTGTGCCATCGAGTACGAGCGGCGGCGGTAGCCGGTCGCGCCATGCATCGACATCGAACCGCGCGTTCGGCAGCTCCAAAAGCGTCGCTGCCGCCTCTTCGTAAGGCTGCAAGCACTTGGCGCCGATCGGCCAGCCGCTCAGCGCCAGCCAGGCACGTTCCTCGTAGTCCGCGGCATCGAGAGGGCGGCACCAGCCGCCCCACCGGTTGCTGCTGCCGCCGAACATGCGCCAGCGGCACCCGTCCAGCCTATAATAAGAGTGGCCGGTGATTTCGCCGCGGTAGAGTTTCTGAGCGGATACCTCGTAATCGAGGCCGCCGCCCTCGAGCAGCATCACGCGCAGTCCCGAGTTCCTCAGCCGGTCGGCTATCGCAATGCCCGCGGGTCCCGAACCGACGATGCAAAGATCGCATTCGAACGCGCTGCCTTGCACTACGGAGCGAACGTCGATCAACAAGCTGCCGACATCCCGAGATGATTACGCATGGACACAGGAGAGATCACACTGCATGGTGCCAGACAGCCTCGTGGTGTGGCGCCGCATGCGACATATGGACATTCGACATATGTCGGCGCGGTTGCCTTGCGCGCCTGTTTATTTTTCCGATGTTGTGCCACACTTTTCCGCAAGCGCAGTTACGCGCAATTTCGGGGATGAGCCACCGCTGATGTCGATCAACCGCCTGAGTTACCTGCATTCGATCGTCGTACTCGCCCTGCTGACCGGATGCGCATCGGTCACCCAAACGTTACCTCCCGCACCGCAGATCGGCTTGGGTCCGCCCGAGGATCAGCCTGCGTATCGGCTCCAGCCCGGCGACGTGATCGAGCTGCACATTTTGTCCAACCCCGAACTCAACGAGCAAGTCGTGGTCGCGCCCGACAATCGCGTTACTTTTCAATATGCGCCAGGGTTGATCGCCGGCGGCCGATCGCTGCAGCAGGTAACGGACTCTTTGAACCAAATCTATGGGACGAACACCAAGAACGATCTCCAAGTCGTACTGCGCAGCCAGGTGGGCACGCGCGTCTACGTGACGGGCGAAGTACAGCTGCCGAGCGAGGTCGTGGCGAACGGCCAGATTTCCGCGCTCAGCGCCATCAGCCGCGCCGGCGGCTTCAAGGTCACGGCACAGCGCGGCGAAGTCGTCCTGATGCGCCGCGACGAACAGAACCACCCTCACCTGTACGCACTCGATCTATTGGCGGCGATGAAGGGCAAGGACGCGAATGCCGACGTCCTGCTGCAGCCCTACGACGTGATCTATGTGCCCCGCGACCGCGTGAGCAATGCAAGTTTGGTGCTGGAACGGATACGCAACGCCGTGCCGATAGGCGTCAATTACGGCTTCTATACCAACATCAATTCCCCCAATTGAGGATGGTATGATAATCGAGCTCACCAAGTCCGGCGTCATCTACGTCCTGTTTCGCCAGCGTTCGGTGATCATCGGATCGATCTCGCTCTTCTTGTTCCTCGCGGTGGCCTATTGCGTGATCGCGACCTCGAAATACCAGGCGAACGCCGCGGTCGTCGTGAACTTCAGCCGGCAGCTCACCGGCGATGTCGGTAGCGACCGCGCCAACGAACCGACAGCGGCCGGTGCGGACGAGATCATCACTTCCTACGGCATGGTCTTGCAAAGCGATGCGCTCGCGACGCAGGTCATCGACGAGGTCGGACCCACGAAGATGTATCCCCAAGTGTTCGAGCCCCCGAGCGCGTTCGGCCGCGCAAAGGATCGCTTCTGGGAATTCTTCGGTGTCCGTAGCAAGACGCCGATGGAGCGGGCGGTTTACCGCTTTGTACACAGCGATACCAAGATCGAAGTGCCGAAGGATGCGGCGGTCATTCAGATTACGCTCTATAACCCCGATCCCGATGTCGCCAAGACCGCGCTCGGCGTCATGGTCGACCGTTTCCTCGAACAGCAGGCACAGATCGGTCGCGATCCGCAATTGACGTTCGTGCAAACTCAAGTCGACTACTACAAGAAGAAAGTCACCGACGCCCAGGCGGCGATGGAAGCGTTCCAGCTCAACAGCAAGATCTCGTCGATGGACGAGGAAAATTCCTATTTGCTCAAACAACGTTCCGATCTCGAGACCCAGCTCGCCGCCAACAAGGTGCGCATCGAAGAGGACGAGCGCAAGAGCGCGGCGCTTCAGGACCAGCTCAAAACGCTGACCCAGACCGTGGATTTGCATCAAGAGGATCGCGATGCCGCGCTCGAAGCGGCGCGGACCCAGCTCGTCGAACTCCAGGTGCGCCAACAATCTCTGAGCACGAGCTTCGGGCCCGACAGCCCGGCCGCGCGCGTGAACGAGGCGCAGATCGCCAAGGTTCAGAAATTCATCGATACCTATCCGAGCCGCACGCCGCTCGTACAGATGGCGCCGAATACGACCTATCAGATGACCCAGAGCGCGCTGCTGCAGACTCAGGCGGACCTTCAGGGTGCGCGGCAGTCGCAACCGGTCCTGATGAAGGAAATCGGCGATATTTCGGCGCGGCTCGGCGAACACGCGCGCGAGCAGTCGACGTATCAAGATCTGGTGCGCGAATACCAGGTCGACGATGAGAATTACCGCACCTACCTGCAGGCCGTTCAACAAGCGCGCATCGCGGTCGATCTGAGGAAGGAAAGGGGCACGACGATCGCGGTTTACGAGCCGGCACACATGGCGAGCACGCTGCCGACCAAGCCCAAGCGACCGCTGATCATCGTAGCGGCCCTCGTGTTCGGTCTGCTCGTCGGCCTGACCGGCGCCTTTGTGCGCGAATCTTGGGACGAGCGTCTCAACACGCCGCGGCAGGTCAACGCGCTGCTCGGTCTGCCCTTGCTCGGCGCGATGCGGGATGCCGGCCGCCCCGCCCTCCCGCCCGTATGGCGCACTTGAGCCGCAGCGTCGGACGACTCGCGCTGCTGTTGGCAGCGGTGCTCGCGATGCCGACCTCCTCGACAGGACAGGTGCCCCCGCCGCCCGCTCAGCAGCCGGCTACCCAGGCGCAATCACCCCTTGCTTCGGCGAATGAATTCCGGCCGGGTCTCTTCGGTCAGCCTCGTCCGAACATCGGACCGGATCCGATGCCGCAGATCCGGCGAGCCGGCGATTGCCCCTTGGGCTATGTCGTGATCAGGGACAAGGCGCGGCTGCTGCATATGACCGTCTGCGTGGTCAGGCCCCCGAACCAGTTGCTGCTCAACAACGTCGCGGGTCCCGCTGCGGGCGGGCAAGTACTCTCCTCGATGCCGCCGATCCTCGAGCGGACCACCATCAATCAATGTAACGGCCGCGCACCCGGATCGTATGCCTGCGGCCGCAGCGGTACGGAATGCTGCGGGCCGAAACAAGACAATATGTGCTTTGCAGGAGCGTATGCGTGCTACCCCAACGGCACGGGTACGGGACCCAAGACGGCGTGCTGCATCAGTAAATGAGTTTCTCTGCGAGTCGCTTGCTCGCGCCCAAACTCGTCCAACTGCTCGACCAGTCGATATTCTCGATCGCGAACTTCACGCTGACCATCGTCTTGGCGCGGCGTTACCCCGCGGCGCAATTCGGAGCCTACGGCGTGGGTCTGACCGCAGCGCTCACGCTGCAATTCATCCAGCGCAATCTCTATGTCGTGAGCCTGTCGTTGATGAGTGAGCGCGTCGCGCGCCGCGGCCTGCCCGGTATCCTCGCCAAACACTTGCTGGTGTTTGGGTCTATGATCGCCGTGCTGGGTATAGCCGCCGCCGCCGTGGTCCTCGCGGGCGCCGCGGCCGGCACCGTCGATGTGGTCGTGGCGACGCTCAGCTGCGCGGTGGTCTATTTCCAAGCCGATTTCGATCGCGCCCTGCTGGTCAAGCGCGGCGACTACCGGGGCACGGTACTGCTCTCGCTCGTCTATCTGGCGATCGTGCTCACTCTGTCCGGTCTGGTGCAAGAGATTCAGTTCGGATTCGATGCCTTCATGGAAATGCTTGCGCTCGGCTGCCTTGCCAAGGCGGCATGGCTCGCGCTGCTGCGGGTCGAGCCGCGCTGGCGCTGGGGGCTGCGCTTCATCGCCCGGGATTGGCGGCAATACGGCATTCCAACGCTGCTGGCGGCGGCCTCGAACGCGGCTTACAGCAACTTGCCGGTCATGGTGCTCGCGGCGACACGCGGTTCCGCGGAAGTTGCCGGCATGATGGCTATGCGCAGTTTGACGATGCCCCTCAATCTCGTGCTGCGCAGCTTCGATGCGGTGGACAAGAACCGCTTTCGGATGCTGTCCGGAGGGACGGCGAGCGGCGTACGACGCGTATTTTGGCGGACGATGCTGAGCTATGCGGCGCTCGGAGCGGCGGCGCTCGCGGTGCTCGCCCTGTTCTCGCACCCGATCATCGCGATCGTCTACCATGACCGTTACGCGGGCTTTTCGGGCATGTTGCTCTGCTGGTGCGGTTACTGCGCGCTGCTCGGCCTCATGCAGCCGCTGCAGTCGGTCGTGCTGCTCGCCCGCAAGCAGATGTCGAGCACGCGCCTGGCCACGCTTGCCGGAGCCGCCGCGGTGGTGATCGCATTCGCGACCTGCCGCAGGTTCGGCGCGGCGGGCGCCATGACGGCCGTGTTGACGGCCGCTGCCCTCAATGTCGCGCTGAGCGCTTTCGTCGTTCGCGGCCTGATCTTCGGTTCTCACGAGATCCCCTTGCCGCGGGAACGGCTGGCGCGCAGGGATCCCGGATGAGCCGGCCATACGGCGCGCGGCCGCGATGAAAATCCTGCTGGTCGCCGAAGAATTGCCGGATCGGCAGCTGACCGGGGCACTCGCTTATCAGCGGCATTTCATCGAGTACTGCGCGGCACGGGCGGCCCGTCTCACGATTCTCGTCACCGGACATCGCTTCGACCGCTTCATCATGCGCGCCAACCGGATCTGTCCCGATGCGCGGCCGCAGATCGTGGGGCCGGCTCTCGTGCGGCTCGGTCCGTGGATCGTCGTGGTCGATCCGCGCTCCTGGCGACATACGGTTTTCGCGTGGTTACTGCGCCATGGCGGACGGCGGCTCGGCTCTGTCGTCCTGAAATTGCGGAGCAGAATTCAGCGCCACACCGCCATCATCGGACGCTGGCTCACGGTTCCCGAGGCGAGCCGACTCGCCGCCGCGGTGCGCGCCGCCGATCCCGACATCCTGCTCGCGAACACGATCTTCGTCGCGGCGATTCTCGATGCCAAGCCGTCCCATACGCGTGCGGCGGTCATCACACACGACGTGTTTCATCAGCGCACGAGCGCGTTCGCGGCGCGCGGCCTGGACGTCCGTCCGGCCGTCTCCGCCGCGCAGGAAGCACAGCTGCTGCGTCGCTTCGATGCGATCATCGCCATTTCCGATGAGGACGCGCGGGAATTCAGGCGCCTCGCGCCGGACACCGTGACCGTCGTCGTCGCACCCTCCGGGCCGAAGCCGAGTTCGGTTGCGCGGTGTCCCGACGCGCGGCGCTGCGTTTTCCTGGGTACCGGCAATGCGCTCAACGTCGACGGTATCCAATGGTTCCTGTCGACGGTGTGGCCGCGCGCGACCGTCGGCAGGGCGGACGCCCGTCTTGAGCTCATCGGCAGCGTCTGCAATGCGATCGGCATGGAAGATCCGACGCTGATCAAGCGCTACATCGTCGAGGATCTAGGAGCGGCGCTCGCGCTCATGAGCTTCGCGGTCAATCCGCTGCGCGCGGGCAGCGGACTCAAGATCAAGATGCTCGATTATTTCGCGCACGGAGTGCCGGCGATCACGACGTCGACCGGCGCGGCCGGGTTTCCGCGCAACGGCGCCGAGCCGTTCCTCGTCTGCGACGGCGCCGAGGAGTTTGCCGAGGCGGTGGCTTTGTGGCTGCGAGATCCGGGGATCGTGGAGCTGTACGCGGCGCGCTGCCGCGCGTATGTCGAATTATTTTCGCGCGAGTCGTCGTTCAAGGAGATCGATCGGGCCCTGGGCGTGCGCACCGACTGATCATCGCGAACGCCCTTCAACGATCGCTGACCGCAATGCCCGGGCAAAGTCCCGCGGCTTCAGCTCGAGCTGCAGCGTGAGAAACATGCCGACCGCGATCTTGCGCCAATATTCGCCGCGTACGCCTTCGCGGGCGTGCCGCGCCAGCACGAGCAGACTGCTGGCATAGTAGCGCGCGCGGACGCTGCGCGACTTGTCGCGGTGCCCCACGAGAGCCGCGTCGCAATAGGCCGTCTCGCGCGCCACGCGCTGCGCGCGCAGTGCGTAATCGAGGTCTTCCGAGCCACCGAGCGGCGTACCGACACCCAAGGCCTCGTCGAATTGTCCAATCGAGTTAACGACGCGGCCGCGGAGGAAAATCGTGTTCGACGACGAGTTACGTACGATTTCGCCCGTGCTCGCGCGGGTCGGCTTCGCCGCCGCGAACGCCTTCCGTACCGGGCGGGACGCATAACGGCAGAACCAGAAATCGAGCATCGCATCACGCGCGAACAAGGACGCCGCCTGATCCAAAAAGCCCTCCGGGTACCAGCAGTCGTCGTCGGGAAATGCCACCACTGCGTCGGAGTCGATCCCGTCACCGGCAAGAAGAGGCCGCAGCAGCAGGTTACGGGCAGCGGATAGCGGAACTTGGCCGGCGACGGCGGACGCGCGCACGAACGCCGGCGCGGACGCGGCGAAAGCGGCGAGTTCCCCGGGTGTGCAATTCTGCAGCAACAAGAAGAGGGTGATCTCGTGTCCGCGCAGACTATGCTGCGACTCGACCAAGGATTGCAGCATGCGGTGGCGAACGTCGACGCGCCCACCGCGCATATCGGTTGTCGAGATGAGGAAGATGTTCAACAGGTGGCGATGCCCGTCGAGCGCGGCGACCGGACAGGCGTCAGATGCGCCTATAGATACGCGACGGGACGTAGAACCGGCGCTTGTTCAAGAAAACGCCGAGCACGCGCGCGCCGGCCGCCTCGAACTCTTGCTTTGCGTTCAAGGCCACGGGCCAACGCGTGCGCTCCGCTTCGACTACCAGAATCACGCCATCGGCCATCGCACCGATCGACGGACCCCAGGATACGTCTGCGACCGACGGTGCATCGATCAACACGTAGTCGAAGTTCTTGACCAGTTTCTCCTTGTTCGCCGCGATGGTCGCGAGGTCCGAGCTGTCTATATTGCTTGCATCGACGGGCATCACCGAGATGGAACCGCGCGCCCCGATCCGCTCGCTGGTCGGCGTGGCAATGACCGGATTTTCCGGCAACTTTTCGAGTTCGCGGGCCGGCTCGTTGGCATCCTTCCGCGCGCCCCAAGTGCGGCTCAGCACATGGTCGCGATCCGCATCGAGTATCAATACCGACTTGCCGAGATTCTGCGCCAAGGTGGCCGCGTAGCTGCCGCACACCGTGGTCTTTCCCTCGCCGGGCCGTGCCGACGAAAACATGATGATCGCGCCGCCATCGTGCCCCGATAGCAGAGGATCGACGGAGCGAAACAGCGTCTGCATCTCGCGGTTTGCACCGAAAAAATTGGCGACGACGTCGGTTCGGGCGGGTAACTGCGCTGCCCGCGTGTCGCGCGGTGCATCCGGCAAGCTCGGCCGGTTGGGGTTGGCCGGTTCGCCGGCTTTGTCTTGCTCGTGCCGGCGCAAAGCCTCGTAGATTTTGCTCATATGCAGAAAAGATAGCACACGGCGCGGGTGAGCGGCACGGATGGATCGACGATGTCACCGGTGTTTTTACCATAACCTTCGCGGCACTCGACCTCGGTCGACAGGCCCGCGTACACTGGCCACCCGCGGCCTGCGGCCCTCCTGGAGCATCGTTTGTTCAGAGTTCTCTTTTTGCTACAGGCCTTCGTACTTCTCGTGAATCCGAAGCTGCTGCTGCATCTCGACAGCAATCTCGGCAACGTACTGCAGAAGCTGCTGATCATTCTGGCGGGAGCGGCGCTCGTCGCGACTCGGCCGGCGCAACGCGGAGTGCTCGTGCTGATCGCCGCCATCGTCGTACTGACGCTCTTTTGCGCCATGGGCACCGAATTCCCGCAATTCGAGTGGCGACTCTACGTCGGCGGCCTCGTCAGCATCGTCGCTCCCTTCGTAATGCTGACGGCAATGCCTCGCGAGTCGGACCGCGTCTTGGGTCTCGTGGTATTCGCCGCGCTGCCCGTGCTGATGACCGTCGGCGGCGGCCTCTATCAGCTTGCCGGCATCGCCCCGCTGTTCAGCGCCGATACCGCGCTCGGCGGAACTCGCCTGTCGGGCACGCAGGGCATCCCGGCTTATCTTTCAGCCGCCGCCTTTACCGGCACGTACGCGGCACTCGTGCTCGCCGATCGCCGCCACTTGGGCTATGCGTTTCTTTTCATCGCGGACACGATCATATTGCTGCTCGCCGGCGGGCGCATGGCGCTCGGGGCGGCCATCTTGGTCTGCGGAGTCGCTTACCTCCGGGGCTTCAAACGCATTCCCTTGCTGAAGTTCTTCGCCCCCATCTGGGTCATCGTGGTCGGCGGGATCCTGCTCGTGGCGTTCGCCGGGGACAACCTGCGCCATCTGCAGAGCACTTCACTCTCCAACCGAGATCTCATTTGGGCCCCGATCATTCGCCAGTTGCATGCCCACCCGTGGTTCGGCGTGGGGCTCGGCAATCAGCAATTACTGGTGCACGTCGTGGGAGTCATAACGACCTTTGCGAGCCACAATGAGTATCTCCGTCTCGCCGTGGAGCTCGGTTACCCCGGAGCGCTTGTCTTCTTCGCACTCACGCTCGGCATCCTGTTATCGGTCTGGAACTCGACTTGGGTTGGGCGCGATCCGATGTTCCTCGTTTGCGCCGTGGCCTTTTTCATCTATGGCATCACCGACAACACGTTCTCCGTACCGCAAGCCTATTTCATTCTCACCGTTGGATCATTCGCAGGCCGGCCGAGGACCGCGGGCTCCACTGATACGGAACCGCTTTTGGTCGATGGCACGGCGCCGACGCCGCGCGGTGTGAAAATCGGCGGCAAGGGCGTCATGACGTGAAGACGCTGAACTGCCGAGCGGTCGTGGCCGCCGCGATGCTCGGGGCGGTATTCGCGGCTCCCGCCGCGGCCGACGAGTCTGACGCGATCCTTTCGCGCATCACGCCGGCGTTCGAGTTTCGCCATCCGGGTGGGCTCAACACGCTGACCGAATTGCAGAAAATTCGCGGCAAGATCCGCGCCGGTGCGGAACCCTGGAAGAGCAACTTCGAGAAAATGCTGGCATCCCCGTATGCACGGCGCGACTACACCGCTCGCCCGGTCGCCGTCGTCTCGAAGGGCATTACCGAGGCCAACGCGATCCGCGATGCGGTCGCAGCTTACACGCAGGCATTGCTCTGGGTGCTCACCGACGAGGAATGGCATGCAGAGAAGGCGGCCGAACTCATCGATGCCTGGTCCGGCACCCTGACGTCCTATGACGGCCTCAATTGGTATCTGGATGCCGCCTGGACCGCGGCGCCGCTCGCCGAGGCAGGGGAGATCTTGCGCACGACCTACCCGAAATGGGGCGGCGCTGGGCGTTTGGCCAAACTCTTCAACGACGTGTTGCTGCCCGATCTACACGGACGCATGGCGTTCGGCAACCGCGAGTTCGCGGTCTGCAACGCCATGATCGCCATCGGTGTCTTCAACGAGGACCGGGCGGCGTTCTACGAAGGCGTCCATCATTGGCTGCGTTACGTGCCGAGCTATTTCTACATTGCCGCGGACGGCCCCGAAGCCAAACGTGCGGACTACTGGTTGTCGTCGCCCGCCGACGAATTCCTGACTCAACTCGATGCGGCGCATCCGCACGAGGGATGGGCATCGTGGATCGAGCTCGCCAAGGGCCGCAAGGGAGACGACAAGACGGCGCTGACGCAGGATACGGTCGACGAATTGTGGAAACATCCCGGCGCCTACGTCCCGGGCTACACACCCGAAACCGGCGGCCGCGACCTCGGTCACACGGAAAACGCATTTCTGTCCGCGGTGAACGCGGCCGAGATCGCTTGGCATCAAGGAATCGACATCTATTCGATCGGCGCGCCTCGGCTGTCGGTCTTCATGGAAACGATGGCATCGATCCGCTTGGGAGAACCGTTGTCGCCCGCGGCTTACGGCGGCGTCGTGAATCTCGGCAACGGCCTCGCGCCTACTTATGAGATTGCCTACAATCATCTGCACAACGTGATGGGTATCAGTCTGCCGAAGACGCGCCAATTGATCGAAACCGTCATCCGGCAAATGGGTCCCGTGCACATCGAGGCGCCGTTTCCCGCACAATTCCCGGCATCGCTGCGCGTCAACCGGATCTGGGAACAGGCGGGATGGACCGCCAATTGGGAGACCCTCACGCATGCAGAGCTCGATCGCCGCTGACCGCGAGACGATCCCGTAACGATGGTGGCCACTTAAGTGTTTTCCGGTCAGACGATGAAGCATTTCATCATCACGCCCTTCTACGTGCGCCGGCATTTCACGGCAAAGACGGGCAAGATCGAGGTGCAGCTGGCGTCGCTCGATTGGTTGGACGATCGGCTGCGGCTATTCGAGTCGTATTGCCTGCCGTCGGTTGCCGCGCAAACCGATCAGAATTTCAGCTGGTACCTCTACTTCGACGACTCGACGCCTCAGAAGTACCTGGACCGAGTCACGGCCGCGATCTCCGGCAACAACAACATGTTCATCAAACGATGCCCGATCTGGAAGGGCGCGACCCTGGTCAGTGACGTCGAATCGGCGCTCGATCCACAGACGCGATGGGTCATCACAACCCGGCTCGACAACGACGACGGCCTGCACCGGGAGTTCGTCTCGATGCTGCATGCGGCGATCGAAGACAAGATGGAATTTCTCAATTTTCCCCGGGGCATCATCCGCTACTCCGGCAAGTGTTACGTGTACCAACATTCGAGCAATGCATTTTTGACCCTGGTCGAACCCGCGTCCGACCCCCGCACGGTTTGGCTCGTGCAGCACGAGAAAGCGGCCCGCTTGGCGCCGGTGCGGCAATTATCGGAAACGCCCGCATTTCTGCAGGTCGTACACGGCAAGAATGTATCGAACAAACCACGCGGCACGAGGATCGACTCGCGCCGCGCGCTGATCGGTTTCGAGGCGATAGAGGCCTTGCGGGGATCCGGCGCGCCCGAGAGTTCGACGGGCATCCTCTTGGAAAATGCGACCCGCGTCGTGCTGTGGAAATTGCGGGACTGGCTCATATCGATCGCAAAGCCCCTGCGTCGGTGATATGCCGTGCTAGCATGAAGATCCCGTATGACTGAAACTTACTACGGCACCTTTTACGGTTTCCATACCGCGCCGTTCCACATAACTCCGGATCCCTCGCTGCTATTTCTCACTGCGATGTACGAGGGAGCGCTCGGTGCAATCGAGTATGGAATCAAGGCGGGGAAAGGCTTCATCGTCGTCACTGGCGAAGTGGGTGTCGGCAAGACCACGATGCTTTGGACATGTCTCGATCGCCTCGATACGGCCAAGACCAAGATCATCTACTTGTTCAATCCCGACATGCCCACGCCCGAGCTCTATAAAAGCGTCCTCGAGGAGTTCGACCCGAGTTTGCGCGGATCGGATGAACCGTCCGAGACTTTACGCTTGCTGCAGCGCCAACTCCTGGAGGCGCATGAGGCGGGCATCCAGGTCGTGCTCGCCGTGGATGAGGCTCAGAACATGCCCGACCAGACGCTCGAGAGTATGCGCATCCTCTCCAACATCGAGACCAACAAGACCAAGCTGTTGCAGATCATTCTCGTCGGGCAACCGGAACTCGATGCCAAGCTGAAGAAACACAGCCTGAGGCAATTGGCGCAGCGCGTTGCCGTACGAGCGCGCCTTCGGCGACTCAGCTTTCGCCAGAGCTGCCGCTACATTCGGCACCGCACGCAGCGTGCCGGCCAGAGCGGTTCGCTGTTCACGGGCCCCGCACAGTGGTACATCGCACTCATGGCCCGCGGCGTCCCGCGCACGATCAACATTTGCTGTGACAATGCACTCATCAACGGCTACGGCCACTCGGCGAAGCGCATTACGGTTCGTATCGCGAGGGAAGCGTGCCGGTCGCTCGAAATCCGCACGCCCTCGCGCCCCGCGGCCGCGCTCGGGGCCGCGTGCCTCGTGCTGCTCGGCGGCATGTTTTACGGTGGGGTGCTGTTGCATCGTTTCACGGCCACGACTAGCACGACGAGCACGACGAGCACGACGAGCACGACGGCCACGACGGGCCCGGCACCGACCACCGTCCCCATCCCTTCGATAGCGCCGGCGGAGTCGGCGGCGACCCAACGACCTGGGGAGTCGCCTGACACGGCGGTCGATACCGCGCCCGTAGTCGAGCCCGCGCCATCAGTCGAGGCCGCGCCCGTAATCGAGCCCGCAGTCGAGCCCGCAGCAGCCGGTAGTGCGCCGCCGCCGGATGCCCCGCCCGTCGTCGACGTGCGCACGCCGGTCGTCGACGCACCCACGCCGGTCCAGGCGCCGCCATCGACGTTCAAATGGCGCGTCCGCAATGGCGATTCGGTCTACCTGGCCTGTCTGCAGACCTACGGCTCCTGTGACGGTGAAACGCTGCGCGCGGTGCTGGCTGTGAATCCGCAAATCCGCGCCGCTACGCGCATCCACGATGGGGATATCCTCAGCATGCCCGCGACCATCGGGCCGCTGCGGGCGAGTCCACGCTAGCGGGATACCTGCCCCTCGGTCGCCGGATCACCGCGCTCGAGCGCCTCGAATACCCGGCGCATCTCCCGCACGCGGGCGACGTAGCGCTGCGCCTCATGATCTCCACACCGCTGGTCTTCCTCGAGCTTGAGTCCCCGCCGCACGAAGGCCTCGCCGGCGCCCGCGCCGCACAGATGAATGACCGCCGCGAGTTCCAGGGATTGATCGGCCGTGACCGATTTCACAGGGCGTCGCTCGAGCGCGGCGGCCACGCTTCGATCGAGATACGCGGCGGTGAGTTCCACCGCATGGGCGGGAATGACGCGCGTATACAGCCGATTGAACCAGCAGGAATTCCAGTCATTCCAAGGCCCATCCACCGCGACCGCGTGGTCGTGAATGCAATAGCGCCGCGCCTCGGTAAAGGTGCCGTCGGTGATCTGGTACATCCCGACCGCGCTCGACGCCGGTCGGTACACGTCGAAAGGCTTGGGCGCTAAGGACCAGCGCCAATAGGTGCGCACGATGGGATTGCCGGAGCCCTCGACCTGCGCGAGGGCCGCCAGCAATTCCGGCGTGATCATCGGCGTCGAGTACTCTCGAAACAGCGGGGCGTAGCTGCGCCAGGTCTCGGTCGGCGTCTTGTTGAGCGTGCCGCTGACTGGAAAGAACAGCTCCGAGGGTTTGCGCACCACTTGATACGCCCAGTTGAGGCCGAACCACAACAGGACGGCGAGGGCGAGGCCGATCAATGATTGCAGCGGCAGCGGGGCGCGCCGGAATGCGCGCAGCGCGCGGCGCCTCGAGCGGGCATTCGGCGACAGTTTTGCGACGATCCGGCGGACTAGGCGCCACGACAGCAGGCGGCGGCGGGACTTTTTTCGCGGTTTGCGCCGGCCGGAACGCCCGGTAGTTCGTCGGCGCGCCCGATCGATCAAGATTCCGCTCCGCTCAAGGGTGCACGAGCAACACCTCGACGATCGAACACGGCCTATGGCGACTGTCGAGTTGCAGGCTGATCAATTTATCCCAACCGTCCCGGCAGGCGCCGTTGGAGCCCGGCAGCACGTAAATGACGGTCTTACCGGCAAGCCCGGCGCAGGCCCGCGATTGCATCGTCGACACGCCGACCGTCTCGTAGGAAATGAGATGCCACAGCACGGTGAATCCCTCGAGTTCCTGATCGAAAAGCTCGCGCAGCGCCTGTGGCGTGACGTGGCTGTCGGCGAGGCCCGTGCCGCCGTTGGTGATGATGACATTGACTGTGGGGTCCTGGATCCAATGCCGCGCCTGGCGCTGGATCGCGTCCTTGTCGTCGCCCACCAAGGCGCGGGCCCGCAGGTGATGCCCGGCCGCGGCGATGCGCTCGGCCAGCAGGTCCCCGGAGGTGTCGTTGCTTGCATCCCGCGAATCGGAGATGGTCAGCACGGCCAGCCCCAAGGGCGTGAACGCGCGATCGGTGTCGATCCTACCGCCCGGCATCGTGCCGCCGGGCAGCGCATCCAGCGGCGTGGCATCTTGCGGCATCGTATCTCGCGGCAGCGCCGCTATCCGCGTTCCGGGTCATCAGACGGAGCCTAATTTGCCGCGCACCAGACCGTAAACCGCCTCGCTCTCGGCCGCGCCGAACTCGACCAATCGCCCGATCTCGGCGACCGCTGCGTCGGCGAAGGATCGGTCCTGGAGCGACGGCGCGTTGATGTACACATTGAGCGCCGCGCTACGCAGCGCCGTGTACGCGGCCAACACCCCGACGCCCGCGTCGCTGATGACCCCGCTGTAGCCCTGTTCGCTCGCGCGCCGGGCGAGTTTGACGACGTCGGCGGCGGCGCGCGCGCAGTCGAGCGGCGTCTCGGTGGCGCGGCGCAGAGCCGCTTGAATCGCGGCGGCACGCCGCGCCTTGTCCTCCTCGGTCGCCTTGGGTAGCTTGTAGGCGGCCATGAGGCTGTCGAAGGCGGCCACGTCCTCGGCCACCATGGCGGTCAAGCGCCCGCGCACCTCGTCGGACGCATCGCGCACGGCCTGAAGCTCGCCCGCGGCGGCTTCATAGCCCTTCTTACCGAGCGTCACATTGCACACCATCGACACGAGCGCCGCGCCCATCGCGCCCACGACCGCGGCGGCGCTGCCGCCTCCCGGCGTCGGCGCGCTGCCGGCGAGATCGTCGAGGAATTTCTGGATCGACTCCTCGGTGATCATGCCGCCGAACCTGCGCCGACCATGGTTTTCGCGACCGCGTATATCTCTTCGGCATCGAGCAGCAGATCGTTCTGCTCGAACAGTCGCGCGATGCAGGCGCGATGCAGCGCTAGTTTCAGCGCGCCGAAGCCGAGCGCACCGAACAGAATCTTGCCGTGCTTGAGCGACCCGCGGTCGCTCGCATTCACACCCTCGATCCCCGCCGGTGGCGAAGCATTGGCGTCGGCCAGCAATTCCAGGGTCGTGCTGTCTCGCCAGTGGGTCTCCTCGAGCAGCCCGACTCCGGCCGCGCCCGTCGCGAGCACGATGTGCGCACCGGCGATGGCGGCGCCGCGTTCCGCGACGGTCGGCGCTTCGATGGCGTCGACCACGATGCCGAAACGGGCATGAATCCTGTCGCAGGCCGCCTGCACGACCTCGCGCTTGCGGCCCGTGATCGCAACTCTCGCGCCTTCGTGCGCGAGCAGGGCCGCGGCGCGTTGACCGACGGGCCCTGAGCCGGCGAGCACGATGGCTCGCTTACCGGCGAGCGAGCGGCCGTGCGCCAGCCACGCCACCGCGGCCGACGCGGTGGTATTACAGCCATTGCTGTCGAACATCACCGAGACGCGGAACTTGGCAAAAAATTTCTTGCGCACCGCGGCGAGCACCGCCTCGCCCGCGGGCATGTTGCCGCCGCCGATGAAGATCGCGGTGTGCTTCTTGTCCTTGAGGGCGCGCGTGAAGATGGCGCCTTCGACCAGGCCGCCGACGGTCTCGGCGCCGATGCCACCGTAGGCCGACACATGATCCGCGCCGCCGTCATAACCGACGACGTTATCGAAGACCGACGGCAGCGGATCGGTATCGAATTGATACAGGAGCTTCTTCAATGAACGAGGTGCTTTTTCAACTAACGAGGTGCTGGGGCTTGCCGGCCGCCCACAATTCGATATTGTCGACCAGTTGATCGGCGAGGAACTGCATGGCCCCATCGGAGGCCCACGCGACATGCGGCGTGAGGATGAAATTCGGCCGTCGCACGTCGAGCAGCGGATGACCGTTCCGCGGCGGCTCGACCGTCAGTACGTCGAATCCCGCACCGGCGATCAAGCCCTCATCCAAGGCCCGGATCAGCGCCGCCTCATCCACCAGGCCGCCACGAGCCGTGTTGATCAGCAGCGCGTTGCGCTTCATCTTGCGAAAGGCGTCCATGCCGATGAGGTTGCGGGTGGACGGCAAGAGCGGGCAGTGCAGAGATATCACGTCCGACTCGGCGAGCACCTCATCGTGCGGAGTGAAGGTCACGCCCTCCATCTTTGGCGGCGGATGATCCGCAAATAGCACCCGCATGCCGAATGCCCGCCCGATGGCGGCGGTGCTCTGCCCGATCGCGCCCTCGCCGATGATGCCGAGCGTGGCGCCGTGCAGATCGCCGATGTCGTGGGTAAAGAAGCAGAATTGGTCGGATTTGTTCCATACGCCGTTTTCGACATCCTGGCGATACGCCAGCAAATTGCGCCGCAGCGCGAGAATCATCGCGAAGGCGTGTTCGGGCACGGTGTGGACGGCATAGTTGCGAATGTTGGCAACGGCGATGCCGTGCTGCGTGCAGTACGGTATGTCCACCACGTCGTAGCCGGTGGCCGCCACCGCGATCAACTTGAGATCAGGCAATTGCCGCAGCGTGTCGGCTCGCATCGGTACCTTGTTGACGATGGCGACGGTCGCGCCGGCGAGGCGCGGCACGATCTCGTGCACCGCGGTTTTTTCATGCTCGACATACTCGGCCGCGACGGAGGGCTTGCGGACCTTGGCCTTGAGCGAGGCTCGGTCCAGAAACACCACACGCATGGTCACGCGGCGATGCCGGCCTTCGCTACCGCACCGGGCACCGGCTTCGCCAGGGCCGCGGGAGCGTGCTTGCGCCAGTAGCTCTGCGCGGCGGCTACGCCGCTACCGGCTTCGAGTTTGACCCCGACATCGAGCATCGCCATCTCCGCGCCGGCGATGGCGCCGAGCAGCATGAGCTCATTGAGATCGCCCAGGTGACCGATGCGAAACAATTTGCCCGCGACCTTCGAGAGTCCCGCGCCGAGCGCGAGATTGTAGCGCTTGAAAGCGCGTGCAATGACCTCCGCCCCATTGATGCCATCCGGTACCATGATCGCGGAGACGGTGTCCGAATACCATTTTGGGTCGCTCGCGCAAAGCTTGAGCTTCCAGCCCTCGAACACCGCGGCGCGCACGCCGCCGGCGAGGTAGCTGTGCCGCTGAAACACATTTTCCAGGCCTTCTTCGGCGAGTATGGCGAGGGATTCGCGCAGGCCGTAGAGCATGGGCAAGGAGGGCGTGTACGGAAAGTAGCCGGTGGCGTTGCTGGCGAGCATGTCGCCGTAGTCGAAATAGCAGCGCCGCGAAGTCGCCTTCTTGGCCGCTTCGAGCGCCTTCTGGCTGACGCACGTCACGCCCATTCCGGCGGGCATCATCAAGCCCTTCTGCGAGCCGCTCACGCAGACATCGACACCCCATTCGTCCATGCGAAAATCGATGCTCGCGAGCGCGCTCACCGAGTCCACGAACAGCAGAGCGGGGTGCTTGACGCTGTCCATTGCCTTGCGGATCGCGGCTACATCGCTGGTCACGCCGGTGGCGGTTTCATTGTGGCAGACGAGTACGGCCTTGATCTTGTGCTGCTTGTCCGCGCCAAGCGAGGCTAAATAGCGCTCGACCGGTGCGCCTTCGCCCCACGGGGTTTCCAGTATTTCTACCTCGAAGCCGAGCCGCGCCGCCATGTCCGCCCACAGATGGCTGAATTGGCCGAAGCGGGCCGTCAGCACCTTGTCACCAGGGTTCAGGCAATTGGTGAGCGCCGCTTCCCAGCAACCGGTACCGGAGGATGGAAACAGGAAGGGGGTCCCCTTCTCGGTCTTGAATACCGGCTTCAACCCGTTCAAACAGGCGCGGGTCAATTCCGGGAAGACCGGCGAGCGATGATCCTCACTCGCCACCGCCATGGCCCGCAGGATGCGGTCGGGCACGTTGGTGGGACCCGGGACGAAGAGAAAATTGCGACCAGCCATGAAACCTCCTAGGACGTCAAATATAAGATATCAGCGCCGCATTGGCGATCAGTCATTGAGGCGCCGGTCAAAACAGGCCGACGATGCGGCCGTTCGAATCGATGTCGATCTTGTCGGCGGAGGGCACCTTCGGCAGTCCGGGCATGGTCATGACGTCGCCGCACACCGCCACGATGAACTCCGCCCCGGCGGCCAGGCGAACTTCGCGGATGTTGACGATATGCCCGCTGGGGGCGCCGCGGGCCGCGGGGTCGGTCGAGAACGAATACTGGGTCTTCGCGATGCACACCGGATAATTGCCATAATGGGTCTGCAGCTGCTCGATCCGGGCGCGGATCTTCGCGTCCGCCGAGATGTCGGCGGCTCCATAGATCTTGACGGCGACGGCTTTGATCTTCTCCCACAGCGTCTGCGAGTCCTCATAGACGAAGCGGAAATTCGCCGTGCCCCGTTCGATGAGATCCACGACCTTGCGGGCGACGTCCGCCGCGCCGGCGCCGCCTTGGGCCCAATGCCTGGCTAGCACCAAGGGGACATCGAGCGCCGCCATCCGCTCTGCGAGCAAGGTGTGCTCCGCGTCGGTGTCGGCGGTGAAGTGATTGACCGACACGACGCAGGGCAAACCGTAATGGTCGCGCACGTTGCGCACGTGCCGCTCGAGATTCGCGACCCCCTTCGCGAGCGCCGCGAGGTTCTCCCGGTTGATGTCCTTCAGGTCCGCGCCGCCGTGATATTTGAGCGCGCGGATCGTGGCGACGATGACCACCGCCGATGGCCGCAGCCCGGACTTGCGGCACTTGATGTCGATGAACTTCTCAGCGCCCAGATCGGCGCCGAAACCCGCTTCGGTGACGACATAATCCGCCAGTTTCAGCGCCGTCGAGGTGGCGAGCACGGAATTGCAGCCGTGCGCAATGTTGGCGAACGGGCCGCCGTGGATGAAGGCCGGATTGTTCTCCAGGGTCTGTACCAGATTCGGCTTGAGCGCATCCTTCAACAACACCGTCATCGCGCCCTGTGCCTTCAAATCGGAGGCGCGGATGGGCGACAGGTCGCGGCGGTAGCCGACGACGATATTGCCGAGCCGCTGTTTGAGATCCGCCAGACTATTCGCGAGGCAAAAAATGGCCATGACTTCGGAGGCCACGACGATGTCGAAACCGTCCTGGCGCGGGAAGCCGTTGCCGACGCCGCCCAGGCCCACGGTGATGTCGCGCAGCGCGCGATCGTTCATGTCCATGACCCGCTTCCAGGTGATGCGCCGCAGATCGAAGCCGAGTTCATTGCCGTGATAAATATGATTGTCGGTGAGCGCGGCGAGCAGATTGTGGGCGAGGCCGATGGCGCTGAAGTCCCCGGTGAAATGCAAATTGATGTCTTCCATCGGCACGACCTGCGCGTGACCGCCGCCGGCCGCGCCGCCCTTGATGCCGAACACCGGGCCCAAGCTCGGTTCGCGCAGGCAAATGACGGCCCGTTTGCCGATTTTGTTGAGCGCATCGCCGAGTCCCACGGTGGTCGTCGTCTTGCCCTCACCGGCGGGGGTGGGACTCAATGCGGTCACCAGAATGAGCTTGCCGTCGGGCCTGTCCTTCAGGCTGTCGATGTAGTCGAGCGCGATCTTCGCCTTGAAGTAGCCGTAGGGCTCGAGGCTGGCCGCCGGAATCCCCAAGCGAGCGGCGATTTCACCGATGGGTTTCAAGGTCGCCCGCTGGGCGATGTCGATGTCGGATGTCATAGGGTGAGTACGATCTTGCCGATGTGAGTGGAGGTCTCCATGAGACGGTGCGCTTCGCTCGCTTCGGCAAGGGGAAACGTGGCATGAATGACGGGCCGGGCGCGTCCGGCGGCGAGCAGCGGCCAGACATTGTTGCGGACGGACTCGGCAACCTCTGCCTTCTGCGCCACCGTGCGAGATCTGAGCGTTGAGCCCGTCAGGGTCAGCCGCTTGGTGAGGATCACGCCCATGTTGATTTCCGCCCGTGAACCACCGAGCAGCGAAATGACGACGACGCGCCCCTCCAGAGCCGCGATCTCCAGATTGCGCGCGATATAACTGCCGGCGACCATGTCCAAAGTGATGTCGACTCCGCGGCCGTCCGTCGCTTCGCGCATCACGTCGACGAAGTTCTCGGTGCGGTAGTTGATGCCGCGAACGGCGCCCAGCCGTTCGCAGGCGCGCGCCTTCTCGTCTGAGCCGGCCGTCGCATACACCCGGGCGCCCCACGCGGCGGCGAGCTGGATTGCCGCAGTGCCGATGCCGCTGGTGCCGCCGTGAATCAGCACGGTGTCCCCCGCCTTGCAGGCGCCGCGGTCGAATAGATTGGTCCAGACGGTAAAGTAGGTTTCCGGTATGGCCGCCGCTTCGATCATGCTTAGCCCGCTGGGTAACGGCAGGCAGAGCGGCGCGGCCGCAATCGCGTAGGCGGCGTAGCCGCCCCCGGGCAGCAAGGCCGTGACCTTCTCGCCGATCGACAAACCCGTGACATGGGTGCCGAGCGCCGCGATCTCCCCCGCGATTTCCATACCGGGCAAATCCGAGGCCCCGGGCGGAGGAGGATAGCGCCCCTGGCGCTGCATGACGTCCGGTCGATTGACGCCGGCAGCCGCCACGCGCACCAGCACTTCTCCCTCGCCGGGACGCGGAACCGGCCTCGTGGCGAGTTTCAATTGCTCCGGTCCACCCGGTGCCGCAATCTCAACCACCGTCATTTCCATCGGCAGGGGCATCAAGCTCTCCTCGCGCGGCCAGCTCTCCTCGCGCGGCCAGTCAATCTAAACGCTGCGCGGTATTTGGGCAACAATCGCAGTAAACTCATGGCTGTCACCCGTATGACCACAGCTTACATCACCCATGCCGATTGCCTGCGCCACGAAATGGGATTTGGGCATCCCGAATGTCCCGATCGATTGAGCGCGATCAACGAGCAAATGCGCTCGTCCGGGACGCTCGAGGCCTTGCGCTGCCTCGAGGCGCCGCTTGCCGATCCGGATGATTTCAAACGGGTGCACCGCACCGACTATGTCGAGCATATTTTTGCGAGCGCGCCCTGCGAGGGCTACTTGCAGCTCGATGCCGATACGGCGATGAATCCTCACAGCCTCGCCGCCGCACGGCGCGCGGCGGGCGCGGGTCTGATGGCGGTCGATGAGGTCATGGCGGGGCGCTCCGCGAACGCCTTCTGTGCGGTGCGTCCCTGCGGTCACCACGCGACTCAAGTTCGGTCGATGGGCTTTTGCATCTTCAACAATGTCGGCGTCGCCGCGGCGTACGCGCTCGAGAAAAAGAGCCTCGAGCGCGTCGCGATCATCGACTTCGACGTGCATCACGGCAATGGTACCGAGGACATGTTCGGCCAGCCGAAGTGGCGCGAGCGGGTGTTGATGGCGAGTTTCTTTCAGCATCCTTTTTACCCGTACAGCGGGACCTCGAATCCGGCGCCCAATATGATCAATGTGCCGCTCGCCGCCGGCAGTGACGGCACCGCCGCCAAGAAGGTGATTGAATCGCAGTGGCTGCCGGCGCTCGAGCGCTTCAGGCCGCAGATGATCTTCATCTCCGCGGGATTCGACGCGCACCGCGAGGATCTATTGGGTGGCATGGCGCTGGTCGAGGCCGACTACGTCTGGATGACCCGGGAGTTGATGATGCTGGCGGCGCGGCATGCGGACGGGCGCGTCGTGTCGATGCTCGAGGGTGGCTATAACTTGTCGGCGCTCGGCCGAACGGCGGTGGCCCATGTGCGCACGCTGGCCGAACTCAACGGCGGGCGGCCGCAGTAGGCGTACCTCGGACCCAGCGTGATGATTCCGACGTGAGGCCGATGGTTTGCAGGAGTCGCGATGCAAAAGGCAGTGTTAGGCGTGTATTCCAGCCCCCAGGGGCATTGGGTGGGCGACGGCTTTCCGGTGCGCAGCCTGTTCACGTATGACGGTTTGGGTCAACGCCTGAGTCCTTTCTTGTTGCTCGATTACGCCGGGCCGGCGGAATTCGCGCCGGCGGCGCAGCCGCGCGGCGTGGGCGAACATCCGCACCGCGGCTTCGAGACCGTGACCATCGTCTATCAGGGCGAAGTCGCACATCGCGATTCCGTCGGCAACTCCGGGTTGATCGGTCCGGGGGACGTGCAGTGGATGACGGCGGCGTCGGGCATCCTGCATGAGGAGTTTCACTCGCCCGCATTCACGCGCAACGGCGGGGCCATGGAGATGGCGCAGCTCTGGGTCAACCTGCCGGCCAAACACAAGATGTCCGCTCCTCGTTACCAGACCCTGCCCGGCGCCGCCATCCCGCGAGTGGAACTCGCTGGCGCCGCGGGCAGCCTGCGCGTCATTGCCGGCCGCCACGCCGGATATGAAGGACCGGCGGCCACCTTCAGTGAGCTCAATGTCTGGGATGTGCGATTGCGGGCGGACGCCTCCGTTTCGCTTCCCGTCCCCGCGGGACACACCACGGCGATCGCGTTGCTGCGCGGCGCCGTCCGTGCGAACGGTTCGCGGCGAGTCGACGGGCCTGCGTTGCTGGTGCTCGACCGCGACGGCGATGCAGTACACTTCGAGGCCGCCGCCGCTGCCACGCTTTTGCTGTTGAGCGGCGAGCCGATTCCGGAACCGATCGTGGGCTACGGTCCGTTCGTGATGAATTCGCGACAGGAGATTCAAACGGCGATGAGCGATTTCCAGCGCGGGAAGTTTGGGCGAATGCCGCCGCTGCGCGCGGCATCGCAGTCGGCCGACGCGGATGCACCGAGCGCGGACGCTTGATCGCCCATGCAGCGCAAACTAGGGCCTTTTTCCGTCTCCTCGATCGGCCTCGGCTGCATGAACCTGAGCCACGCGTACGGTGTCCCGCCGACGCCCGAGGCCGCGGCGGAGATTCTGTTGCGCGCGCTGGATCTTGGCGTCACGCACTTCGACACAGCGGCGCTGTACGGTTTCGGCGCCAATGAGGAATTGCTCGGGCGCACGCTGGCGGCGCATCGCTCGCGGTTTACGTTGGCGAGCAAGGGCGGCATCGGCGGTGTGCAATCCGGCGCCGGCATGCGCCGTGTGATCGACGGCAGGCCCGCGAGTCTCAAACGATCCTGCGAAGACAGCTTGCGTCGCTTGCGGACCGACGTCATCGATCTGTACTACCTGCATCGCTGGGACAAGGCCGTCCCCATCGAAGACAGCGTCGGTGCGCTCGGCGAGCTCGTGCGCGCAGGAAAAATTCTTGCCGTCGGTCTCTCCGAGGTGTCGGCGGCCACGCTGTTGCGCGCGCATGCCGTGCATCCGATCGCCGCGGTGCAGAGCGAATATTCGCTCTGCACCCGCAATCCGGAAATTGCCGTGCTCGAGGCCTGCCGCGGCATCGGTGCGACCTTCGTCGCCTTCAGTCCGCTGGCCAGGGGATTTCTCACCGGCACGCTGCGCGACGTCTCGGCGCTCGAAGCCAAGGACCTGCGCCGCTCGATGCCGCGCTTCGAGGCGGCGGCGTATGCCGCGAATCTCGAACTGCTGGGGGAGTACTCGCGGCTCGCGCGCTCCGCAAACCTCTCCTGCGCGCAGTTGGCGCTCGCGTGGGTGCTGTCCCGCGGCGACCATGTCATCGCGATTCCCGGGACCACCCGCCGGGCACACCTGGAAGAGAATCTGGGCGCATCGGCCGCCCCACTGCCGGCCGGTGTCGCGGCGCAATTGGATGCGCTCATCAATCAACACAGCATCGTCGGCGAGCGCTATAACGCGCCGACCCAAGCGGAGGTCGATACCGAGAATTTTCCGCCGGCGGTGTCGTGAAGGACGCTGGTTGTCCTGAGGGCACGCCAGAGCAAATCGAGGGCGCGACCAAGTAAATACAAGACGGTATAATCAGCGCCATGCCCGCCATCGACATCGGCCGGCCGGGCGCCGGTTGAAAGCCTGCGGTCGCCTCGTGACGGCGTCCATGAGTCAGACACGTTTCTCGAGGAGACGACGTTGAACAAGCCGATGATTGGAGTAGCGGCGGCCGTGGTCGTGATCGCCGCGGGTACTTGGTACTTTCTGCACAGCAACCGCAGCCCGCTGCCGCGGGTACCGGTGGAGGCGCCGCCGGCCCAGCCGGAGCCGGTCGCGGAACCCGCCATCGCGCACCCGCTGCCTGCGGGAGCGGGCGATGCCGCATCGACGGGCCCATTGCCGGACCTCGCCGACAGCGACACCGCGCTGCGCGATGCGCTGACTGCGTTGGTCGGCGCCTCCGCGGTGACGGAGTATCTGCGGCCGGACAGCATCATCCGGCACTTGGTCGTGACGATCGACAACTTGCCCCGCCAAAAAGTCGCGGTGGACAAGCGGCCGGTGAATCCGGTCGGCGGGGCGTTCGTAGCGCAAGGCGACGAATTGCACGCCACTCTCGACAGCCGGAATTTCGCGCGTTATCAGCCCTGGGTGGCCATCATCCGCAAGCTCGACATGCAGCAGGTGGGTGCGGTGTACATCCGCTTCTATCCGCTGTTTCAACAGTCCTACCAGGATCTGGGATATCCCACCGGCTATTTCAACGATCGCTTGGTGAAGGTCATCGATGTCCTCCTGGCGACTCCGCAGCCGAGTGGCCCGATCGAACTCGTTCGGCCAAACGTCATGTATACCTTTGCGGACCCGACGCTCGAAGCCTTGCCGGCGGGACAAAAGCTGCTCATCCGGATGGGCCCGGACAACGCGGCGGCCATCAAAGCCAAGCTCATGGAACTGCGCGCGGTCATCACCGCCGCGCCGCTGAAGAAGCCTTGAATCGTCGCCGAATGGATTTCGTAGGCGTCGGCTTTCGCCATGTATGTCGCTGCTCGGCGACGCCGCCGCGCGGCGCGCGTTACATTCGCTTCACGGAGCTAGCTCATTCTCAGAGTGTGACGTTATATGTCCGATAGACGGCGGGGGCGAGCGTACCCTGGCCACATATTCAGAACATCCAATGGGCGGCCCAACATGACCACATCATCGAAGACTCATAAATCCACCGCGCTGGCGCTGTCGGGCGTCGGGCTGACCCTGTCGGCCACGGCGCTGTTCAGCGGTTGCACGGTTCAGGTCGCCGGACCGCCGCCGCCTCCGCCGCCGCGCGTCTACGTTGCACCGCCGCCGCCTCCGCCGCCACCGGCCTATGCCGATGCGCCTGAAGTCGAAGTGCGCGCGACTGAACCGCCGCCGCCGCTTCCCGACTATGATCAGCCGCCCTGCCCGGAGGATGGATATTTGTGGACGCCTGGATATTGGGCCTATGGCCCGGGCGGCTATTTCTGGGTACCCGGTACGTGGGTCGAACCGCCGCGCGTCGGTGTGCTGTGGACCCCGGGCTATTGGGGCTTCGTCGGCGGCGTGTACGCATTTCACGCCGGCTATTGGGGCCCGCATGTCGGCTTCTATGGCGGTGTCAACTACGGCTTCGGCTATGTGGGCGTCGGTTTCGCCGGCGGACGCTGGGCGGGCAATTCGTTCGCGTACAACCGCACGGTCACCAACATCAATGTGACCAATATCCACAACACCTACAACGAGACGGTCGTCAATAACGTAACCGTCAACAAGGTGAGCTATAACGGTGGGGCGGGCGGAGTCGCGGCCGTGCCGACCGCGCAAGAACGCGCGGCAGCGACGGAACCCCACGTTCCGCCGACGCCGCTGCAGCGGCAACACGTGCAAGAAGCGGTCAAGAATCCCGCGCTATTCGCCAAGGCCAATGGCGGACATCCGGCCATCGCCGCGACGCCGAAGCCCGCGGCGTTCAACGCCCCCGGCGTAGTCGGCGCGCGCGGCGCCGCGCCACTGCCGCAGCACGCCATGGAAGCTCCAACCCGAGCGACGGGGGCGCCGACCCCGGGCGGTGCGCCGAACGCGGCCCATGGCGAGGCACGGCCCGAGGTGCATAACGAGGCTGCGGGGCAGCCGCCCGCGATGCACGCTCAGGCCCCGGCGGGCGCGAGACCGCCCGCGCCGCAGGCCGGCAAAGCACCGCCGCCGAAGGCGCCTCCAAAGCCGAAGCCGGAGCCCAAGAAGCACGAGGAAGGCGATAAGCACTAGCCGGTCCGCGAAAAGATCGCCGGCTGCGCCATTGGAGCCTGTCCAAGTAACCCGGACAGGCTCCTCCGCCTAGTGAACGACCGGCAAATCGACGAAGCTCATGCTCGGTGCCGCGTCGAATATTTTGACGGTGGCCTTTTGGTAGTCGCCGGGCTTGGCATAGAAGATGTTGTCGACAAAGCGCTGCGGGTTGCGGTCGTACAGCGGAAACCAGCTCGACTGCACTTGGACCATGATGCGGTGTCCGGGCAGGAACACGTGGTTGGCGGTCGGTAGCGCAAAGCGGTACACCTGCTTCGCTCCGGCCGGAATGGGTTTAGGATCGTTCCACGAATCGCGATAGCGGCCGCGCAGAATATCGGCCGCAATCATCAATTGATAGCCGCCCATCTTGGGCTGCCGTCCGACTTCCTCCGGGTACACGTCGATCAATTTCACCACGAAATCGCCGTCGGTTCCGGTGGTCGACGCAATGAGATTGGCGATCGGCTCGCCGCTGATCTTGAGCGGCTCCGTGAGCGGCGCCGTGGCGAAGGACAAAACGTCCGGCCGGGCGGCCGCGTCTCGCTGATCGCTCACCAGCCACGTCTGCCAGGTACCGTCGTCGCCGCCGATATGGATGGGGCGCGGCAGGTATGGGACCGGTTTGGCCGGGTCGGAGACATAGCTCTCGAACCCCGGACTCTCGGGAGCAACCGCGCCGAGTGCTTTGGTCTCGGGTCCCAGTGCGGCGTCGGCGTTGGCTGCGGCCAGCCGCAAGCCGCCGCCGGCCTGCAAAAAGAGCTTCTCGTGGTCGATGCTGCAAGAGGACCCGGAAGCGCAGCCGCTTGGCCACTTCGGCAATCCCAGCCAGCGGTTCGTGCCGGTTTCAAATGCGGTGACCGGCGTCAGGTCCAGGGGCGGGGGGTTGTCCTTGAGGTAGTGGTCCAAGAACGGCCGCAGCACGTGCAGGCGAAAATATTGCGCCGTGTCGCTGCCGAATTGGATCGGGCCGATGGCGCTGCCGTCGAGCCGCTGCTGATGGTGGTACCACGGACCCATCACGAGGTACAGATCGGGATTGCCGGGCTGTGCGGCCTCGAGCGCCCGGTAGAGCGCCATATTGCCGTAGATATCCTCTTGGTCCCAGAGGCTGTGCACCAGCATGGTGGGGACGGAGAGGCCTTGCTTGGCAAGGATCTTGTCGAGCGCCTGGTCCTGCCAGAACGCATCGTACGCGGGATGTTCCATCAATTTGCGGGCGAAACCCACCTGTTCGAGACCGTGCAGTCGCGCCATCTCGGCCGCCGAGCCGGCACTCATCCAGGTCTCGTAGTCGTCGTAGTGATCCGTCCACCAGGGCACATCGCTGCCCCGGGTCGCCTCCTGATTGTGGGCGTAGGTCAGGCTGTCCTGGCGAAACGCGCCGTTATGGAACCAATCATCGCCGCGCCAGCCGTCGACCATGGCATTGATGGGAACCGATGCACGCAGCGCGGGATGCGGATGCACCAGGGCCATCAGCGAGGTAAAGCCGTCGTAGGAGATGCCGAGAATACCGACCTTGCCGTTCGATTCGGCGATGTTCTTGACCAGCCAATCAATGGTGTCGTAGGTGTCCGTCGCGTGATCGACGCTGGTCGGATTCAGCGGGCCTTGCAGGGGCCGGGTCATGACGTAGTCGCCCTCGGAACCGTGTTTGCCGCGGACGTCCTGCAAGACGCGAATGTAGCCGCCGTTGACCACCGCGTCGTCGGCGACGTCGGTGCTGTCGATCAGGGTGGCAAGGTGCGCGCTGGTGTTCTTTTGGATCCGGGCGGTGGCCCCATAGGGCGTTCGGGTCAACAGGATGGGCGCCCGATGCGCACCCCGCGGAATGAGGATGACGGTCTGCAACTTGACGCCGTCGCGCATCGGAATCATGACCTCGCGCTTGACGTAGTCGAAGCCATCGACCCGCGGCACGAAGTTGGCCGGCGTCTCGCTCGAGGAGGCATCGCCCGCGGCCGCGGGCAGAGCGGCAGCGAACAGCAGCAAGCCTGCGCTTGCCGATAACAGAACGGCGCGTCCGCGCCCGTGAATGCTCGCCATCATTCAAAGCTCCGATTGTGTAGTTGCGGATACGCGCCGGAAGTTTGCAGCGCCCGGCGCCGGCACGCAACGGCGCTTGCGGCAAGGGTTGGCAGGGGGCATGATCCAACGCAGGGTGAGCGGATCGAGATGATGAATTGACCGATTGAGTTATCGGCTTAACTTAAGATTCAGGGGGTGGGCGGTGGCAACCAATACCTTATCGTTCTCGGTGGCCGATGGCGTGGCGACCCTGTCCCTTCAGCGCTCGGCGGTGAGCAATGCCATAGACCTCACCATCATTCGTGCAATGCACCTCGCTCTCGATCAAATTCAAAAAGGCGAGAGCGGCGCCCGCGCCGTCGTCATCACCGGCAGCAACGATGTGTTCTGCAGCGGCCTGGATCTGCATTCGGTCGACTTGAAATCCCAGGAAGCCCGGCAGCGCGCACATTTCGAAATGCGCCGCTTCATGGATCCTTTGATCCTGCGCTTGAGTACGTTCCGTTTTCCGATCGTCGCCGCGGTCAACGGTGCGGCGGTGGGTGCGGGCATGAGCCTCGCACTCGCGAGCGACATCATCATCGCCGCCGACAACGCGTATTTCCTGCCGTCCTTCGCGCGCTTGGGTTTGGTCCCGGACGCCGGCATAACGTTTCATCTGGCGCGCCGGATCGGTGCCGGCCGCTCGCTGTCGTCGTTGATGCTGGCTGAACGCATCGATGCGAAGACCGCTCTGGACTGGGGTCTCGCCTATGCGGTCGTGCCGGCGGCCGAGGTGGTGATGCGTGCGCAAGCGGTGGCACATCGGCTGGCGGCCGGCCCCTGCGCCGTGCTCGGGCAAATCAGGTCGTTGCACACCTCGACCTTCGACAACTCCTTGCAGGAGCAATTGCGCGCCGAGCGCAGCGCGCAGGAAATGACCTTGCAGACACTAGACTGCGTCGAGGGCGTGCGCGCTTTCTTCGAGAAGCGCGAACCTAATTTTTCCGAGCGATAGAAGCCGCGCACCGGCGCACCTCACGGATGTCATCGGGGCCCGTGCGGCAGCATCCGCCGATCAAACGGGCACCTTCCTCATACCAGCGACGAGCCTGATCGCCGAAGCCTGTGGTGCCGGGGGCACCGGTCCAGTTTTTGGATGAAGCCTCGTAGCATTCCCCGGAGTTCGGGTAGGCGAGGAGCGGCTTGCCGGTCCGGCCGCGCATGCGCCGCAGCAGCGGCGACACATACTGCGGCGCCGTGCAGTTGACGCCCACGGCGACGAGTTGCGCGTGGTCTTGCAATTCGGCCACGCACTCGCCGATATCTTCGCCCTCGCAGTTGCGCCCGCCATCCTGACAGGAGAAGCTGAGCCACGCGCTGCAGTCGGGAAATTCTTCGAGCAAGCGCGCCACGACCTGCGCCTCGCGCAGGCATGGAATCGTTTCGATCGCGAATAGGTCGGCGCCGGCACCGGCCAACAGCTCCAAGCGCGGCCGATGAAACTCCGCCAATGTCCGGTCATCCGCGGAGTATCCGCCGCGATATTCCGATCCATCCGCCAGCATCGCGCCATACGGTCCGATCGAGGCCGCAATGAGCGGGCGCGGTCGGCCGAGTTGCGGCGACTCGCCGCTGCAGAATTCTTCCCGCGCTTGGGCGGCGAGCGCCACGGCGCTGCGCATCAGCGTCGCGGCTGCGGTGCGCCCGAGTCCGCGGCGCGCACAGGCCTCGAAACTCGCCTGATAGGTTGCGGTCGTCGCGACATCCGCGCCGGCGCGAAAGTAGTCCAAGTGCACGGCCTGGATCAGATCCGGTCGTTCGATCAAGCACTTCGCGGACCACAAAGGATCGCGCAGGTCCGCGCCGCGCCGCTCGAGTTCGGTCGCCAAGGCGCCGTCGAGTACCAGCAGCGGACGCTGTGCGAGAAAATTATTTATTGGATCCAGCATGCATTTTCAACGCGAGCGGGGAGTTTACGATCATACTCGGTCTCATCATGCTGGCTGCTCAAGAGGTGCACGATCAGGACTGAGTCGGTGGCCGCGCCGATCGCGGTGCTGATCGTGGCCATGGCCTGCTTCCAGGTCGGCGCGGTGTTCGCCAAGGGACTCTTTCCCGCGGTGGGTGCGGCCGGCACCACCGCGCTGCGCCTCGCTCTTTCCTCGCTCATGCTGTTCGTGGTCTGGCGGCCGTGGCGACTGCGCTTGCGCGCGCGCGAGATCCGCGTGATCGTGATCTACGGCGTGGCCTTGGGCTGGATGAATCTGTTCTTTTATTTGTCGCTGCGCTCCATCCCGCTCGGTATTGCGGTGGCGCTCGAATTCACCGGACCGCTCGCCTTGGCGATGGCGGCCTCGCGCCGTGCGATCGATTTCCTGTGGATCCTCATTGCGGCACTCGGCCTGCTCGCGCTCTTGCCGCTCGGGTTGGGGGGCAAGCCTCTCGCGCCCGTCGGCATCGCCTGCGGCCTGGCGGCGGGTCTCTGTTGGGCACTGTATATCCATTTCGGCCGGCAAGCCGGAGCGGCCCACGGCGGTCAGACAACCGCATTGGGCATGCTGGTGGGTTCCCTCATGATCGTGCCCATCGGCTTTGCGCAAGCCGGCACCCAGCTCTTCTCGCCGGCGATCTTGCCGGCCGCATTCGGTGTTGCGCTCTTGTCGAGCGCGGTGCCTTATTCGCTCGAAATATTGGCCATGCCCCGGCTGCCGACCCGCACGGTGGGTGTGCTCATGAGCTTGGATCCGGTGACCGGCGCGCTCGCGGGCCTCGCCTTTCTCGGTGAGCGGCTGACATGGGTGCAATGGCTGGCGATAGTCAGCATCATGGCCGCCTCCGCGGGCAGCGCGGCGACGAGCCGCCCCGTGCAACCGGCGGGGTCGCCCACATGAAGGCGCCCGCATGAAGGCGCCCGCATGAAGGCGCTCGACCAAGCGGCCACAACCTGTGACCCAAGCATGGTTGGGTTTAAGGCGACGCCCTCGACTTTCTCCTAGCCGAGCAGCGCGATCGCCAGATACAGGACGGCCGCGCCGGCCAGCGTCATCGCGGTGGTGAGAAATTTTGGATGCGCGTGATAGCTCTCCGGGATCAGGTCGCTCGCGCCGATATAGAGAAACAGTCCGGCAAAGAGAGCGAGCGCCGTACCGAAGCCGTCTCCGGATAAAGTGAAGAGATTCGTGGACGCGATTCCGAGCGCGGGCGCCGCCGCGTCCACCACCAGCCAGCGAAACGCCAGGTTGCGCTCGCCGCGATTCTTGAGCACGACGTTCATGGTGTTGATGCCGTCGGAGAAGTCGTGGGTCAGCACGGCAATGGCGACGACGATTCCGACTTCATGCGAGGCTTTGAACGCCAGTCCGACGGCGATGCCGTCGAGCAGGCTATGGGTGCACAGCACGGCGGCGGCGAAGCGCCCGCGCGGTGCGGCCTCGCCGTGAAACAGCATGATGCGATCCATGACGAGGTACGCCAGGAAGCCGAGCGCCGTCCACGACAAGATGACCGACGGCGTGTGCTGTTTCCCGCCGAGGCTGATGGCCTCGGGCAGCAGGTCGAAGAACGCGACGCCGATCACCGCGCCGGCGCTGAAACCCAGGATCAAATGCAATTGGTCGCGCAACCTGAGCGCCAGCAGTCCGCCGAGCAGCGTGCCGAAAAACGCCGCGACGGCGATGATTACCAGGAGCACGGCAGAATCATTAGGGCGGCCGCAAGTCGCACATTAGTCAGACAGGCTCCTCGGGGTTATATTGCGATGACATATCCACTCTCGACATCCACCGTGGGGGCAGCGTGAGTTACGACACGTATCATAAACGCAAAATCGGCAAGCACGTGCTGAAGCCTGAAACCCAGATGATGGGCTACGGCTACGATCCGAGCTTGTCGGAAGGATCGCTCAAACCGCCGATTTTCTTGACCTCGACCTTCGTGTTCAAGACGGCGCAAGATGGAAAAGATTTCTTCGACTACACCTCCGGCCGGCGTGAGCCGCGCGCCGGGCAAACCTCGGGTCTCGTTTATTCGCGGTTCAACAATCCGAATCTCGAAGTGCTCGAGGATCGATTGGCGTTGTGGGAGGAGGGCGAAGCGGCGGCGGTCTTCTCCAGCGGGATGTCGGCGATTTCCACGGTCCTGTGGACTCACGTGCGCCCTGGGGATGTGATCCTGATGAGCCAGCCCCTGTACGGTGGGACCGAAACCCTGATCGAGAAAACCCTGCCCGCGTTTGGAGTCTCCGCGGTCGGCTTTACTCTGGGGCATGACCCGGCCGCGGTCACGGAGGCCGCGGAGCGTGCGTCCAAGAAGGCGGCGCAGAGCGGCGGCCGAGTCTGCTTGATCATGGTCGAAACGCCCGCGAATCCGACCAACAGCCTGGTCGATCTGGCCTTGATGCGGACAATCTCCGCGGCGATCGGCGAGCGGCAAGCGGGTGGCCGTCCGCCCGTCGCCGTCGACAACACCTTTCTCGGGCCCGTGTTCCAGCGTCCGCTCAATGCGGGAGCGGATCTCGTGATGTATTCGCTGACGAAGTACGTCGGCGGACATTCGGATCTGGTCGCGGGCGGCGTGGTCGGATCGCGCCAGGCAGTCGATCCCGTGAAGAAATTGCGCGGTGCGCTCGGCACGCAATTGGATCCGAATACGGCCTGGATGATCATGCGTTCACTCGAGACGATGTCATTGCGAATGCACAAGTCGGCGCAGAACGCCGGTTTGGTGGCGAACTTTCTGCGCGGCCACGCCAAGATCGAGGCGGTCAACTATCTCGGGTTCCTCTCCGCGGACGATCCGCGGCGCGCAGTGTTCATGCGCCAGTGCGAGAGTGCGGGCTCGACCTTCGGCTTTACCGTCAAGGGCGGAGAGGCCGAGGCGTTTCGCCTGCTCGACGCGCTGCAGGTCATCAAGCTCGCGGTGAGTCTCGGCGGCACCGAGACACTGATCTCGCACCCCGCCAGCACCACGCATTCCGGCGTCGCCAAGCAAACGCGCGATCGCCTCGGTATCACCGACGGCTTGATCCGAATCTCGGTCGGCATCGAAGACGCCGACGACTTGATTGCGGATCTGTCGGCGGCACTCGAGGCGGTTTGAGCCGGCGCGGGCCTTCGCCACGGCTGCGCACTACGCCGCTGCATGAATCATTTCGCCGCTGCCTAGATCACGTCGCCGCTGCATAAATAATGCATTGAGACGGGTATTCTGATAGCGTTTCGGCCATTCCGATGAGAAATCTGCTCAAAGCGTTCGGCCTATTGCTGCTGCTCATCACGGCACAGCAGGGCGCTGTGGTTCACGAACTGAGCCATTACTCCGCCGCCGGCTCCGGCGGCGACGTGAACTCCGGCACTGCCACGACGTCCGGCCACGGCACCACGGCCCTGGACGTCGACGACGCCGATGTACGTAGCGCCTCGGGCGTCGCGGTCGCCGACGCCAATTGCGCCCTGTGTCCCGCCTTTGCGCAAGTCGTCACGCCGGCGTTCAGTCATGCCTTTCACTTGCCGCTGCTCGATCGTGCCGACGTGCAGCGCAGCCCCGATCCGCGCTACGGCGCGGCCGAGACCGCGGCTCTCACGCCTCGAAGCCGCGGTCCACCCTCACTAAGCTGAAATTGCCCTCACGAGCCTCGGCGCCGTCCGATCGATCGGCCGCGGCGACCGTATTTCAGTCTTTGCGGAGTTTTCCCGATGCCTAGATTTCCGATTCCGAAGGTGACGCCAGGGTTTGCCGCCAGCATCGCCTCATTCGCGCTGCAGTCGGCCGCGATGCACTCAGCCGCCGCGGCTGATGCCGATGACAGTGCCACTCTGCCACCGGTGGTCGTGACCGCTCAGCACCTGGATGAAAGCCGCTCCCACATCCAGACTCAAACCGGAGCCTCGACGTACACGGTCGACGCCGCGGCGATCGCGGCGACTCCGGGCGGCGATAATACCTTGCTGAATCAAGTGATCTTGCAGGCGCCCGACGTGGTGCAAGATTCGTTTGGCCAATTTCACATTCGCGGCGAGCACAACGGCCTGCAGTACCGTTTGAACGGCATCATATTGCCCGAGGGCATCGCGGTCTTCGGCCAGTCGCTCGATCCGCGCTTCATCTCCTCGTTGAGCCTCGTCACCGGCGCGCTGCCGGCGGAATATGGCTTGCGCACCGCGGGCATCATCGACATCACCACGAAAAGCGGGATTCAGGCGCCGGGAGGCGCGGTGTCGATTTATGGCGGCAGCCACGGCGAGGTGGAGCCGAGCTTCACCTACGGGGGCGGTGCCGGGTCCTTGAGTTACCTCGTGACCGGCGATTTCCTGCGCGACGATCTCGGCATCGAATCGCCCGATGGAAGTTCGAATCCGATCCACGATCACACGACCCAGTATCACGGCTTCGGCTATTTCGAAGACATACTGGATGACGAGAATCGCGTCGCGCTGATGCTGGGCAGCTCGGTCGGCAAGTTCCAGATTCCCGACCTCTACGGAGTGCAGCCCTCGCTCGGTCTCACCGTGAATGGAGTATCGACTTTCCCGAGCCAGGCGCTCGAGGAGAGCCAGCGTGAGGTCACCGAGTTCGGCGCCGTGAGTTGGCAGCATTCCGCCGGCGACTTCGATATTCAGAGTTCCTTCATCGCGCGCTATTCGAGCCTCACGTTCATTCCCGATTTCCCCGGCGATCTGCTGTTCACGGGAATCTCGCAAGACGCGTACAAGCAGAACGTCGCGTATGCGGTGCAGTCCGACGGTTCGTATCGGCTCAACGACAGCCACACGCTGCGTGCGGGTATTTTCGCGCAGAGCGACCACTCGATCAGCGCGACGACGTCACAGGTACTGCCCACCGATCCGCTCACCGACGTGCCGACCGTCATCGTCGACAACGGCGCCAATACCGAGTGGATCGAAAGCGCTTACTTGCAGGACGAATGGAAGCTGGTCCCGGACTTCACCGTCAATTACGGTGTCCGGCTCGACAAGTTCACCGCCTTCACGAGTGCGAGTCAGGCGAGCCCCCGCCTCAATGTGGTGTGGCAGGCCCTGGTCGACACCACGGTGCACGCCGGCTATTCACGCTACCTCACGCCGCCGCCGTTCGAGCTGGTGGGCGGCAAGGACATCGCCCTGTTCCAAAATACCACCACGCCGGCGCTGAGCCCGCAAGCCACGCCGCCGCTCCCGGAGCGGGCGAACTACTACGACATCGGTGTGCAGCAGAAATTCACCCGCGAGTTCACCGTCGGTGTCGATACTTATTACAAGCAATCGGTCAACTTGATCGACGAGGGTCAATTCGGCGCGCCGATCATTCTCACGCCCTTCAATTATCGCTACGGAAAGCAATACGGCGCGGAGTTCACGGCGAATTACACGACCGGGGATTTCACTTCTTATCTAAACTTCGCCGCACAGAGCGCCAAGGGTAAACAGATCGATTCGGCGCAGTTCAACTTCGACCCGGCGGACCTCGCCTATATCGCCAACAATTGCATTCATCTCGATCACGAACAGCAAAAGTCGGCATCCGGCGGCGTGTCGTACCGTTGGCTGGACACGCGCTTCAGCGCGGACTTCATTTTGGGTTCCGGCCTGCGGGCGGATCTCGAATTGCCGCCGGGTGAGACGACCGCCTACGGCGGCACGGGTATTCCGAATGGCGATCGGCTGCCGTACTACACGCAGGTGAATACCGGGATCACGCATATTTTTCAACTCGAAGGAGCGGGCACGTTGACCGCGCGCTTCGACGTCATCAATCTCTTGGACAAGGAATATGAAATCCGCAACGGCACCGGAGTCGGCGTGGGCGCGCCGCAGTACGGGCCGCGGCGGGGGTTGTTCTTTGGGTTGTCGAAGTCGTTGGGGCCGACCTCATGACCGCATAGAGTGGCACCCGTGGGCGCAGAGAGTCGTCGGGCAACGGGGGAGAGCAGTTGCCCGCCGGCTCTCTGTGCCCGCGGGCGCCTTTCGATGGGGCGATTGGCGGGTGGAGTGTAGGAGTCGGATAAGATGGAGCGATTACATAATATATAAATGGGACTCTAGTACATGCGCAGACGAACTGGGCTAGCGCTTGCGGGCGCCATCGGGAGCGCGGGCGGTCTATGGGGAGCGGCGTGGGCGGACGGTGCGGCGGAGTTATCGCCGGTCGTCGTTACCGCGACGCGGGTGGCGGAGCCGAGCTTTGATTTGCCCGTGTCGATCGACCGGGTCGACCGGCGGGCGATCGCGACCGGCCAGCTGCAGGAGAATCTGTCGGAATCCTTGATCGAGGTGCCGGGGGTGTCGGTGCAGAGCCGGCAGAACTATGCCCAGGACCTGCAGCTCTCGATCCGCGGCTTCGGCGCGCGCTCGAGTTTCGGCGTGCGCGGCCTGCGCCTGTATTCCGACGGCATTCCGGGCACCATGCCCGATGGGCAGGGGCAGTTCTCGCAATTCGACTTGGGGTCCGCCGATCACATCGAGGTCTTGCGCGGTCCGTTCTCGGCGCTGTACGGCAATTCTTCCGGCGGCGTCATCGCGGTGTTCACCGAGGATGCCAAGCCCGGCCGCATGGTCGACGCAACCGCGCAGTACGGCACCTTCAACACACAGCGCTACGCGCTGAAAGCCGAGGGCGATGACGGCGTCGCCAACTACGTCGTCGACGCGGCGCACTTTCAGACCGACGGCTACCGCTTTCATAGCGACGCCGAGCGCGATAACTTCAATGCGAAACTCAAGTTGGCCACGAGCGCGGACTCGAAGCTCAGCGTCGTCGCCAACGTCGTCGAGACGCCGAGCGTGCAGGACCCCTTGGGCCTCACGCGGGCGCAGCTCGCGGCGAACCCGGTCCAGGCGGGCGTCGGCGCGGTGCAATACAACACCCGCAAGTCGCTCGACCAGGAGCAGTTGGGCGCGGTGTACGACGATAAGGTGACGGCCAATGACGACTTCAGCACCACGCTCTATACCGGCCATCGCGCCACGACGCAGTTCCAGGCGATACCCGAATCGACCCAACAGAACCCTCTCTATCCCGGCGGCGTCATCGATCTGAATCGCGCCTTTTGGGGCGTCGACACGCATGTCACGGATGCACGCGAAATCGCCGGCCAGCCATTGCAGATCGTCGGCGGACTCGCGTACGACGACCTGGAGGAAGCGCGCAAGGGTTATTTGAACTATGCGGGCGATGTGCTCGGGGTAGAAGGCGGCTTGCGCCGCGACGAAGCGAATCATGTATATGACTTCGACCAATACCTGCAAGCGCAGTGGGACCCGCAGGATCGCTGGCGGCTGTTCGCGGGCGTGCGCAACAACGTGGTCGAGGTCAGTTCTCACGGCCACATCCCCGTCATCGACGGCGCCGATAGCAGCGTGCGCTACGCGTCGGTGGATCCGGTCGCCGGCGTAACTTTCCGCGCGGCCTCCGCGGTCAACCTCTACGGGTCCTATGGCAAGGGCTTCGAGACGCCGACTTTGAACGACCTGGCGTATCGCTCCGTCGACGGCAGCCTGCCCGGCCTCAACTTGGGATTGAAACCGGCGCACAGCGACAATTACGAGGTCGGGATCAAAGCGGCCGCCGGCTCCGTGCGGACCAACCTCGCCGCGTTCTACATCGAGACGCACGATGAATTGGCGGTGTTGCAGAACTCCGCCGGGCGAACGGTGGATCAGAACATCGGCGAGACCGATCGGCGCGGACTCGAGCTGGGCGCCGATGCTGCGTGGCGCGGAGGCTGGACCGCCCGGCTGGCTTATACCTACATTCGCGCGGTCGTGGGCCAGGCGTATGCCACTTGCATCGCAGCCCCCTGTAATCCTCTCGCGCATCCGGGAGGGCCCTTGCCCGCGAACTACAAGACGGTGGCGGCGGGCAGCTATCTGCCGGCGGTGCCGATGAATTCGCTGTATGCGGGGCTCACCTGGAGCGACGCGCCGCTCGGGTTCAGCGCGACGCTGGAGACGCAAGGGCGGGCGCGGATCTATGTGGATGACCGTAATTCCGACGCGGCGGCGGGCTTTTGGGTGGCGAATCTGCGGGCCGGGTTTGCGCAGGAAACGCCACACTGGCGGCTCAGCGAGTTTGCCCGCCTTGATAACCTAGCGAATAGGGCTTATGTAGGTTCTGTGATCGTGAATGAGACGAATTTTCGGTTTTTCGAACCGGCGCCTGGGCGCACCGAGTACATTATGTTCAATGCGGCATGGCGGAATTAGGTGCAACGGATTCGCAATTAGGCAGCCAGGGATGAGGAAATTCATGCAGATGCGTGTGCACCAAACTCGGTGAACGACGTTGAATACTTAGGGTCTTACTTTACAAGAGTTGAGAGTTTCAATGAGGCCTTGCGCGGGCAGGGCCGGTAACGGAGAGAGTCATGTTTACCCAAGGCAGGCGCTTTGTTCTGGCGGCTGGCGTCGTAGTGGCCTTATTGGCGAGCGCGGGCCCTGCCATGGCCCAGCACAGCGGTGGCGGTGGCCACGGCGGCGGCGGCGGCGGAGGGCACTTTGGGGGCGGTGGCGGTCACGCCGCAGGCGGCGGTGGCGGACACTTTGCGGGCGGCGGCGCCCATTATGCGCCGGGCGGTCATTATGCCGCCGGCGGGGCATACGGACATGGCGGCTACGCCGCGGGGTATCACGGCGGCGGCTATGGCGGTTATGGGGGCCATGCGGCATATGTGCGCCCGGGCGGCTATTACGGACATGGTTACAGCACCGGCGCCTATTGGGGTGGCGGGTACTGGCACGGCGGCTTCTGGCCGCGCGCCTATTACGGTTACGGCTTTTCCTGGTTCCTGCCGATTCTGCCGTTGGCGTACGCGACCTATTGGTATGGCGGCATCCCGTATTACTACGCCAACGATGTGTACTACACTTGGAACCCGAGCTACGAAGGCTATGTGGCGACCGATCCTCCGCCGGTGAGCGATCAGAGCGGCGCCCCGCCGGAAGGCTCCGCCGAGGTGGCGCCGGCGAGCGCGACTTCGGCCGCGCCGCCCCCTGACGGCGGCGGGCAGGGGGGTCAGATATTCATGTATCCCAAGAACGGCCAGAGCCCTGAGCAACAGGCGAAGGACAAGGCCGAATGCCAGCAATGGGCGTCGCAACAGGCCGGTCAGGTGGCACAGAACGGGTCCGACTATCAGCGTGCCATGGCGGCTTGCGTCGAGGGGCGGGGCTATAGCGCGCGATAGATCGGCGGCGAGCTGACGCTTCCGGTGATCTAAAACTGCCGAGGATGCGAGAAAAAGCCGCGCTTGAGCGCGGCTTTTTCGTATGCGTCATACTCTCACGCAGTTGAGATCGGGATCACATTTCGCTCATGTCGGCCCTCATCGACAGGTTCGAGCAAGTTAACCTCGCTAGGATTCACGACTATGGGATGGTCCAATACCACGCACTCCGTATCCGGTTTCACATTGATCGAGTTCTTGATGGTCATACTGATCGTCGCGATCATTGCCGCGATCGGCATCCCGAGCTTCAAGTACGTGACGACGTCCAACCGGATCTCCACCGAAGTGAACAACTTGCTCGAAGACATGCGCTATGCGCGCACCGAAGCGGTCAAGGATGGGATGCCGGTGACGGTCTGTGCCTCGGTCTCTCCCTACACGGCCTGTTCGAATGCAACCGCTTGGGAAACGGGTTGGATCGTGTTCGCCGATCAAGCCAATAACCAAACCTTGCCGGGCGGCCAGCAGCCGCTGCGTGTGCAGCAAGCATTCAGCACGGCGTTCGGCAGCACGGACACCTTCAGTGATGCAGCCAACGGGTTCAGCACTCTGACCTTCAACCGTGAGGGCTTCGGCTCCACGCATATCGCGACGCCCACGAAAAACGTGACCATGGAATTGCAATCGAATCCGGTCAATCAGGCGTGGACGCGCTGCCTGGTGATCACCCCGGTCGGCTTGCTGTCGATTACCAAGGCACCGGGCGCGTTGGGAACGATCTTTGCGGATTGCCAATGATTGCACGAGCGTCGAGCACACGAGCGTCAATGAGCTCTGCGCGCACCGCGGCGGGCTTCAGCCTGATCGAAGTCATGGTCGCCCTGATCGTCGTGTCGATCGGGATGCTGGGCTTGGCCAAAATGGAATCCCTGGCGCTGTCGAGCGCCGATGTCTCGGGCACGCGCACCATCGCCGCCATGGAGGCGGCGAGTCTCGCCGCGATGATGCATGCCGACCATGACTATTGGGGCTCGGCGTCGGCCCCCGCAGCCACCGTCACCGTGACGTCGACCGGCAACACAGTCAACGTCGCCGGCGATGCGAACCTGGCGGCAACCGGCAATAACTGCACCGTAGCCGGCACCAGCAGCTGCAACGTCAAGCAAATGGCGGCCTACGACGTGCAAAATTGGGGCGCCGCGCTGCAGGCCCTGCTGCCGGGCTATCAGGCCACCATCGCCTGCACGCCTGGAACGCTCGCCGCGGCCACCCCGAGTCCGGTGACCTGCACCATCACCATCAATTGGGTCGAAAACGCGGTCGCCGTGAGTTCGCTGCAATCGAACCTCCTCGGCCTCACCAAGCCTGCTTACACCTTGAACGTGGAACCGTGAACACGATGAAAGCGTCGAGCGGGATTAGCTGCGCATTCAATCGAGAGCGCGGCGTCACCTTGGTCGAGTTGATGATCGCCATCCTGATCGGCCTGTTCTTGGTGGGCGGCTTGCTGACCTTGACGGGCGCCATGAAACGCACCGGCGGCATTCAAGGCAACCTCGACCAGTTGCATGACGGCGAACGGCTCGCGCTGACGATCATGACCGACGTCATTCAGGAGGCCGGCTTCTTCCCGTTGACCACTGCCAACGTGGCGAGTCCAACGTCCACGGCCGTCCTGCAATTTCCCGCCACGGGCGTGTGGCAGGCGGGCCAGACGGTATACGGCACTGACGGGGGCACCGCGGACGCGCCGCTCGACACCGTGAGCGTTCGCTATCTGACCGCCGGCAACGACGGAGTACTCAATTGCACCGGGGCGACCAGCGCGGTTGCGGCAACCTGGATCAACACTTTTCAAGTCGACGGCCAGGGTGACTTGCAATGCGTGCTGACGACCGGGGCCACACCCGCGCCCCCGGTCAACCTCGTCAACGGCGTCAATGCCGGCGGAGCCAATGTCGCCGGTGTGCTGTACGGTGTGCAGTACATGGGGATTCTCTACGGAGTCCAATCCAATGCGGCATCCGGCACGACATCGGTCGACACTTATCTCACGGCCACCCAGGTGAGCGCCAGCAATTTGTGGAACTCGGTCATCTCCATGCAAGTCACTCTGTACTTCGGCAATCCCCTGTTCGGCCAACCGGGGCAGAGCAAGTCCACCATTCAGGTCACGCGCGTCATCGATCTTATGAACAAGGCAACATGAGCAAGCGATCACCGTCTTTTCATCGCGAGCGCGGCATGGTGCTGGTCACCAGCCTGCTCATGCTGGTGGTGGTGACGATACTGGCGATCGGCTTATTCCATGGCTTCGGACTCGATGAAAAAGTCGCGGGCAACACGCGCGAGAAACAGCGCGCCTTGCAAGCCTCGGTGAGCGCCGAGCGCTATGCCGAGTGGTGGCTGGTGAACGGCACTCCCGCGGGCTTCACCAACTGCACCGGGACGGTTTCGTCGAACGTCGGTCAAATCTGCACGAACGTGCTCACGACCCAGGTCGCCAATGTCGCTGTGGTGCCTTGGGTGTTGAACAATCAACAGGTTCAGGTGACCTACCAGGCGCCCGGCGTTACCACGGGCGCCACGGGAAATTATTATCAATATCCCGCCTATTACATTTCCTATCTCGGTGTCGGCACCGGCGCCAACGGCATCCAGGGCAATGTTTACCAGATCGATGCGGTCGGCTACGGCAGCACTCCGAGCACGGCGGCGGTCGTCGAAAGCACTTTCATCGTGCAAAACAGCACTACCTCAGACAAGAGCGGGCTATGAAAAAACTCCACGGCTTGATTGCCTCGATCCTCATGCTGGCCGCGCTGGCGCCCGCGGGCGCCCAGGCGCAAACGGTGAATTACACCGAGAACTTCACCGGCAAGAACACGACCAACTCCTGGTATTTTTTCAACGGTGCCTGCCTCACCGCGGGTACGACGCCGTTCACCGCCACCACCAGTCCGGGCAGCATTCCCTCCTGCGCGTCGATGACCACCGGCTCCGGGTATTACAACCTCAATTACGCCGTGGGCGAACCGCTGGTCGGCGGTACGAGCGGCACCATCCCGGGGACCGATCCGACCCAAGGCGGCGCGCTGCGCTTCACCAATGTCCCGACGGTCGGAGGCTATCCGCAGGGATATTTCGAGTCGGGCGCGGTCGTGTCGAATTTTTCGTTTCCGCTCGCGAGCCAGGGCATTTCCATCACCTTCGTGACCGAGACCTACGAGGGTAACAGCGGCGGCAGCGGCGGGGACGGTGCGGACGGCATCAGTTTCTTTCTGCAGGATGCGAGCCAGAGCGCCGATTTGGGCGCCACCGGCGGCAGTCTTGCCTACTCCTGCTCGAACGCGAACAACGATCCGACCATACGCACCACGGGCCCGGCCAGCGTCATCGGCCATCAGCGCGGCTATGACGGGTTGACCGGCGCCTACATCGGCCTAGGCATCGATGAGTACGGCAATTTCCTCAATCAAGGCGACAACACCGCCACGGGCTTTGGCTATCAGTGGAATCGCATCGGGCTGCGGGGTGCCGGCAACGTCTCGTTTTACTGGCTGAATGCCAATTACGCCGCGTACTACCCAACATCGTTGAACGATGCGCAGCGGGAGGCGGCCGTTCAAGCGACCTGCGAGAGCGGGGTCGTGATGAACTACAACCCGAGTTCGAACAGCTACGGCAGCGCGGTGACTCTCGCAGGGACTACGATTCCGGTCAAGGACTATGCGGCGCTGTCCTATTCGTTGTTGCCGGCGGTGAAGATCGCGAACGAGAGCGCGCTGTATCGCGGCAACGGCACGACCGCGCAGAGCGGCGCCAATTACGGCGTGCCGATTTCCTACAATTTGCAGATCACGGCCGCCGGGCTCTTGTCCCTGTCCTATAGCTACAACGGCGGAGCTCCGATCTCGGTGATCTCGGGCCAGAACATCACGGCCAGCAACGGTTCGCTGCCCGCGGCCGTGCGCTTCGGTTTTGCCGGATCGGACGGCGGCTCGACCAATATCCACGAAATCATGTGCTTTCAGGCGGCTCCGCAAACGACCTCGTCGAGTTCCGCGTCGGGCAACCAAAAGCAAGCCGCGCCGGTCGTCGCGGGCACGCAGGTGTACTTCTCCGCCTACAATCCCACCAACTGGTCGGGAACGGTGACATCGGATTCCTTGCTGGTCGATTCGAACAACGACGTCACCTTGAGTACTCTCGCCAATTGGGATGCCTCCTGCGTGCTCACCGGCGTCGCCACCAATGCCACGTGCGCGAGTACCGGAGCTGCCGGGCCGATCAATCCGCAAGAGGGGCCGACGAACACCGGGGGCCGCACCATATTGACCTGGAGCGGCTCGGCCGGAATTCCGTTCGAGTGGAGCAGTTTGCCGAGCGCTCTGCAAGCGGCGCTCGACACCGGTGATACCGTACCCACGCCGCCGCCGCTCACCGCCAACCGGTTGAATTATCTGCGTGGTATCCGCACCGGCGAACAGAACTCCTCCGGCACCAGCGGCCTGTCGTATACGACCACGGGGGGCACCTCGTATGTGGTCTACCGCGACCGAGTCAGCGTGCTCGGCGATGTCATCGACTCGAGTCCGACGTGGGTGGGCCCGCCTTCCTCGCCATACCCGAATTCCTGGATCGATCTGTACGACCAAGCCACCGTCACGCAGAGCAGCATGCCGGAGAACAGCGGCCAAACCTACTCGGCGTTCGCGACGCAGTTAGGATCGCGCATGAATGTGGTCTATGCCGGCGCCAATGACGGATTCCTGCATGGTTTCCGCTCCGGTTACTACGTCAACGGCAGCTACCAAGGAACCGGGAGCGGCACGAGTTTCGTCGGCACGGAAAACGACGGCAAGGAATTGCTCGCCTACATGCCGGGCTACACGCTGAACCACATCCAGACCGCGGTCTCAGCCAACAATTACTCGGATTTGCAGTACGCCCATCAATTCGACGTCGATGCGACGCCCGGCACGGGCGACGTGTTTTACAACGGTACGTGGCATACCTTGCTGGTCAGCGGCTTGGGGGCGGGCGGTGCCGGCCTGTTTGCGCTCGACATTACGAATCCCGCGGATTCCACCGTGGCGAACGACCCGGTATTCAGCGAGACCAATGCCGGCTCGGTCGTGCTGGGCGATTGGAATGCGACGACGCTCACCTGCACGCATGTGACGACGAATGCCACGCCGACGGCGGCGGCCAGTTGCGGCAAGAATCTCGGCAACACCTATGGCACGCCGCAGCTACGCCGCTTTCACAATGGCTCGTGGGGCGCGGTGTTCGGCAACGGTTTCGGGAGCTCCACCGGCGATGGCGGCATTTATGTGATGCTCTTGTCCACCAACGGCACGGCGACGTTCTACTACATCAGCACGGGCACTTCGGGCCAGACCAACGGCATCGCGTACGTATCGACGGCGGATTTCGACGGCGATCACATCACGGACTATGTTTACGCGGGCGATCTGCTGGGCCACATCTGGCGCTTCGATCTGACCAGCACCGACCCGACGGCGTGGGCCGTGACCTCGAGTTCCGGGGGAGTGCCGCAGCCGCTGTATTCCACCGGCCAGCCGATCACCAGCAAGGTGGCGGTGCTCTCCTTCCTGTCGCCGCCGAATCAGCGCGTCATGATCGAATTCGGCACCGGTCAACAGATTCCCTTGAGCGCGACCGCGGCGACCAGCTACGCGCAGGCACCGCAAGCTCTGTACGGCATCTGGGATTGGAATTTTGCCGCCTGGAATGCAAAGTCGACGATGCAATACGCCGCTCTGCCGTACGCGGGTGTAAACGCCCCGACCACGTCGATGATGACGAGCAGCATGAGCAACACCAGCACCTACCCGAGCAATTTGCAGGCGCAAACCATCACGACGACGACGGTCGCCGGTGTCGACTACCGCAGCGTGTCGGCCAATGCGATCTGTTGGCCCGGCACGGCGGGGTGCACCGCGACGCAATTCGGCTGGTACCTGCCGTTGACCTACGGCAATGCCAACTCGACCGATGTCAACTTGCCGGCGACACCTCTCTCGACCACGGGGAATCCCGCGGTCTACGAGCAAGTGATTTACAACCCGGTTCTCGACGGAGATACCTTCATCGTGAACACCACCATACCGTCCGCGGCGTCCCTGACGAACTGTTTCTCGGCGACCGCCGGCGGCTACACCATGGCGATCAATCCGGCGACGGGCGGTGCATTCAAGCAGACCGTATTCGTTCCGCCCAACGGATCCCAATTGGTCGCCAATGGCATCGGCCAAAGCGGCACGGGCAGCGTGTACCTCGTGACCACCGGCACGACCACCAGCACCAGCACCAGCACCAGCAACACCGGTACCGGAAATAGCGGTGCCACCGGCAGTGGCACCAGCAGCAGCAATGGCGGGACCAGTATCGGCGCCGGCCCCAATAATTGCGCGCCGGGAACCAAGACCTTCGGCATCACCCAGACGGTCAGCGGCAAGCCGGTGTCGACTCAGATGAACATGCAGTGCACGGTCTCCGGCAGCCGGCTCACCTGGATACAGCGGCGCTAGCGATGAATCGCAAGACTCGGGCCGTTGCCGGTTTCACTCTCATCGAGTTGGTCGTGGCGATGGTGATCGCCGGTATTCTCGCGGCGATCGCGATTCCCGCTTACTCGAGTTATGTGCGCAAGTCGCGGCGGACGGATGCGAAGACGGCGCTGCTGGATCTCGCCAGTCTGGAGGAGCGCTATTTCAGCACCAACCCTCAGGTCGGCTACACCAATGCCGCGGCTGATCTCGGTTATCCCGCTTGGCCGGCGACCGTCGGTAGCGGCTATTACACCGTCGCAGCACCGCTTGTCGTGCCCGCAACGACATCCAATGTTGCCACCTATTCCATTACCGCCACGGCGATCGGCGATCAGACCAACGACACGCAGTGCCAGACCTTCACGATCACCAATACGGGGCTGCAAACGGCAACGCCCGACCCGACGAATACTTGTTGGCATTGATGGCTTGGCAGTGATGGGCTGGCATTGATGGGCACGCGTCGGCATTGATTGCCACGCGGGCCACGACGCCGCGTGCCCCGGCGCGGCCATTCGCGATTGCCGAACTTCAGGGAAACTGCAGCATCACCTTGGTGCCGCGCCCGCCGGCGCCCGAGTCGATGGTCATCGATGCGCCGTACAGGCGCGCGATCTTGTCGACGATCGCCAGCCCCAAGCCGCTGCCGTGCCCGGGAGAGTTCGGCATTCGGTAATAGCGTTGCCGCACGCGCTGGCGATCCTCCTCGGGAATACCCGGACCCGAATCTTCCACCGCAAGGAAGGGTTTGCCTTGGGCGATACCGGCGCTCAATGTCACGGTGCCGCTTGCCGGCGTGTACTTCAGCGCATTGTCGACCAAATTGCTGACCAGATCGTCGAGCAAGGACGGGTCGGCGAGGATCGATGCCGGCGCCGCGTCGACTCCTAGATCGATGTTGGAGGCGAGCGCGCGATCGAAGAATTTCGCCGCGACCTCGGCGACGATGGTGTGAAGCTCCACCGTCTTATTCTTCGCCGGCAGATTGGCGGCGGGGTCGGCGCGCGCCAGCGTGAGCAATTGATTGGCGGAATGCGCCAATTGGCGAATCCCCTCTTGCAGGGTGGCGAGGCGGTGTCGGATCGGCTTCGCCGCGGGCTCGGCGACCAATAAGTCCAATTGCGCCTGCATGCCGGTGATCGGGGTGCGTAATTGATGCGCCGTATCGGCGATGAATTGCTGCTGGGATTGAACGGCGGTGCGCAGCAAGGTGAACAGGCGATTCAGAGTGATCACGACCGGCGCGATCTCGCGCGGCACGGATGATTCGACGATCGGCCGCAGATCCATCGGTGAGCGCTCCGCGATGTCGTCCCGCAGTCTGCGCAAGGGCCGCAAGCCGAGTTGGATGCCGACCCACACCAGCACCAGCGTGATATCGAGTTGCACGAAATCCCAGAGCAGCGTGCTCATGAAGCCGAATCTCGCCGCCGGTTCGTTGGCGGGCCGCATATCGGCGACGGTGATGAGTACCACGCCGGCGCGCGTGTCGAAGCGCGTCGTCATGGTGCGCAGGCTACGATGCTCGATTTGCGAGATCGCGACGAGTTGACTGGTCTCGCTGTTGAGCGGCACGGCGGGTATCTCGGCATCGCCGGCGAGCAAGCGCCCATCCGAATTGCGCAGCGCGTACCTGACCGCGCCGGGGGCCGGCAGAGCGACGGCGCCGTCAGGGTAGTCGTCCAGGATCACTTGTCCGTCCCTGATGAGGGTCCGCGCCATCAGCGCGTTGGTGGCATCCTTGAGCCGACGGTCGCTGTCGATGACCCCCGGTGCGACGCTGTTGAAGTAGTGCAGCAAAGCGCCGCACAGCGCCAGCAACATGAGCGGCACGGACAACCACAGCACCAATTGCCGGCTGATCGAGGAGGACATCACGGCGATTTCGCTTCTTCCAAGCGGTAACCGAGGCCGCGCAGGTTGCGGATGATGGCGGCGCCGCCGATCTTGGCGCGCAGCCGCGAAATATGCACTTCCAGCGCATTCGCCGTGAGGTCCTGATCCGGATCCGCCACCGCTTGCTGCAGGCGCTCTTTGGGGACGATCAATCCCACGCGCCGCACCAGGCACTCGAGCACCGACCATTCGCGTGCCGTCAGTTCCACTTCCTCATCGTCGATGCACAGGCGCTTACCGAGCAATTCGACGCTCATCCGGTTCAGCTTGATGACGCCGCTCAAGGCGCCGGTGGCGCGCCGCATCAGGGCGCGGCAGCGGGCGGCGAGTTCGGCGGCCTCGAAGGGTTTACTCAAGAAATCATCGGCGCCCAGATCGAGCGCCTTGACCTTGTCACTGAGCGTGCAGCGTGCCGTCAGCATCAGTGTGGGCAGCGTCTTGCCGGCCGCACGCAGGCGGCGCACCAGGCTCAAGCCATCGGCTCCCGGCAGGCCGACGTCGATGACCGCCATGGCGAATTCCTCCTTGGCGATCGCCGCCAGGGCGGCCTCGGCGCTGGTGACCCGCAGTACCGAATAATTCGCCGCGCCGAGTCCGCGCGTGATGGCGTCGGCCACGATGTCGTCATCTTCGACGATTAACAGGCGCACAGGCCACGCTTACCGGAGTTAAGGATCGCCCATCGCCTGATTTCGGTATTCGATGGGGTCGTCCCGGTCGGGACCGAAGGCGCTGCGCCGCGGCGGCACCAAGGCGCGAAACTTGGCTTCGAAGGCCTTGGCGAACGCTTCGGTGAACAAATGGGGAAATCCGTCCGCGGGACGCTGTGAGAGGCCCGCGAACATCTCGGAATACAAGTCCCAATACTTGCCTTTGTTCTGGGTCTTGAACACACCGCGCTTCGAAGCGCGCTCGAAACGCTCTTCCAATTCCGTGGGGTTGACCCGCCCGAGAAACTCCTCGAAGGCGGCGCGAGTGGCGACGAGCGAAGCGGTGTTTTGGGCCTTGAGCTCACGGAAGTTGTCGCGAATCGCGTCGACCGAGCCGGCGCGCGTCGACACCGTGGTCAACAATCGGATCAACGCCTCGTCTACTCCCTTGGAAAAATTCAGCGGCGACTCCGAACCGTCGTCGGCCGGCGGGGCAATGCGAAAGCGATTGCGAAACTCGTTGCGGTTTTGGTTCAAGTCCATGAGGCCGAGCACCGATTCGCGCAGCAACTGACCGGCGAGTTGCAGCGCTCCGCCACGCGCCTCGGGGGTGAGGTTACGAGGATCGATGCCGGCTCCCCGGCACAGGGCGGCGAGCCCCGCATCGAGGTCGCCTTCGTACAGCGCGGGCCCTTGCGCGCGGGAGGGAGCCGCGGCGGCGGCCCCGCTCTCGACCTTGAGTGGCCGGGTCATCATGTGCCAGGGTGTCGCCGAGGATTCCGGCTCGTCCGGTTCCGGCGGCGGCCCGCGGCTGGGTAAGGTTTGGCCGTAGGCATCGCGCGGCCGAACGCCGGAATCGCCGCTCAACAGATCTGTGGGCTCGAGCAGCTGGCTCAAGTCCAGATCCGCACCCAAGTCGTTGGCGGTGGATTTGCGGGCTGCGGAGGAGGGCGACTGCCCGTCGTAAGCGACGATCGCGCTCTCCTCGGGCGGAAAGTCGTTGCTCTTGTCGATGCTGACGAGCAGCTCGTACTCGCCGAGCCGCACGTGGTCGCCTTCCTTCAGGGTGTAATCGTGGAACTTGCCGAGCGGCACCTGGGCGCCGTTGACATAGGTGCCGTTCGAACTCGTGTCGACGAGCACGAAGGTTCCGGCCCGAAAATCGATGCGCGCGTGTTTGCCCGAGAGGTATCGCTCGGGGTCAGGTAGAATCCAGTCGTTGTCAGCCGCGCGCCCGATAGTGCCGCCGTGCACACCGAACAACTTGGTGGCCCTTTGGCCAAGCCGATTTGCATGTTCGCTGACGACGCGCAAGCGCAAGGCCATGTTCAATCCCTCCCACGGGGCGGCACGTTTGCGCTAAGTGCCCGTATAATATGGTGAAATACTAGCAATGGTTGGAGCCTTCTAAATGGCCGCGAGTCACATTTTCAAAGTCCAGTTCGTGAATCAAGGCAAGGTATATGAGATCTACGCCCGCAAGGTGAGTCACGGTAGCCTATTCGGCTTCATCGAGGTCGAGGAACTGGTATTCGGCGAGCGGTCCACCGTGGTCGTGGATCCTGCCGAGGAAAAGATAAAGGCCGAGTTCACCGATGTAAAGCGCACGTATTTGCCCATGCATTCGGTGCTGCGAATCGACGAAGTCAAGAAGCAGGGCGTGAGCAAAATCGTCGCTATGGAAGGCTCGAACGTCGCCCAATTTCCGGTGCCGATCTATACCCCCGGGGGAGATTCCAACGCCCGCAAGTAGCTCTGCGCCGCTATGCCTGATCGGTGCACCGGCGCTGTCGCAATTTCGCTTGGACCGCCTGCTGCGAAAACTCGAGGCGGAGGATCCACGGGTGAGCGCGCTCGCCGCCCGCTGGATTCACTTCGTCGATGTGTCGCGGCCGCTCCGCGCGGCTGAGCATGGCCTGCTCGAATCGCTGCTGACTTACGGTTCGCGCGCGTCGTCGCGGTTGACTTCGACGGCGTCCGGGACGACGGCCGGGCCGATGCCCGGGCCCATGCGCAGGCCGGGGCTCGGGGGTCAGCGTGTGCTGGTCACACCGCGAGTGGGCACGGTGTCGCCATGGTCGAGCAAGGCCACCGACATTGCCCATGTTTGCGGTCTCGATGCCGTCCGGCGCGTGGAGCGCGGTACCGTGTACTTGATCGAATCGAGCGCCGCGATCGGACCCGACGAACTGCAGCGTCTGGGCGCTCATCTGCACGATCGCATGATCGAGTCGACCTGGATCGATTCGACCTGGATCGAGACTACCGAGTCTGCGAGCTCGCCTGCGAGCGGCGCTGCGATCAGCTCTGGGATCGGTTCTGACGTCAGTTCCGAGATGATTCCGGGTGGGTTGTTCCAGCATGCGGAGCCGCGGCCTCTACGGAGCGTGCGCTTGGGCGACGATGGCCGCGCCGCCATCGCCCGCGCCAACCGTGACTGGGGACTCGCACTCTCCGACGACGAGATCGATTACCTGGTGGACGCTTTCGGCAGACTCAGGCGCGACCCCACGGACGTCGAATTGATGATGTTCGCGCAAGCGAACTCCGAGCATTGCAGGCACAAGATATTCAACGCCGAGTTCATCATCGACGGCGTACCCATGCCGCTGTCGCTGTTCGACATGATTCGTGCGACTTACGCCCGCAATTCGGCGGGCGTACTGTCCGCGTATCGCGACAATGCGGCCGTCATCGAGGGCGGTGCCGCGACCCGATTCTTCCCCGACCCGCATACGCGCCGGTACGGAGGAGTGTCCGAACCCGCCGACATATTGATGAAAGTGGAAACCCACAATCATCCAACCGCCATTTCGCCCTTTCCGGGCGCGGCGACCGGGGCCGGCGGGGAGATTCGGGACGAGGGCGCCACCGGTATCGGCGCCAAACCCAAGGCGGGCCTGACCGGCTACTCGGTGTCGAACCTCAAGATTCCCGGCATGATCCAGCCCTGGGAGAAAGACTTCGGCAAACCGGAGCGTATCGCGTCCGCGCTCGACATCATGATCGAAGCCCCGTTGGGTGCGGCCGCTTTCAACAACGAATTCGGTCGGCCGAACATATGCGGCTATTTCCGGGTGTTCGAGCAGCAAACCGAACGAGCCGGACGCTCGAATGTGCGCGGCTACCACAAGCCCATCATGATCGCCGGCGGTCTCGGCACCGTGCGGCGCGGCGACGTCGAGAAAAAGGAGGTCGTGGTCGGCGCGCCTCTCATCGTACTCGGCGGCCCGTCCATGTTGATCGGCTTGGGGGGCGGCGCCGCCTCCTCCGTCGGCAGTGGGCAGAGTTCCTCGGATCTGGATTTCGCTTCGGTCCAGCGTGGCAACGCGGAGATGCAGCGCCGCGCCCAGGAAGTCATCGACCGGTGCTGGGCGATGGGCGAGGCGAATCCCATCTTGTTGATCCACGACGTCGGTGCCGGCGGATTGTCGAACGCGCTGCCGGAGGCCATCGCGCACAGTGCGCGCGGCGGCCGCATCGATTTGCGCGCGATTCCGAGCGCCGAGCCGCAGCTGTCGCCGATGGAAATCTGGTGCAATGAATCCCAGGAACGCTACGTTCTGGTGCTCGCACCCGGCACTGTCGAGTCGTTCGCCGCATTGTGCGCACGCGAACGCTGTCCTTACGCGGTGGTCGGGGAGACTACCGGCGATGGGCGACTCCTCGTGACGGATGCGCTCTTGTCCGGCACGCCGGTGGACATGCCGATCGAGGTGCTGTTGGGAAAGGCGCCGCGGATGACGCGCGATGTGCGCTCGGCGGCTAAAATCGCGACGAGCCTCGCCGGGACAAGCGTGGCCGCGACGGACTCGGCGACGGCGGGAACGGCGATCGCGGAGTCTCTCGATCGACTGCTCGCTCTGCCGACGATCGCCGACAAGTCCTTCCTGATCACGATCGGCGATCGAACCGTCGGCGGCATGATCAGCCGCGACCAGATGGTGGGGCCGTGGCAGGTGCCGGTGGCAGACGTCGGGGTCAGCTTGAACAGCTACGACGGATACGGTGGTGAGGCGATGGCGATGGGCGAACGGACCCCCGCGGCGGTGCTGAACGCGCCCGCGTCGGGACGCTTGGCCGTCGCCGAGGCGATCACCAATATTCTCGCCGCCGACATCGTCAATTTGACCGACATTCGCCTGTCCGCGAATTGGATGGCCGCGTGCGGGCAGCCGGGCGAGGATGCCGATCTGTATGCCACGGTGCGGGCGGTCGGCGCCGAGTTGTGCGCGGCGCTCGGCATCACCATTCCGGTGGGCAAGGACTCCTTGTCCATGCGTACGGCATGGACCGATGCCGCCGGCGAACATGCGGTGCTCGCGCCCGTGTCGCTGATCATCTCCGCGTTCGCGCCCGTGCGCGACGCGCGCAGGACGTTGACGCCGCAACTGGATCTGGCGCAAGCCTCGCGCTTGTGGCTGATCGATTTGGGCGGCGCCAAGAATCGACTGGGCGGATCCTGCTGGGCGCAGGTGCACTCGAAGAGCGGCGGCGAGCCCGCGGATCTCGACAGCCCCGCGCGGTTGCTCGCTTTCTTTGCCTGCCTGCGCGAGTTGAAAGACAGCGGCTTGGTGCTCGCTTATCACGATCGCTCGGACGGCGGGGTGTTGATCACCGTGCTGGAAATGGCGTTCGCCGCGCATTGTGGGCTTGCCCTCGATTTGGGGGCGGTCGGCGATCCGGTAGCCGCGTGCTTTGCCGAGGAATTGGGGGCCGTGCTGCAAGTGCCGGCGGCGCGGGCGGCGGCGGCGGCGGACATCGTCGCCCGCCATGGGCTCACCGCGCTCACGCACCATATCGGCGCGCCCCTCGCCGGGTCCGAGATCGAGGTGCGGGCGAACGGGCGCATCGTTTACGCCGGCTCGCGCCCGAACTTGCATCGGCGCTGGAGCGAGACGTCGTTCCGCATTCAGGAGATGCGCGACAATCCGGCGTGCGCGCGCGAGGAGTACGCGCGGCTCGAGGATGGCGCGGATCCTGGATTGCATGCGCGCTTGAGCTTCGATCCGAACGAGGATATCGCGGCACCGTTCATCTCGAGCGGCGCGCGGCCGGCCATGGCCATCCTGCGCGAACAGGGCGTCAACAGCCAGACCGAAATGGCCGCTGTGTTCACGCGCGCGGGGTTCGATGCCTACGATGTGCACATGACCGACATCCTCGAGCGCCGCGTGCGCCTCGGACGATTCGACGGCCTGGTGGCGTGCGGCGGGTTCTCGTATGGCGATGTGCTGGGTGCGGGTGAAGGGTGGGCAAAGTCGATCCTGTTCAATTCCTTGGCGCGAGAGGAATTCGCCGCCTTCTTCGAGCGCGGCGGCACGTTCACGCTGGGCGTGTGCAATGGCTGCCAGATGCTCTCGGCGTTGAAGGAACTGATCCCCGGCGCGGCCGCCTGGCCGAGGTTCGTGCGCAATCGATCGGAGCAATACGAGGCGCGCTTGAGTCTGGTCAGGGTTTCCCCATCGCCATCGGCATTGCTCACCGGGATGCACGGATCCGTGCTGCCCATCGTCGTTGCGCACGGCGAAGGCCAGGCGGAGTTCGATGCAGGCGGGACGGCCGGCGCTTTACTGGACGCGCGTCAGGTCACGCTGCAATACGTCGACACCCGCGCGCAGCCCACCGAGCGGTATCCCTACAATCCGAATGGCTCGCCCTTGGGGCTGGCCGGCGTGTGCAGCGCCGACGGCCGCGTCACCGCGTTGATGCCGCACCCCGAACGAGTGTTCCGCACCGTGCAGCATTCTTGGGCGCCGCAGGACTGGTCCGAAGACGGCGGCTGGATGAGGTTGTTTCGCAACGCACGGGCGTTTATCGGCTGAGGAGCTGCTTCGCCGGGATGGGAGCGCCGCCGGGTTGGGAAACCGGCCGAGTTAGGAACTCGTCAGGTTCGCCGGCCGCGCTTCGGCCTGGCCGGGAGCCACATAGCGGCGGAAGGTCATCGCCTGCATGAGCCGCGCCTTGCGCACGAAAGTCTCGTAGAGTAGATCGCGCATGACCTCGAGGAGAACGCCGGCACGTTCGGCATTGAGGTCGGGCTGATGCGGCCAGGGGTCGTTATCGCTGCCGAACAACACGCTCCTCAATGCCGTGAACGTATCGTCGTCGAGTTCGGCCAGGCCGCGTATCTCCTGCAGCTTGTCGAACATCTCGAGCTTGCCGCGTTCGCCCAATTCGCGGAACAGCGATTGGGCGGTGCGCCGGCTCATCGCCGCAAAGGCGTTGAAGCAGCCGGCCGCGAAGCACACGAGCGCCTCCTTGAACAGAGCCTCGGATTCCTCCGGCAGATAGGTGAGCGGAAAGTTCTCGCGGGCGCGCTCGATTTCGATGTAATTCGAAGCCAGTTCGACTCGCAGGGCGGTGTACGCCTTGGTCGCGAATTTCAAGAATATCGGCTCCGCACAGGCGTCGCAGCGGAACACGATGCCGACGTGCTTGGGTTTGCGCCGGCTGAGATCGTCGAATTTGGGCACGGCGACGGCGGTCACATGAGTCAGCGTGAGGCAATGAGGACAATTGAGTGTTATGCCCTGATGCTCGATGTGCAGTTCGTCCTGCGGAGTGATGTAGATGGTCACCTGTCAACCTGCGAGTGGCTTGTAGCGAATGCGGTGGGGTTGTGCGGCATCGTCGCCTTTGCGTTTCCTGTGATCCTCGACGTACTCCTGGTAGTTGCCTTCGAACCAGACCACTTGGGAGTCGCCCTCGAAGGCGAGGATATGGGTCGCGATGCGATCGAGGAACCAGCGATCGTGGGAGATGACCACGGCACAGCCGGGAAATGCCACCAACGCGTCTTCGAGCGCGCGCAGCGTCTCGATGTCGAGGTCGTTGGTGGGCTCGTCGAGCAGCAGTACGTTGCCGCCTCCCCTCAGCACCTTCGCAAGGTGCACCCGGTTACGTTCGCCGCCGGACAGATCGCCGATCACCTGTTGCTGTTGCACGCCCTTGAAATTGAAGCGTCCGACATAGCCGCGGGACGAGGTCTCGTAGTTGCCGACCTTGATGAGATCGAGGCCGCCGGAGATTTCCTGCCACACCGTGTTCTTGTCGTTCAGCGACTGGCGCGACTGATCGACATAGGCGAGCTTCACGCTAGGGCCGAGACGTATGTCGCCGCTGTCCGGTTTCTCCATGCCCGCCAGCATGCGAAATAATGTCGTCTTACCGGCGCCGTTCGGTCCGATGATGCCGACGATGCCTCCCGGGGGAAGAGCGAAGCTCAGCGAGTCGATCAGCAACCGGTCGCCGTAGCCTTTGCGCAAGTTCCGGCATTCGATCACCAGATCCCCGAGCCGGTCACCCGGCGGGATATAGATTTCGTTCGTCTCGTTACGCTTTTGAAACTCCTGCGAGGCGAGTTCCTCATAGCGCTGCAAGCGCGCCTTGGACTTCGCCTGGCGCGCCTTCGGATTGGTGCGCACCCATTCCAGCTCACGCTTGAGCGTCTTGGCGAGCGCATCCTGCTGGCGCTCTTCCTGGGCCAGGCGCGCCTCTTTTTGTTCCAGCCAGGAAGAGTAATTGCCCTGCCAAGGGATGCCATGGCCCCGATCGAGTTCCAGTATCCACTCGGCCACGTTGTCGAGAAAGTATCGGTCATGCGTGACCGCGATCACCGTGCTCGGGTACTCCTCGAGGAAATGTTCGAGCCACGCCACCGACTCGGCGTCGAGATGGTTGGTCGGCTCATCGAGCAGCAGCATATCGGGCTTGGAGAGCAGCAGCCGGCACAGCGCCACGCGGCGCTTCTCACCGCCCGACAGCTTGCCGACGATGGCCTCCCAGGGGGGCAAGCGCAGCGAGTCGGCGGCGATCTCGAGCTTGCGCTCGAGTTCCCAGCCGCCCACGGCGTCGATCTTGTCCTGCATTTTCGCCTGCTCTTCCATGAGTTTGTTCATTTCGTCGTCCGACATCGGTTCAGCGAATTTATCGCTGATGGCGTTGAATCGGTCGATCAAGCTTTGCACGTCGCCGACGCCCTCGCCGACCACCTCGCGCACGGTCTTGCTCTCGTCGAGCAGCGGCTCCTGCGGCAGGTAGCCCACCTTGATGCCCGACTGCGCGCGCGCCTCGCCCTCGATGTCCTTGTCCACGCCGGACATAATCTTGAGCAGCGTGGACTTGCCGGAGCCGTTCAAACCGAGCACGCCGATCTTTGCGCCGGGGAAGAAACTCAGCGAGATATCGCGCAGGATGATGCGCTTGGGCGGCACGACTTTGCCCACCCGATTCATCGTGTATATGAACTGAGCCACTCTAGTCCTTGCGCGGGAGCCTTGAGAATTGAGCGCGTGACAGCGCGTTGGATCGAGCTGAATTATCCGCGACTGCCGCAAGCTTGTCACCCAAACTCGTCAACCGGAGGCGTTCTTTCCCGGGAACCGGCCTGAAAGCGCCCATGCATTTCAGCCGACGGCGCCGATGTGCGCGACGTCTCCTAGGGAACCGAGGCCTAATCGGCTACAATTGGCGGCTAGCTAGCGGGAGATTTTCGCATGTTCAAGGCTGATATGACGATTGCGGGCTTCGATCCGGAACTCGCCAAGGCGATCGCGGATGAACGCAACCGTCAGGAAGATCACATCGAATTGATTGCGTCGGAGAATTACGCGAGTCCCCGCGTGCTCGAAGCGCAAGGATCGGTGCTCACCAACAAGTACGCCGAAGGCTATCCCGGCAAGCGCTATTACGGCGGCTGCGAATTCGTCGATATCGCCGAGACGCTCGCCATCGAGCGGGCGAAGAGTCTGTTCGGCGCCGCCTACGCCAACGTGCAACCGCATTCGGGTAGCCAGGCGAACGCCGCCGTGTATCTGGCGATGCTCAATCCCGGCGACACGATTCTCGGCATGAGTCTGGATCACGGCGGTCACCTCACGCACGGGGCCAAGGTCAATTTTTCGGGCAAGCTGTTCAAGGCCTTTCAATACGGCATCAAATCCGACAGCGGCGAAATCGACTACGACCAGGTGGAGAGCCTCGCCAAGGAGCATCGGCCGCGGATGATCGTCGCCGGCTTTTCGGCCTATTCGCGCATCATCGACTGGACACGGTTTCGCGCCATCGCGGATTCCGTGGGCGCGTATTTATTCGTCGATATGGCGCACGTTGCGGGACTGGTGGCCGCCGGCGTATACCCTAATCCGGTGCCCCACGCGGATGTGGTCACGACGACGACCCATAAGACCCTGCGCGGCCCGCGCGGCGGCTTGATTCTGGCTCGGCCGCACGCCGACTTGCACAAGAAATTCAATTCCATGGTGTTCCCGGGAACCCAGGGCGGTCCGCTGATGCACGTGATTGCCGCCAAGGCGGTGGCCTTTCTCGAAGCGCTGCAACCCGAGTTCAAGACCTATTCGGCACAGGTGGTGACCAACGCCCGGGCGATGACCCACGTGTTGCAGGAGCGCGGCTACAAGATCGTCTCCGGAGGCACGGACAATCATTTGTTCCTGCTCGATCTGATCGACAAGAATATTACCGGCAAGGATGCCGACGCCGCCTTGGGCCGCGCGCACATGACGGTCAACAAGAACGCGGTACCGAACGATCCTCGTCCCCCGGCGATCACGAGCGGGCTGCGAATCGGCACGCCGGCCGTGACGACTCGCGGCTTCAAGGAGCCCGAGGTGCGCCAATTGTCGAACTGGATTGCGGATGTGCTCGATCATATGGGCGATGAAGCCGCGGTCCAGCGTGCGCGGGCAGAGGTCGAAAAGATATGCCGGCGATTCCCCGTGTATGGCTAGGAACCCGGCGGTCCGTGGCGGGACCGATCTGAGTTCCCCATGTATTGCCCGTTCTGTGCCCACACGGAAACCAAGGTCATCGATTCCCGTCTCGCCGGCGAAGGGCGGCAGATTCGCCGGCGCCGCGAGTGTTTGGCCTGCACGGAACGCTTTACGACCTTCGAAGCCGCGGAGTTGTTGCTGCCGACGGTCGTCAAGAGCGACCGCCGCCGCGAACCCTTCGATGAGCACAAACTGCTCGCCGGGATGCAGAAGGCCCTCGAGAAGCGCCCCGTCAGCCGCGAGGCGATCGAGGACGCGGTCGCCCGGATTTGCCATAAGCTGCGCAGCATGGGCGAGCGCGAGATCGCCGCGCGCAGCGTCGGCGAGATGGTCATGGAGGAACTGCGGCACATGGACGAGGTCGGTTATGTGCGATTTGCGTCGGTGTACCGCAGCTTTCAAGACATAGAAGCCTTCCGCACGGAAATCGATCAATTGCGCCGCCACCGCCGCCGCCGCGAGCCCAACAAGGACCAATTGCCGCTGTTGCCCCGCGACGATATGAGCGGCGAGACGGGCGGCTCGACCGGCAAAGGCAAATGACAGCTGCCGTCCAGTCACCGGTCGGACCCAGCCTGGCTGTGGACGAGGCGCACATGGAACGGGCGCTGTTGCTGGCGGCGCGCGGCCTGTACACCACCGATCCGAATCCACGCGTCGGTTGCGTGGTGACCTGTGGCGATCGCGTCGTGGGCGAGGGCTGGCACATGCGCGCGGGCGAGCCGCACGCGGAAGTGCTGGCTTTGCGCGCGGCGGGTTCGCAAGCGCGCGGTGCGACCGTGTACGTGACGCTCGAGCCGTGCAGTCATACCGGACGTACGCCGCCGTGCGCGGATGCGCTGATCGCGGCGGGCGTCGCGCGGGTCGTGTGCTGCACCGTCGATCCCAATCCGCGGGTTGCCGGCGGCGGAATCGAGCGCTTGCGGGCTGCCGGGATCGCGGTCGCCGTGGGCACGTGCGCCGCCCGGGCCCGCGAGCTCAATGTGGGCTTCTTCTTGCGCCACGAGCGCGGCCGGCCCTGGGTGCGCCTCAAGCTCGCCATGAGCTTGGACGCGCGCACCGCACCGGCGGGGGGTGGCCGGGTGTGGATCAGCAGCGAGGCGGCGCGGGCCGACGTGCAGGCCTTGCGCGCGCGCAGCAGCGCCGTACTGACCGGCGCCGGCACGGTGCGTACCGACGATCCGCGGCTCGATGTGCGGCTGGCATACGGACCCTGGGTTAGGCAGCCGCTGCGCGTGCTGCTCGATCCCATGCTCACGTGCGGGGCGGACGCGAAGATATTCGACGGCGATGGTGCCTTGGTATTTGCCCTGCCCGAGGCCGCCGCGCGAGCGGTTGAGGGGCGCCGCCCACCCGTGCCGATGCCGCGCGCCGCCGGCGGCCTCGACCTCAATGCCGTCATCGGCCGATTGGCCGAACTCGAGGTGAACGAATTGCTGGTGGAATGTGGGCCGCGGTTGGCGGGAGCTTTCGTCCTCTCGAAGCTGGTCGACGAGTGGGTGCTGTATGCGGCGCCGACTCTGCTCGGCGCCGACGCCGCTCCGCTGCTGCAGGTGAGCGGCTCGGGTGGCCCGGGTTCGCTGCCCGAATTTGAATTTCGAGACGTGCAGCGCATCGGACCGGACCTGCGCATCACTTTAATACCGAAGCCACCCACGCCAGGCTGAAGGACGCACTAGCCCATGTTTACCGGAATCATAGTCGCGACCGGACGGGTCACCTCGATCGCGGAGACGGGCGGCGACCTGGAACTCGCCATCGAGGCCGCGAGCCTCGATTTTCGCAGCATTGCGGTCGGCGCCAGCATCAGCGTACAAGGGGTGTGCCTGACCGTGACTCGCATGCAGGGTCAAAGCTTCTACGCGGATGTGTCGCGCGAAACGATGGCCAAAACGACGCTGGGTACCCTGCACCCCGGGGCCCGCGTGAACTTGGAGCCGAGTTTGCGCGCCGGCGACGCCCTCGGCGGCCATTGGGTGAGCGGCCATGTGGATGCGGTGGGCACCTTGCGGGCGATCGTGCAAGATGCACGCTCGTGGCGTCTGGAGTTCGAACTGCCGGTGACGCTGATGCGCTTTGTCGCCGCAAAGGGATCGATATGTGTCGACGGAGTGAGCTTGACGGTCAACAAGGTCGGCGGCCGGCGCTTCGACGTGAATATCATTCCGCACACGCATCAGGTGACGACCCTGGGCGAGCGCAAGGTCGACGATGGGGTCAACATCGAAATCGATGTGATCGCGCGCTATCTCGATCGGCTGATGAGCAAGACCGAAGAGCAAGGTTGACGCATGTTCAATACGATCGATGAAATCCTCGAGGATCTGCGCCGCGGCAAGATGGCGGTGATCATGGACGACGAGGATCGCGAGAACGAAGGCGATCTCATCATGGCCGCCGACAGCGTGCGCGCAGAGGACGTGAATTTCATGGCGCGCTACGGGCGCGGGCTCATTTGTCTCACGCTCACCCGCGAGCGCTGCCGGCAACTACGCCTGCCGCTCATGGTGAGCGACACCGACAGCAGCCACCGCACGAATTTCACCTTGTCGATCGAGGCCGCGGAAGGCGTGACCACGGGGATATCCGCGCATGACCGCGCGCACACCGTCAAGACGGCCGTGAGCCCCAACGCCCGGCCGGAGGATCTGCGGCAACCCGGCCACATATTTCCGCTGATGGCACAGCCCGGCGGAGTGTTGAGCCGCGCCGGCCACACGGAGGCCGGCTGCGACCTGGCACGCTTGGCCGGATTCTCCGCGGCCGCGATGATCGTCGAGATTCTGAACGACGACGGCACCATGGCGCGCCGGCCGGACCTCGAATCGTTCGCCAAGGTTCACGGCCTGAAAATCGGCACGATCGCCGATCTCATTCGCTATCGGTTGAAAAATGAGCGCTCGGTGGAGCGCATCTACGAAGAATCGGTCGATACCGAGTACGGTAATTTCAAACTGACCTGTTACGAGGATCACGTCAACAAGACCGTGCACATCGCCCTGGTGAAGGGCGACTTGAATTCCGCGGTGCCGCCGCTCGTGCGCGTGCACATCAAGGACACGCTGCGCGATGTGGTCGGCGTGCGCAATGCGAAACTCGGCTGGCCGCTGCGCGCGGCGATGCGCCGCGTGGCGGCCGAGCCCTCGGGCGTCATCGTGATCCTGCGGCCGGAGGAGACGCCGCGGGAGTTCATGGACAGCGTGCGACTGCTCGATGCCAAGCCCGCGACGGCGCGCCAGGCCGGCGCAACCGTGATACGGACCTATGGCATTGGTGCACAGATCCTGAAGGATCTCGGCCTGAAGCGCATGCGCGTGTTGAGCGCACCGAAGCAGCTGCAGGGCCTCGCCGCCTTCGATCTCGAAGTCACCGGTTACATCGATGGCGGCGAGTGAGCGAGCTTATAATCCCCGTTTGAGAGGAAATACGAGTGCCCAGCGATCAGCCGAAGGTGATGGAAGGAGAACTGGTGGCGCGCGACCTGCGTTTCGCGCTGGTCGCGGCGCGGTTCAACGATTTCGTGGTGGAGCCTCTGCTGCGCGGCGCCGTCGACGCGCTCAGGCGCCACGGCGTCGGCGACAAGCAAATCGAGATCGTGCGCGTCCCGGGCGCGTTCGATATTCCCATCGTCGCCCGCAAGCTCGCGCTCTCGCGCCGTTATGAGGCGCTCATCGCCTTGGGCGCCGTGATCCGCGGCCAGACGCCGCACTTCGATTATGTGGCGGGTGAATGCGCCTCCGGCATCGCGCGCATCTCGCTCGAATCCGGAATACCGATCGCCTTTGGGGTGTTGACCACCGACACCGTGGAGCAGGCCGTGGACCGGGCCGGAGGCAAGGGCGGCAACAAGGGCGCGGATGCCGCCATGGTGGCGATCGAAATGGCGAATCTGCTGCGCCGCCTGGATCCTTGAGTGCCCGGCAAGCGAGCGCGCGCGGGCCGGCCCACCGCGGGCGGGGGCTCTCCCGGCGGTAGTGCCGCGGACGCTCCCGCCGCGGGCCATCGGGCCAGAAGTCTCGCTCGCCGGCTGGCGTTACAGGCGCTCTATCAAATTCAGATGAACCCGCGCCCCTGGGACGAGACCGAGCGGCAGTTCGCGGCCGACCCTGAAGCGGAGCGCGTCGATCTGGACTATTTTCACTCGCTGGTCACGGCCATCGCACCGCATCGCGAGGCGCTCGACGCGCACCTGACCCGCCTGTGCGAAATACCGCCGGGAGAGCTCGATCCGATCGAACATGCGGTGCTGTGGTTGGGGCTGCATGAATTGGAATCGCAGCCCGAACTACCCTATCGAGTGGTGATCGCCGAAGCCGTGCAACTGACCAAGCAATTCGGTGCGACGGACGGACACAAGTTCGTCAACGCGGTGCTGGATCGGGCGGCCCGCGAGTTGCGGGCGCAAGAGTACGGGCAGCCGGCGCGGTGAACGGGGAAACCCGCCTCGGCGAGTTCGACCTGATCCGCCGATTCTTCATGCCTGGCGCCGCGACTAGCGCCGCGACGAGTGCCGCGGTGAATACCGCGGCGCCGGGCGTCATCCTCGGGATCGGCGACGATGCGGCCTTACTCGATCTGCCGGCCGGCATGGAATTGGTGGCGGCGGTGGATACCATCGTGGCCGGGCGCCATTTCCCGCACGATACCGATGCCCGCGGGATAGGGCATCGCGCCTTGGCGGTGAATCTGAGCGATCTCGCCGCCATGGGCGCAACGCCCGCCTGGGCGACGCTTGCGCTCACGGTGCCGAGCGTCGATGCGGATTGGCTGGCGCAGTTCGCGGCGGGGCTGTTCGACCTCGCTCGCGCACACGGCGTGGCGCTGGTGGGCGGCGATACGACTTGCGGCCCGCTCACCGTCAGCGTGCAACTCCTGGGGTACGTGCCGCGCGGCACCGCACTGCGCCGCAGCGGGGCTCGGGCCGGTGATCTCTTGGCAGTCACGGGCACCTTGGGGGATGCCGGCGCGGGGCTTGCGTTGGTCACCGCGCCGTCGGGTGTGCGCAACGCAGCGGCCGCCCTCGAACTCATTCGCCGCTTCGAATACCCGATCCCGCGGGTGCAGTTCGGCGTGGCGGCACGGGGCTTGGCGACGGCCGCGATGGACCTTTCCGACGGGTTGGTCGGCGATCTGCCGAAGCTCGCCGCGGCGTGCGGCCTCGCCGCTCATGTGGCGATCGAACGATTGCCGCTGTCCGCCGCGCTCGCAACGGGCATGGGCACCGCAGCCTCCACGGAGCAGGTGCGCAACTGGGCCCTCGCGGCGGGCGATGATTACGAATTGTTGCTCGCGGTCCCCGCCGCGCGCTTCGCCGCACTCGAGAGCGCGGCGACGCGATTGAACTTAAGGCTGACCGCGGTCGGAGAATTGATTTCCGGCGCCGGTGTGACGTGGTCGCTAAACGGCGAGGATTTCCTGCCCAGCGTGCGAGGTTTCGACCACTTCGCGTAAGCCTCGACCCAAATCACAGTCTTAGGTGCAGTTGCGGCAGTATCCTCTCGCGTAAATCAGTCAAATACACGCTGCGCAGCGCTGGGTTGAAATTGTCCACTACTCGCTCAAATACTCACGCGAAGGCCCAAAACGGCCGCGCCACCGCGCCCGAGAAGATCGGCAAGTACATGATCATCAATGAGGTGGGGCGCGGCAGCACCGGCGTCGTCTACCTCTCGCACGATCCTTATTACGGCCGCGATGTGGCCATCAAGGTCTACAACGTGGATTCCAGCGGCGATGAAAACCGCAAACGCATCGCGCGCAAGATGTTTCTCTCCGAGGCGCACATGGTCGGCATGCTGCAGCATCCGAACATCCTGCCGATCTACGATGCGGGCGAGGAAAACGGCCACTGTTACATCGTGACCGAACACGTGCATGGGGCCCGCACGCTCGCGGCGTACTGCCGGCCCGACAATTTGTTGCGCATCGACGATGTGGTCGAGTTGATATACAAGGCGGCGCGCGCACTGCATTACGCCCACAGCCGCGGCGTCATTCATCGTGATATCAAGCCCAGCAATATCATGCTGACCCTCGACAGCGACGTGCGCATCATCGATTTCGGCATCGCCCTGGTGGCCGATTCGGAGATCTCGCGCATCGAGGGCATCGCCGGCAGCCCCTCCTACATGTCGCCCGAGCAGATCCAGTCGATCGAACTGACCAATCGTTCGGACCTCTATTCCTTGGGTGCGGTGATGTACGAACTGCTGACGGGTACACGGCCGTTCCGCGCCGGCAATCTGCAGAAGCTGCTGCACCAGATCGTGTTCGCGACGCCGCCGCCCATTCACACGCTGCGCCCGGAGATCCCGGAGGAGCTCGAAAATGTGACCGCGATGGCCCTGCAAAAGGACCCGGAGAAGCGCTACAAGACCGGCCTCGACTTCGCCGCCGAATTGACGCGCGTGCACCAGAAATTGCGCGCGCAATACAATCGCATCGATCAGCAGGAACAATTCAGCTTGCTGCGCAAGCTGAAGTTCTTCCATGAATTCTCGCATGGCGAGATCTGGGAGGTGCTGCGCGCCAGCAGCTGGCAGGACTATGCCGACGGCGAGGAGATCGTCAAGGAAGGCGAAATGGACGATCGCTTCTACATCATCGTACAGGGGCGAGTCGCGGTCGCGCGGCTCTCGCGGCCCTTGGGTTATCTCGAGAGCGGCGATTGCTTCGGCGAGACGAGCTATGTCCGCGGCGCCAAGCGCACCGCCACGATCATCGCCTCGGGCGCGGTTACCGTCATGAAGGTGAGCTCGACGCTGCTCGAGCAGGTGTCCGCGGAGTGTCAGCTGCGCTTCAATCAGGTGTTCCTGCGCAGCATGATCGGCCGGCTGCAGAGGGCGGAGAGCGGCCTCGCGTCCGATCGCGGCCTCGCGTAGTCGGGACGCCGCCTAAGACGGCTGTTTCGCTTCCTTGTCGTGTTCGATCATCGCGTACGCCGAATGATTGTGAATCGACTCGAAATTCTCCGATTCCACCACGTAGGCTCGAACGCGCCGGTCCGCATTCAGCGCGACCGCGACGTCGCGAACCGTGTCCTCGACGAACTTCGGATTGTCATACGCGCGCTCCGTCACGTATTTCTCGTCGGTGCGCTTCAAGACGCCGTACACCTCGCATGAGGCCTCCCGCTCCGCGACATCGATCAGGTCTTCGAGCCACATATGCTCGACGAGCCGCGCCGTGATCGTGATGTGCGAACGCTGATTGTGTGCGCCGTAGTCGGAGATCTGTTTCGAGCAGGGACATAGGCTGGTGGTGGGGACCACGACCTTGAGCCACACCTCGGTCTTGCCGTCGCGGTGTTCGCCGAAAATGGTCGCCTGATAATTCATGAGGCTCTCGACACCGCTCACCGGCGCCTTTTTCATGACGAAATAAGGAAATGTCATCTCCAAGTGGCCGGAGGTCGCATTCAGGTGCCCGGTCATCTCGGCCAGCATCTTGCCGAAGGAATCGACCGATATTTCACGTTCTTGGCGGTGCAGTATCTCGACGAACCGCGACATGTGCGTGCCTTTGAAGTTGTGCGGCAGATTCACGTACATATTGAAGTTCGCGATGGTGTGCTGCTCGCCGCGCGCGCGATCCTTGACTTTGACGGGGTGGTAGATGTCCTTGATGCCGACCTTGTTGATCGCGATGTGGCGCGTGTCGGGATGCCCTTGCACGTCCTCCACAGGCTTGATGGTGGGCATTTTCACGGGGACGGCGGCATTCATAAGCGGTTCCTACTGAGGCGATCAGGGCGTACATGGTGCCGAAATCGCCGATTCCAACAATTTTAAACGATTCGGGTCCGCTTCGCCCGCCGGCCCGCCCGGGGCAGTTCCAGCCCGGGCACGGCACTCGCTGCAGCAGCCTGTCGCTATGGACAGTCTCTAAGGCCGTTCCGTTCCCGGCGCATCGGCGGCGAAATCCTCGATCACCGGCTCACCGGCTTTCTTCAGCAGGATCTCGACTTTCTGTTCCGCGTCCTTGAGCGCCGCTTGACAGGTGCGGGTCAGCATCACGCCGCGCTCGAACGCCGCCAGCGATTCTTCGAGCGGCAAGTCGCCTTGCTCCAAACGCTCCACCAATTCCTCGAGGTCGCGCATAGCGGATTCGAAATCGAGCTGTGGCTCCGGTGGGTCTTGCGATTTGGGCATGGCCTTAGGAACGGTACACATGCGCCGCCGTGGGGTCAAACCGGACGCGCCCCGTGGGGACGTCCGGGGATTGAAATCGCCAAGTCGTGAGATGCATCACATCCCTGGGATCGCGCCGAACGTTGTATTCGGTAACATGGGTGCTGGGAAGCTTTATGCCAAATTCAAACCTACCGATCGTCGCTCGCGTGTGCCTGTGTGCGGTACTTTTGATCGCCGGCGCCTGCAGCCCGCGGCGCATCCCGCCGATGACCGTCAGCGACCTCATGGATGATCGCGTGGCTCTCGACGGCGTAATGCTCAAGTGCAACGAGAATCCGGAAAAAGCTCGCACGGACATGGATTGCCTGAACGCACGCATCGCCGCCGAACGTCTCGCGAGTCAAGCCGATGCCGCCGCAGCGGCGAAACGCGCGGCGGAATTCGAGCGCCGTCGCGAGCAACTACGACTGGCCGAGGAAAAGCAGCGCCAGGAACAACAATCGAAAACCGAAGTGGATGCCTATCATTTGCCGGTGGTCCCGGTGGATCCGGTTGAGCCGGCACCGAACACCGCGCCGGACGACGGCAAGGGCCCGACTCTCGGGCGGGCGAATCCTTAGGACCCCGGCCGAGCGATTGCGGTCTACTGAGCCGTCCGCGACCTGATCGTAGTAGCCGAAGTCAGGGGCGGGCTTGTGAATGGTCGCGCTCCTTGGTCCTGCACACCTCGGGCGAGTCCGAGGACTTGCACGTGGCGCACGCGGTCAGACACAAGACGACGATCAGGCAGAGCATGCGGTTCATGGGATTCCTTAGCGTGGACTGCGCGTGCGGATTTTAACCTCCGGCTCCGATTCGATGGTGATTTCCGCGCTGGGACCGTACAGATCGCCGAGTCCCTGTACGCAGCCGACCTGGACCATGCACTCGCGAGCGGCTTCGTCGTCGACGCCGGCGGCGATCGGCAGCACTTCGAGTGCGACGGCGAGCGCCGCGATGGCTCGGCAGGAGCGCAGCGCGGCAGCGCTGCGGGCCGCCGCCACGACCAGTGCGCGGTCGATCTGCAGCGCCGCGAGCGGCAACTGCGGCAGCCAAGCGAACGAGGTGAAGCCGCGCCCGAACTCATCCACCATCAGGTGGGCGCCGAATTCGACCATCTCCCCGAGCGCCCGCTCCGGCCGGTACAGAGTCGCGAGCGTGCGCTCCGCGATGCGCAGCTCCAGGCGTCCCAGGCCAAGTGGGTTCATCGACGCCAGCCGCCGGCAGTCCTCCATCAGCTGACCCGAGGAGACGTGCTGTCGCAGCGGCCCGAAGGAGATCGGGATGTCACGGCCGAATCGCGCGCGCAGGGTCGGGATGTCTTGCGCCAGCCGTTCGAGCGCGGCGCGCGACACGGCGGGGGAGAGCCCGGTCGCATCCGCGATGGGCAGGAACTGGGAGGCGGAAATCTCGCCGCGCAGCGGATGCACCCAGCGCATATACGATTGGATTCCGGCGACACGCCCGCTCGACAGTTCGTGGCGCGCGACGTAACGCAGGCCGATTTGCCCTTCCTCGATGCCGATGCGCAATTCGCGTTCGACGTCGAGGCGAGCGACCGGCAGCATGCGCAGAGTGTCGGAATAGAATTGAATCGTGCCCGCCTCTGATCTGCGCGCTTCGAGCATCGCGGCGCGCGCATGATCGAGGAGCGCCGGGGGGCGCGATGCATCGCGGCCGAGGATGGCGACGCCGGCGAACGGCGCGAGCTGGAAGCTCGCATCGTTGAGCTGAATCGGGCGGGCGATCGAGTCGCACAGTGAGCGGGCGATCGCGCGGATGCGTTCGCGGTCATCGGTACCGTCGACGACGACTCCGAGCAGGGCCTCGCCGATCTGTCCGACGTACCAAGTCGATCCGTCGGGTGCGTCGCCGCTGATCGGCAGTTGGCGCAGCATCTCCGTCATGATGCGCTCGCCGATCGAGAAGTCGATGAGCTGCCCGATATCGGCCAGGCCGTCGAGAAATATGATGCACAGCGCCAGCGGCCGCTCGCGCAACGTGGCATCCGAAACCGATTGCTGGAAGCGGCGCACGAAGCCGCGCCGCTCGGCATCGCCGGTGACGCGGCCGGGCTCCGGTGCCGCATCGACCACCGGCGCACTGCCGAGAGGCCGGATGACGCACAGCGCGCGCCTTGGTCCCTGTGGACTCAATCGCGCCTGATAGGGGGCGCCGTCCACCGAGAATTCCGCCTCGCAGGAGTCGCGGCTCGCGATCGCGCGCCGCACCAGGCGGGCGATCAGTTCGGCCACGTGGGCTTCCAGCACCTCGTCCAGGCGCTTCCCCGCAAGGTTCGCGGCGCCGCGCAGGAAGGGCACCTGGCGTCCGCCGAGATGATGGGTGATGAGGCCGTCCGGACGCACGAACGCGACCACGTCCGGCATGGCCATGATCAGCGAGTCGTCGCTCACGGTGGAATGCTCAGACAGAGACTCCTAGTTTCCGGGCCGTCGCGGTGCCCGTAACTGATCCACCGTCTCCTCGGGATTCCAGGGACGGCGCCGCACGACCAAGAACCCGTCGGCCTCGAGTGTCGCCGGATCCGCGGCCAAGGCCGCAGGAATCGACGGCAACTCCGCCGCTTTCTCGGTGCCACCCCAGCCGACCCAGGAGTTTCGATTGCGCTTGGCCTCGTAGAGCGCCACGTCGGCGATGGATAGCGATTGCTCCCAATCGAATTGCTGTGGGTGACCCGGAATGAATGGCGCCGGCGCGAAGCCGATGGAGCAGCTGGTGCGGGCGACTTGTCCTTCCCCGACCCGAAAGATCTGCTTCGCGACCGACGAGCGAACCCGTTCCGCCAAGGTGCTCGCCGTGGCGAGATCCGTATCCAGGCACAACACGACGAATTCGTCGCCGCCCCAGCGCACGATGAGATCCGCGGCGCGGAATTCGCGCCGCAAGATCTCGGCGACTTGAATCAGCACGGCGTCCCCGCCCTCGTGGCCGTACTCATCGTTGATCGGTTTGAGGTAGTCGAGATCGATGACCATGAGCACGAATCGCAGCGGCGCGCCGGCCGATTTGCGCAGCAGGGCATCCATCGCGTCGTGCAGGTAACGCCGGTTGCCGAGACCGGTCAATGAGTCGGAGACGCTGGCTTCGCGCAGCTGCGCGTTCACCCGTTCCATGTCGCGATTGCGTTCCGCGAGTTCCGCGGTGCGCGCTTCCACTTCCTCCTTCAGACGGCGGGCATAGGCCGCTTCGCGCCGCACGCGCTGGTGCTGACCGAACCAGACGAAGAACAGGATGGCGGCGAACCCGATGCCGTACAGGGTCCGTGCCCACCACGTGGCCCAGGGTGGCGGCGCCACACGCACCCTGAGCGACAGCGGCGTCTCGTTCCAGCGCCCATCGCTGTTGGCGGCGCGTACCCGAAAGACATAGTCGCCGCCGCTCAAGTTCGTATAGGTCGCCTGCCGGCCCGCACCCGCGTCGACCCAGTCCGAGTCGAAGCCGTCGAGCCGATAGGCGTAGCGATTCTCGGCCGGTCCGGTGAAGTCGAGCGCGGCGAATTGAAACGTGACGACCGCGTCGCGGAAACCGAGATCGAGCTGGCGCAGCGTTTCCGGCGTTTGCGACACCTCGGTGTTGTTCTTCAACACCTCGGTGAGGACCACCGGCGGCGGCCTATCGTTGACCTGCAGCCGCTCCGGCAAAAACGCGTTGTAGCCGTTCGAGCCGCCGAAATACAAGGTGCCGTCGGGTGCGCGGTAATGCGCCCCGAAGTTGAACTCATCACCCTGCAACCCATGGCTGCGGCGGAAGCTGCGCACGCTGCGGTCGGCAGGCTGAACGGCCGCGAGACCGCGATTCGTGCTGACCCACAATCTGCCGGACGCGTCGGATTCGATGCCATACACGTTGCTGTTCGGCAGGCCGTCGCTTTCCGACAGGTTCTCGAAGTGCAGGCGCTCGTGCCCGAAGGGCGCGCCGTGCACGCGGTCCAAGCCGCCGCCGCGCGTGCCTACCCAGACGCTGCCCTTGGAGTCCACGTGCACCGCATAGATCGTGTTCGCGCTGAGGGAGGCCGGGTCCGCCGGATCATGCATGAAGTGTGCAAACAATCCGGTCGCGGGATCGAGCACGTTGAGCCCGCCGCCGTCGGTGCCGATCCAGATGAGACCCGTGCGGTCCTCCGCGAGTGCGGTTGCGCGGTTCCCGGAGAGCTCGGTCGCCGAGCCTTCGCCGTATGCATAGCGGACGACGCGGTCCGTGTCCGGATCGATCATCGCGAGGCCGCCGCCGAAGGTACCCACCCAGATCCGCCCCCGCGTATCGCGGAGCAGGCTCATGACGCCCGGTGCGGGAAGCGTCGCCGCGTCAGCCGGCGCGTAGTCGAAGTGCTTGATCTCACCGCGCTCCGGATCGATGCGTTCGATGCCATTGTCCATGGTGCCGAGCCAGGCGCGGTTGCGGTCGTCGGTGACGATCGCCATGATGGTGTCGTCGCGCAGGGCGAACGGCGGTTTTGCGCCGTGCCGATAGCGCTTGACCGCGCCGCTCACGGGATCGATCGCGGCCGCGCCGGCACCGAAAGATCCCACCCAGAGCGTGCCCCGAGTATCGACCGCGAAGGAGGTCACACTGTCGATGGCGCCTTCGCCGAAGCGATGATGACCGAAAGACCATGAGCGCGGGTTCCAGCGGGCCACGCCGCCCGATTTGGTGCCTATCCAAAGCAAACCGCTGCGATCTTGAAAGAGCGAGGTGATGTTGCTGTCGGGCAGGCTGGAACGGTTGGTCGGGTCGTGGCGCAGGACCACGAATTTAGTGGTACGGCGGTCGAGCAGGGCGAGCCCGGCGGAGGTGCCCACCCAGAGGCGCTGCTCATCGTCCTCGAGCAGCGCGGTGATCCGGGCTTTCGGCAGCGCCGACGGGTCGCCTTCGCGATTCGGCAGCATGGTGAACACGGCGGCCGCTTCATCGAATCTGACGAGGCCGGATTCGAGGCCGATCCACAACACCCCGCGCACATCGTCATACAGCGCGTTGACATTGATGGGGGAATCCTTCGGGATCCCCGCCGCGCGCAGGCGCGCGGCAAAACGCTCTATTTGACCGGATTGTGGATCCAAGCGGTCGAGACCGGCCGCCGTACCGATCCACATCTTGCCGGATGAATCCTCCGCGAAGGCAAACACCGAGTCGTCGCTCAGTGAGTCCGGATCACCGTCATCGTGCCGAAATTCCCGGGTGGTGTTGCGAGCGGCATCGAGCAGTATCACGCCCGCGCCGCGGGTCGCTATCCACAGCCGCCCGACGCGGTCGACGTGCAGGGCGCGGATTTTGATGTTCGGATCGAGCGGTGCGTGGCCGTTCTGCGCGCCGGGCGAGCGGAACTGGCCGAGCAGGTCGTCGCGCCAGACGAGGCCGCCGTCGCTGCCCACCCAGAGGCGTCCCGCCGGGTCGCGGGCGAGAGCGGCGATCCAGCTATTCGGCAGGCTGCCGGCATCGCCGTGCTTGTGAATGAAGTGCCGCAGTTGGTAGCCGTCGAAGCGATCCAGGCCGTCCTCGGTGCCGAACCACATGAACCCTTGGGCATCCTGCGCGATCGCGAGGATGGCGCCGGGTGACAGCCCCTCCTCGTTGCCGAGCGGCGCGAACAGCATCTCCGGCGGGCTGAAGGCCGGCGCCCGGAACGCGCCGAGCGCCGCGATGGCGGCGAGCAAAACCACCGCCACGCGGTGCACGCGGCGTCGGGCGCTCGGTCCATCGGCAATCATAGCCACGGCTGTGATCGGGGTCCTTGGAGGCTGCACAATCAGATCCTTGCATCACGATACGGTGGACACATGCCCGGCCCGCCAGGTCATCAGCAAGGTAAATCAAATCTCCGCTTTTGAGTGTGATAGGCCCCACTGATTGATAATCAGGTCACACCCCCCGGGTGCTTACCTTAATCGGGCGAGGCGAGCTACGCTAAGTCCCAGCCAAAGGACCGCCGGAGACTCAGGAGGAGTCGGGCTCGGTGGATGGACTAGTTATTGGCAACTTGACCGAGATCGCGGATTTCCACGCGCCGGTTGCTCGGGTCTTCGGGCCGATCGGGCGCCAGCAATCGTTCGGAACCGTACCCGACAGTCTCCAGCCGGCCCGCATCCATGCCCTTGGACACGAGGAATCGCTTCACGGCTTCGGCGCGCTTCAGGGACAGCGTTTTGTTGTATTCGGCGCTGCCCTTGGCGTCGGTGTGACCGGCGACCACGAATCTATCCTTGCCGAGCGACGCCGAAGTCAATGCCTGTTCCAGCTGAGTCAGCTGCACGGAGGCCTGGGGCATCAAGGAGCTCGAGTTGAGTTCGAAGGGAATGTTGAGGTTCACCGATTGCTCGGCGGGAGCCGCGTCGCGCCGCGTCAGGCCGCGCGTTCCCAAGCCGCGGTTCATCGCCGGATGCGGTTGCAGCGCTTGCTCGATTTGTTCGCCGGACAAAACCGGCGGCGGGCCGGCGGGCGGATCCGCGGCCCGGCTCAGCGGGGGCAGCAATAACAACGTTGCGGCGGAGAGCGCACACCGTCGCAGAAAATTCGCGGCGGCCGGTTGGGCGCAGTCCGATGTGGAGCGGTTCGGCATAAGAAAAAATCTACCGCACTGTGTGCGGCACTTCAAGGCGCCGAGTGCGGTACTCTTCAAGGCGCCGACGTCACTGGATCAAGACCCTGTGAGCGCCTGAGCTCGTTGTATTTGTCCCTCGCAGCCACCAGAGCTTGCTGCGCGTCCTCGCCCGCTTTGCCGCCAGGCGGATCCTTGGACGCCACCAAGGCGTCGAAGTAGCGGTTTCGAGCCCGGTCCAACTCGCTCGCGCCCTCCGCGGTGCCGGGGTCGCTGTCGCCCTTCGCCTTCAGCGACCGTGAGATCACGCCGGTCACGTCGTTGCCGAGTGCCGAGCCGACCAGATCGCTATTGCTCTTGATGAGGTCGGCGAGCAAGAGCTTGGATTTTTTCTCCGATTCGCTTTCCGTCACGCCGATTTCGATGGTGACCGGCATGAATTCCAACGGCGTGCGCGGCAAGTCCTGATATTCGGCGTTGCGCGCATCGAGTTCGGCGGACTGCGATTGATTCAGAACGGCTACCCGGGTGCGCTCCTGCTTCAGGCCGTCGACCAGATCGGGGCTGGCGGTTGCGATACGTTGGTCGAGCCCCGTCAAAATGCGCTCATTGCGGACCATCGATCGTTTGAGAGCCTCGATCTGCCCGGCGACTTCCTGATGGACCTTGGTCTTATCCTCGTAAATGCGCCGCGCCTCGACCGACAGCGGCGGCACTCGCAGCCACGGCGCGGAATCGTCCTTCGAACCGCTGCCGTGTGAGCCCGCCGAGATCGTGCCGATATCCACCCAGGCGGTCGACAAGACGTCCTGTTGCTGAGTCGAGGAGGGATTCGATATCTTGAGGGTATACAGGGCGCTGCGGGTTGCGCCTTTTTCCTGCGTCGTCAGCAGCTCCTCGATGCGATAGCCCGCATCTTTGAGCCGATAGGCGGTGCCGTCTTTCGAGAACTCGAAGCGCGCCTCGTACACCGCCTTGATCTTGCCGTCGATGCACACATCGGCGCGTCTGAGTTGATTCTCGACCGAGTCATCGGTGCGTGTCGTCTTCCACTGGTTTTGCGGCAGGCCCGCGGACTCAGGGGCCAGAGTTTTAGGCACGTACTCGGCCTGGCAACTGGTGCCATCCGGTTTGAATGCGGCGGCGACGATCGTCATGCAGCCGAGTTTGGCGTTGATGCGGAGCGCCGGTACCGGGTCGAAATCGGCACGATAGAGGTTCATTTTCTTGGTGACCGCGTAGTTCGTATCTTTGCGGGCGGCGCCGGACTTGATGCGATCCGCCTGGCCTTCGATTTCGTGATTCACCCACAATTCGGCGAGCTTGCCGATGACGAGGCCGATCAGCGGCAAAAACCTCTGCGGCGTCCCATCCGGATTGAGGGGTGCGGGCTTGAAAAAGGGCTCATCGGCAATGATGCAGGTATCGTTCGAGTAGGCACGCACTTCAAAGGCCGGCTTCGCCGCGCGGGCGATGTTCGTCTGCAGCAAGGAAAGGCATAAGGCGCAGGCGAGCCAGCGCGCGCGTCCGTCGTTCATTTGGCCGCGCCGCCCGCGGTGGTGCCCGGCGGCGGGGCCAGCAACACGTCGAGCCGCTTCAGAATGAGCGACCATTCCTGTTTCTGCTGCGCCTGGGACGGATCGGTCAGCATCGCGATATTCGCCAATACCTGGGCGCGGGCCAGATCGCCGAAACGTTTCACCATCACGCCCGCCTCGAGCATATCGTCCCCCTTGCACACGTCGGCATTGAAGACCCACCACACGTCGAGGTTGCCGGCGGCTCTGCGATCGCTCATGCCGCAGCGCTGAGGCGGAGGGTCGCCGCGCCACAACAGGCGGAAAATATCGTAGATCGCGCCGCTGTTGGCGGCGAAATAGCTATGCCCGAGGGCGTCGGCGGGCACCGCGGACATGTCGATGGTATCGAGACCGGGCAGCCGCACGATGACGTCGCCGGCGTTGCCGGCGCGCGGGGCGCCGTGAATGATCTGCGAGCTGCGCAAGGCGTAGTCGTTGGACGATGCGTACAGCGTGACCCGATCGGCGGAGCCCTGCAGCGATTGGATCACGTCCACGAAATAATCCTTATCGACATCGGGGGCGGTGAATACGATCTGGCCGAAAATATGCTGGCGCTTGTCCGGAGCTCGCTTGGCAAGATAGGTTTGCAGCGCTTCGATCAACGCGCGATTGCCCATGCTATGGGCGAGGAGGTGGATGCGATCGGCGCCCGATTGGTCCACCACGGTCTCGAGAAATTCGGCCATTTTGCGGCCGCTGATGCCGACCGATGCTTCATCGACGGCGTAAGCGGTGGCGCTGCCCTGCGATGGCCAGCTGTACAGCAGCGGCGTGCCGTCGAAGTCGAGATCGTAGACCATCTGCGCGGCGCGCCGGGCGGCATCTTCGAAGGTGTTATTGAAGCCGTGCACGAAGATGAACAGATCCTTGGAGGGCGAGTCTTTGACGTGCTGTTGCAAGGCGCGAACGAAATCGTCTTTCGCGAGCGGCGTGATCTTGTCGAGCAGCACGTAGCTGCTGCGCATGGCCGCTTGGTCCCGAGTGAAGGTGTAATCCATCCAGCCCGGCTGCGTTTCGAGTTCCGCCTCCTTATGGCTTTGCGGGATGGTCACGGTCAAGTAGCCATATTCGAGCGGGCCGCGTTCCTTGCCATAGTAGAGCGCCGGTTTGACGTCTTTGATATCGCCGGTCGGGGCCCGATTGGTGCCGTAGAAGACCCGAACCGTGGCAAAGCCCTCGCCGTTTTGCTTATAGCGGCGATCGGCCGGGTTGGTGCCGGGGCCATGCGCGGGCAGCGCGCGCGAGGCGGGCGGCGGCTCCGCCGCCTTCGCCAGCTGCGCCACCTGGGCGTCGAGTCGGGCGATGGCCTCGGTGTCGTTGGCCGCGCGGTATATATCGCGCAATTTATTTTGGGTCGCGAGTACGTTTTCGTGTTGCTGGCCGTAGACCTGCCGCTCGATGCCGAGAATTCGCTCTTCGAGTGCGGCGGCGTCCGCATAGCGCTTGATCTTGAAATTGAGGTCGGCCAAGGCCGTCAACACGGGCACGAGGTCCGGGTGATTGGGACTCAGAGCCGTTTCCTGCAGGTTGAGCGCCCGCATGTAGTAGTCGGCCGCCTTGGCGTCCTGCCCGGATTGCGCCGCAAAATCGCCGAGGTTGCGCAGCAGTTCGATGAGCGTTTGCTTGTCGCCGCTTTGCTCGGTCAGTTTGACCGCTTCATCGCCGTATTTGAGCGCGTCGGCGACCTTGTTGGCCGCCTTGGCGGCTTCGAAATTCTGATACGACCGCACCAGCTCCGCCGACTGAGCCAGCGCTTTGGACGGCACCAGGCTCATCGATGGGACCAGGGCGATCATGGACGCGACCAGCAGCACCGCGGACGCCACCGCGTGAGTCGAGCCGCGGCGGTGCGCCGCGCGGCGCTCACGGGCCTCACGCAATGCAATGTTGCCAAGCTCAAACATTGGTTTTCTGTGCCGTCTTACGACGACGTCCCCTAAGTCAGATAGGCTGCTTTGCCTTTTACTCTACCTCAAGTTCTGGCGGATCGCAGGTTCTTCACAGGTACGCTCGGCGCGCAGGATTCGCGACCCCGCATTACATAATGCAGGCGGACTCGTAATGGAAATGTAACGTGATTTGCGGGACCATGGCCGGTGTACAATCGATCGAAAAGGGGATGTGCCATAGGCGCCTACAGAGCATCTGGACTGGTTCATTGCGGACGTGTGCTCGGGCTGGTAGTGCTCCTGCTCGGCGCATCGATGGGTACTCCGGCGGTCGCCCGCAACGTGGCCCTCCTCATCGCGGTGGGCCAATTCCAGGACCCCGAGCTCAAGCCATTTGAATTGAAGGGCACCGCGGCCGATATCGAATCGATGCAGCGGGCCCTGACGGAGCATTGGGGCTTTGCGCCCGGCGATGTGCACGCACTGCGCGATAAAGACGCCACGCGCGCGCGGATTCTCGATGAAATATCCGCACTCCAGCAGCGCAGCGCGCCGGGCGATACGGTGCTGATCTACTTCAGCGGCCACGGCACGAGCGCGAACGACGAAAACAATCAATTCGATTTACCGTACGCGACCGGCGCCTGGATTCCGTACGACCTCGATTACAGCTCGGCCGCCGCGTCGGCCAAGACATTGGTCGTCGGACGGACCGACCTCGTGCCGCGGCTCCGGGCCCTGGACCAGGGCGGCCGTTTCGTGGTCGTCGTATCGGATAGCTGTTTCTCGGGCCAGGTGGTGCGTTCCTTCGGCCAGACCCATGCCAAGACGCGCTTCCTGCCGATGCCCAGCCGCGATTTGGGCGTGGCGCACGTCGCAGCGCCGGCGGTGAGCGCGAGACCGCCCCCGCCGCCATACCCTTATCAACATGTGGTGCTGCTGTCCGGCGCGAGCGACAGCGAGACGGGGGCCGACATTTCCACCGACGAAGTGTTGCAGCGCTACCCGACCTTGGACGGCAAGTACCATGGCGCTTTCACCGATGCGTTCTTGCGGCTGCTCGATGGTCAATTGGTGCCGGGGACATTCAACTATTCGAAGGGCCGCGAGGCCATGGGCGGCTTTCTCGAACATCAAGGCTTCGCACAGCACCCGCAGCTCTTGCCGGCCATTGCCGAAGACCCGCAGGATATCGGCTCGCGTCCATTCCTCGACATGAAGGTTGCCGCGCCCGCCGCCGCTGCCGTCGCGACGGCTGCCGCGACCGCGACGCCTGCCGCCGCCGCGACGTCTGGTGCCACCGCGACGTCTGGTGCCACCGCGCGGGACCCGCGCGTGCATTTGCGCTTGGAGTCGGTGTCGGCGGCGCTGCGCGCCAAGGTGGCCGCCTTGAGCGGAGTGGCGATCGTCGATAAGGACGCCGACATGACACTGCGTCAGCACGGCGATCAGGCGACCTTGGCGGGGCCCGCGGGCGACCCGATCGTGAATGCGCAGGCCGCCGATCCGAACCTGATCAAGCGCATCGCCGCGCAAGCCTGGCTCAATCGGGCCTTGCCCGCGGGTAGCGACACTCTCGGGCTGCGAGCGGAGACCGATCCCGGCAGCCGCGGCAATACCTTCGTGCAATGCGAATCGTTCGTCTTCGAGGTTCGCCTGGAGAAGCCGGCCTACCTCATGGTCATGGATCTCGACAGCGAAGGTAAGCTCACGGTGCTGTACCCGACCAAGGCCTCGGAGCGGGATGCCATCGCGCCCGGAGTGCCCAGGGCCATTCCGAGCGCCGATCCGCAATCGCACATCTTGGTGACGCCGCCTTTCGGCTCGGATCAAGTGGCGGTGTTGGCCTTTCAGCAGAGGCCGGCTTTTTTTGCGGACCTGAATGGCGTGCAGCCGTTTGCCGCCGACGGCGGGCGCGCCGACGCGCTCGCCAAGGGCCTCGCGGCGGCCGCCGGCGCGGTGAGCGTGCAGCAAATCACCATTCACACCTATCCCGGCACCGGCATCGGTCTGTGCGGTTCGACCGCCTCGGCGGAGAAGCGATGACCCTCTCCGCGGCAGCGATGACCGCGGCGGCGATGTCATGGGGTACGCGCGGCAGAGCGCTTTGCTGTGTAGTGCTCGCGTGCTTCGCCGCGTGGGGCGAGTTGCCCGCGCAGACCACGGGCGTGCACGCCCCGCCGCAGGCGTCGAATCACGCCTTGATCATCACGGTGTCGGAATATCAGCGCAGCCCGCTGCCCGGCGTGCTCAACGATCGCAAGCTCGCCAACGAATTGGCGCAGCGCTTCGGCGTACCGCCGCAGAATATCGTCGAGCTGTCCGAAAAGCAGGTGACGCGCGACGGCCTCAAGGACGCGCTGGCGAGCATGAACCAAGCAATGATGCCGGGCGATAAGCTGTACGTGTATTTTTCCGGTCACGGTGCGCGCTTCTTCAACAAGACCAACGGACAGTGCACGGAAAGCATCGTGATGCAGGACATGCGCGTCGTCACCAACGCCGAATTCGCCGCCATGCTCAAGCCGCTGACCGCCAAAGCCGACAAGACAGTCGTCATGCTCGACTCCTGCCACTCCGGCGGCGTCGCGCACGCGGCGAGTTCCCGTGAGGTGAGCGTCGCAGCACAACAGCGTCCAAAGTTCAGTCCCGACGCGTCGAGTCCGCAGTGCTCGGTCGCCGTGAACGACCGCAGTTTCTCGCAGATCCGTGGCACGGATTTGAACACCACCGACAACAACTTGGTGATTCTCGCCGCGGCGCGGAATAACGAGGTGGCCTGGGATACCTCGAAGGGCGGCGCGCTGACCTATAATTTCGATCAATGCCTGAGCGGTGGCGCCGTCGATTCGGACCACAGCGGCTCGCTGTCGATGGAGGAGCTGACGGCCTGCGTTCAAGGCCGGTTGGACAAGACCCAGGACGATGCCGCGAGACAGCACGTGACGTTGGCCGGCAATACCGCGCTGGTGCCATCGTTCGTCGAGACGAGTCCGGCGGGCGCAGCGCCCGCCAAGATCGACGTACTGGCGACCATGAACGACATTTACAGCCAGCGCGACGACCGCTGGCAGGTACAGGCCACCCTCGGTCAGCCGACGTTGAAGATCGGCACGAATCTGGGTTTGACGATTCGCTCGCAGCACGATGGGTTCGTGTACATTTTCTATCAGGGCACACAACCGGACAGTTTCTATCTGCTGTTCCCGAATGCACTCGATGCCAATAACGCAATCTCGGCCAACCAGGAGTTGCAAGTGCCGCGCCAGGATTGGGCCGTGACGGCGCTCGGACCCCGCGGTACGGATCATCTGATGGTGATGGTGACCGCGACCCCGCGCGACTTCTCGAAATTGGCGTTGCCCGCCGAATACGTGAGCCAAGCCGGGCCGTTTCAAAAGATCAAACCCAGCGAGCAGGCGGTGGCTCGCATCAGCCAGATCGCCACCTTGTCCGCGGCGGCGGGCAAGGATGCGTGTCAGAATGCCGATGCGAAGCGCGACCTCGGGGTCGCACAGCAATGCTCGAACATTTTTGGCGCGAGCCTGGTGAGCGTCGAGGAAACCGACTGATGCGGCCTAGACAAATGCGAGACGTGCGGCAAGCGCTTGCCGAAATCAATGCGATTCGCACGCAGGTCGCGCGCGATACGCAGTTTCGCGGCTACGGTCCGGCGTCCATCGCAGCGAGCGGTGTGCTGGCTCTGCTGGTCGCGGCCGTGCAGTCGCACTCGATCAAATACGGCCAGGATTTCACGGCATATTTCGCCGCCTGGGTCGCCACGGCCGGGGTCTCCGTGGCGATCGCGGCGTTCGAAACGATCGGCCGCGCACGGCGGGTTCATTGCGGATTCGCCATGGAAATGATCCACGCCGCGGTGGAGCAGTTCTTGCCGGCTCTGATCGTCGGCGTGCTGTTGACGGCGGTGTTGATGCGGGCGGCGCCGCACGAGGTGTGGATGTTGCCGGGACTATGGGAACTGGTGTTCAGTTTGGGGGTGTTCGCCTCGTGCCGGTTCTTGCCCCGCCAGACATTCGGCGTAGGCGTCTGGTATCTCGTCGCGGGACTGACCTGTCTCACCCTGCAAAGCGATTCGCGCACCTTTTTGCCATGGACGATGGGAATCCCATTCGGCGTCGGGCAATTGCTCGTCGCCGCGGTTCTCAAATACGACTTCGAGAATGCCATTGAAGAAAACTAGCGCCAAGTCGCGGGGCAATTCCCGTTTCGCGTACGACGGCCTCGATCGGGTGATACACGAGAGGGCGCGTTTGAGCGTGCTCACTTCGCTCGTGACTCACGCCAAGGGCTTGCTGTTCGGCGAACTGAAGGAATTGTGCGCCCTGACGGACGGTAATTTGAATCGACACTTGCAGGTGCTCGAGGAGGCCAAGCTGGTCAATGTGTCGAAGAATCTCGACAACAATCGGCCGCAAACCGTATGCCGGATCACTGCGCTCGGGCGGCGGCGCTATCTCGAGTACCTGGCGGTACTCGAGCAGGTGATTGTCGATGGCGCCGCCGCGAATAAAACCGAGACCGCCAAGTCGCCCGCGACAAACCCCGCGAGTTCCTAGCGGCAATTGCGGCTATGCATCGCGCGCGCGCAGGGCGTCGGCATAGCCGCCGTGAGCGATTTGCGCGGCGGCGATCGCCGCGCGGATGCGCGGGCTCAACAGCGCGGCGAATTCATCCGCGTGGGCGTAGCCGCTCATCGAGGAGTCGATGAGCCGTCCCGATACCGTGGCGGGGTGCAGATAAATCTCGGTGACACCCGGCGGCAACCGCTCCAGAACGGCCAGCAGCTTCGCTTCGTCCATGGCACCGCTCGCGGCCATGCCGAAAATACGGTCGTTATGCAGCATTCCCGCCCGGCGTAGCCGGCGCTTCATGAGCGCGAGCCAGGGTGTGAGCAGGAGGTTGCCGATACCACCTTGCCAAGCGCCGCCGCGGGCTGCGAACCACAGCGGTTCGTCCGGCACACGAACCGCCGACACCCCGAATTCCCGGCCGATTCGCACCACCATGTCGAGAAGAGTGGGGTGTAGATGAAAATGTTTATGCGCGTTGACGTGATCCAGGTCGAGGCCCGTGCGCCTGAACGCGGAGAACTGGGCGCGTATTTCGGCCTCCAATTGGCGTCGAACCCGCGGCAGCGCGAAGAAACGCACGCCGTTGGCGAACATGCGGCTGTTCATGTGCCCGGCCGAATCGGCCAGCGCGGGGACGAGGTGCGGTTCGAGCATGGCCCGCCCGTCGGCGAGCACGATATGCAATCCCACCCGGAGTTGGGGCAGCCGGCGCGCACGGCGGACGGCATCGTCGGCTGCCGGCGCCGCGACCATCAGGCTCGCGGCGGTGAGAACTCCTGCGCCGCTCGCGCGCTCGATTGCTTCGTTGACGGACTCGTGCAATCCGAAGTCGTCAGCCGTGACGATCAAGAACCTACGAGCCGGTCCGACCGATGATGCGCCTACCGCGGCCGTGACGGCGCCCATGAGTCGGGTGGGCTCCTATTGTTTCTGCTCTTCCAATGGATAGGTGCGCGGCGCCTCGGCGACCGGGTCGGCGGAATTCGGGGGGGGCGCGGATGCGGCAGGCCTATCCGCCTGCGGCGCGGGTGAACCGCGTACGCTGGTGTGGGTAGCCTGCGCCAGCCTTTCCAGAAAACGTTGCGCCGTGGGCGGCGCCGCGGGCGCCTGTCCGGCAAAGATCTCGCTCGCCGTGACGCCGCTCTTGCCGTACAAAGACGCGTTCGCCGATCGATCGATGGCGATCACGCTGCCGTCGATGGCTATGCCGCCGAACAAACCGCGGGTCCGCGCGTAGGAATAGATCTCCGCATTTAACTGCACGTCGGTTGCGGCCGAGCCCTGGCGTCCCACCGGTCCGGTGGCCACCGAGGCGTCGGCACCGAGTGTGAGCTTGCCGCCGGCGATCCCTTCGATCCCGGTCTTCGTGGTGAACACCAAGATGATGTCGGAGGATTGCGCGCCGGCCTGGAATCCCCAGCTGCCGCCGGTCAGGGAGATCAAACACGGGTTGCTCCAAGCGGAGGTCAACTTGTCACGCACCACCAGCACGCCGTTGCCATGGCGGCCGCCGAATATGAAGGCGACTTTGGTGACATCGGGGATGACGGCAATTCCATAGGCACGCGACAGGAGCGCATCCGGCAGCTGGGAATCCGGCATGGCCTGGACTTCTTCCAATACTTCGGTCGCCGTGAGGAGGCGACCCTCTTCGCGGGCACCGGCCCACGCGCTCCCGCTCATCGCCGAATCGACCACAACCGCCGTCGCGGCAATCACGCACAGGTAAAGCGCCGCGAGTAAGCGGGAATAAGCAACTTTATTTTCGATTTGCATCAAGACTCCAGACTCCGGGTTCGACCGGTTAGTTCCTCAAGCTTAACCCGTGTCGGGCGCGGCGAGAACCCGGGCCGCGTCCGCGTCGCGGTGATGTGCGCGCAGATACTCGAGCAGCCGCGCGGTCGCCTGCTGTGTGGCCGGATCCTTCGCGCCCAGCTTCGACAGCAATTGGTTGCGTGCCGCGACGAGCATGGGCTCGCCTTGCGCGGCTCTGCCGCTCTCGATCAGTGTCCAACCCAGGCTCGCCTCGCTGCGGGCGGTCCGCCAACTGCCCTGGCCCGCCAACGCGACGTTGATGTCGAGTGCCGTGCGCAGTTCCGATTCGGCGGCTGCCGGCAAGCCGCGCCGCAGCAGTATTTCGCCAAGCACTTGGCGGGTGGCGGCGACATACAGATGACGCGCGGGCAGCGATTGCTCATAAACGGCGAGCGCTTGGCGGGCATCGCTCTCCGCACTTGGCAGATCGCCGGCCTCGAGGTAGAGATTCGCCAGCGCGTCCAAGTAGTATCCGGTCAGATAATGCTTTGGACCGAGCCGATCGCCGGTGATCTTCAGCGCGATCTTGGTGGCTTCGATGGCGAGTGGGGTGTCTCCCCGGCGATCGTAGAGAATGCCCAGATCGGCCTCGATCGCGGCGATGCGCTGATTATCCGCGCCGAAAACGTCGCGCTCTATTTGCAAGACTTCGTTCAGCACCTGCTGCGCCTCGCCATATTTTTCGCGCTGGATGAGGATGTATCCCAAGTTGGCGAGGGCGACGGCGGTATCGGGATAGTTGCGGCCGGCCATGGCCTCGAATATCCCCAGCGCATCGCGCTGGTAGCCCTCGGCGCGCGCGTAATCGGCGTTCCAGATGGCGGCGGACGCGAGGCCGTTGAGCGCCGCGGCGACTTGCAGACTCTGGCCGTCGGCCGAGGCACGGTAAATCTCCAGCGCCTTGTCGAACAACAGCGCGGCGCGCGACGGATCGCTCTTCGCGTCGAGCGCGAAGAAGCCGAATTGCACCAGGATGTCCGCGGTCTGCGTCGACTGCGCGGCACCGGAGCGCTCGGACAGACTGACGGCTTGTTCGAGAAAAGTTTCGGCCGAAATCACGTGGCCGGCATCGGTGAGCGCGCGTGCCAGATTCGCGAGGGCCGCCGCGATTCTGCCGTAATCGAGCGGATTTTCCTGGCGGCGAATCGCGACCGCCCGCTCGAACAGCGGAATCGCCCGCTCGCTCAAGCCCTGATGCCGATACGCAAGGCCGATGCTCTCGAGCAACTCCGCTCGGACCTCCGGCTGCAGGCTCATGTTGCCGGAGATCTTGGCCGCGCCACGATCCAGAATGTCCCGGGCCGTAGGTTCCCGGCCGCGGGAATTGAAGGGATCCGCCTGCGAGAACACATCCACCAAGAACGCCGACACTTGCTGAGCTCGATCGCGCTCTTGCGCGGCGGCGTCGCGCGCCAATGCGATGCGGTGATTCTGCCAAAGAGTCATTCCGGCGAAGAGCGCCAGACCCACGAATACCGCGGCGACGGCGGCCACCGCCAGCAGATGCCGCCGCATGAACTTGGCGGTCCGGTAGCGCCAATCGCCCTGCCGCGCGCGCACCGGCCGGCCGCTCAGATGGCGCTGCAAATCGTCCGCCAGCGCTTCGACCGAGGGGTAGCGCCGATCCGGTTCCTTGCGCATGGCCATCGCGACGATGGCGTCCAGATCGCCGCTCAAGCGCGCGCGCAAGCTTTGCGGCGTCAGCCCGCGGCGTTCGGCGATCCGGCTGCGTTCGGCGGTGGTTTCGCCATTGACCTTGGAACCCGCCATTTGACTCGGCCGCATGGGTTCATCCATGCAGATGGCGCGCTCCAGCTGCAGCTGGCTATAGCTCAGGAGGCGATAGGGCGAACGACCGGTCAACAGGCGGTACAGCAACACGCCGAGAGCGTAGATGTCCGTCGCCGTGGTGATCGGACGGCCGAGCACCTGTTCGGGCGCCGCATTCTCCGGCGTCAACATTCGCTCTTGCAGTCGCGTGACCGGCAGAGTGTGCGACAGGCTCTCGGGCGCCAGCAGCTTGGCGATCCCGAAATCGAGCAGCTTGGTCGCACCCTCGCCGTTGATGATGATGTTGGAGGATTTGATGTCCCGGTGCACGACCAGATTGCGGTGCGCATACTGCACGGCGGCGGCGACTTGGATGAACAATTCGAGCCGCTCGCGCACGCCGAGTGCGCGGCCGTCGCAGTACGCGTCGATGGATTCGCCATCGACGTATTCCATGATGAGATACGGTGTTCCGTCCGCCAGCTCGCCGCTGTCGATCAAGCGCGCGATCGAGGGATGATCCAGAGTGGCGAGTATGTGCCGTTCGCTATTCAGCCGGCTGCGCAGCCTCGGGTGCAGCGTCGCTCGTTCCAGGACTTTGATCGCGACGGTCTGCCGATATTGCGCCTCATCGCGTTCGCCGCGATACACGGTGCTCATCCCGCCCTGCCCGAGTACGGATACGACACGGTAGGGCCCGATACGAGTCCCGAGCAAGCGGTCGCGGTGATCTTCCATGAGGGATTCGGCGGCGTGGCCGATCGCGTCTTGCAGGGGATCCGTGCGCCCTTGATCCGACGCCAGCAATGCTTCGACGGAGGAGCGCAGTTCCGGGTCGTCCGCGCAGGTACGCTCCAGATGCGCCGCGCGCTCCTCTTCGGCCGTCGCGATCAACTCTTCGAACAGCGACTTGATTCTATTCCAGCGCGACAGTTGATTCATGCTGGACGGGTTCCCCCGATCTCGGTGAGCAACCACGCGCGCGCAAGCCGCAGGTCGCGATGCACGGTCGCGGCCGACGAGCCTACCGCCGCGGCGATCTGGTCATAGGTAAGGCCGCCGAAATAGTGCAGTTCCACGACCTGCGCCAGGCGTGGCTCCATCTGCAGGAGACCCTCGAGGGCGTCATCGAGTGCAATGATGTCGAACTCGATGGGCGGCGCGACCTGGTTGAGATCCTCCGACCACGACTCCCTGACTCCGGCATTGCGTTTCTGGCGGGAACGTGATTTCGCGTGGTCGACCAGGACCCGGCGCATCAGGCGTGAGGCCAAGGCGAAAAAGTGGCCGCGATGCTCCATTGCCACATTCGCCTGGATCAAGCGCACCAAGGCCTCGTGCACGACCGCCGTCGCTTGCAGAGTGTGGCTACCGCGCTCTGCGCGCATGTAGCTTCGTGCCAGGCGGCGCAGTTCGTCGTAGACCAGAGGAGTCAATTGCTCCATGGCCTGCGGGTGACCCGAGCGCCAATCGGTCAGCAGCTGAGTGAAATTGGCCGGCCCCTGCATCCTGGTTCGCTCTCAACCGCAAAGATTATCGGCGCCGGTTGCCCTCCGGCGAACACCCAATTTAGTCGGCGTGAGGGAATTCCTCCTCGCCTGTCGCTATTGCTCGTGTGGGGCCTCCAAACGGCGCCCCGCATCGTGTCATTCAAACTTTTGGCAAAAACACTCTCTTGGAGCAAACAACATGAAGGTAAGTCTAATCGGTTTGGCAACCGCCTGTGCAGTGGCGGGTTTTTCGTTAGCCCTGGCGGATGTGCCGCAGACCAATCCGCCGCACCTGGTCCGGCCGGATGTGCCGCAGACCAATCCCCCCCATTTGGCTCGGTTGGATGTGCCGCAGACCAATCCCCCGCATTGGGTTCAGTCGGATGTACCGCAGACCAATCCCCCGCATCACATCTGATCCTTTGGAGAGTTGAACATGTACCGTCGAAAAGTGTTGCTGACGACCGTCGCGGTGTTCGCGATCGGCGTCGCATTTGCGGCTCAGCCGCCGACGCACGGCGCGGACTGGCGCGAGAGTCAGTCGCGGCGGCAGCGAACACCCTGGGTGCCCGGCGCCGATTCGCCGATGTCGGCACATGAACCCAGTGTTTCGGCTCTGAGCCCACCGCGATAGGGCATTCGGGAGCGAGGCTCCGTCACGGAGCTTCGCTCCGCCCCGTGTGCGGCAAACCCGGGTGCGGTAAACTCGCGCAAATGCTCGAGCGGGTTCCCTTTGTCTGAAGTTATCGTCATCGCTCATCGGGGCGCGAGCGGCGAGCGGCCGGAACACACGCTCGAATCTTATCGGCTGGCGATCGAGGAGGGCGCCGATTACATCGAGCCGGATTTGGTGATGACCCGCGATGGCGTCCTCGTTGCGCGGCATGAGAATGAAATCGGCGGCACGACCGATGTCGCGCAGCACGGTGAGTTCGCGGCTCGACAGCGCACTCAGGTCATCGACGGCGAAACGTTGACGGGGTGGTTCACCGAAGACTTCACCCTGGCTGAGCTCAAGACCTTGCGCGCGCGGGAGCGGCTGCCGGATCTTCGTCCGCTGAATCGAGCGTTCGACGGGCGGTTCACGGTTCCGACCTTCGATGAAATCATGCAGTTGGTGGCCCACGCCAACGGCCAACGCGGCGCACGGCCGAAGATCGGCGTGTACCCGGAAACCAAACATCCCGCGCATTTTGCCGGCATCGGTTTGCCGCTCGAGTCGGCCGTTTTGGACGTCTTGCGCCGCCACGACTATGCGGCGGATGGCAGCCCGGTATTCATCCAATCATTCGACCCGCGGAATCTGCGCCAATTGCGCGGCATGACCCGCTTGCCCCTCGTGCAGTTGCTCGAACACGAACTCGGTGACTTGGGCGAGATTGCAACCTACGCGGACGCGATCGGTATCGCTAAGTCGCTGGCGACGCCGGAGGGGGTGCGCGCGGCGCATGCGGTGCGCCTGATGGTGCATGTGTGGACGTTCCGCGCCGAGAACGAGTTTCTACCGGAGGATCTCAAGATCGGAGATCTGCCCGCGGGTCACGGCGACCTCGCGGCGGAGATCCGGCGATTCCTAGATCGGGGCATCGACGGGTTTTTCGTCGATTTTCCCGCCGTGGGCGTCCGTGTAAGGGACTCTCACATTTCAGCGGTCCAGGCGGTGCACCAGCCGCTCACCGACACCAACTTGCCCGGAAAGACGCTGCAGGGACGGTAGTTGTTGCCGGCGCTCCCCTGCAGCTGCAGGCAATTCTCGCAGTTGGATCCCGTGGAGTAGCCCGGGTATTTCTTCGCGTCGACGTCGGCGGCATTCTCGACATAGCCCAAGGCCTTCGCCGCCGGGTCGTTCACGTCCAGCCGGGAGGCGGAGTCGGCATGCGTTCGCACCGCGGGCCAAGCGGCGGCCGCGCACCCGGCGGTGAGCCCAATTTGCTTCAGCATATGCCGGCGGGTGAGCCTGTTGCGTCGCGTATTCATCGGGTTTGGGGCCTTTAGAAAAACATCGATAAATATATCTGGTACACCGTAGCGTAAAATCCGTACAGGGGTTCGGTCCCGGGCGCGAAATTACCGCCGGCCGGCGTGTCGTTGAATTCCTTGATGTCACGGAAGTCGCCGTATTTGAACTGGATGCGGCTCAGGTCCGCGGTCACCGTGCCGCGCTTGAAGATCTTCCAACCCTCCGGCAGAAATGCGTAGGTGACTTTCGCGCCGACCGTGGTGTTGGTCGAGGCGGCGAGATCCTGGTCCCGCGCCTCGAAATTCTGCGACCCGGCAAACGGAAATAGATCGCTGTAAAAGGTGGCGTGATTCTGGCTGTAATGGCGCACGCGCCCTTCGAGGATCCATATATTCGAGAGGGGCTGAGTGTAGTCCACTTCGACGGTATTGCCGCGGATTCCCCAAGTGTCGCTGTAATACCGATAGGACACGGACGCCGCCGCACGATACGGGAGGTAGTATTTGGCTCGTCCCTCGACCGCGGTACTGGTATGCGTGTTGGGGTAGACCTGCGTGCCCAGCGAGTACCCGAGAGGCACCGTCGGATCCAGGTAGCGGATGGAGCGGTAGGGATTCATCAAGAAGCCCTGGTCCGTGATGACCTCGAGGGAGGCGCTCGCGATCAAGTTCCTGGTGAGCACCTGCGACAGGCCGCCTTGGTAGCTGCGGCTCTGCGCATGCCCCAGCCAGGTGATGATCGGCTTGAAGGCGGTGCCGTCGTTCTCGCCGACCTTGTCGTCGCTATTGGTGAATCCGAGGGTGATCGTCGTCAAATCGCCGAACATGTCCTGGCTGAGCGAGAAGTGCGTCGTGTTGGAAATGTAATCGCGCTCGACGCTGTTGGTATACGACAGGTTGTATTGAGTCTTGTCGTGGATGTAGTCGACCGAGATGCTTTTCTGTTTGCGCTCGTCCTTGATCACGCTGGCGTTGCTCAACACGTCGACGGACGCACCGCTGACTTTGTCGATGTAGTAGTTGCCCTCCAGCGCAAAATTTTCGGTGAACTTCTTGCGCACCAGCACCGACTCGCCGGTGATGTCCATGCCGCCGCCCTGGTAGCTGCTGTAAAATACATCGGCGCGGTCGTCGGGTAAAACGGCGGCACCGGCAACGCACACCAGCAGTACGGTTGCCAGGGCGGCGAGGCGGCTGAATTGGCGCGGCGCAGTGCTCATGTCGGGGCCGGCGTCGCCTAGTTGCAGCCGCAACCGCCGCCGGCGGTGCCGGTGGCGCCGCGCGATGCCTCGCGCGACTCATAGATGTGATCGACGTAGGCGCCGGAAATGGCATCCCGATCCCACGACATGATCGGATCCGCCAGGCGATCGCGCTCGTAGGGCTTGACCCACGGTTGTATGCTGCAGGCCCCGAGGAGCACGGCGGAGCCGATCGCGCCCAGCGTCATTGCAGTGCGCCAAGAATTGCGCCCGGAATTCAGAATGCGGGTCGGCACGATCACTCGCGTATCAACTGTCGGATGCGGTCCTGGTACTCGTTCTCGTCGCCGGGACGATAGCCGCGGTGGATGTAGCGGATGTCGCCTTTGCGATCGATGATGACCGAACTCGGCATCTCGTCGACATGGTAAGCCTTGCTCACCTGATTTGCAGGGTCCAGGAGCACCGGAAAGCTCACGGGCTTGCGCGCGAGCAGTTCCTTGACCGCGGGCGCCTCTTTGTCGACGTTCACGCCGATCAGGGTGAAGCCCGCCGGCTTGTATTTCTTGTACATCTGGTCGAGCAGGGGCATTTCCTGCTGACAGGGGCCGCACCAGGTGGCCCAAAAGTTCACCATCACCACCTGGCCCTTGTACTGGCTCAGGGTGGACTGTTCGCCGGTCAACGCCGTGAGTGTGAACGCCGGCGCGGGTCCTGAGGCATCGCCGCTCGCCGCGAGCGCGGTCCCGACGACGACGATGGCCGCCAGCGCGCAGCGTTTGAGCCAGTTTGACGTTGAGATTCGCATATCGGTCCTCCCGATCAGTAAAAAACGGTCAAGCCGAGCGTGGCTTCGATGTTGTCGACATTCTTGGTCCGGCCGGTCAAATCCGTTTCGAACACGTGATCCCGCACGTCCATGTGCAAGGCCAGCCAATCCGTGATCAGCAGCCGTTCGCCGACCCCAAAATTCAGGGCGAAGTGGTCGACATCGCCGAACTTCACGTCGCCCAAGCCGAACGTGACGTAGACGGCCGAATTGAACGCTCGTCCCCGACCGAGAAAGATCTCGCCGGGCAGTACGTTGTAGCCCACGTCGAGGTCGTAATACGTGAAGTTTCTCCCAGAGTCGCTCAGCACCGTGATCTCGGGGAACACGTCCTCGAGACTGGTGGTGCCGCCCTTCGAGCGGGCCAGATATCCCTCCAGGAAAATGTCTTCCGACACGTGGTACGCGGCGCGCACGCCGTACACCGGATTGGTGCCGAAGTCCTGGATGCTGAGCGCGCCGAAGTAGCCGCCGAGCTCGAAGTCCTTGGCCTTGATTTTCGGCGTCTTCACCTCGCGCCGATTGACCTGCGGCTCGATGATCGACGGTTCCGGCTCGGCTTCGTCGGCAACGACTTGCGGCGGCGCTTTCTCGCCACGATGGAACCATCCGCAACCGGACAGCAGCGCCGTCGCTAGAAGAACACTGCTAAGCCGAATTTCCATTCTTCCGGTTCCTCGTTCTGATTTTGATCGGTGAACGCGATGTACTTGCGCCAATCCGCGCGCCACATGAAACGCCGGGTGATGAAGCCGCGCGCGCCCAAGGATACATAGGCCAATTGATTGCCGCTTTGCAGTGGCTTCGGCGGGACGATGTCGTCGATGTACTGGTACGCGGTTCCGATGCCCGCGGTGGGCGAGAACCATTTCCATTCGGGTATGAACGTGTGCCGCATGCCGATGCTGGCGATATAGCGGTTGTCGATCGTACCCAGCGCCTGTTCCACGACGAATTCCACGTCGAGGCTGTCCGTGAGGCCGAAATCGCCCCAACCGGTGACGAGGTTCTCATGATTGAACACTCCGTAGCCCGCCCCCACCTCCCATCGATGACTGGAGAATTGCGGATAGGCCGGTATCGGCGCCGGCTCCCCCGAGGCAAGTTTGGTGAGCGCCAGATCCGAGCGGCGCACCCAGCCCTCCTGGCCGCGCGGCGCCCGCACTTTGTACCACTCGGTGCGGCTGTAAAGGACGGTGACCAATTCATCGCGTCCCACGACGTAGACCACGGGAAAGCCGCGGCCCGGGCCGCTGTGCATTTCCAGAAAAGGTTGCGCCACGACCACTTCGAGCAGTCGTTCCTTCGCATGGACCAAACCGACATTGAACGCCTGCAGCAGCAGTAGCGCGAGCAGACGTCGCACAGCGTCAGTTCGCAGCCGGCGCGACGAAGGGGTCGTTGTAATATTGCGCGCCAATGTCCAGCCATTCTGAGATCAAACGTAACTCCGCCGTCGTTAGGAAACCGGTATGGTCGAGAACGGGATCGTGATAAGTGCCGTCGAACATCCTCAAAAATTTCGCCTCCGAACCGTTTGCGCTGCCCGCCTTCATGGGCGGCGCCAGCAACACCGGCCCAGGATCCATCACTGGCACCGGGGCCCCGCCCATATTAAGCGTCTGCTCGTCATGTGCAAACAACAACTCGTCGTATGACGTGGTCACGATGACGGTACCGAGCGTGAACGCACTATCGGTCAGGTCCAATTGACCCGCGGGTACTTCTTGCGCCGCCGCCGGTGCCGCACTCACCGGGTTGTGGCACAGCACGCAGGTGATGTTGGTCATGACGGCGTTGACGAGACCCTGCCGCGGTAAATTCCAAATCGGCTGGATATTGTACGACTTGGTGCCGCCCGTTGCGGTGGCATCGGGATAGTGGATCGTGCTGCGGCAGAGCGGGTCCCATACGGCGCAATGCGCGTTGGCCGGCGAGGGCGTGGACAGGTTCGCGTACAGATATGAGAAAGCAGTAGCCGGCGGTCGTCCGGCGGTTTGCTCGTCGGTCCACACGTCGGCGTAGATCACATCGATGCTCGGGACCTGTGAGCAGAGAGTCGTCGCACCGTTCTGGCAGGTATTCCAAACGCGCGTCTCGGCCATGGTGTCGCCGGCATTGGCGGCCGGCAGGCTTGCCACGGTGTCCGGGAACGGCGTACCGGCGGCAGCGGCGCCCGCCCACACCGATTTGGTGAGTCCCGAGCGGCCATGCGAGGGCGTGCTCGTGCTGCCCTCGGTATGGCAGCCGTTGCAGGTCTTGGTTTCCCCGGGAATGAGCTGCAGCCAACTGGTGTGACGCGTGCTGATGCTACGGGCGTTGGCGTCGAGTATGTCGATGGTGAACGGCACGTTGGCCGGCAGCTGCAACTTCACCGAGCCGTCCGGCTCTATGGGTGCGTAGCCCAATATCTCGCGCATCCCCAAGCCCGCCGGGCTGTAGGCCGAGACGTCGATCTTGCGCACGGTCTTATCGGGAATCTCGACGGCCTTCACGATTCGAATGAATCGAGCCGGCCGCTGCGCCGCGGTGGCCTGCTTGGGGTCGGCGATGGCCGCGATATTCGGCAGTTGGCCTTCCGTGTCGGCCGAGACGGCGTCGACCCCGTCGACATCGTAAACGCTGCGGATGTCGAGAATCCCCATGCCGCCGTTGGTGTTGCCTGCGAGAGTGGCGGCCTCGCCGGTCGGCACGACATCGGGAATGTAAGTCGGCACCGGAGTCCGGGCCTGCATGATCACCGGTTCTACGATGACGGTGCCCGCTTCCGCCGCCAGTATCGGGCTCAAGGTTCCGGCGCCATAGTCGTACAGCCAGATGGTGTATTGCGGCGGCGCCACTTGCACATTGGCGCCGCTGGTGTTGGCCTCGGTGCACACGCTGGTGGTGTTCGGCGTCACGGTCGTATCGAGCACCAGGCACGGAGCCCAGCTGACGAGCATTCGATCGGTGCCGTCGTACAAGGGATAGGCGGAGGCGAAGCGGCCGCCGAGCGAGGGCTTGTTGGCATCGGTGGTGACGCCGAGGGTGGTCGCGCTCGATTGCGCCGGGATTCCATTGTAAGGCGTCGGCGTTGCCGGTTGATTGATCTCGACGTAATTCTCGGCGTCGATCTGTACGATATCGCCGCCCAGCTGCGTTCCCAGGAAGGGCCGGACGATGGCGATCAGCTTGCCGTCGGCGCGCTGCCGGGCGTTCAGGAACTGAATGACATTATTGTTGGTGCCCGCGATATTGGCGCCCGTGGAATGGCTGTTCTCGCCGTAGAAGAGTTCCAAACCGGTGCCGTCCGGATTGGTGCGATACAAGCTGATCTGATCGCCGTTGATGGACTCGTAGCGGGAAAAAACGATCTGGCCGTTGGCGAGCACGGAGGGCGCGAAATCGTGATTCGTGTTCATGCTGATCTGATGGATGTTCGTGCCGTCGGCATTCATCACATGCAATAGAAAGATCGACTGCTTGAAATCATCGGTTTGCGCCGGATATTGCGGCCGATTCTCGTCGTTCAGGATGGCCTGCGTCGCCGTCTGGCGGGTCGATGCGAACACGATGCGGCCGTCGGGCAGGTAATGCGCGCCGACGTCATGCCCCGCGGTCGTATCGTCATTGGTGAGTTGGGTGACCGTCTTGGCGACGGCGTCGTATTGATAGATCTTCCAGGTGGGCTGCGAGTCGTCGGTGTTCGGCTTGTTCGGGTTGAGGGGCAGGCGCAGCGAGAACACCAGCTTCTTGCCGTCGGGCGACACGTCGAGGTCGCGCACGTCGCCCATCCCTTTAGTGATCGATCCGGTGACATTCGTCTCGGGCGCGCCGGCGCTCGCCTGTGCGCGGATGTATAAATCGCCGCCGGCGGTCGAAGTGATGAGGTCGCGCACGTCGATGTCCGCGGCCGCCGTCGCTGCGGGCGCCGGACGCTTCACATAGGCCAAGGGAAAGTTCAGGGTTCCCGGATCCTCGGTCTCGACGCCGGCGAGGCCCGGTGCGTGACCGCTGACGCCGCTCTCGCATGCCGCCATGAGCATGGCGGGGAGGAGCAGCCCGGCCAGTTTCAAGCGAGCGTGACGCAGGTCACGCGAGAGTACGGTATTCATGATTTCGACTACCTGCTTTCAAACGTCGGTCCATTGATCAGTCTGCTCGCTCGCGGCAGGGCATTGAACTTAATTGTTCTCAATACGCTATCTTCGTTCGATGCGCGTGCGCGTTCTGTTAACGCACTCACAGAAGAACCGCGCCGCCTCCTTGGCCATGCGCTGGGGAGCTAGCCTGCGGCGAATTACGGCTGAGGATATAGGCGGCAAACATCGGGTCGATATGTCGCGAAACACCGACGTCGGTCCGCTGAGACATTACTGGGCCGCAGATTCCACCGCTATATTTGCGCCACGTCGAACTCGAGACTCACGCCGGTGGATGTGCACATGAACAACGGGATGGCAACTCCAAACATGATCGGTACGACGCCTGAGCGCGGTAACCGAGCTGTCCGGCGGCGCGTGCAAGGCGTGCTGACCACGGCGGTTGCCGGCGTGTGCGCCCTGGGCGTGTGCTCGCTGCTCGGCGCCAACGCCTTCTCAGCGTCGCTGCCCCCGCCGCCCGACACGACTCAAGCGACGCGTATCTACAATCGAATTGCCGGCGTCCCGCCGCCGCCGAATTCAAACGTGCTCGCGAATATGACCGGCGCGCCCGATGGCGTGACGGCGGCCATGTACGCGACCAACGATCCCGCGTTCTACAACAACACGATCCGCAACATGGCGGCACCGTGGACCAATCGCGCTCAGTCGGTGTTCGTGCCGCTCAACGACTACACGGCGACGGTGATCGGGATGGTGCGCGACAACGTGCCGTTCAACACCTTGCTGAGTGCGGACCTCGTGTACGTCGCCGATTCCGGGTCGGGCGCGCCCGCGTACTCGCCGGCCAACAACAACATGTACCAGTATCTCGACGAGAACAACGTCGATTTGTCCAAGCATCTGGTGTCGAGCACGCAGTCGGCCCTGACCGGCATCCCCTCGGCGGCGACCGCCGGCGTATGGACCACGCGCGGCGGTGCCGGCGCCTTCTTCATCAACGGCACGAACCGGGCCCAGTTCCGCTTCACCATGCTCAATCACCTATGCAACGACATGCAACTCGTCATGGACATCACGCGTCCGCCCGATCGGATCCGCCAGGACGTGACGCGCAGCCCCGGCGGCGTCAGCACCTTGTTCCTGACCAACTGTATCGGCTGTCACAGCGGCATGGACCCGATGGCGCAGGCGTTTGCGTACTACAACTTCAGCTACAACGCGGCGACCGACCCGATGGGCACCCTCGGTACCGGACAGCTCGTCTACACGGCGGGTCAGGTACAGCCCAAGTATCACATCAACAACACCAATTTCCCGCAGGGCTTCAACACGCTCGACGATGGCTGGAGCAATCGCTGGCGCACCGGACCCAATGAGATTCTCGGCTGGAGCGCGGCGTTGCCCGGCAGCGGCAACGGCGCCAAGTCCTTGGGTCAGGAACTCGAGAGCAGCGCGGCATTCGCCAGCTGCCAGGTGACGCGGGTGTTCAAGCAGGTTTGTCTGCGCGCGCCGGTCGCGGCGGACCAAGCCCAGATCACGTCGATGATCGCCTCGTTCCAGGCGCATCAATATTCGTTGCGGCAGCCGTTCGCCGAGGCCGCCGCGTACTGCATGGGGCCTCTATGAATATCACACGCATGACCGGTTGGGTCGCGCTGGCCGCGGCCGCAGCCTTGAGCGCGTGCAGCGGCGGCGGCGCACCGACGGCGGCCGCCGACGCCACGGCGCCCACCAGCCAGGCGGCCGCCTACACCGGCCCGGCGCCGGCAACCGCCGACGTGCAGGCCTTCGACATCAATTTCTGGGCCAATGTGCGGGTGCAGAACCGTTGCGGCCAGTGCCACAATTCGACGACTCCGGCGCAAATGCCGAACTTTGCCCGCAGCGACGATGTGAACCTCGCTTATGCGCAGGCGAATACCGTGGTCAATCTGGCGCAGCCCGCCTCCTCGCTGATCGTCACCAAGGTGAGCGGCGGCCACAATTGCTGGCTGGCGGACCCGCAAGCCTGTGGATCGATTCTGACCACCTGGATCAGCAACTGGGCGAATGCGACCGGCGCGACTTCCGCGACCCAAGTGCAATTGGTGGCGCCGCCCATTCAAACCGTGGGCCAGAGCCTGAACTTCCCGAGCGACGGCGGTGCTGAATACGGCGCGACGGTCTATACGCTCACGAGCAAGTACTGTTCGCGCTGCCATTCGACCACGGCGAGTGCGGCCACCGAACAAGCGCCGTATTTCGCCGACCCGACGCTCGCGATCGCCTATCCGGCCGCAATTCCGAAAATCGACTTCACGGGATGCATCCCGTTCGGCACGGCGACCTGCGGCATCAACTCGCGCTTCTACCAGCGGCTGCTCACCGACAATCACAATTGCTGGGACAATTGCGCCGCCGACGCGGCGCAGATGCTGGCGGAGATCCAGACGTTTGCGCAGTCGCTGTCGCCGAGCAGCATCGATTCGCGGCTGGTCGTCAGCAAGGCGCTCACGCTCGCGAACGGCACCGTTGCGAGCGGCGCCAATCGCTACGATGCGGATACGATCGCGAAGTACGAATTCCAGACCGGCAGCGGCTACATTGCCTATGACACCAGCGGCGTCGATCCGGCCGCCGACCTCTCCATCTCGGGCAGCGTGCTCTGGGCCGGCGGCTGGGGCGTCACGGTCGGCGCGGGCGGCAAGCTCCAGGCGAGCACCTTCTCGAGCTCGAAGATTTACAACATGATCCAGGCCACCGGCGAGTTCTCGGTGGAGGCCTGGGTCGCTCCCGCGCTCGTGGCGGTGGACAACTCCTACATGGTCAGCTACTCGGGCGGCGACACGGTGCGCAACTTCACGCTCGGTCAGACCAACCAAGACTATGACTTCATGTTGCGCAGTTCGAATTCCGTGCTGAATGGCACCCCGCAGCTGCAGACGCCGGACGCGGCGACGCTGCTGCAGGCGTCCTTGCAGCACGTCGTGCTGACCTACGATCCGATCAAGGGCCGGCAGATTTACGTCAACGGCGTGAATGCCAATGTGCCGGACCCGCAAAAGGGGGGGACGATCTCCAACTGGGACAACACCTTCGCGCTGGTGCTCGGCAACGACGTGTCCGGGGATCGTTCCTGGCAGGGACTGATCAAGTTCGTCGCCATCCACAGCCGCGCCATGTCGGCGGCGCAAGTGCAGCAGAACTACAATGCCGGCGTCGGTGAGCGCTACTACATGTTGTTCAATGTGGCGGACGTCACCGGAGTGAACCAGGCGTACGTGATGTTCACGGTCAGCCAGTACGACAGCTACAGCTACCTCTTCTCCCAGCCGACGTTCATTTCGCTCGACTCCACCGTCAAGCCCAACAACATCCCGATCAGCGGCCTACGCATCGGCATCAACGGCACCATCCCGCAGGTGGGGCAGGCCTACATACCGCTCAACACCACGATCACATCGTCCGGTTACACCTCGCAGGGTGAGGTGCTGTCCACCGTCGGCACGGTGATCGGCTTGCAGAGCGGACCGTTGACGGACCAGTTCTTCTTGGCCTTCGACCAACTCGGCAGCCATTCGTACCTTTATCCGTACACGCCCCCGACTCCGCCGCCGTTCGCACCGGGGCCGGTGGTGGCCGACATCGGGTTGCGTACTTTCGCCGAGGTCAATGCCACGCTGTCGCAGCTCACCGGCGTACCGACCAATGACCCGGCGGTGATTAAGACCTATCTCTCGGTACAACAGCAACTGCCGGCGGACCCGACGCTCGAGGGCTTTTCCTCCTCGAACCAGGTCGGTATCGCGCAGCTCGCGATTCAGTACTGCAACGAGATGGTCAATAACACGGGTTATGCATCGGCGGTGCTGCCGGGCGTGACGCTCAACGCTACGCTGTACTCGGGAGGCACTTCACCGGGCACCTCGCCGGGCGCCGTGACGGTGACCAGCGCGCTCGCGGCCCGGGTGCTCGGCAGCGGCCTCAGCAGCCAGCCGGCGGCCTCGACCGTGACGGCCGAGCTCGGCAATCTGATAACCGCCCTATGCACCACGTCGCCCTGCAATAACACGGCCCGCGTGCAAGCCGTCACCGCCGCCGCCTGCGCCACCGCCTTCGGCAGCGCCGACATGTTGATCAAGTAGCCAAGACGAATCGACGAGGGTTGAATATGCGCAACAAGTCAAAGGTCCCGGCATTGCATGAGCCGCTCCGCCACCAGGACCATCCGCGGCCGCGCACGCGCCGTGAATTCTTGGCGCAGAGTTTCATGACGGGCTCGGCGACGGTGATCGGGACTTCGCTGCTCGGTCTCGTGCCGCGCAAGGCCCGGGCGCAATTGGCGGACGACATCCAGGGCTTGCTGCCGACCTGCAGCATCACCACCGGTGCGGGCAAGATCCCTTTCATCTGCTTCGATCTCGCCGGCGGCGGCAATATCGCGGGCTCGAACGTGCTGGTCGGCGGCCCCCACGGCCAACTGGATTTTCTCTCGGTTGCCGGCTACAACAAGCTCGGGCTCCCCGGCACCATGGTGCCGAATTCGAGCGCCGCGGGCAGCTTCGTCGACAGCACGTTTGGACTGCGGTTTCACTCGGACAGTGCGCACTTGCGCGGGATCAAGGCACGGGTCAAGACCGCATCCGCCATGACCAATACGTCGGGCACCGTCATTCCGGCATTGTCGCAGAACGATACCAATACGAATCCCCACAACCCGATGTACGCGATCTATCAGTACGGCGCACGCGGCGGCTTGCTCAATTTGATCGGCTCGGAAAGCTCGGTGTCGGGCGGCAATTCCATGAATCCACCGACGATGATCATCCCGGCGGCCCAGCCCACCGTCGTCTCCAGTCCCGCGGATACTCGAGGTTTGGTGAGCACCGGTCAGCTCAGCACGCTGTTGCCCAATTCCTCGGATGTCACCAACGTGTTGGAATCGATGAAACGCATCAGCGACGCGAAGTATGCCCAGGTGCCGGCCTACGCCGGTGGCGTGGTCAATTCCGCGGGCGTGTCATTGAATACTCTGGCGCTCGGAACCGGCGCCTCCGCCCCGGGGATCATGGGTTGCGGCTACACGAAAGCGGCGTACACGGTGTGGAAATACAGCAGCGCGGGCTCGGTCGATCCATCCCAGGATCCGAACGTGGTGGGACCCGGCGGTATCTTCAGTGCCACCGAGTTCGCGGCCAATTCGGACTATCAGAAGACCGCGTCCATCATGAAACTCGTCATCGACGGCAATGCCGCGGCGGGGACAATAGAGATGGACGGATTCGACTATCACACGGGGGACCGGGCCACGGGCGAGGCGCGCGACCTGAACTTGGGCAACTGCATCGGCGCGGTTTTGGAGTATGCCGCGCGCGTCGGCAAACCCGTGATGATCTATGTCTTCAGCGACGGTTCGCTCGCCAGCAACGGCATGATCGATGACTCGGTCGGAGGACGCGGCAAGTGCGTGTGGACCGCGGACAACCAAAGCGTCGCCGCGACCTATTTCCTGGTCTACAACCCGAACGGCAAACCGGTGCCCGCGCAAGCCAACAAGGAAATGAGCTTGCAGCTCGGCAATTTCAACGCCGACGGCTCGATCAACACTTCCGGCAGTCCCGGGGGCAACAACGTCCCCAATCTGGCGCAGATGGTGGTGCTCAACTACATGGCTCTGCACGGCGATGCGATCAATGGCTTCATGCTGAACGGCACTCAGGTGCCGAGCTTTGCGAACCTGTATGGTCCGCCGAACTTGAATAACGGCCTGGGGACCGGCACGACCCTAGAACCTTTGATCGCCTTCAACCCTATCGTGAACGGCGTGGTACCCACGTGACGTGTCGGGATCCGGCCTCGCGATCGGATCTCCCAACCTGTCTCAATTGACAGACAATCGCGGTGCCGCGACTCGGGCGTCGACTCGAAGTCCGCATCGAATCCCCTGTAATGTGCGCCACGTCATACAGAAACAGGGGGTAGGCGCGGGCTGGCGCGTTGACACTGCGGCTCGCATTGTGCGATTTTGCATAAGATCCGATCAGGGCAGGTGAGGCCATCGCAGCATGCTTAGAGTCCGGCTTATGAGCGTGCTTCTCGGCGCACTCGCGGCTTCGTACCTGGTTGCTACGTCCTGGGCGGCCCCGCCCACGTTGGTGGGCAAGGACGCGCCCGATTTCGTGCTGAAGAGTTTGGACGGCCGCAATCTGCGCATATCGGAATTTCGCGGCCAGGTGGTATTGGTGAACTTCTGGGCGCGCTGGGCGGGGGATTCGCGCGAGGAGATGCCGGCTCTCGATCGCATCAACACGACTTATAGCCGCGCGGGGCTGGTAGTGCTCGGCGTGTCGGTCGATGAGGATCTGAAACGCGCGCGCGCATTTGCGGACGCGATGCACGTATCGTATCCCATCCTGTTCGACACCGAGTCCGACATCGGCAGAGACTACTTGCTCGAGAAAATGCCGATGACCGTTCTGGTGGACCGCGCGGGCGTCGTGCGTTATTCGAGTGTCGGCTTCAAGCGCGGCGATGAACGCGCGTATCTTGATCACATCCGCGAACTGCTGCGCGAGTAAACGATAGGTTAGCCATGAATTACAAGTATCGAGTCGTATCGATCATCGTGTGCGGAGCTTTGCTTGGCTGGTGCGGGGTCGCCGCGCCGGCAACCGACGACACGCCGCCCGCGGCCGCGGCGCCCGACGCACCGCCGTCGGATTTCAAGACTCTGGATCAAGAGGTGCAGGGCCTCAAGAAGGACGTCATCGATCTGAACAAGGATCTGTTCGTCCTGGAAGAGGAATTGCTGTTCCCCGCGAACACTCAGGTGGCGCTGTACGTGTCGATGGATGTCGGCACCTTCTTTGCGCTCGATTCGGTGACCATCAAGATCGACAACAAGGAAGTGAAGAATTACCTGTACACCGCGCGCGAAGCGGACGCCTTGCTCAAGGGCGGCGTGCAGCAAATCTACCTCGGTAATTTGAAGGTGGGTAAGCACGAATTGGTGGCGTTCTTTGCGGGCAAAGGTCCGCTCGATCGCGACTACAAGCGCGGCGCCACGATCACCTTCGAGAAGGGCGTGGGCGCGAAATACCTGGAGCTCAAGATCACCGACCGGGTGGCCAAACACCAGCCAGAGTTCACGATCAAAGACTGGGAATGATGCGTGCAGCGCGTGATTAACAGCCTTCGGCCGCTGCTTCTCGGCGGGTTGCTGCTGGCGCTGCCGCCGGCGATCGTCCACGCGACGAACATCAAGCCCGACCCCAACGGCTTGCCGCCGCAAGATGTCAAGGATCTGCACTACGGCGACGTGCTGTTCTATTTTTATCAGGACGATTATTTCGATTCGATCACGCGCTTGCTCGCCGCGAAGCAACTCGACCGTATTCCACACACCCAGGGCGAGGCGGAGCTGCTGCTCGGGGGCTTGTATCTGTCGCTCGGCGAACACGTGGAGGCCGGCAGGATATTCGAGGCGCTGCTGAACCAGAGTACCTCCGTGGAGGTGCGCAATCGCGCCTGGTTCTATCTCGGGAAAGTCTGGTATCAGCGCGGTTATCTGCAGGAATCCGAGCGCGCGCTGCACGAGGTGTCGGACAAGATTGAGCCGCGCATCAACGCCGAGCGCTACATGCTGCTCGCGCAGCTCATGATGCGCCAGGGGCGCTATGACGATGCCATCGCCGCCTTGGGCAACTGGCACGGGTCGCCGGAATGGACCGCGTACGCGCAGTTCAATCTGGGGGTGGCGCTGGTGCGCACCCAGCGCCTCGCCGAGGCCACGCCCTATCTCGATCGGGTGGGGCGGATGGAGACCCAGAATCCGGAGTTGCTGGCCCTCAAGGACAAGGCGAATCTCGCCTTGGGATTCGCCCTGCTGCAGGCGCAGCGGCCGGCGGACGCCCGGCCCATTCTGCAGCGCGTGCGTCTCGAGGGTCCGTTCTCCACCAAGGCGCTGCTCGGCGCCGGGTGGGCCGATGCGGCGCTCGGCGAATTCAAGCGGGCGCTGGTGCCGTGGCTCACGCTGCGCAGCCGCAACATGCTCGACTCCGCGGTGCAAGAGTCCTTTCTCACCGTGCCCTACGCCTACGGTCAGTTGAATGCGATGGGGAAGGCGGCCGAATACTACAACTCCGCCATCGAGTCCTTCGATGCCGAGTCGAAGCGCATCGACGACTCGATCGAACAGATTCGCAGCGGCAACCTGCTCGATCGCCTGCTGGATGACGACAAGAAGGACACGCTCACCTGGTACTGGCAGCTGAAGACGCTGCCCGATGCGCCGGAGTCCCGCTATCTGTATCAATTGCTGGCCAGCAACGAGTTCCAGGAAGGCCTCAAGAATTATCGCGAACTCAATTTCATGAGCCGAAACTTGGACGATTGGCGCGAGGACGTGGCGGCGTTCGACAATATGCTCGACACGCGGCAAGCAGCCTACAACCAACGCGTGCCGAAGGCCGATGCGGTTATGGCCGCGACCGATCTCGACGCGCTGACTCAGCGGCGAGTCGATTTCGAATCGCGCATCAACGAAATCGAGAAATCGAACGACGTCGCGGCGCTCGGAACACCGGATGAACAAAAGACCTGGCAACGCCTGAGGCGCATCGAGGAGTACCTCGCCGCGCATCCGGATGATCCGGATCTGGCCGAAATGAGGGAAAAACTACGCCTCATGAAGGGCGTCATGTACTGGCGGCTGTCGGCAAGCTTCAAGGCCCGGCTGTGGAACGAGCGGCGAGCGGTCAAGGAACTCGAAGCGGATCTCCAGGAGACCCAGAAGCGCTCGGTGCTGGTTGCCCAGGCGCGCGCCGGCATACCCGTGAATACGGGCGTGTACGGCGGGAGGGTCGCCGCCGTGCGCGAGCGCATGGAGCAACTGCAGCAACGCCTGGCGGACGTCTCGGCCCAACAGAATCGCTACCTTCAGGCGCTCGCCATCCGTGAACTCGAAGGCCAAAAGCAACGAATTTTGACCTATCAAATACAGGCTCGTTACGAGCTGGCGGCGATCTATGACCGCGCAGCGAACGAGAAGCCCAAGGCGAAGCCATGACGCGCCCGAATTCGCCCCTAACGGATTCGCCCATAGCGGTTGCGCCCGTAGCCGTCGCGCGGCGACGCAGTGCAATCGCCGCGCTGGCTCTGGCCGCGGTGTTGCCGGCAGCGCCCGGCCACGCCGCGACCAAACCGCCCGCGACCATCAAGGACTTGGACTCGCAGCAGGTCGACGTCGACACCGAGCCGCCGAAAAATGTGGATGCGAACAAGACCATGGACAGCTACAAGCGTTTCCTGGACTTGAATGCCGGCGACGCGGCGCTGCGCGCCGAAGCGTTGCGGCGCCTCGGCGATTTGAATCTCGAGAGTTCGGAATCCGAGCGCATCGAACATGAGCTCGTGACCAACGAGGGATTGCGGGCCACCGAAGCGATTCACCTGTATTCGGCGCTGCTGAAGACCTATCCGAAATATGAGCGCAACGACTCGGTGCTCTATCAGCTGGCGCGTGCCTATGACTTGAATGCGCAACCCGACAAGGCGCTCGCCACCATGGACCAGCTGGTGGCGAGTTATCCGAACAGCCACTACATCGACGAAGCCCAGTTTCGGCGCGGCGAATTGCTGTTCGCGGCAAAGGCCTACCCCAAGGCCCAAGCCGCCTATGAATCCGTCATCAAGGTGGGTTCATCGTCCGCGTTCTACAACCAGAGCCTCTACAAGCACGGTTGGTCGCTGTTCAAACAGGGTGAGAACGAGCGCAGCTTGGAATCCTTCGCCGGCGTGCTCGATTCGGTGCTGGTGTCGAAGCGCGATCCGACCGAGTTGATCGAGATCGAAACCTTGAGCCGGGCCAATCGCGAATTGGTCGAGGACACCTTTCGGGTGATGTCCATCACCTTTTCCTATTTGGAGGGACCGAAGACAATCGATGAGTTCGTCAAGCACCGTAAGCCGCGGCCGTATTCGTATCTGCTCTACGCGCGGTTGGGCGACCTGTACATGGACAAGGAGCGCTATACGGACGCGGCCGACAGCTATCGAGCCTTCGTCTCGCAGGACCGCAACAACGAGAAGGCGCCGCTGCTCGAGATGCAGGCCATCGAGGCGTATGCGAAGGGCGGGTTCCCGCAACTCGTGCTGCAGGGCAAAAAGGAGTTCGTCGAGAACTACACCATCGGCACGCCCTACTGGCAGCACCGCGAGCCGAAGAACGAACCCAAGGTTTTGGCGGAATTGAAGACGAATCTCAAGGACGTGGCGCAGTACTATCATGCGCAGGCCCAGCGCACCAAGGACGTGGCGGACTATCAAGAGGCGGCGAAGTGGTACCGTGCCTACTTGGTCTCCTTCCCCAAGGACCCGGACGCGGCGGTCACCAATTTCCTGCTCGCCGATACCTTGTTCGACAGCAAGCAATATCTCGATGCCGCCAAGGAATACGAAAAAACCGCCTATGGCTATGGCAATCACGAGAAGGCCGCCGCGGCCGGCTATGCGGCGATCATCGCCTACGGCAAGCAAGAGGAGACGATGAGCGGCGAGCCGAAAGCCGCCGTGCACGGCCAAGGCCTCGACAGCTCGCTGAAATTCGCCGCGACTTTCCCATCCCATCCGGAGAGCGCGCAGGTGCTGACGCACGCCGCCACCGACCTGTACGCCGTGAAGGATTACCCCCGCGCAATCGCCGCGGGCGAGGCGCTGTTGGCGCGGCGGCCCGCGGTGGATCCGGGCAAGCAACGCATCGCCTGGACCGTGATCGGCAACTCGAACTTCGATCAGGGAATATTCGACAAGGCCGAGGGCGCTTATGGTCATGCGCAGGCGCTCATGGCCGCCGACGACCCGGAGCGCCCGGTGATCGTCGACCGGCTCGCGGCGTCGATCTACAAGCAGGGCGAGCTGCGCGCCAAGTCGGGCGACAACGCGGCGGCGGTGGACGATTTCCTGCGCGTGGCGGCGTTGGCGCCGACCTCGAAGGTTCGCGCCAATGCCGACTTCGATGCGGCGGCGCTGTTGATCAAGGACAAGCAATGGGACCGCGCCATCGTGGTGCTGGAGGGGTTCCGCCGCAACTTTCCGCAAAGTCCCCTGCAGGCGGATGTCACGCGCAAGCTCGCGGTGGCCTACACCGAATCGAATCATCCGGCCGAAGCCGCGGTGGAATTCGAGCGGATTGCGCAGTCTTCCGGCGAGTCGGCCGATGTGCAGCGCGAGGCCACGCTGCAGGCCGCCGATCTGTATGACAAGTCGGGGAACACGGCGAAATCGCGCTCCATGCTCGAATCGTTCGTGAAGCATTTCCCGCAGCCGCTCGACCCGGCGATGGAGGCGCGCAACAAGCTCAGCCTGATTGCCACGAAGCTGGGTGACACCGGCGCGCGCGACTATTGGCTGCGCGATATCATCGCCGCCGACGCCGCGGCGGGCGCGGCGCGCACCGACCGCAGCCGCGCACTCGCTGCCAAGGCGACTCTGGCACTGGCGGGTCCGGTGCGCGAGGAATTCCTGCGCATCAAACTCGTGGCGCCGCTCAAGAAATCGCTGGCCGAGAAACGCAAGGCGATGGAGGCTGCGCTCAAGGCCTATGAACAGGCTGCCGATTATCAAGTCGCCGACGTCACCACCGCGGCGACTTTCGAGAGTGCCGAGCTGTACCGACAGCTGGGCAAGGATTTGATGAGTTCCGAACGGCCCAAGAACCTGTCCAAGGACGAACTGGAACAATACGACGTGCTGCTCGAGGAACAGGCGTTCCCGTTCGAGGAGAAGGCGATCAAATTGCACGAAGTCAACGCCGCGAGAACCAAAGACGGTACCTACGATGAGTGGGTACAGAAAAGCTTTGCGGCGCTGGCACAACTCAATCCGGGCCGTTACGCCAAGGTGGAAATCGGTGAGCAACAAGTCGAATCTATTCGTTAGCGTGGGCGCGGTCGTGTGGCTGGCCGCATGTCAGAGCCCGCCGCCGCGGGCGCCGCTTCCGGCTGCTCCGGCCCAAGCTCAAAAGGCTGGCTCACCGGCAGCGGCCGGGTCACCCGCGACCGCCGGCGCGCCGGGCGCCCCCACGACTCCGAACGCGGCCGGTACCGCGGGTGCCACCAGCCCCATGGCCACCGCCGAGCCGCCGCCCGTGCCCGAGCGTGCTGCGCAGCAATATGCGCAGGCGCTGCAACTCATGAAGGCGGGCCGCGGCACCGACGCCGAACTCGAGTTCAAGCAGCTGTCGATCGCGTATCCGCAATTTGCGGGGCCGGAGGTGAATCTCGGCCTCTTGTACCTGCAAACATCGCGGTTGCCGGAGGCGGAGACGGCCCTCAAGGCGGCGCTGGAGCGCAGCCCGACCAATTCCGTTGCCGGCAATGAGCTGGGGATCGTCGAGCGCAAGCTCGGAAAATTTGCGGAAGCCGAGGCTGCCTATCAGCGTACGATAGCCGCTCAACCGGACTACGCGCCCGCGCACCTGAATCTCGGCATGCTCTACGACTTGTACCTGGCGCAGCCGCAGAAGGCGCTCGATGAATATCAGCGCTACCTGCAGATCGTCGGGGAGAACAAACAGGTCGCCGGTTGGGTGGTGGAATTGCGCAAACGCGTTGCCGCACCCGCGGCGGCGCCCAAAAAGGAGCCAGCATGAATACCGTGCTCGAGAACGTCGCTTTGATGGCCGCCTTGGGCTTCCTGATCCCCGGCATCGCGGCCGCGCAGCAGGCACCGCCCCCCGCGGCAGCCGCACCGGCGGACAAACCCATGGGCGGGACCGCCCAATCGGAGGCCGGTGAGCCGCGCGCCGACACGTCGGGCGAGGCCCCGGCGACGGCAGCGCCGGCGACGGGCCAGGGAGCGCCGACGACGGGCCAGGCAGCGCCGGCGACGGGCCAGGCAGCGCCGGCGACGGGCC
>Ga0116229_10000018_pt1 | contig 150053 bp, 130 predicted proteins | sample S1TSphgellanicum_3_FD_87313 | JGI IMG/M metagenome (GOLD analysis project Ga0116229, IMG submission 87313) | Host-associated microbial communities from peat moss isolated from Minnesota, USA - S1T2_Fc - Sphagnum magellanicum MG | ecosystem: Host-associated > Plants > Peat moss > Unclassified...
AGATTCGTTCCGCTAGCAGAAATTTCATTGTCTCCATTCTCGCTCGTGTTCGCTAGACTGTTTGGATCGTCAATGAATTTGAGCGTTATGTCGGCGGCATCTGGATTATTCACAAATTCGAAATTTATTTTCTCATTCGAAGACTTTGACCATTGAAGAAAGGCGTCATGTGCAAATATTTGATATTCGTCCTTATAATTCTTCAACCCGCTTCCATTTTCTATTGCAACTTTTATCGGCATGCGCTCAGTTCGCCAGATCTGCTTGTTAACAAGAAAATCGAAATAATCTGGGCTCTCTTTAGATTGAGCAGCCTTTGATTCTTCCTTTAGTCGAGAAATTAAATCTTTGATTGATGCAGCATTTGAATAGCGTGGTTTCATTACTAAGAAGCGTTCATAAGCATCTGCGGCTTTTGCAAACTCTCCTTCCTCGCAATAAAGGAATCCCAGGTCTTCCCACGTTTGAGGGTCTGACTTGTTTAATTGCATTGCTCTCAAAAGGTGTTGTTTTGCTTCATCAAATTGGTGAAGACGGATAAGAACGCATGCTAACTGGTTTTCATTGTCGGATGTGTCTTTAAGCTTGCATAACCGTTCCAAAAGAACCTTGAGCTTTATAGAAGTTGCGAGATCATGATCCGAATTTTCTAAAGCAATTGAGCAATCAGGCTCAAAAAGGAAAAAGGCTAACATTAAGGAGATAGCAGAAAGGCTAAGCCCTTTTGATAACTTCATCGCCCGCCCTAATACCTTAATTCAAAGCTTCTCATTCAATCTAAAACGTTCGAAAAGTCCCCTTGCCACCACCTGCGAATACGTTGTAGTCGAAGGTGAATTGAATTCCAGCTGCTTCTGACGCGCCGGTCGGCAATGCTCTAAATGGACTCGCTTTCTGAATTGCATTTAGCGCAGCATCATCCGCTTCAGGGACACCTGAGCCAGTAACCAATTTCAGATCGCTAATATGTCCGTCTCGATGAACGCGAAAAATAGCCACCACACGTTTACTTTCGCACCCTTTAGGAGGAAACCATTGTCTTTTGATTCGAAGTTGCAAATCAGCCATATAAGGTCCGAAATCAGGACCGTTTGAATTGAGAGATGTTTGCGGGAATGTGATACCCGGATGCCTTTTGGCTTCTATAAGAAGAAAGGCTGAATAATCCTCCAGCGGACTGGGAAAAGTCGTTGCGTTATTGGGGACTTGGGACTTTAAAGCTTCTGACTCTAATTTCTTGCCTTCATTTTCGTAGAGGGTTGAAAGCTTAGTTAAAAGCCGACCGGTGCGTGCTGCACTATTGGGGATAAGTTCGAAGCCTTTTAATGCCTTTCTATATTCCGATTCAGCGTCATCGTATTTTTTTGCACTTGAATTTAGGTCGCCCAGTAACTCGTGAGAAAAGGCCGAAGGAGTCGAGTTTGCTCCGTAAATGCCATCGTTTATTGTTAGAGATTCGTTTGCTGAGGTCATTGCATCTGAGGGTTTGCTACTTGCCTTCATATATCCAATCGCAAACAAACTGGCTGCTTGTTCACTCTTTGACCTTTCATCTGAACGCGCTTCCTTCAGCGCCAAATCAAACAATTGACCTGCCTTTTTCGTATCCCCATCTAAAAGAGAAATTCTTCCTGCATCGAAATAACTTCGCCAAATAGCACTCTCAGCTGACACCGGGCGCTCAAACGAAATCGCCGAAAGAATTACAACTAACAAGAAGAGATTGAGTCGCATAAGAATTACTTGCCAGAGTCTCGCCAAAAGCTCGCCGAAATCAAGAGAAACTGATGTTTGAAAAAGGGTGTTCGTAAGTCTATTTGACTGTCGGACCTACCGCACACAAGAGTCAAAATAAAAAAGCCCACATTTTTCAATGTAGGCTCTATGTAGGCTGAGAGATTTTCGAGCCTTGAAACCCTGGAGGCTAGCGGAGTCGAACCGCTGACCTTCTCCGTGCAAAGGAAAATGATTGTGGATTTTTGAGGGCTTCCAGGCAGTTTCGTTCGTTCACCAATATTCCCCAATATCCCGGAACAAGAGGCTTTGTGTCCATTTTTTCAAGGGGTTTGAGGAAGGACATTATTCAATGTAATGGAATCATATTGATTTTGATTTGGCGTGCCTTGCAAATTCAGGCATTTCCGGCTATTTGCATTGGGGTGGAGAGAACGCGTTGATGCGACATATTGTTTTAACTGACATTTCAAAGAAGTAAATTAGGCACAGTTGCTTGAGAGCAATCTTACTGTTCTCTTAACCGATCATATTGCTAGAATCCTCATGCTCGATCGAAGGTGGTGGCAGGTTACTTGTACCATTGTGAGGGCTCATTCTGTGGTAGCAAGAACCAGTAGGCGCGTATTAGCCCTAGGGATAACCCTATTAGCTAATTCAGCCGCTCTAGGACAGGACTCGTTTGTTGGTACTTGGAAGTTAACACAGTTAACAGTAGACGGACTTCAGCATCCCGATTCCGCAGCACAAGATTTGAATCTTTTATTGCTATTTTCAACTTCGCGAGTTTGCCTCCGGCAGAAAGACGAAACCGGTGAATCTGACAACTGGCAAAATTTTCATAGCGACGATACCACGACACCGAAATCGATCGACTTCGTCGATTCAGCTACGGGTTCGGCCGAACTGGGTGTTTATGAAATTAGCGGTGACGACTTAAAACTTTGTCTAAATGATGACGTAGGTGGCACGCGACCAGATTCCGTTACTTCACCAACCGGCTCAGTAAGATCGCTGTATGTCTTAAAACGCACGGACCATGTTGATCCGTGCGCAAACGCCTCAACGCCATCGGCAAATGCTCCTACAACTGCTGTACCTTCTCCTACCCTTTTACCGAGTACAGGACCTTCAACCCACCCAACAAATGAATCCGTTCAACCTGTCACTCCAACAGTTGGTACCCCCGAGGCATCTCACTAACTAAGCATAATCGGACACCATCATATGAAGTTATCGAACTTTCGACCAGTACTTCAATTACTAATTCCATATGTATTGTGTCTTTTTGGCATCATTTTTTCCGGCTGCGATTTAAAGATTGACAAGGACGCGCAAAAGTACCTAAACAACTCAGATGTTATCAATGCGGCTCGCCCCGTGTTGAAAAGTTTTACTCTGACAGGTGCCGGTAATTTAGTCGCTGGTGATCATGTCGTTCATCCAGGAAAGAAAATCACGATAAACGAAGGTGCCACTCTAACACTTGATGAAGTTCGATTGGATTTGAATGACTCACCGAATGGGCCTGATGTTAGTGGTGGACGTATAACTGGTAACAAGGAGTTGCCCCTTACACTCGATCTGTTTACGAATCGAGCAAAATTCAAATTCTCTCCGATTTGGGCACTCGAAACTCTGATAAAACTGTCTCAAAAAGTTCAAAATAATACTCAAGAAGAAACTGTGCTTGATCTGATTAAAGACTTCAAAATCATGACAGGACAGATTACGCTCAAACCGGGGTGTGAACTCAATTTGCCCCACGGAGTGCACTTCAAGACCGAAAGTCATACTGATACACCGATCACCATTAACGAAGTGACCTACCAAAAGGACGCTCACCAAGTTATGGCCCGCTTGAGCTTAGCAGCCACTCTACAGCCGTTTGAGTACAACAGCGATGGAATCTCCATAAGTGCAAACTCGGCACAGGTTATCGCAAATGTACAACTTGAGCACGCGGATTCGACGGATTGGAAACTTACAGCATTTCCAGCGCCCGGTGGAAGTCAAACACGGCTCGAGCTTACAAACGGCACAATAACACTTGGCACTACGGTATTCAAATTCGACTCGTTGAAAGCCGATTGCGCGTCAGGCAGCGCGGCCTTTAATTCGGCAAACAATTCGGAGTCATTTGATTGGCAAAATATTGAAATTGTTCCATCAGATGGAAGTGCACTGACGCTGCTTGGCTTAACTGGAAATGTCAGAACGAATAGCAATATCAAGATAGACCATGTTGTCTTTTCCTCAGCGGGCAATTTATCGGCTACTGGTGTAGCAAATGTAAACCTTGGGGGTGTAAAGTGGGCCGGTCCAAAGCCTATTGCTGCTGATAAGCTGACAATCAACGCAAATTTCGATTTTCATAAAGACCAGAAAGGAACGAACTGTTCCTTTGGCTCAACTTCCACGTCGCCCATAACCGTTACGAACGCGGTTCTTGATCCAGCAACATCTAATGCACTCGCTATACGCGCAATAACGGTAAACTCGCCTGTTACATTATCGGTCGTCCGCGCAACCAATTCAATCACCGCCAAAGCGGCCTCCATTCGGGCGGTAATTGCTGGAAACACTCCGATCAAAACGAGTGTTTTTGAGGGCACCGTAAGAGAAGAATCTATTTGCACCCTTTCGAATGCGAGCTTGCTTGCAGATGGAAGTTTCAGTTGCGGTCTAAGAGCAAATGCATCGTTCAGTGGAATTAAAATAAAAACATCATCAGCTGATGTTAATGGACAATCAGCAATGCTCGCTTTGAATGAGTTGCTACAAACGAAGGGGGGCGAAATAAGTTTAAAGGAGGGTTCTTCAACTCCCAGTACTTTGGCTATTTCCGCAGTATCTGTGGCTTATGGTAGCGATCGCGCATCAAATTATTCAGCCTCTTCGTTAGCGATATCGCCGGAAGGTTTCACTGTCGGTGGTGGCAACGCTTATGGCCTATTTAAGATTGATGCGAATAATTCAATTTTAGATAATCACTCCAAATCGGTTATAGTCGCTGCAAATGGACCAGATTCCATTTCTTTTGAAGCAAACCTGTCGCAAGCATCAGGACATAGGGCGATCTCTATAAGATGTGATCAACAAAGCGCTTGGTCAAATATTCATGTGTCCTCAACCGGGGGACATAATCAAATCAAGGTGGCTCTCGATTCAGGCAGTGTAAGTCCATTTAGATTGTCTTTTCCCGAAGGTGCCTTAGTTGCGCTGCAAGGACAATCAGTCAAACCGCACAGCATTGCAATGGTTGCAGGAACAAATTCGGTTACTTTTGCATTTCCTCCTTCTAGCCAAATTATCTTTGGCGCTGTTAATGCAAATCGTCTCGCACCGAATGCACCTATTGTCATCGATCCGATATCTATAACCGCCAATTTAGATCAATCCACGATTTCTACCGCAAGCTGGTCAGTCAATTTGCAAAAACTGAACGGAACTTTAGTGTTGAGATACTTGGATGACGATACAACCTTAGAGGGATATTTAACAGCCGCGGCTTCCGGTTCGAACATTACCTGGGGGCTAGCCGATGCGACCTTGGATGTTGACTCAATTCATTTCCAGTTCAATAAAAACACGAACACAGTTCAACTAAGTAATTGCGGAGTGGGAGTACCAAAACAATTTTTACTAGCAAAATTGAATGAGCTTATTCCTTCCTCGTTGCCTATTGATGGTTCGAGCCCGAATGCGACGTTTCAATGCGATTTGTCCAGAGCGTGGCTTCAGAACACGCGGACAGATCTTGATTTGTCGAGGCCGAATAGCGTGGGAGTTTCGGGCGCAACTCATGTCCATCTGCCTTTCACGCTTAAGTTTTTCGACAAAATAAGCATCAACTTCCTCTTCATTCATATACATAAAACTGTGACTATATCTCAATCAGGTTCTGTTGAAGACGACGTATCTCTTCAGGGCGAAACAACTTTCACCCCAGTTCTTGGATCTCATCTTTCAGACGCTAAACTGGCACTGAACGCTCATATTCGGGGCAATCTGGGAATTCCGGGTACTAATTGGTCTGGGTCTGTTTTCAACCCACTCAGAGACGTTTTTGTCAGCTTCGTAAATGCCATCCTAAGTCCCGTTCGTCTTGCAGTTCTATTTGCTGATATCGCCTTAAATAATGGCTATGACGTAGATAAAGAAATTAAATTGTTCAACCATCCGAGTCCACAGATTGATGCCATCACAATCGATGGGTCTATCGGAACTCAACCGACTCCAACTGGCGTGAAAGCCGTGTTTTCCGGGCACTTTCAACTTTAAGAATTCTATACCTGAATATGCGCCGCTAATCCAAAAGTCTAGAACTCGTCATCTCGCGCATGTTTCTATAAAGCTTGGCTAGCGCAGTTTTAAATCTCAGCTTTGGCTAAATCCACATTCAACATTAAGTTGTAATTAGCGCTATTTCCCCAAAATCATTAGATGCGCTTTTTGTTTCGCTTCTCTTTCAGCATCTTTCACCGTGTGAGTGTAGACCTTAAGGGTGGTTTTTATGTCTTTGTGATTTAGGGCACTTTGTATGAGAGCCACGTTAGCCCCAGAGTTCGCCATCCAACTCGCCATACTTCGCCGCAAATCATGTAGATGCAAATCTTTGATGCCTGCTCGCTTCAATAGAGATGTCCATGCGCGCTTTGGATCAACAAGGTGCCCGGTTTTGCCATTTCCATAAAATACAAATTCGCTTTTCTGTTCGAATTGCTTTCGTAGCTGCCAACGACGTTCAAGTATTTCGAGTTCATTGGGAGTCAGTGGAATTGCATGAGCGCGACCGTTTTTATTTTCAATACCTGGAATGATCCAGAGCTTAGCCTTACGATCAACATCAGTCCACCGCATGGAGAGAACGTTAGATTTACGGGCACCGGTTAAAAGCGAAAGCATGACGAAATCTCGGATGTCTGAATCTTCTTCTGCTTCTAATTCGCGAAAAAAGGCTTTGAATTCATGCAACTGCAAAATACGAACGCGTTCTTCCTCGGGAAAGGGGGAGATGTTGGTAGCCGGATTGGCTCCTGAATAGAGTCCCCATTGAATTGCTTTATTGAAAATAGCACTGAGCAATTCCAATGCACGATTTGCGGAGTACCGACCGCGTGTATTCGCAATGTTCTTGTGAAGCTTTTCGACATCGTCTCTAACGATGCTACGCAACTTGCGGGGCTTCCAGGGCGAAAAGACACGATCAAAGTGCTTCTCAATTTCCTCCCAAGTTTTTCTGCTCTTCTTGGCGTGGCGTTCTAGGTACTCCTTAAAAAGCTCTCCTAGCGTTAGCTCGGCAAATTCCCCTCGGCGAGCCTGGGCAAGGTTCTTTCCTGCCGACAGTGATGAATGAAACTCGGAGGCTTTTGCGCGCGCCTGCTCGACTGACAGCTCTGGAAACCTACCAATAAATAAACGTTCAGATTTCCCCTGATACTTGCGCCGCACGTAGAAGCTTTTCGAATCTCCAGCGACGCGTAGGTACAAACCGCGTGTTTTCGTATCCCAGAACGTAGAATCGTTAGCACTGGGAAGTTCCTCAAGAGCACGCTTTGTGAAGTTGAGCCTGTTTGGGTTTGCGATCATCCGATCCTCAGGTGTTTCGTAGTAAACGATTTATGGGCCCTTTTAGGCATATATCCGAATGCCGCTGTGGTTCCGCGGTAGAGCGAAATGCGGTTTTAAAAGCATTGTCCTCTTTGTGGGCCCCTCATGGGCCCCTTCCACAGAAAATGATAGCAAGTTAAGAACACAGTGGTCAAATTAATAAATGCCTGGTAAGGCCTATTCCTATGAGCACTTCATCAAGATTAAGGAATGGTAGTAAAGATAGATAAAAGAAATGAAAACGAGGAAATTATCCTATTCTCATGGCTACGAACCATGAGGTCGGAAGTTCGAGTCTTCCCGGGCAGGTTTATTAAGCATATGATGAAGCGGCTTTCGTAAGAGTGAGCCGTTTTTTATTGGGATACCCTAAAGGAAATGTGTCTATTCCGGGTATAGTTTTGGCCTCGCTTTTTAGCATTAATTCAAAAGTGTTTTTTGTTTTAATAGTTGGACCATCAGAGCGCTTCTTGGTAGCACAGGTGGTATCACTTTGAATTCGTAATGTCAGCTCATCTTCCCCCAAGTGAAGGTGGAATTTGCACTACGTTCTGTGTCAATTATGGTGAGACGTTTGGAAGGTAATCGGAGCTTTAGGAATTAGTTTCATTTGCCTTGCTCTAACCATTCTTACGTTTAGTAGAAGCTATCAAACACAAGGGGCAGATCAGTAAAAAAGGTGAGCTTCATTCCTGCATGTATGATAATGGCACAACACTGGATGCCAGATCAACCAAATCTAGTCCTATACTTTCAAGCCTTTGAACGATACAACGATGAAAAAGCAATATTTTCACTTCGCTCTAACTAGTGTCATGACTATAAATCTTTCTGTCGGAATTGCGTTTGCGCAACAGACCAACAGCAATATCTTTCTGGGAATTCCAAACAGCAGTCCAGGTGTTTTTTGGCCAAGAGCGGAAAGTCTTGAGACTCTAGGTTTTGGTCGTTTATACCCTAATGGTCCCGAATTCGGATTGGGTAATACCTCAGGTGGTTTTGGTTTGGCTGGAACAGGACCATTGTCTGGAGTCGGACTTACGCAAAGAAGTGTTCCTAGCTTAGAGCAAGCCGAACTCGATCAGCCAGCAATAACAAAGCGCTTGGTCGAGTCTCTCAACGAACAACGCTCCAATTTCCAGATTCTAAACAGTCAGGTCTTGAGCAATACATTTCGGTTTGAGATCCAAAGGGGATCAGTGGGACAAGCACTTCAGACAAGTCCAGTACTTCGATCGAATGATTTCATAAGTGCAGACCGTGTGTTGAAAGACCAGCCTGCTAGAACTGATGACATTCTAAAGTCCGGTTTATGAAAAATTAGCGGTCAGAACTAAGGTAGCTATGGACGTATTTGCCTCGAACATGTAAAAATGAAGGAGGTAATGGAGTCTACCTTATAACCGCCCTTTGGGCTGATGACTCCTGATCAAAGCACGATCAGGGGTATAGTCAGTGAAATCAATCACGCGGGCAGGCTTTTTTGAGCGGCACATTAATCAAGCTGTTGTTTGTTCCCCTGTTACAGGAGCAATCAGCTGATTCATGAACACGCTTGACAATATTGTCAAAATTCTTTATCCACCTGGTACCGTGGAGCGGCCCGTAAAGCCGACTTCGGCACACAAACGGCTCAGGCAGATGATATTTGAGGATCGCAGCGATCTCATACTGATCGTCATCTATACCTTTTTCAGCGGACTCTTTTCGCTTTCAATTCCCCTAGCAACTCAAATCGTAGTAAACACCATTGCAGCCGGGGTGTTTTTGCAACCACTGACGGTGATAGCCGGAATTGTCTTATCAGGTCTTTGTTTTGTGGCAGTTTTGAGGCTTTTGACTCTATGGATAGTAGAACAAATAAGACAAAGAACATTTGCACGTGTGACACTTAGGCTTGCTTATCGTGTTCCACGCATCAAACATTCAGCTTTGGCGAATGAATATTTGCCGGAGCTGGTCAATCGCTTCTTTGACACAATCACCGTTCAATCGGGGTGGTTCAACTTTCTTCTCGATGCGCCTAACGCTGCCATCACTGTAATAATCGGTTTGATCCTCCTTGCTATCTATAGCCCGTGGCTTCTCCTTTTCGACTTAATCGTAATTGGCTTTTTTCTCTTTGAAGTTTTTGTGCTTGGTTATGGAGGTTTCAGAACAAGGAGTAATGAAACAACTCAGCGATTTCAAATAGCTGAATGGCTTGAAGAAATTGCACGCTGCGAAACTGGCATCAAGACTAACGGAACGCCTATTTTCCTTTTGGAACAGACGGATAGACTTCTGACGGAATATGTCAACCTCCGACGTATACACTTCAAAGTTCTCTTTCGACAAGCTGGCGGTCTTTTCTTCTTTCAAGCATTGGCAAGTTCAGCCGTACTCGGTTGTGGCGGTTATCTCGTAATTCATCGAGAACTGACAATGGGGCAGTTGGTAGCATCCCTATTGATCGTTAACATGGTCTTGCCGGGTCTTGAGCGGGTTATAAGAAACATGCAGAATATTTACGAGCTCCTTTCGGCTTTAAATAAAATTGGCTATGTTGAAGACTTGCCACTTGAGCGAAAAGGTGGTGCGGTGCTAACGCGCTCTAACGCTGGAGCACGTATTGATATACGTGGACTTCGTTTCGCATATCAAGAAGGACATGACGTTTTGCGCGGGCTGGATTTGAGCCTTACTCAAGGCGAAAGAATAAGTTTGTTTGGACCCAATGGTTCCGGCAAGACAACACTTGCTGAAATCTTGTGCGGGCTTCTTGAACCTACTTCCGGCATCGTACAAATTAATGGCATTGATGTTAGAGACGTAGATCTGCTGAGCCTTCGAAGATCTGTATCTCTAATGAGCGATGCAAATGAAATCTTCCCCGGAACTCTGATTGAAAACATCGGTTTAGGAAGGCCTGAAATTAGTCACTTTGACATAATGTGGGCACTAAATGTGGTGCAATTCAATGACGAACTGAAAGATCTTCCCGAAGGTTTGAAAACAGTGCTAAATACGGGAGGAAGGAATCTATCGCGCGGTCAGGTTCAAAAAATTCTATTGGCGAGAGCAATCGTAAAACGCCCTCAGCTTCTCATTCTTGATGAAGCCTTTACTGCAATTGAAGAAAGGGCCAAGCTCGATATATTGCGGAGCATTTATTCTGACGACAATTCATGGACCATAATTGATATTTCACATGATGCGGACAGCATCATGCTCTCGAATCGCATTGTTGTTTTATCGCAAGGCGCGATCGTTGAATCCGGTACTCCTCATGAACTAATCAAAAGAGTCGACGGACGGCTTGAATACTTATTCCCACAACTCGTACAGCTGTTGCGGGGCATCGATCAAAACAGATTCAAAAGATAAATATGTCAACCAACATGGATACTCAATATGAATTGAACCGCGAAGTGCTTGAGCAGTCACTTTCCAAAGAAGTGACCGAATTTCGTTCACTTGAAATGGTCAAGACAGGCAGGCTCCCCAAAATTTTGGGAGTGCTTCTTTTAGTGTCATTGTTCGTTTGGAGCATACTTCTTATGTTTGTTCCCTGGCGACAATCTGTGGTCGGTTCAGGCGAAATAATTGTTTTCACTCCTATGCAAAGGCCTCAAACAATCGAGGCTCAGATATCAGGACGCCTCCTTCAGTGGTACGTTGTCGACGGACAATTGGTCACCGAAGGGCAATTGATTGCAGAGCTTTCGGATATAGATCCTAGATTTCTAGACCGCAATCAACTACAAACTTTGATATCTCAGAAAAATTCGCTAATAACGAAACGAACTGCGGCCGAAGCACGAGTTCAGTCACTCAAGAATCAATTAGGTGATGTGACCGAATCAAGACAAAACGCTATGCCTGCTGCTCAACAACGGATAGGACAAGCTCAAGACAGGCTCTATGCGGCACAACAATCAGTTGATGTAGCAGAACAAAATGTCAAAACCACCCAATGGCAATTGGATCGAATCAGCTCGCTCTACGAAAAAGGTTTGCGTTCTCAACGCGATCAACAAGTCGCTCAATTGGAGAATGTAAGAGCTAACACGGAATTACAAAGAACCAAATCCGCTTATGATGTTGTAAAAAAAGATGCGGATATTTCCTCTCTTGATTTCAAGAAAGTAATGGCTGATACAGGAGCATCCGTTAACGCTATAAAAGCCTCTCTTTCTGAAGCAGACCAAGTAATTGCTAGCACTTCAGCTGATATTCAAAAACTGGAAATCGATATAGAGAACATGTCCGAAAGGGTGCAGCAAAGGGCTGTAAGGGCATCGGCCGCTGGTAGAGTAGTTAGGTTAAACCGTGTCGGCACCGGAGAAACAGTTAGTGCTGGCACGCCTCTAGCAACAATTGTGCCGGCAACAGAAGATCGAGCGGCAGCGATCATGATTCGGGATTATGATGCTCCGCTTCTTTCTGTCGGGAATCCAGTACGTCTTGCCATATCAGGCTGGCCATCACTGCAGTTTGTGGGCTGGCCCTCAGTTGCTGTGGGCACTTTTGCTGGTCGCATTTCAGTTATCGACGCTGTTGATGATGGAAAACACTTTTATCGAATCATCGTAGTTCCAGACAAAGCAGCTATTGATGCAAAAAAGGAAGAGCCCTGGCCCTCAGTCAAATACCTTAGACCTGGTGCTAAAGCAACCGGTTGGGTGTTATTGAAGAACGTGCCACTCTGGTATGAAATCTGGCGACAGTTTAACGGATTTCAGCCCACTGTTCCATCTCCCGATACAGACAGCCCAACAGGCGATAGCGAGTCTCCGAACCGTGCGCAATCTGGAAATTGATCTCGTTCAAAAATTCACTTTGTGGAATTGCTGGATGTTGCTTTCGTTTTTTTATGCCGCTTCTTCGTCATGCGCCAATGATGGACCTAACTCCATTACGCCGCTTCACTTGGCTCAAGTAAATCCTTTGGGACAAGCACGGTCTGTGATTCTTGGGAAAGAAAAGCTCACTTTGGAGATATATCTAAAAGCAGTCGATTCTTATTTTCCTGGACTCAAAAGTGCAGCGGATCAGCAGATGATCGCAAGTGCAAACAGGCTTGAAAAACAAGGTGCATTCGATCCTTTGCTCTCAGATGAAAGTGGATACACGAGAATGCAGAATACGTCTCACATCGGTGAATGGAAAGAAGTGCTTTTTAACTACCCTAAAATTGAACTTCCATTTAGTAACGGGATAAGGGCTTTTGGACAATTCAGGTACAACCCGAATAGTGCTGAGTCTCCTTACATAGAAACAGGGGAAGGGGGAGAGTATTCAGCTGGTCTGTTTATCCCAATATTAAGAGGCCTAATTTATAACGAGCAATCCGTAGCTGTAAAGGAGGCAAAATTTGGTGAACAACTCGCGGCACAAACATTTTTCCTCACACGCCTAGACACACTCTTACGCGCTGGCACCACTTTTTGGAGTTGGGTTGGTAGCAAACAAAAGGCTGATGTCTCAAGGCAAATTCAAGAGTTGTCGACCTTCGTTGCGCGGATTAGCTCTCAACAAGAATCAAATGGAGATCTAGCAAGGATTTACGTAACAGAAGCAGAAGAAGACGTACAAAGACGCAATGCTGATGTTGCTCAAACCGTTAGAGATTTCCAGCGCTATTCATTTAGATTATCAACGTTTCTTTTTGATATGGGTGGCATCCCTCTTCCTTTAGCCACAGAAGAAAACGTCCCGGAATTGCCTAAGCCGGTTGCTTACTCTCGTGCAGACACTGAGTTAATGGTGGCTAGGGCTTTAGCTTCCCGGCCGGAACTAAAGGCTATCGATGTACAAACCAAAATTGCTCAAGTACAACTAAAGCTTGCAAAAAACCAAATGCTTCCTGCTCTCAATGGCATCCTAACTCAAGGATATGACACCGGTTTGAATGGCATTGGTTACACGTACAGAGGGCAGTTAACGTTTAGTCAACCGCTCTATATGAGGGCAGCGCGTGGCAAGGAACAGGCTGCAAAATTGAAGCTCGACAAACTGGCGCAGGATAGACAAGCAGAAGCCCAACGGATAAGAAACGAAGTCTATGATTCTATCTCAGCGATTAATCTCGCATTTGATAAGTTCTCAGCTTTGGAGATCCAAGTAACAAAAGCCGAGCAAGTCTATCAGGGGGAAAGACAGCGATTCGCTATGGGTGACAGCACGGTCTTCCTGATTGCAGAACGTGAGCGTCAATTGAATGAGGCAAGAGTGCGTCTCATTGACTCCTCAGTTGAATATCACATCGGTGTTCTCGCTCTTAAGGCTATCACCACCCAACTATAAAAAGTTTTGGCGAAGAACAATCACAAATTTCTATTCACGAACTCGATTTTAGGTGTCAGTTGGAAAGCCAAGAACACTCCGATCGCAAAAAAGGGACAGAACAATAGTTAGCTCAGCTCATACTTCTACAAAGTGTCACCAATTTGCCACGCATGATTCCATAGTAGACCTCTCTTTCAGATCACAATGCAACTCGAAGCAAATATTACTGAAAACACTGAGAAAAGGTCCTTCGGAGCGCCACCTTCAAATGGTGGCATTAAGCTCGATAATCAAGATATGCAAGCAGCCCGTTCATTGTTCGTCAATATGAACAGACTAAGCGAGCCCGCTTCGATCGATTTCGGAAACGTCCACGACTTGTATTCCAATAAGAGTCTTTCAGACTCAACTTTATTGGCACAAGCTCCCAGAACTGAGGTCCCTTCTCGATCTTTTGTTCCTGATACTAAATCTGGTGATGATATAGCAAACCATGCCAAAGCCCTGGGTGAAAGGCATACTGATTGGTGGCACAACGAGGGGCATATATACAAGCAATCTGTTCGCTGATCGAGTATACCGAGATTTAAACATACCGCTTCCCTGGGACGAAAAGCATATCCCGACAGTACATGGCATGCTTCAACAGTTGACCAAATCATCTGACTGGGAAGTCTTTTATACCGATAAGCACGCTATTTCCGCCTATAATCCGAAACCAGGCGATCTCGCCTTGTGGGATAAGACCTTGCATTTCAGAAACTACAACGGAACAACAACTGATATGCATCTTGAGCATAGCGGTGTAATTGGGAAAAATGGCGGAATTATGTATGCAGGCGCTGAATCAACCCACGTATTCGCCGAGAGTGATTTCAAGGGGATGTGCCGTGCTGAAACCTATCAGCCCCCTTCCGTAATTTTGCGCTCGAAGCACTTGGCTCAATAATTTGTGCTCTTATTTTTGCTGGTTCTTTTCCGGTTCCGTCAACTACTAGACGAAGAAACACAGGGCAACCCAAGTCCTTCGGAGGAGATGGAAGCTCGAGATTTTTGACCATAAAAGTAAGAGCACTGTCTGCAAGCGGCGCAGTTGCATGTGTCTTCCAGTGAAAGGGGTGCTTGTCTACCTTTGCGTCTGCTGTTTTTCCATTGCAATCAAGTTTAAAACACACGCTAGACTGGCATTCCCCAAAACCTTGCAGCGGGAAATAAACTTTCATTGCTTTTTGAGCAACTAAGCTAAGGTATGTCGAACCGCTCAGAGATTGGTCGTTTAGGGTGGTGCCTTCTTTTGCAATACTGCAAATGGTGGCAACTTGCGAAACTGCTAAAGCTAAGAAGACCCTGTTCCAATTGCTGTTCATTACCAAAACCACTTCATTCTTGAGACTAGCAAAAACAGTATATCTGCTGAGTTCGTTATTTATAACGTCCACTTCGTGCTATAGCTTGTTCTGCTTGGTAGTATGGAGTTTTCTTCATTCTATAATTTACCAGTGGATATCTGAGATCGTATCTTTAAGGCAATAAAATCGCCTTTTGAACGGTTTTAATGCCTTATGATTCAAAGTATCCGAGCTGGGCTCCATTTTTCTATGCTAAAAGAGTGAAAATTGAGGAAACTCATCGCTGGTCACAAATAGCGGATATTTAATTTCAACTAGAAGAAATCATCGCATTGGATTCTGATAGAAAAACACCTTTGCCCGATGACACGAGTGATACCAGTCAAGGCCGGTACAACTCGGATGGTTCTGATTCTTCAAAAGAAGAAAATCTAGACAAAACTGTCTTAAGGCCGGAGTCTGCGCCTTCAGATAATCGGCAATTCTCCTTCTTCAAGCCGCGCGACTTAATTGGTAAGACAGTAAGTAACGGAAAATACCAAATAGAAGAGCTCATTGGTGAAGGCGGAATGGGCGCCGTATTCAAAGCAGCCGATCGAGGTTTCGGAAGGAAGGTTGCTATCAAAGTTCTGCTTCCACACCTCGCTTCAAACCCTTTGACATGAAGCGCTTAGGGAAAGAAATCACAGCCACATCTCACATTGAGCATGAACACTCGGTCAGATTTTATGAGTGGTTTACCGACGATAACGGTTTGCTGTACTTCGTCATGGAATTGCTTGACGGAAAAACACTGGAGATCTGATAAAAAATGAGGGAAACTTGAGCCTGGAAAAGGCTGTAAAAATTGTGACAGACGCTTGCAGTGCATTAGAGTATGCCCACAAAAAATACAAAATCTTACATAGAGACTTAAAGCCGAGCAACATAATGCTAGTCACCGTGGGTGGTGACCAAGAGTACGTAAAAATAATTGACTGGGGGATAGCAAAAATATTACAGGCCGAGGGTGGGGCGACAACTGGTCCCCATACCCAAACGGGAGCGCCTATTGGAAGTCCAGCGTACATGTCTCCCGAACAAATTCGAGGCGAGGACCTGGGACCGAGTTCAGATGTCTATTCCTTGGGATGTGTCTTCTATGAATGTATTACAGGTGAAAAGGCGTCCAAAGGTGAAAATCCGTTCGCTCTAATGCAACTTCATCTATCAAATGAGAGACCATTGCTTCCTTCATGGTACGCCGCAACTCCCATTGAAAGAGAGAGATTACAACGGTTGCTTGGCACCGCAAGTGGTGCAATCGATTTCAGCAAAGGCCACGCTAGCACAGAGAGAGGGTCTTTCTCAAACTCTGGAGATTGAACGGCATCTGGGTTGTAACGGCCAAGGACTATTCTTTGACTCTTCCCATTTACCCTTTTGTACACGGAAAAGCTTTTTGTGCCAGAATCTGTAACACGCAGTTCCAACCCGGCCATGTTTGAATCGTAATCGCAATTTCGTCGTCCCTGCTCCGCTGGTGCTAATTTTGCAAGTTCAGTCTTAGTGAAGTTGATTGTATTCTTACGCATCTTTTGTGCCTGCTTTTCGGAAGACTTTGAATCAAGTTTTCCAAAAATTACTCTGCTTTTCAGTCGTTCCTGGGTCTATGCCGGGTATAGTTTTTTGAGAAAAACGGGGTAGGTTTTACATAGACCCAGAAAACAATTGAACCGAGTATAACATAGTCCCCATGCGGGTTTTAAAAGATTGAGAAAGCCATCGGAATGTTCGGAAAAAGTGCACCGAATGTGGAGCACACTTTATTTTGAAAATTCTGAATACGGCGCGAAGTTCTAAAAATCAAATTTCATCAAGTCAAGGTTGATCTAAAATCTTTTCGAGGTTGATCTGGTAGATGGCAAAATCTTGATGGAGTTGTTGGCAATGTTTTTTTGCCGACTTGCCATCACCGACGCTAATGAGCGAAAGCCTCGCGAACGGTTGCGTTGGTGATGCCATTCAAAATGCCACCAGAATAAAATTACGTATTCACAGTTTCCTGGATAAAGAGAACCGGAATACAGAGCAGCAATATGTTCAAAGGTAAGCTAGTTACCGGAAAGTTCAGTGCGCGAGGGATTTCAGCGGGTGAAATAATCACCCGGTCGGTTTTGAAAATACATCGCCCGCGCGATGGTGGATTTAGTAGTTGGTGGCAAAACTAAGAAGGTAGGGCATAGGTTCCGCGGCATTTGTCGTCGGGGAGGTAAAACATGGGATTTAATCAGCGGGCAAAGAGTTCGGAAAATTTAGCGAACAGCTCCGAGGTTATTGAGTTACTGGCTACAAGCTCTAACCCGGAGATACGCTTGGCAGCGGCGGGGAATCCTGCCATATCCAGCGCTTTGCTAGAAAAACTTGTGAACGAGGAGTGTGATTATGTGCGACTCCATATCGCTGCTATTTCCCACCTGCAACAAGATTTATTGCAGAAATTGGCAAACGATCGTAATCCTGAAGTAGCTGCGGCTGCGCGTCGAACACTCGAATCGCTCATGCGACCCGACAGCGGTCGTTTCGATAAGACCGTTCAAAAACTTACCGCCCTTAAACTGCCAGAGAGCTTTTAATGCAGTAAAGGAAACTGAAAAGTTAAATCCGTTCCAGTCATCATGACCGCTCTTGTCACCCTGGTAGGTGAAGAGCCGTTCTGACCGCGCCGCTAACACCGTTGTTGATTGCGTTGGCGTCTCCGGCCATCATACGAGCATGGTGCCGAGTAGTCCGTGTTTAACGTGTCCAGAGGGGCTTGCCAAAATTTACGGCGGACCAGAAGAATATGAATTGAATGAGCAATTCCAATATCCGAGAGGGTAATTAGCTAAACGAACCTGTCTCAAACAGATAGCGGTTCGTGTTAGGCACCACATTCGACGCCTTTAAATGGCGGGACAAATGTCTGGACGATATACGATCTGCGTTCTTGTTGTAAGTTGAATCGCTCCATATAATGCCTTAGTTTGCATTTCTCGAGACGATTGCTCGAGAGAAACAAATTGCTGCGGTTGAAAAACAGCGCGGGGCTCTAACAAGACAATGGCACCAAGAGCGATAAAACTGGACTGCAGTTCCTCCAACGGTCGCTTTGCGATCTTGGCATGCTCAATCATATGGGTCACGATCATATTGGTGACGCTGCTGACTCAAAATGCCCCTGCCCTTGGGCAGGAGTCAGCCGGCACTAAGCTAACGTCTTCCGCGCCCGGGGATCCATCGCAGCGAGTATTGATTATCGGAATTTCGGAACAACCACCATTTTGCATTCACGATGGACATGGGAATTGGTCCGGAATCACCGTCGATCTATGGAGACAGATTGCGGAGAAGTTAAAGCTCAGATACGAATTGAGACCGACCGATTTGGCCGGCATAGTGAAAGGCATGGACGATCGCACCTATGATCTCGAGGTGTGCCCTGCCTTTATTACAGATATCGGCGAACAGCATGTTGACTTCAGCGCGCCCTATTTTGTAGATGACACTGCCATCGCTATCAACGCCGATCAGCGGCCGTCTTTTATGGATTCTGCTCGAGCCACCCTGTCCAGTACACCATTACTTTTGATAATTTGTGCCATCGCAGCGATTACTGTAGGAGGCGGCGTGGTGCTGTGGTTAGTCGAGCACAAAGGAGAATCTGAACATTATAGTGGCAAAACGCGTCAAGCCTTCCTAAAGAGCCTTTATTGGTCGTACTCTGTTTTGTCTGGTCGGGACTTTCCGTCAACTGTCGGCATCAAAGCTGAACCACCTGGCACCGTTTTGGGCCGCACGTTTGCTTTAGCCTGGACACTGGTGGGACTTTCACTGTTTTCCCTGGTCACTGCCGCTGCCGCATCTTTGCTTACATCCCATCAATTGCAGGCAGTGGTAACTGATTGGGACGACCTGAAACGTCTAAGAGTTGGAACGGTTGAGCAATCAGATGCACAAGAGTACTTACACGATTTGAAGATCAAAAGCACGAGTTTCGACACCCCGCTTCAGCTTGTGACGGCGCTTACGCAGCACCGGGTTGACGCTGCGGTGTTCGGACGAGCCGGTCTGGTCTATTACGGGAAAACAGCGTTTCAAAATAAGGTCTTTGTTTTGCCGCTACGCTCACCACAAAGTTGCATGGGGCTGCCAATGCAATTGGGCTTTCCACTTCGCAAGAGGATCAATCAAGTGCTTTTGCACTTGACCGCCAGCAAAGAATGGTCCGCCGTCATCACTAAATACCAGGAAGGCAGTTAACTGGTTTAGGTATTGCGAACAAGGGCATTCCTCACGGGCAAATCGTATCCAGAAACACCGTCCGATCGACCCTCATGAGCACCTTTGCAGAAATGCATACACATCCTCAGAAATCCCAATTTTAGAAGCCCTTAAATAAACAACACCGTCTATGGTGTCATATTGGAGCATTTCATTCTCCTTATTAAAAAGGGTCAGGAAGTTTTCAAAGCCGTCTTAAAGTCAATTGAATGGAAGTAACGGAACTATCGATCCTTCTTGCGAAAGCCAGATAGCCTGGATTTTGTTTCACCCGCTTCTTTTAGCTTCTGCTCCAGCGACTCTTTTTTGACTCGCTTATTTTCATTTAAGACGAAAGCATTCAGAACAAAGGAGAGAACAAGGGTAGCAAATAAAACGGCGAGAGCAAATCCTCGCTTTTCAATTGGTACCCATGTAAGAATGGCGGCGAAAGCGAAAGGAGTCGCGCCGGCAAATATCGCTAGCTTAAGAAATCCTGGATATTTCACCCAGCCCATAATTTCAGCTTGAATAGCGTTGGGATCGGGCGGCTCCTCTGAATAATCGAGAACATTTTCAGCAACTCTCTTTGGAGCTGCACCACAGGAAGCAAGAGCACTTAGAAACGATTGGTTTGTCTGGGCGCAAACATTGAGTGACTTTATTGCTTCTGCCTTTTCGACTTCGCCCCGTCCCAACAACTCAATGCAATCTAGGGTGGCATTGATGAAAGAACGATTAAAAACTCGGCAAGCAATGAGACTTCGACAGCGTCCCATTCTCAAGTGAGCCTGTGCCTTGACGCATTCGTCTACTTTCGATTTTGGCACGAGACCCTCTTCAAGAAGAAGTGCAACAGCTGCATCGTGCTTCCTGTCATCGAGAAAAGATTGCCGAGCAGCATCTTCAAAGAGTTGTGGTTGCTCTTGCAATTTGCTCACGAGCTCCACACCCTCTTCGAGCAATAAGACTTCTGTTCTCACAAATCTAGAAACTTGGACTAATTGTTGCGATAGCAAATCGGATACGAGACGATTGTGCCGATATTGATCCAGAAGCCTTTTGCGCCCTAGCACCGCTTGTTCGAGACAACCCACATAATCAGATTCAGTGACAACATTGCTCTTGTGTAGCAATTCCTCCTCGACGTCTTGCAGCTGACTAACATTCGCAACTACTTTCAAGTTAGCAAGGACCGTATCTAGAGAACTTTCGTCTTTACGACAGTTTCTGAGCGCATAGATAGCCTGGCTTTCGGTCAAGCGAAATTCCTTAAGCAAGTAGAATGTATGAAGCGCGTTGGTTATATCCGTCCCGCTAATCTTTTTCGTCAGGTAGAGGGTCTTTCCAAAAGGAACGCCCGATTCCAAACTCTCCCTGAGCACCTGCTTAACTGCTTCCGTAGATACATATTCCGCAGCCAGTAGAAGGTCCTTTAGCGATTCAATTTTGTTTGGGCGCAGTTGCGCCAGTTCTGTCAGAATCGACTCGAGACGCTGATTGGTTTGTGATGCTTTCTTGAGAGCAGTGGCAGCCGTCCGCTCAGTTATAACTCCGTTCTTTACCAGCTGCTGCGCTTTAAGCGCGAGTTCTAGATCTCTCTGGCTCACATGCTCAAGGCCTACCAGGACGCGTCCGACAGGTTGCTTGGACTCCCTTGCAATGGCAAGGGACTGCTCTAACTCGTTGGCCGAGACAAGACCTGCCTCCTGGAGGAGTTCTCCCACTTTCACAGCGGAGCGTCCTCCCGAAGAAGAATGACGCAAGGGATTGCCGCCTGTGTTGGGGGGCATAGAAAGGCTCCAATTGACTAGTAAGTACTACGATGTTAACGCTAAGTGTAGGGAAATGAAGGTTGTTTGCCAACATTTTTAGGGCTCTTGCCCATTCATAAAGGCAAGTTGACCTTTTAACTCTCAAATACTTCTCACACTCTCTCTCCATTTGCTAAAGCTTGCATTGGTATCACGATCGGTGCAACACTAGCCAGGCAGTGTTCAGGCGGTCTTGTAGTCAATTGCATGGAAGTATTTTACAGTGCGACTCTAAGCTATTTCGTTTCGTTCGCAAAAGAAAGGAGCCATCGGCGACATGGCCGCCATCACCTGCGACATCACATAAAGCTCGAATAGCTCTTCGCTAGTTCGCTTCCGGATCTATTGCGAACACCCGCAATGATTTTACTTCCATCGCGTGATTTTCAGGATGCTCAGGTATTTTTCCTGCGTACTGCATCAAACCAGTTGAAAATCGAACCTGTGCAGCTCCATGTATTTGCCCTTTAGTGACGATCGCGTTGATTGGCTGGCCATCAACCTCGAAGACAGCCACGTTCCCGGTCCAGAGGACACCGAAGTCGTGATATCCCTTTGAAAAATCGTCTTTGAATATTTGGCTGAATCCGACAGCTGTAATATCACCATTTCTGTAATGTTGGCTGTAGTCATTCCAGTTGTGCACGGATGTATTTACTCTGTGGGGGTAGTGGATCTCGCAGTTATCTATTTCGAAATTGTCATCCGTCGTCAACCAGAAGGCGTTATTGAGTCCAGAGGAATCCGGAATTTTGATGGTGGCCTCAAAAAATCCGTACTTCTGGCGAAATTTACTCACCATTGAGCCCGTTGACCAGCGCTTCTTAGAATCCGTAGCCATTTTCGTGCTTAATTTCAACCCGTGAGCCGACACGCTAATATTTTCAGGCCGCCGACATGACTCCGATCCCGATGGATCGTCACTCAGAAGGTTCCAGTTTGATTGCAACTCTGTCGGATCTGTAAACGCGCTTTCGTATACGGGCTTAGCTCGACCGCTACGATAAAACTGAACGCGAGCAACATCAACAGGGAGCACTTTGCGTCTTACACCCCAGGGCGGCACATCCGGATTGGCCCATTTAGATGGACCATCAGGAGTTGCGGCAGGTGCTTGAACACCGATCGCAAACAAACAGGTCAACAGACTCATAATAATGCGAATACTCATGATTGCATCTCTAAAATAGCCGTTCATTTCCGTGTCCAATTGATGTCACATTGGCGACCTAGATTTCTAGCAGTAAATCTAAGGAGGTTCTCTGCTATGTCTTACCGAGACGTTGAAAAGATCGTACATCAAATTGAGCACTCACACACGAATATGGATGGTTCACATGACCTATCTAGAGCGGCTCAGAGCATCGCTCAGTTACAAGCACGAGAAGGTCGATCTACTGCCTTCCGACGTGACATGGCTCGCTTGAACGAAGAATTGCAAGCCGATGGATTTTTTCCAAATCTGGAAATCACAGGCGTGGACCGCGCAAATCATAAGTTAATAACAAAAGATATCGCCGATGGCCGCGTAGTCGAGCAAAGCCCTAGAGCAGTTGAAGACTTCGCAGCTTTAGGAAGCGGCACAAGCGTCCGTGAGGCAGAGCTTTCCATATTGTCTAGAGCGCTTGGGCTAAGAGTAACCAGAAATGGAGATGGCTCTTATAACGTTGACGCGAGTCGAACGTTGGACTCGATGTTGGATGGTCTATTAGGAGACGGTACAAGAAGAGGGAGCGGGCATGAAGCTCATATGCCACTTGGTTTCAGACCCTTTTATGAAAGGGCTTGGTTTCCACCTGCTTCGTCCGGTGAGGCTTAAAAGTCCTAGCAACGGTATCCCAACCCATTCAGATAAACACTGCAATCGCAGCATCTCATAGAGGATTATCCAATGTCAGAATCAAATCCATATTTAATACGGGCGGATGAAGTACAAATACCTAGAATAGCTCGAGAGTTTTCGCAACTACACAACGAATCTCTAGGTAACCTTCGCTTGGAAGACGTGCGAAACGTGATGGCCAGATTTGCTGTCAACGATATAACTGCTGCCAACAACACGCCGCTCACCGATTTTTCTTTGTCTGATGGAAGTCGAGTACATCAAGAACGAGACAAAGATGGAAATTTGGTTCATTTAGTTGTCATCGAACCGGATGGCGGAGGTTATACATCTGAGATACCGAACACACTCTCTCACGGCATAAGAGAATACGAAGTAGACCCTCGGTCCCATGAAATAGTCGCAGGGGCGATATACAATCGGGTTGGTACCGGCTTCGCGCTAATAAACGAGTCAGGTCTAGAAGTCGATCAAAGAACCAACGACAGCACCCTTACGAGTCAAATAATAAATTTCACTCCAGAAGGTCTTGCCAAAATTTACGGCGGACCAGATGAATATGAATTGAATGAGCAATTCCAATATCGAAGAAAGAGATAGTTAAACGCGCCTGGCAACACTGCAAATTCAAATCAGCCAACTAATTCCCATTGTTCTGAAAGTGACGCGGGGATGGACATGCTACTGCAACACCAAGCGGTAATGCAAAACAGGCAGCGGCTCCGGCGGTGACTGCTGCGGCATTAAATGTTCGTTTACCGGGATGACGTTGGGTTATCTGTCCATGTAGTGATTTTTCAGCAGTGAGTAAAGGAGCGCTGTTGGGATTTGGAATATAGGTTGGACTAAAACTGACTAAAGTTATTGCGTTTGATGGCAACTGCGAATTATTGGTGGCAACTGGTATGGAGAAAGCGAAAGCGCGGGGAGATGTTATGGAAGTAATGTATTTCGTTGGTATAGCTTGAACTTTCAATCCCGTTTTTATGCGCAGCATTTTAGGTGTTGCATCAACAATTATTCCAGCGCGCTGATTTCCATCTGTTCCTTTGATTGACTCTACCGCTCGTGCATCTTCGAGTGCGGGGAGACTGTAGCCTCTTGTGAATATCACAATACCGTGCACATTGCCATCCTTTTCAGTGTGCGCGTCGATTATAGAACCCTGCAATTCCGCGTCAGCCATTGAATCTTCTGCATCCGAAAGCACTGTTATCTGATTTTGCTGCATGATCACTTTCCCTTCCGACAAGTGCAATGCTCCAACCGCTTTAATGGATGCGTCACCGCTGATAGTGCCAGAGTTAGGGTTAGTATCAGATGGTGTGAAGGAAGCGACGCCAGCGAATGCTGGGGTTAACAGGTTTGGACTCAACAAAACAGAAGAGCTGAATAGGATTCCAAATATTCTTCTCAACATTTCATACCTTCTTTCAATTTTTCCTAGTCCAACTACTTACAAAGCACGTGCAACGAGCATCATATTGAGTAATTCTTTGTAGATTTGATTCACTTCCGCTCTCAAATCCAGAAGCATAGCAATGCGATCGTCAAGCATGTCAAGCGTGACCGCTTTCCTTTGCGGAACGGTTCCGGCAACAGTCCGCAAGTATAATCGGCCTTTAGCAGTTTCTGGAGACGGAATTCTTCCCAGGTTTACCCATCGTTGAATGAGTATTTCTCGCCGTGTCGGGCCATCCTTAATTGAATCGGGTGGAACAGAGTTCAGATAACGCCAGATAACGTCGGGATATTCGGTTTTTGCACTGTTCGGGCGTTTGAATATTTTGGCGAGCATGTTCGGTTCAACAGGAGCTGAAAGGGTCATGCCTTTACTTTGCTGCAAAGCCATGGCACCTAATCCCGCTGCCATCAATGTGCCTGCCGATGCAACCACTTCTCCTGGTAATTCATAGCGAGAGTCAGGGACAGTTTCAACTGGCTCCTGCAACATAGAACCTACTGCCTGTACCGAGCCATTTGCGACCACATTGGCAATAGCGTTCGTTCTTCCAGTCCTGTCGCGACGGCCTTCCATAGCACTTCTTATTGCCATCATTGAGGCTGATTCCGCCTCAATCTGGGCGACAACGGCTTGGCACTGTAGCGATGTTGTTAAAACAACTTCTGTTATTTCCAACCTGAGAGTTGCACTTTCTGGCGTCAAGGGCATACCGCGTTTGTGCCTTTCATGTTCTCTTAGCTGCTGCAAACGTGTCAGGAGAACGATCAGACCTAATTCATTTGCCAGTTGGTAAGATTCTTTGGTCAGGCAACTAGTAAGAGATAACTGGGCCCTTTGCGCACGAACTTCTGTTTCGGAAAGATCATCAGGATCGGCGAGGGCTTGCGTACAAAGGAATGTGATAATCAAACAAAAAATAGCTAAAAAAGTGAAAAACCGCTTCAGCATCCATCGTCCAGTTTGCCACCAATCGCGGTTATTATACTTGACCTTTTCGATTTAGAGAATTTTGAGCACGAACGATATTCATCGCATCGCACAAGTATATTCACTCACTTTACGGCGACATCTTTTTATGGGTAATCAACCAAGATTTGTATAAACCGGTCTAGGGCCTTTTTAGCAGCTTGCTCTAACTCAATGAGTTGGGCGTAGCCATCACCTTCGGTGTCGACCTACACCAAGGCGACTTTAGCTAAAGCATTCTCTTGTTCCAGGCAGTTTAAGGCGGGCAAAACGTGCGGATTGGTCGGAATTTGCTTCGAATACCCCCACCGTAATGTCATCTTTCCCTGACAAATCGAACCACAAGCTGAAAGGCTTTAAGTCATTGGCTTGCTGAAGCATTTGGTCTGGCGGCAGAGTTTGTTCGACCCCATTTTGCTGGATTCTGACCGTTGAGCTCATAATGAGCGCGTTCACCTTTTTTTCACCGAACCCTGTGATCATTGAGCTGGAGGGTTTCCATGTGAATCAGTCTTGATTGCGCAGAATATCGCAATAGTCGGCGCTGGTCTAGCAGGCCTCGTCTGCGGGAGCATTTTGGCAAAGAACGGTACGAAAGTAACCATCTTCGACAAGGGGCGCTTTCCTGGGGGGAGACTCTCTTCAAGAGATCGTGACGAGAATACTTTTGATTACGGAGCGCAATACTTCACCGCGAGAGATTCAAGATTCAGACAATTTCTTTCGCCGCTAATGCGAAATGGAAAAGTAGCGAGATGGAATGGCAGATTCGCTAATTTAGTCAACGGATGCTTGAAAGAAGAATCGCTTTTGAAGCCCCGCTATGTGGGTGTACCTTTTATGCGTTCAATAGCTGCCGAACTTACAAGTTCAATGAAGTGCCATATGTCGCACCGCGTCACCGGCGTGTACAGACATGACGGAAAGTGGTCACTGACAGGCACTATTGACGACGATCCAGGACAGCCATCATTCGGCTACGCTGATTACGATTTTCTTGTATTAAATATGCCTCCCGCACAAGCAGAGGCTCTGCACCCACACTCCGAGCTAAGCTCAATTAAAATGCGGCCTTGCATTGCCCTGCTTCTTACGTTTGATTCGCGCATCGAATTGGAATTCGACGGCATCATATTGGATGATAAAATAATTTCTTGGGTTGCGCGTGATTCCAGTAAACCGGGGCGAGGCCCGGGTGAGAGGTGGATTATTCACGCCGCGCCTGATTGGTCTGACGAGAACTTTCAAACCGATAAAGATGTTATCGAAAAACTTTTGCTAGAGAGGTTTGCCACTATATTCGATATCACGATTATGCCCACCACTTTTGCAAAGTTGCATAAATGGCGATTCGCGCTGCCTATCGCGCCTCCTAACTTTGGCTGCATCTTCGATCGCGATTCGGCACTTGCATACTGTGGGGATTGGTGCGTCGGAGCAAGAGTTGAAGCTGCATTCCTAAGTGGTATTTCTGCTGCCGAAAAAATCTCAGGCTCAGCGCAATGAATCTGGAAATAATTCTACTCATCGTAAATACCGTTTCCACTTGGTTCATGACCGGATTAATATGGTTCGTTCAAATTGTTCACTATCCTCTGTTTGATGGCGTCGGGGTCGAACAATTTCAGACCTATGCCGAGCGACATCGCCAGCTCACTACCATGGTTGTAGCTGGACCAATGATCGTTGAAATAATTACAGCGCTTTTGCTAGCCGTCGTTTGGAAGCGCTCTGATGGTCTTTTGTTATGGATTGGATTTGGCTTGGTACTTGCAATATGGCTATGTACCGCTTGCTTCTCCATTCCGTGCCACGCTAAGCTCTGCGGCACTGGTTTCGATGAAAGAACTTATCATTTTCTGGTTGGGAGCAACTGGATCCGAACGCTCCTCTGGACAAGCAGGGCTTTCCTTCTAGCGTTCGTAATCTACAAACAACTTACGAACCGGTTATCAAATTTCAATTAGGTGTACACTGAGAGCAATGGCAATCACCTGGTGGCTTTCAACCCCATACGGTGCCTTGAAGCATATCTATTACTATCGTTTGTGAACTACGTCACAAGAACAATTATTGCCGTCCTTGACTTTTGGCAGTCAACTCCCGATTCGCTAAATGTGTAAGGCATAAGGCGACGCCCAGGCAAGCTCCGAGAGGGTTGAATGAAAGCCTGTGCACAGACGAGGGTGCTGAAATCCTGGGGAACGCAAAAGAGTTGCTGACAAAAGAAGTTTGACTAACTACGAACATAGATAGGAACTTACAGCTGAATGAACAATCTAATAAGGATAGAAGGAACCTTGATTCCGTCGTTTTGATTATCAAGAGCGATCAAGTCATGCGCACCAAGTTTGTTTGCGTCGACGGTTTTATCCCGACTCATTTCTTCGACATGCCAATTTGTAAGCAAATGGGCTTCTACTTAAGCAGGGAGAACAACTGAATGAATGACTTCATGCCCCATGGCTATTGCTTGCAGTGGAATGCGCCCCTCTTAGGTTTGCTTGTCACTGGTAATCTCCTAATTGCTTTAGCGTATTTTTCCATCCCGCTGACTTTATCGCTACTAATTAAAAATCGAGAAGATCTGTCCTTCAAGTGGGTTTATGGTCTTTTCGCTGCATTCATAGTGGCCTGTGGGACGACCCACCTGATGAAAGTGTGGACAATTTGGCACCCAACCTATTGGGTGGAAGCGGTGCTTGACCTGGCTACCGGGATTATTTCTATTGTCACAGCTTTCCTATTATGGCTAGTGTTGCCTCGTGCTATAGCACTGCGCGGCGCCGGTTTGCAGATGTTTCAGGAATTCTTTGATGCCATGCCGCAACTCGGATGGACCGCAAAACCAGATGGAGATCGCGATTTCTTTAATAAGGGCTGGTACGAATATACAGGAACGACTTTTGAAGAAATGCGAGGCTGGGGCTGGGAAAGTGTTTATGATCCGAGTATTTTGCCGAGCGTGAAAGAACGATGGGCGCACGCTCTTAAAACACTAACATTGTTTGAGATGGAGTTTCCCATAAAAAGCAAGTCCGGAGAATTCCGTTGGTTTCTCTCACGAATAGCTCCTTACAAAGACAAACAAGGAAAGCTTATTCGATGGATTGGAATAAGCTCAGATATACATGATAGGAAGCAAGCTGAAGAGCTGGTTTTAAACAGACAGCTGCAACTTGAGACGATGTCGGAAGTGATTCCGCTAATAGTTTGGACCGCTAATGCCGATGGTATGGTTGATTACTTTAATAGTCGATGGATTGAGTATACGGGTCTATCACTTGATCAGACAAAAGGTTGGGGTTGGAAGCCGGTTTTACATCCAGATGACCTTCAAAATTGTGTGGAAAGATGGTCCGAAGCTTTGAGCACTGGTAATCGATTTGAAATTGAATATCGGTTTCGGCGCGCCGACGGCGTTTATCGATGGCATCTTGGACTAGCAATGGCTGTCAAAGATGAACGTGGCCGAATTATCAAATGGATAGGAAGCTGTACGGACATTAATGAACAAAAAGAGAGATCTGATTCGCTTGAGCAGTTGGTTAAAGCAAGGACACTCGAGCTTGATCAGGCAGTTAATGACTTGGCACGATCTAACAACGAGTTAGAACAATTTGCATACGTTGCCTCGCACGATTTGCAAGAGCCACTCCGGACGGTTATAGGCTTTTGCGACCTGCTTGCTAAGAAGAGTCAAGGTAGGCTCGATGCCGATTCAACTAAATATCTAAACATCATTGTTGAAAGCAGCGCCAGAATGAAACAGCTTATTAAAGATCTCCTGCGCTTCGCCAGAGTGCAAAGCGAGGGAAGTCCTCTAAGTCCAGTCGATCTGGGTGTTTGTTTGGATCAGTCTATCAAGTCACTTAATGCTGCCATTCAAGAGGCGGACGCTAAGATTACCTATGATGAAATGCCAACTGTTATGGGCGATTCTACGCAGTTGTCTCTGCTTTTTCAAAACCTTTTAGCCAATGCTATAAAGTTTCGCCGCGACGAGCCTCCCCAGATACACATCGGAGCTTCAGAAGAAGGAGATAGCTGGAAGATTTCTTGCACCGATAATGGTATTGGAATGAAAATGGAATACGCAGAACGAATTTTCGAAATCTTTCAGCGATTGAATTCAAGAAGCAAATTTGAAGGCACTGGAATTGGCTTGGCGATATGCAAGCGAATTGTAGAGCGACATGGAGGCAACCTTACCGTAAACTCAAGCCTGGGTAAAGGCGCAACTTTCACATTTATGCTCAAAGGATCAAATGGGTAAACCACTCGATATCGTTCTTGTCGAAGATAATCCAGCGGATGTTTTTTTGATGCAAGCAACCCTGAAAGAGGCTGGTGTTAATTACACGATGAAGGTGCTTGAAGACGGCGAAGAGGCAATCGAGTATTTTTCATCCATCGCGGAGGCGCCTGAATCGAGACCTAACTTGATAGTCCTGGATTTGAATCTCCCCAAAAAAAGCGGGCACGACGTATTGATCACGCTGAGAGGACTGAACAACCTGGATAAGTTGCTAGTCGTGGTGCTAACCACGTCTGAAAATCCGGAAGACGAGAGAAAGGTACTCGCGCAGAATGCTATCTACGTGGTAAAGCCTCCCAGTTTGGCTAACCTGTCTCAGGTCCTAGAAGCTATGGAAGTCGCTTACAGCGACATTAGTTAAGCAACTGGGTCTTGATATTTCACCAATTAGATTAAACCTGCGAATGGCCCGTCCGTTCCCCCCTAATTCCGTTTCAAAAACCGTAGAGCTTGTAAATCAGATCCCGGCCAGGCGATGCCTGGTTGATACACTCAGATTACAGGTAAGGGGGAATCCGAAAATGTTTAGTCGCAAGCTTAGTCTGTCATTACTTTTAGCGTCCAGCTTCACTTTGCCGGTCCTGGCGGACAATGCCACGGTTAATGTGCAAGCCAATTTCAGTAGTTCCACTGGAACAAGAAACGCTTACACGAACGGAATAGATACAACTGCCGCTTTTGATCCGGCCGTATTAGCTTCCGGGTACACCAATGCCCTGGCAAGTATGGGAACAAACTTTTGGCGCTTTCATTATTACCAATGGATGTACCAGACGCCTGATTACCAGCCTGGATTGGATAACAATTTTTATTATTACCCAGGCTGGATGAATAACTATGATGCATCCCAACCGCAAACCATGACGTGGAACGCTACGAAAATAAAGCAAGTACTTAGTGCGGTGCCGTCAAACGTCAAAATAATTATCGATCTCGATTTTCCACCAGGCATGACAGACAGCAATGGAATGTTGTTACCGCAGTATTACGGAACTTACGCCAAACTCTGCTCCGGTCTTGTAGCAATTGTTCAACCGCTGCGTTCCGGTACATACTACGAAATCATGAACGAGCCAGACCTCACCTGGGACTGGCAAGCAACCTCAGTGGAAGACAACTATCTCCCGCAAGTTGCGCAAGTATTCAACCAGTGCGCAGTCGCCATGAAGGCAGTTGATCCCACCATTCTTGTTGGTGGCCCAGCTTATGCATATTCCAGCGACATAACTAGCCAACAAAAACTTCTATCCCAAATTGTGAACAACTTGGATTTCTACTCAGTGCACTATTACCCAACGGATGATATGACCATAAGCGATGCCACGATTTATCAGTACGCGCAATCAGTTGGGAATTACATGCAACAGTGGAAGGCCATGTTGCAACAAGCCAGCCCAAACAGGCACATTCCACTATTCATTGATGAATACAACATAAACCCAGAATGGAATCCAACTGAACCGCGCGATATCACCAATGTGGGAGCTGTATTCGACACCATTATGAACATTGAGGCAATTGCCAACAACGTAGAGTCCATTCTTTATTGGTGCGACATTGGTGATTTTGGCGCACTGAATGATAACTACACCTTGCGGCCAAACGGGTACGCGTTTGGTCTTCAAAATACTCTTGGGGTTGGAACGATAAATGTTTCATCAAGCAGTAATACAAATCTCGTTCAAACAATTGCATGCACGAATAACAATGGTTCAAATCTCATTTTGACTAACGAGAGCGATTCGACCACCAACGTAGCTTTGAATTTTGGAAGTGGCGTTTCTCAGTCCAGCGCTGTTAATTGCTACATTCTTGATGCAACTTCTTACCGAACCTTCACTTCAACAGTAAAAAACCTCACTGCTCAGCCTTATCAGCTGACGCCTAACTCGGTTACTGCATTTTCTATTCAAAAGGGTAGTGCCGCACCGCCGCCGCCGCCGCCGCCACCACCACCGCCGCCGCCACCACCACCGCCACCGCCACCACCGCCACCACCGCCACCGCCACCGCCACCGCCACCGCCTCCTCCGCCACCACCTCCTCCTCCGTCACCACCACCTCCTCCGTCAAAACACGGGCATGCGCCTCATTATCACGCGCCGCACTATCACGCACCAAAGGCTCCGCACGTGCATGCGCCGCATGCCTCGCATATAGAGGATAAATAAAATACCTGACTAATGCGTCTTAACGCTTTGCGGTTCAACTGTCCACGAGTAGGGATATGTTTGCTCAGCCGTCAACTGAATGACGCGCTTCCCCAGAACGAGAGGTAATAAGAACAAAGGAGTTACATCAGCAATAGTTTTTACCGAGACGGTTCCTCGTACCTGTCCTCCGTATACCGTGATATCAGCAGCTGGTGATTGCAAATTTTCATGCACATCAACATCCGGGTGAATTACGACTATGCGGCTCGGAAGCTTGGCTTGAGTAATGCAATGGGCAGCTCTTTCTTGAGGACCATTTTTTTCAACACAATCCGGGGGACCCTGAGAAGCAGCTCTCGCGGCTTCCTTACACAAAGAGAAATTTGCAATGGAACAACAGAATACAGTTAATAAATCAACACCCATGAGAAATATGGGCACAATTACAACGAGTCCCATTAAAACTTCGAGCAAGGAACTCCCACGAATCGTGCGACAGATTCTCTTTCTCATTTGCAGAATCCTCGAATCCGGAATCTTCACTAAACAAGATAATACCGATCCGAATTTTACCCCACGATTGTCCTTAGCTGTCGTAGGCGGCCGCCTAAGAAGCAAGCGCGGAAACATGATCCTTTTAACATTGTTAGTAATTTTGTATCTCGGAGTTCCGATTGGCCTTTCAATTTGGCACTTTATTTGGACTTTGCAAGAGCAGTCCCGCATTCAGTCCGCTTTAGATGCAGCAGCACTTACAGTTGTGGAAGATCTTGATCGTGTAACCATCAACGATGAAAACTTCGGTTTTATTGCGCTCACCAACGTGCCACCAATTGGTAAAGGAACCATTAGTGAGAGTGGAAAGCCTTCACCAGTAGTTGCCTATAACACTTTGGTTGGAACTGTAAGATTGGATAATCTTATTGCAGACCAGGTAAATGACGAAACATTTACCTCTCTTGCCAGTAATGATGCGGACAATTTGGAATTAGTTGCAAAAGAAATGAATCAAGCTCTTGAAGCTGCAATTGACTCTGCTCCCACCCGGTTGCGAGCAAAAGATTGGAATGGACTAGCAGTAAATGCTCACCAGGACGCTATTGATTGTATCGCCAGCAATCTCCATTTGACCCAAAATGGTTTGGATCCTTCTAAGTTGAAGATAACTGTCGGAACCTCACAAAGAGCAACTGGTACGGGCATTAGCTTACCTTTGCCTGTTAAATTGGCACAATTGCCGAGTAGCTATGCCAACCAAAATTTCTATGCTCCTTTTGTCGATTATCCTCTTGCTCATAAACATTATGCGTTTGCATGTGTTGGAGCAAGTTCCTCGTTGTGTCCTGTCAGCGAGTTTCGCAAAGCAGTTCCAAAGCAAGTGTCATCCATCGCCAAGTTGGATTTTTCGATAACGGTAAAAGAGCCGGATGTTATTGCATCCATAATTTCTAAATTTGGCATTGACCCCGTGTCCACCTTTTCTGCATCTTCCTGCGCAAAACCTGGATTTTCAACGGACATAGCTCCACCTGGTGTTCTTACCGTGCAATTTGCCAATGGCCAGGTTGGTGGTATTGGTCGGCTCAGAGATGTGTTAATTGGAGCGCAGCTTAAGTCTATTTCTGCGGATACATACACCGCACAATATGGTGACTATCCTGAAGATTCCAATTCACAGCTTGCGAGAAACATGGAATCTCAGAACACTGGGCTTTACTCCGCTGCCGGAGCATTGAGCACGGCAATTTATGATTGGTTGAGAAATGAGCATTGTCGTCCCGGCATTTTGACTGTTAACGAGCTGCTCGATTATCGTTTTAAAGATCAATCTCAAAGGCTATGCACCGTTTTCGAAATTACTCCAAAAGGTCAATTGGCAGCCCACGCTTGCCAGAATAGCCCTTTCTGCCCCAACATCGTTTCGGAAAATCAAATTCTGTCTCAATGTAATTCAGCAATGGGCTTTCCTTGTCTCATGATAATTCGAAATGAAGTGCACCATCTTGGCACTAAAAATGGTGGCAAAGAAGCCGGGCAGCCAGTGGTAGCAGATCCAGTTAATTGGTGCGAATTGCCAAGTTTCGGAGGATCTGTTGAGGAATCATTTAGGCTTGGCAAAGGCGGCAAAGCCTTAAACATGAGTTTACGAGGGCAAGAAAGTATTCGCTGCCAGGACATTGGTGCCTTATCTCCGGACAATGTCGAATTTCTAGATCTGCGAAAGAAAAAACTTACCCTGCAACCAGATCCTAATTACTATAGTGGCGGACTTGCAGCTGACATCTTGATCGGCACAACCAATCACTAGTCTATTTCAAGTTCACCATGTAAATGTTGCCGGTCTGGCTAAAGATAGAATCCAATACACCACCAACGAAGGCATTGTTGTCTGGACCAAATCCACCAAGACAGGCGGTTTTCCTCTTGCGTGAATATTCAGGATGTCCGCTTTTATTGAAATTGGTTAGTCGATGTTTGTTTGATCCGTCGGCATCCATCATCCACCAGTCTGTTCCTCCGAAATTTCCCATGGTTGTCATCCAAACGATGTGCTTACCGTCGGTGGAGTAAAAGGCGTGCTCGTTGTAAGCCTTTTCTGTCAATTGTTTGATGTTGCTACCGTCTTCAGCTGAGCACGTAAAAATTTGACTGCTCCAGAAGCTGGGCTGATTGTAGTCGCTACAAAAAATAATCGAGCGGTCATCTGGCGTAAATCCATACGATTCATTGAATGCTTTGGCACCAGCCGGTCTTATCGTCCGAATGTTCGCCAAATGTGGATTCCCTGGTGTGTCTACAAAATCAGCTACTTTTAAATCCCACCAGCCGCAGATCTGCTTTTGATTTAGTAGGCTGACATCACCATAGCGCTGAGCCCAGACAATCTTTTTTCCATCATGTGAAAAAAACGGAATGATAATACCAACGTGCGAGCTAACAGGCGTGTTGGTCAATTGCCATGCCTGTTTGCCATCGGGCGTCATTAGCCAGATATCAGTATAGTTGCCAATACCCGGAATGGACCACTTGTGCGGGCCCGGATGCTTGGCCTTCTCTGCAACAAATAAGATATAGCGCCCAGACGGATGCCAATCAGGGGTGCCTTTGTGATAAGGCGGCAGAACTGGATTGTTTTCTGTAATCCAAACATCTTTTTCGCCAGAAGGAAAAGATACATGAATTCCCCATAGGTTGTCTGGACCTCTCGTGGTATACGCAATTTGGTTAGTGGCTTTGCACCAGTTGGCCTCAGTGCCATTCTTTCTAAATAGCTTAACTTCGGCCGATTGAGCATGCGCCGAAATAGCATGAAATAAAAGACAAATTGCTAAAAGCCAAAATCTACTCAATCTGTATCGCCCCCCAATAAATCGAAATAATTATCTAACACTAAAAGCAAAATAGATGAGAAGGTGCGTTGCCCTTAGAAATTGTTCTTCGTCAAAAAATATTCTTGCATTTGAGCCAGGTTCAACTTCTATCTTCGCGCCTTGCTGTACACTTTCTAAAGACTACGAGGTGAAACTTTGACTGAGCCGAAAACTGATTTTTACTCAACAAAAACCGATGAGAGCGGGCTCAGTAAAATACTTATCTCAACGCCCGCCTGCAAAGCTGAGATCTACTTGCAAGGCGCTCATCTAACGCGCTTTCAACCAGCCGGTAGCGAGCCTGTGCTCTTTTTAAGCAATCGTGCGACATTTACGCAAGGTAAAGCAATCAGAGGCGGCATCCCGATCATTTTCCCATGGTTCGGCGCACGCACCGCTAATACTTTCAGTGATCGTACGGACGGACCTCCACATGGTTTTGCTCGCACCAGTCTGTGGCAACTTGACTCTGCCACCATGGACGGTGAGGATGTCGTTGTTACGCTAACGCTTGGTCCTGATGCAAATTCACAAGCGCTTGGATATGACCACTTCCTGGTGACATACACGCTAAGGCTAGGCAAGAGTCTAGACTTGGCTTTGTCGGTAAAAAATCTGGCTTCCTCACCGTTGCTTTTTGAAGAAGCTTTCCATACCTATTTTAGCGTTGGTGACGCAGCCCAGACTAATGTGAAAGGATTGGAGCAGACAGAATATTTAGACAAAATGGACGGGTTTAAACGGAAGCGCGACCTCAGTCCTTTCTTGCTTCTAACTGGAGAAACTGATCGTCCTTACTTAAATACCACGACGCCAATTGTTCTGAGCGATCCAATTCTAAAGCGGCGCATAAACATAACTAAGAAAAATTCGAATACCACAGTAATTTGGAATCCTTGGGAGGCGTCGACCGCAAAATATACAGACATGGAACCAGACGGTTGGCGGCAAATGCTTTGTGTCGAAAGTGGCAATGCTTTCGAAAATGCCATTATATTAAAGGCTGAAGAAAATCATGAAATGCGCGTTACGATTTTGGCATGTTAGAAGAGCACTTTTTCACATGCCCATATTGTTGGCAGCAAATCTCAGTGTTGCTTGATCTCAGTTCCGGCTCGCAGTCTTATATCGAAGACTGCGAAATTTGTTGCAAGCCAATTGCTATATCTTTCGAAGTTTCTGAGGATTCAAATCTAGGCGAATTCTCTGCAGAGCCTTCTCAATAAAACTCAAGCAGGAGTGAACCTCACGACATATTGCCTGCAGGTAGAATTTCGCATTGGTCTTGATCAGGACGCTGAGCAGAAAATCGAATCCAATAAAGTTTAACTATTGTCGATAAGCGGTCAGAGCTGAGCATACGGTAGTTAACGCATCCAATTGAAGGGGACAATCTAATTTCCTCGACAAACTCCGGACCTTTTGCGCTTTGCACAAGGTCTTATACCGCGGTACTAATGTGAGCTCGCAGATCCTGCAAGTTCCACCTTGTAATGGATTCGTCTGGACAGATTTGACAGGCAGCACAAATTGACTAGTCGAAATAAGTTCAATATGCGTATGGAATCGAATTGACAATGAAAATAACTGCAGAAACAACCATCCAGTCTATTCTAGAAGCGCATCCGGAAGCGGTAGCCATTTTTTCCGACCACGGACTTGGGAAGGAGTTTTTGAGTGATGAAAGCATGCTCTGGACTGAGATGGAAATGTGCAAGTCTATGGGACCTAATAATCATCTCGATGAATTGTTGAGTGATCTGCAGGCGTACATAAAAAAGCAAGTTGACGAACACTAGTCTTTTACTGAAGCGCTCTCACCTCACGCGATTGTTGAGGCAGTGAAACAAAAGATATCACTCAAATAAATTCTTAGGAGCTAATTATGATTACCATACAAGGCAATGTTCACAACCCGACTACAAAGGCACATGAAACCGAGGGCGTTGTTGAACTGCTAAATCCGGCAAGCGCCCGGCAAAGGTTGTACAGCGCACAAATAAATGAGGATGGAGCATACGATCTGCGGGGAATAGACGCAGGTTCTTACCTGTTATTTTGCTCTGTTTGGGGCGCGGATAAGAGATACTACTGGGAGATTCCTCTGACGCTCACAGACAATGAAACCGAGATTCACATCGACCTGCTAGCAGATACCGCCCAAACCTCGGACCAGATTTGAACGATACTCATTTTTCGTAGGAACATTCTTTTTCGTCTTTGACGCCTCGAATGTATTCATGGCTTGAATACCTGAGTATGTTTTCATCCGGCACCATATATGGCGCCATTTTTTTTCAAGCTCAAATTGTATTGATGCGCTTTTCGTCTGGCCAAATCGCACTGGTGTGTTTCCAAATAGAACGTTTGTTTCAGTACAGTCGGGAAGAATTACTAGGGAGATCCATAGAAATATTGGTTCCGGAAACGGCCCACGAAAAGCATCCTGTTATCGGGAAAGCTTTTCCCGTCAACCGAAAGCAAGGGTTATGGGAGTGGCGTGGCACGCAATCGAGAAATTGATTAGAAACAAATTTTCCTACCGGAGATATTATAGTCAGGGCTGACGCCAACGCCATACGTAGGTGGTTCAGAATCTGTTAGATAACGCTCTGAAATTTACAACATTTGAAGTGATTCTACTTGCCGGCGCATAAGAAATGGCAAACTCACCTTCCATACTACTAGTTGAAGATCAAAAGCTTTTGAGGCTTGGACTTCGCGTATCTTTAGAAAAAACTGGTTGCTATCAAGTGTTAGGCGAGGTTGGCGACGGTGAATCCGCGGTGCGAGAAGCCCAAAGATTGCACCCGGACATAGTAATTATGGATGTTGGTTTACCTGGCATTGACGGCATTGAAGCAACGTGGCAAATAAAACAAGTCGAGCCTCGCACTCATGTAATCATGTTCACCTCTCAGAATTCACAGAGTGCAATAACTGCTGCTCTTAGCGCTGGCGCTGACGGCTACTGCACAAAAGATACTCCGCTTGAGCAAATTCCGAGCGCAATAGACACTGTGTTACGTGGGGAAGTCTGGCTTGACCCAATGGTAGCTGATGCCGTAGTTAATTATCACGGAAATGAAAAGGAAAAAGGAATTACTCCTCTATCCGATATGGAGAAGCAAGTTCTTGCTCTTATAAAACAAGGTTTGCAAAATCACTTGATCGCCGCTCGATTGAAGACAACCACTGAAATGGTGGCAAGAGTGATGAATAACATCATTCATCAATTCGTCCAGAAGAGTGTAAATCAAGACGTAACAGTGCAGATCAGTGAGGGATCTTCGAAAAGTTGGTTAACTGAATTTGCAGAGAATATTACTGCGGGAAAGGTTTTTGCCGACAAGTATAAGATTGAAAGTCTGCTTGGTTATGGTGGAATTGGAGCAGTGTATAAAGCCAAACATATTTATATGGATAGATATGTTGCGCTTAAGGTGCTCCGCCCAGAACTAACGGAAGACAGGTTGGCTGTGAGAAACTTTCAACTAGAGGCAAGAGCAATCGCCAACGTTCAACATAAAAATATAGTGGCAGTTCACGATTTCGGAATCAGCCAAAAAAGAGAGCCTTATCTGATCATGGAGTACATTGATGGTACGAATTTAGCTGATATCTTGGATAAGCAAAAGCGCTTGCAAACAAATCGCTTCCTTTCAATCTGCTTGCAAGCTTGCGACGGTCTCATAGAAGCGCATTCAAATGGGATAATCCATTGCGACCTAAAGCCGAGCAACATTTTAATTGTCGGATCATATCCGGATGAACAAGTAAAACTGGTTGATTTTGGTCTGGCCCAAATTCTGTCTCACGCACCTGATGGCGACTCAGGAAAATCAGAAAAAATATTTGTTTCTGGCACTCCTAGATACATGTCTCCGGAACAATGTATGGGAAGGAACTTGGACAAACGGTCTGACATCTATTCTCTTGCTTGCGTAATGTATGAGGCCCTGACAGGGTTTAGTGCTTTCCAGGGAAAAAATGCGATGGAGTCTTTCGCAAAACAGTGTAATTACATTCCGCCACCTATGTCATCAATATATCCTGAGGGCCAATTTTCACCTCGGTTAGAAAAATGTGTCGCACGCATGTTGGCGAAAGATCCGGATGACCGTTTAGGATCTATGGAAGAAGTGCGAGCAATCTTGTCATCCGAACTCGTATCAGTGATAGATTTATAAGCATCAGGCCGACAAGATTGTTTTACGTTTTTGAATCAGCACCCGTGAAAAACGCTCTTCTATGAATCTCACCATAAGTCTGATGTCCCCGGCTGGCATGAAGAGCACGTAAAACACTGGGCAAATGAAGAATTGCGGAATTTGCATGAAGATCCAAATTCCTGTGTGAAATAAAATGCCTGCTAAGAAGAAATAGTACTGAACTCGCCGAAGCTTGATGGTTGTCTCAAAGAACGCCAATTTGATATTCACGTCTCGAATTAGAAAACCAATCGGGCAAAGTAATTCAAAGCTGATCACCGAGACCGCCATAAGGTCGAATAGAAATGACGGCAATTTCAAACTGACCACTGCAAATGCCAGATTGCTGCTGAATATGGAGCTCATGACACCCTTCAAAATCTCGCCCGTATGCCAATCCGGTGACAACAATTTATAGAGGCCTGTCGATAGGTAGAAAAGGCAGATATGCAACGCCAGAAGTTTTGCAGGCCACGCCGATACCTTGGGCTCGCCCACAGTCTGTCGCTTTCGTGTCGTAACCGAAAGTACTTGATCCGATGGAGCAAGGCACAGAATAAAGAGAGCCATAAGGATCAAACGATCGAAAGAGCAGGCTCTGACCCATATGTTAAGGCAAAAATGGTAAAAGTAAAAAATGAGAACGAGGGGTGCGACCACACGAAGTCGATAACCGACTATCAATGCGAGGATAAGCACGACGGTGATGGAATACAAAATTACAGCCGCGGCCGGACTGGGCGCAACATCAGGAATTAAAACAGGGCAATAAACACCTATGTTGGAATAGAAAAGCGAAATGTGATTCAGCCCGCCGAGGAAATAGACCAAGAGGTAACATCCGAAAAGCAAACGGAACAACGCCATCGGATACGCAGACATCTCACCAAACCAGAAACCCATCCAACATTCGGCTAAGTAACTTAAGAACTTGTGAAAATACTTCACCTCATTACTCCTCACCCAGAAGCTTCCAGTGTGTGCTATCTGGCTGTTTGAGCTTGTAAAAGCCATCTTCGCTGCGCGGCCACCACAACATGTAAATCGCAATCTTGTCCACGGGGTTTCGCGGATTATCGCGGTTATATTTGTCCTTAATTTTGACGAGTAGATTGTTCATGACAGTCGAATAAGACGTCTGACCCAAAACTGTTTGCCATGGGAAATCCATCCTGGTATAAATTTCACCCCGGCAATCATAAGGGAAGCAATTCTTGATGAAGCTCAGATCTTCCCACGGCTTTTTAGGATCTGCGTTCACGCGCCTGCCGTAAAGTGCGTATTCGATATTGTTATCTGGGATTCTATTAAAGACGCCACCCGCATTGAAAAATGTGAATAGCAATTTCGGCAGGCTAAATCTGAAGTCACCAACAACCACGGTGCTGTCTTTATCTGTCTCGACATATTTCAGTACTGCGTTGTTCGTTAGAATAGGAAACTCAGACAGGATGCCCAGCGCATCGCCGTAGAGCACAAAAACAATCAAAATAGACCAGGCGATCATACTCAGCACAGGCTTCTTTAGAACCTGACTATGGCTGGGCGCGAGCTCCTTTTTATAACTACTGGGTTTAAATGCGGTGTAGTTCATATGCTCACTTAGTTGCGTGCCCTGCTACCAAAATCGAAAAATATTTTGGCTCCAGGCAGGTTCATCAAACGCTAATATCAAGACGACTTCAGCTATGGAGAATTAGTTCCGCACGCGCTAGTCCAATGAAGCCTTAAAATTTGCAATTGATCAATACAAAGACCCTTGTTAACCTTAAGATAACTCGCTCCAATTTTAAATTGACTGCCGGCGCCACCACAAACGGTGCATGCCCTGCATCTTCAGCGGTGTTGCCTTTGTAGTATCTAAAATGACATACATGATTGTAGCTATAGGGTTCATGTATTTGCACAACCAATAGATCTATAATTCGAATGGTAGAACTGATTCTGCTGCAGGCAATTCGCAGATTGGCCGCAAGCTCAATTACATACTTGCAATCAATAAGGAGATGCTAGATGAACTGGGATGAAATCAAAGGAAATTGGAAACAACTTTCAGGCAAAGTGAAAGCAAAATGGGGCAAGTTTACAGACGACGATCTTACTCACATTGGTGGCAAGAAAGATGAGCTTATCGGAAAGTTGCAGGCTCACTACGGACACAGCAAAGAAGAAGCTGAAAAGCATCTCGATGAATTCGTAAAGACCCTGTAGAGCGAGGTTAAGACAAGAAGAAGTCGATGAAAAACGAGGATCTCAAAGGCTTTACGCAATCGTCGAATTTCCAGTTTAATGTCTCAGGAGCAACTGGCATCCCGAGCTAATTTTCATCGAACCTAAATAACCGAAATCGAGGAGCGGGCTAAGACAGCCAGCTCCTCAACTATAATCAAACATTGTCTTCCTACGGAGTGGAACGTAGTGCCGCTTACTCAAAAATGCCTCCTCTTACTCGTAACTACCTTGGTCTGCATATTCCTGCCACCTGACTCATCAGCTAGAAGCAAAAGTGTCAGCTCCACAGCAAAGGCAGACACCGCAAAACATCCGCTTCGGCAGAAAAGCATGACTGTATCGGAGTGGTTCGTCCGATACGATCAGATTAGAAGAGATGCAGAAATGACTCTAGGCGATAAGTGGCAGGCGTTATCTTTGTTGGATAAGAAGCCTGATAAGAAAAACGCAGCGCTAGCCTCACATATGCTCAAGAAGTACACCAGTGCTCTTTCTCAAGTTAAAGAACTTGGGTCTACGCCTGAAACCAAAGAGTTGCAGTCTGGTTACGTAGAATACTTTAATAAAGCGCGAGAGCTATTCGCAAACTATGTTGCTGCGCAAAAGGAAGTTCCATTTACCAATCAGTCTATGGGTCCAGCCAAGAAAGAGCTAGAGGAACTGGACAAGCGAAACAAGAAGCTCGACGATGAGTTGCGCAAAAAATATATCATCGCCAAACATAAGCACAGCTAGGCTTCACAGTGAAATCCTTCGATTCGGAACCCTTCGGTATACTCCTGCGTCTCTTCTTCAAGCACCGAAGATAGGGAGTACAGTGCCAAGTCATAGAAGAGGTGCGAAAGTGAACGTTCAGAAATACCTAGCTGAAGATCTGAACTTTATCGAGAATTTGATGAGCGAGCTGCGTGACAACATCACAAAATGGCCATCAACGAAGATCCTTGATAAAACCGACGTGTTGTTCGCGACCTTTCATAAAAGGTTCACCACAGAAGATTTTCTGTTACGTCATCTCAGTACAACTGCAAACTCGCAAGATACCTTAAGAGAATTTTTGAACTTGAGAAGCAAGGTTCGAGAAAATCTGGACAATATATTAGTGCTGAGAATTGATGATCCAGCCTATCGAACAGCTATTGCCCGTCTAGGACAAGCAGTTTTCAAATACACCAACTATCTAAAAACGAATTCTGAACTGTCGTTCGATCAAATTTCGGCATAACTTTGTTCGGTTTTTTGAGTCACTTTTATCAGTAGGAACATCGACTGTTCCAGGCTTATTCCTTGTTGTTGCTCCAGATTGTGTGCAAAGCGACACATCCCTAAAGCTTAACTATCCTGTTGAGTAAGCTCACAGCCAACTATGCAGCATGACTGCTATTTGTTCGATGAGAGGGACGGTTTTATCCATCCTAAAAGAGCTATCATGTGTTTAGATAAGGCTGCTAGATCGGCCGAACATTTATAAAACAGGCACAAAGTGCCGTTCAATTCACCTCGTCTGCTACCTAACAGCGTGGTGGGACCGATGTGCGCTCAGATATTAGCGTTGCTTGAAAACGATGACAAGTCACAATTAGTCATTGAGGCTCTGCAGCGCTCTGGACACGAAGTAATTAGAACTAAAAATTTCAAAGATGCCATCGCATTTTTGCAGGGCAAAAGTGTTGCGTTAATCCTGACTGATGTCCATCTCGAAAATGGTGGCAATGTCTTTGACTTCTTGGTATGGAAGAACAGAAATCCCTTGTCAAAAGAAACCCCATTCGTTTTATTCAGCTACCAGCCAACACCATTAGCTAAACACCTTCAAGATGGCGTAAGAACAACAGCACGACTTTTAGGCGCTGCAGCTTACATATCCGTGGACATCTTCAATTCAGGTGAGTTCCGCAGGGAAATCGATTCATTGCTCTCGGTACCGGATCATGGCTTAAAGGATATCGAAAAGCCTTCCCAACACACAAATACAGAATATGGTGAGTAACATGTCCGCGAAAATATTAGTGACGATGGAACATGAGAACCAAAGGAGGCTTATAGGCCATTGCCTCCAACGCGTCGGTCACGAAGTAACAATGGTTGATACGTTCCATAATGCGATGGATGTTTTGAGAAACCATGACTTTGATCTCATTATCTCCGACGTTCACTTACAAAATGGCGGTAGTGTCTTTGATTTTCTTCGGTGGGTGAAAGGTGATCCACACATGCGCGCTACTCCTTTTGTTTGCTTTAGTGCAGAACCTGCAGAGGTTGGCCGCTATTTGGCAGATGGCGTACGCACTGCCGCACGCTCCCTCGGCGCTGCCAGATATGTAACGATGGAGAACTTTAATGGACCCGGTTTCTTGCATGAAGTCGAATGGCTGATACCAGAAAAGCAGCAGGGGAGCTATTACTGTGGAACCGAAGGTAACGATGGAGAAGTTCACAAAGAGCCATCCTAAATCCACGACCTAAGTTGCGTTGAACCACGGCTGGTGATCCCAACTGACAGGAAACTCAATAGGAATTGCATGCTCCTCGTTTTTTGCAGCAGCAAGTTGCCTCTCAAGCTGCAAAACTACCTTGTGAGCCTTCGTATAGCCAAAACAGACTAATGTGAATACGCGAATTCAAGAATTTCCTTCTTTTCTTTTTCCAACTTTGCTGCTGCCTGGAGCTCGCCTTGATTTTTCAAAAACGTTGCATAGCGATCGAGGATAAACGCTCTCTCGGGGTGCATCGCCGGTAGTGCCACTGCCTCAGTCTTCAAGGCAGAGTCGAATAGTTCCCGACTCTTAACTTTGTCGCCACTTTTACCATAAAGCTCAGCCAGCTGCGCCAGTTCGTGGGCCACGAAGCGATGATTTTTGCCAAAATACTGTTCAAGACTATTTATCGCTTCCTGTTCTAACTGCAAAGCCTCTTTGAAATGTCCCTGTTTTGCTTGCAATTGAGCTTCGCAAGTCATGTACAGGCTATGGCCGGGGTGCTCTTTGCCTAAATAAATAGCCATGTTTTTTACATCTTCCAAGCAAGCTTGTGCCGTCTTAAAATCGCCACGCTCTGTCATGATGACACACTTATTTAGATAGGCGTTCAAATTGGAAAGAGCCAGTTGCTCCGAACCTTTCGTTCTATTTAAACCAATGGCATGATTCGCAAAATCCAAAGCCACTTGATTATCTCCCTCGCTCAATTTTAAATTAGACAGGCAAGTCAATGCCAAACCTATCTCGTTTGAGCTTTTTGTTTTTTCGGCGAAGTTTAACGCCAGCTCGTAATGCTCTAAAGCAGTTTTGTAATGTCCCTCTGCTTCCGCGACGGTACCGAGCGTTTCATTGACAGTAGCAAATGACTTATCGTTAGACTTAAGCTGTTTGGTAACTTTTAATGCCTGCTCTGCATGAGGCTTTGCGGATTTATATTGGCCACGGTAAACCTCCAGCTTGGTGAGGGCATTAAGACTGGAGGCAAGATCTTCAGACGGGGCCAGCTTGGAATCAATAGCAATCGCTTGCTCATACCTGGAAGTCGCTAAATCATACTGTCCTTGCCTTCTAGCAAGACCCGCATAAATTGCCAACGCCTGCGCATACTCCGGAGATTCTTTGCCATAGATATACTCATCCGTTGATAGCATGTGCTCCAAATGTTCTTGCGTCTCCGCATATTTGCCCTCAGCCATGAGAATAATTGCAAGAGCACGTTCTGTTCCTACACGCCTTTCATCTTTTGGCGGGAAACCGTTAGTAAGGGCAAAGGCGCTTTCCAGCAACGATTGAGCGGTTTGAAGTTGTCCGTGTTGAAATCGGTCCATGCCGACGGCAAGGTTGTAAATCCAGCAAATTTGCCGCCAATTTATAGCCAGCAAAAACAAACCGAGTAGCAAAATGCCCCATGCAATTTTCGCTGGTGAGAAAAGCTCTTTCAGCTGGCCTCTTCCGCCCATTTTTTCTTCTCTCTAGGCTTGAGTAAAAAAGGTAGAACTGACTCTCTCTGATAGGACTCACGGAATCGCCATATAAATGCGTCCAGAAAATAATGGACATTGGCCAATCCGACAAGGATACCGCCAGCCAGCAACAGTGCACTCTGTTCGTGGTGCAACTTGCTTTCAACTTTAAAGGAGGCAATACCTATGCCGAGAGTAAGCAACACGACACAAGTGCCGAAAAACAATAGGAGTGGTGACAAGCTCGGCAAGTTTGCACTCGAGGCGTTGACGTATTTTTCTTTGACTAAAGAATAGTTGAGCCCAATGTACTGAAACCAATGGGCCGTTACCGGTATCAAGAATGCTTCATCGAACGAGCTGCCCAGGAATGAAAGCGGTAGGAGACTCAAAACGGAGCAAACCCAAAAAGCAAGTGCAGGTGCATTTATGCTTGCACCCTGGTTATATAGCTTTCGCATGGTAGTGATATAAGTGGCAACGCAAAACGTCGCCCAAATTCCTAATATCGCCAGAATTGCATGAATTGCTAAATTGCCAGGCCCGGATAACAGAGTTCGGTATGCAAAAACCGCACTAAAGAATATTGCTGGAGCCCATTGACTGATGATCTCAAGCTGTTTCGGAACTATTGCTTCGCCGCGCTTCCAGTTGTGGTACAGCAACAGAATCCCAATGTTCTGCTGCACCAAGTGTTGAATTGCCCAAGCTACTGCGATCAAATAAGTTAGCCATTGGCAATAGAACATGCCGAGGATAGATGCCACCATTATTAGTGCGGGGCAAACAAAGAAAATAAATTGTTTTTTCCGAGTGCTCGCAAAATGAGCCCTATGTTCTTTGTCCCAGAAGAAGAAGAGAGTAGGTCCTTGATGAAAAGGTCCTGCGCCAAAGGCGTTTATGATAAGAGCAATCCACAATGCAGAAGCACCATCAAGGGTGACTTTGCTTAAAAGGTAGACGAAGATTCCAAAAGCAATGGGTGCAAAGAAAAACAGAATGTCGTACTGGCGGCTAAACATCCAAGCGTAAGAAACTCTTGGTGTGTCGCTGATAGTATCCGCGTAAGACATAGATATTCGACTATAGGCTTAGAAGGGGACATAATAGTAAGCACCTACAATTATACCCAGCTTAGCCTTAGACCTTGCAGGGCTCGAATTGTTCTACTGAATTACTTCGTGAGCAACTAAATGAAAAGCTCATTCGTAATTGACCACGGTTCTTTTTATATTGTCCGCCGTCAGCTGGTGGCATTGGTGTAGGACTATTGCGATCAAGCCGCCGTGAGGGCCCAGATACGTTATCGTTGAACTAAATTGTGCTCGACTCTCGTGACAACCGAACACAGGAGCACACAACGTCCGGTTTGGTAGAATACACATGCTGTCGGCTGTTTTTTACGTCGCAATCACCCCTGCTTAGTCTTGGGTTGAATCGAGTGCAATGGCAGATTCATATATGTTTATGTCCCAGGAGCTAATTTATGCGTCACCCTAACGTCCCGGAATCCCTCGAAGGTTGGTGGATTCTGCACCGCATTTTCGATTTTGAACGTCTTGCATGGGACACACTTCCACAGGCTGAACGCAGCCCAATGATCGAAGAAGCTACGCAAGTGTTATCGAAACTAAAAGCGAATCAAGATAATGACCTCGGCCTGGCTCAATTAGTAGGGCACAAAGGCGATCTAATGCTCACGCATTACAGCAAAAGTTTTGATGGCCTTGCACATGCGCAAACTGTGTTTGACAAAACTAGGCTTTCAGAATTTTTGATACCAGCGACATCATACGTTTCCATTCTGGAACTTGGTTTGTACGATGCAACTGGCAAAATCCATGCGACATTAGCTGAAGAAGGACTTAAACAGGGAACAGATGAATGGGTTGCAGCGTTCGATGAACGAGTCAAAAAGGAAGAACACAATCCCCGTAATGCCAGCCGTCTCTGGGCCAAGATTCCGCAACGACGTTATGTGTGCTTCTATCCCATGGACAAGAAACGCGGTGAAGGCGTGAACTGGTACATGTTGCCTTTCGAAGAAAGAGCGAAGCAAATGCTTGATCACGGCAAGATTGGACGAAGCTATCATGGTGTAGTAACTCAAGTCATCTCAGGTTCGATCGGTTTTGATAATTACGAGTGGGGTGTCGATCTTTATGCTGACGATCCGCTCGTCTTCAAGAAACTGATCTACGAAATGCGTTTTGATGAAGCAAGTGCAAGGTACGGAGTGTTTGGTGACTTTGTCTCCGGCTTGCAGTTCTCTCTCGATCAGCTAGGCACATTCTTAGAAGGAACAGCTGTTCCCGCTTTGAACGAATTGCAGCCAGCCTAATTTAGAAATGCGGAAGCGTTCATAAAACCGCTTCGAGCATCTAGCAAATTCAGTCTATAACGCTATTACTGGTGGTGCGACACCGAAGTTCCAAACATTTTTACTTGATCTTCCATTGCGGAACGCATTAACTCCGTTACTTCACTCATTGACTGAGGTCGTTCCGACGAATCCTTGGCGAGCATTCTCTTGACACAGTCTTCTAGGCTGGGAGCGAACTGGCCCCCTGTGTACGTAACTGACATGGCTGGCGGAACAAAGTCACACTGCCTGATAAAAGTTTGCATTGCCGTTTCGCTTTGAAAAATACTCACACCTGTCAAAGACTCATACAATATGCAGCCGAGCGAATAGATATCGGAAAGCGCGCCCAGAGGCTTGCCCTGGCATTGCTCTGGTGACATGTAGTCTGGTGTGCCAGAGATGAAAAACTTAGAGGTCACTTGTGACTTTGCGGCGCGATCGCGCAGCACAACCTCTGCCAGTCCAAAGTCAACCACCTGGACCAGCTCCTGAGGCTCAGAGCCATGAATCAAAATATTACTCGGTTTGAGATCGCAATGGACAATCCCATTCATGTGAGCCTCCGCAAGCCCAGCTGATACTTGAATGCATATATCGACAACGCGAGGCACTGACAGTCGCGTTTCTTGATCTATAATCTTCGCCAGATCAATACCTTCAACATACTCCATGACCAGGTAAGGTGCACCATCTTGGCTCATGCCAAAATCGTATACACCAACAATATTTGGATGCTTCAATTTGCCAATCGCGGTTGCCTCACGCTGAAAATTGCGCATTACCAGGCGGTCTTCGGAGAATTCCGGACGGAGCAGCTTGAGAGCAACATACCTGTCCATGTACAGATGCTTGGCTTTGAAAACCGCACCAATTCCACCAAAACCGATCATGTTTTCAATCAAATACTTGCCGGCGAAAATCTTCCCGTCTTTTATGTTTTCTACTAAAGGCATAAGCCATACACTAGGCTCATGCTCTTCCAGATGCTTGGCCGGAACCGGTTCTGATTTGACCATGAATTGCTGAAGCAATCGTTGCATGACGCGGGCAACTTCATGGGTACTGATATTGAGGCGAATTGCGATTTGACTGTTTTCAGCGCGTTCCTTGATCAAATCGAGAATTTGTCTTTCAGTCTCCGACAACTCAATGCGATTAGTTGTGTCGGCATTACCAAGACCGGCAATCAAGCCAGCAATCTTCGGATCTAGCCATATCTCGCCGCGCATCACTGCGCTTATAGCTAAAGCGACCTGTTCTACTGGTGTTTCCTTTGAGCAGTATCCGTCAGCACCGGCGCCCAGCGCTGCCGTAACGTCTTCGGTGGTGGTGTGCGAGGTAAACATAATAACGCGAGTGCGAGGCAGCGTCTGTTTGATTCTCCAGGTGCACTCAATGCCATCTATGCCTGGCAAACCGACATCCATCAATACTACATCAGGACGTAGCCGCTGTGATTCATCAACGGCAGCCTCTCCATTGCCAACAGCGCCTACGATTTGGCAGCAATGCAAGCGCTCAAGCGAAATGCTCAAACCAGCCATCATTAAGGCATTGTCTTCAACTAGCAATACAGTGGGAGATTGCGACATTAGGTTCCCTATTTTTTGGTAAAGTCACTATGAAAGAAGTTCCAACACCTACAGTGCTTGTGCAAGTTATCTTCCCGCCATGAGCCTCAACTAGTTGTCGGCAAAGGTACAATCCCAATCCCGTGCCAGCTGAATATTTCTTGCCAAGCTTGCCCTGTGAAAAACGTTGAAACAATAAGTTCAAGTCTTCTTCAGGTATTCCAGCCCCGGTATCTTCCACAGTGATTATGTAAGAATCTTCCACCTCGCGCCCGGAAACCGAAATCCGCCCACCTTCGGGAGTAAATTTCATGGCATTGGAAATTAGATTCCTCAGCACGCGCTCTATGGCAATTGAGTTGGCCGAGATTTCGTATTCTTCGTCCGGAAAGTTTGACTGAAACTGAACGCCCGACTTTTCGGCTACACCAGTCAACTGTCGAATACATGCGGCGGCAAGAACCGATATGTTGACTGGACTAAAAATCAGTGGTGGCTGTTCTTCATCATAACGATAGACCTCCAATAGATTTTGAATTAAGGCCAGCATATTTCCATTTGATTCTTGCATTAAAGTGAGTAATTTTAACTGGCGCTCGTCTAATGTTCCAAGTGCTCCGCAAAGAAAGAGTTCAAGCACCTTATCCGCACCAATCAAAGGGTTTTTCAAATCGTGTGTCAGCGTAGCGATAAAGTCTTCATGCTGTTCTAAGACAATTAAACGAAGCGCATTTTTCTGTTCCATCATTTGCTTAGTAATGTCCGTGCATACGCCCGCCAAAAATAGATCACTTCCAGTGGCATCAACCATTCTTTGACCGCGCGCGGCTATATAGCGTTCGCTGCCATCTGGCCAGACAATTTTGTACTCGACATTGTAATCTTCTCTAAATTCAATTGAGTTTTTCAGAGCCGCAGCTATCCTTTCTCTGTCGTCGATGTGAACGCGCTGTAAGAACTCAGACAAATGTGCTATCGTTTCACCGTCCGCGATACCAAATAGTTTGAGCATTTGATAATCAAAAGTAATGCTCCCGTCTACACACGAAAGAGTCCAAACACCGGTTTTCGAAGCTCTGAGAGCCAGCTTTAAATAACCTTCGGCTGTGGAGGCCCTGTTGTCGCTCTTAACTATCATTCCTTGCGCTTGATGACGCTGAATAGAATAACGAATAATGCGCACCAGAGCCTTCTCATTTAGACCGTCTTTTGAAACAAAGTCTTGCGCGCCTAGCTTGATCGCCTGAAGAGCTACTTCATCATTGTTATAACCTGTCAAAATGCAAATTGGCGTATGCGGCAAAGATGCATGCATAGAGAGGAAGGTTTCCAGACCGAACCCGTCTTCCAATGACAGATCTAACAAGACTATATCGAAGGTATCGATTTTAGCGGCCAAGTGAGCTTTACTGAGACTGTCCACGTGCACGAGCATATATGAACTCGAGGGCAGCAATTCTTGAACAAAAAATGCATCCGCTGTGCTGTCTTCAACAAGCAAGACACGGATTCGTTCTGAAATCGGATCGGTGTCAAAGCTCACAAAGATTCCTCCCTCAGAATTTGGCTAAGGATTTGAGATATGTCATCGGTACACATCGTCTTTGTCAGAAATTGAGATCTTCCAAAAGTTAATCTCTCCTTCTCTTCCTTGGAAAGATCATGCGAGGTATGGACTATTAAATGCATAGTATCTAAGGCAGAAAGATTCGGGTCTTTCTTTATTGCGTCGACAACATCAAAGCCGGATAATCCCTCGAGGGACACATCAAGAATCAAAGCTTTAGGCCGATGTGACTGAACCAGAGCCAATGCCTGATACCCATTGGATGCAGAGCAGAAGTTGATGCCAGCTGCTTCAAGTTGGAACGACAAGACCGCATTAAGTATATTGTCATCTTCAACCAATATAACGTAGCATTTTCCTGGATTTTTGCATGCTTGAGTCATTGAATAAGCTTTTTGCGATGATTGAGGATCTACCACTACGGATACCTCACTGCCGTGAACCAAAATTTGTCGATTGATTTGACTATATTAACGAATTGAGCAAGATCAATCGGCTTTGTAACATAACAGTTTGCCCGCAACTTATAAGTTGAGATGACGTCCTCCTCTGCAGCAGATGTCGTCAGGATCACGACTGGAATAGTCTTAAGTTCCGGGTCGTTCTTCAACTCGCTCAGCAACTCTCTTCCATCCATTCTCGGCAAATTGAGATCGAGAATGACAATATCCGGGGTCTTATCATCTGGTCGTTGGGCATAAACTCCTTGCTTCCTGAGAAATTCAAGCGCCTCTATGCCATCTCTAACAACCGTCACATCAGCGGCTATTTTTTCATCTTCAAAGACTTCTAGAATTAAAGTCGAGTCGGCAAGATTGTCTTCTACGAGCAGGACCTTTATCAATGCTCCCTTCATCAGTTTTGTACTCCTTCTATCATCGCTGGTATCGTAAAGTAAAATGTGGTGCCCTTTCCTGGTTCGGATTGTACCCAGATGCGACCACCGTGGCGAATCACAATCTTCCGGCATACCGCAAGACCAAGTCCGCTTCCTGGATAGGTTTCCTTCCTATGCAGGCGCTGAAAAATGACGAATATTCTTTCGGCGTACTGCATATCTAGGCCCACTCCATTGTCGCTTACCGCAAACTGCCAGAAATCACCATCTCGGTTAGCCGAAACGTTGATTGATATTGGTTCGTTTGACCGGAACTTGAGCGCATTGGCGAGAAGATTCTGAAAAAGTTGCATAAATTGAGGGATGTCGCCTTTCACCGTAGGCAGCTCACCCGCTGTCACAGTGGCCCCCGTTTCTTCGATTAACAATTGGAGATTCGCTTTGGCCATCTCCAAAGCTTTCGCTGTTTCCACAATTCCGAATTCCCGAATTTCGGAGTTTACGCGGCTGTATATTAACAAGTCGTTGATCAGATCTTGCATTCGTTTTGAGCCGTCGACAATAAAGCCAATAAAAAGGTCCGCTTTCTCGTCAAGTTTGCCTTTATAGCGAGTACCCAGCAATTGCGTGAAACCAGAAATAACGCGCAACGGTTCCTGCAGATCATGTGAGCAGACATACGCAAATTGTTGTAGCTCCTCATTTGATCTGAGAAGCTCAGCGAGTTTTTCCTCTTTAGCTAACAAAATCGTTTCCTGATTGCGCTTCCGTTCAGTGATATCGGTTTCCATAATCGAGGACAGATGACCATTGCTATCGGCTTTGAATCTCCACCTGCTCGCCACAGTTAATTGCCGACCATCTTTTGTAGTTTGCGTTAGTTCGCCTTCCCAGTGTCCGACAGCAGGTGCCTCTTTCTCTATCTCAGCCAACGCTGTTGGAAATTGCGTTTTCAGAAGTTCGTGCGACTTCCGACCAATCGCCTCCTCCGGCGAAAAGCCGTACAATTCCTCTGCACCTTTGTTCCAGGAGCGAATCGTACCGTCCGTAATATTGCGCACCATGATCGCGTCATAGGTGAGTTGCAGTAGTTCGGACTGATCTTCGTAGAACCGGGATCGTTCAATCAGAGCCTTATATAAGCGCCTGATCGCTGTTACGTATCGGTAAGCGAAATAAGCAAACAGAGTAAGAGCAACCAAATCAGCTGCTATTACCGCAAAAAGATATTTATGGTCAATTCTAATGCAAACCAGTGATACTGCCACCATAAACAGTACCAATAATCCGGCAACTCTCAAGTTGGCGAAACTGTTGCGCTCAATATCATTGAAGCTTTTTAGTAGATCATCGCTTTGTGACATTTTCTCGGGTACTCAGAAATCACCCGACTGTTCTCAGAGAAACATAAACACAAAGGGTTATTAAAGTATATAACGGAACAGCGTTGCTCGCTTTATTAATGCCCAGTCCGCCGCTGGCAAAGACAACTGCCAAGCTAGCTTGCCCAGCTTCTTTCGCTGAATTTCGATGATGAAAGAGTGACGGATAGAACATGGCTGAGGCTGTTGTCATTTGGTGCATTGACATCCTGTTTGACGCCGTAGAAACCCTCACAGGTTAGTTAAAGGCTCAGCAAAGCTTAGCGGCAACAAATTTGACGAAATAGACAGCGAGTCCCGACTTTTAACTTAATGTTGGACTATTGAATAAGCTGCAACCAGCTTAGTTTATATATGGTACCGGATAACTTCTTTGTCGCCGCGGCTTGTTTGACTTTGTACAGTCGTTGGAGCCCCTGCACCTTTGTGCTCGTTATCAATTAGAAAAGTCATCTTATCTCGGCGTGAGTGATTCGGAAACGCAAGAGCTTTATTTCCGTTAAGTGATTTATAGGCGTCCAGTATGGCTCGATCAAATTCTGGGTTGCCGCTCTTCGTTAGCTTTGCATCTACTCGAAGATTTCGCCAAACGGTTATTTCTACGGTATTGAATCCAGAAGTCTTCTTCAGTTTACTTACGTTCAGCAGAATCGGATCTCTTGCAAGGTTTGCAAATCGTGTGTGCCATTCGTCCCACGGCACCACGTCATCAACATCAGCTTCTGCGCCATATTTCGGAATAGAAGCCGGATCCATCGTAAGATCCAAAGGATGTACTCGGGTAACTACTGCATTTAGATTCGGCTCTGCCGCTGCGCCTTTGGTTTTGGAATATTCCTGTGCATCAGAAATCTTCGCATCCAACTCTTTTGAAGACAGTGGCTTTTTCGTATTAACACTCGCTAATTCAGAAGTCATTTCTCGTTCAGATTCTTTTCGTTGCGCGCTTTCTTTTGGATGATCATAATCACCGTTAGCGGGTAGCCTTTTTAAATCGCCTTTACCATTACGGGGAATATTCGGCATTCTAACCGGAGTTCCAGTGCCACCAGTCATAGCCAATTTTAAAGACTCAATACCTTTTTCTCTCGCCTGTTGTTCGGCCTCTTTGGCTTTCTCTTTTTGCGATTCGAAGGCTCGCGCTATGGCAGCGGTAATGTTCGTTATAGGATTTATAGACGGCATGTCAGGGCGCGGTGCATCGGCCTGCAATGCCGTTTCCATCGCTTTTTCTTGCCGCGCCAGCTCATCATCAGTTGGATTGTTCGCATGATTCAATTCGCTATCCATCTGATACACGATGTCTGGGGCAACATTGGTCGTTAGCTTTCGTAGATCAATTTGAAACGGTGAGTGAAAATGCTCATTTGTATACAAAGGGAAGCGTGGATTGTCCTCTACCTTAGCTATGAGTGGATCGCCGTTCTTATCCACTCCACCTTGAAGTAGTTTGGCATTCTTAGCAGTTCTTGCATATTGAGCTTGCAACTTGATGTTTTGGTCAGCAGCATTCAATTTAAAAACTCGGGTGCCACCACGCAATAACCCGAGTTTATCTTGAGCGTGAAGAATTGGTTTGCGAGGCCCTCTATGAATCTCAGTGTGTTCTATACCTAACTGAAATGCATTTTTTGGCAAAGACAAATCAAACTTCGGTGTTTCCTGAACAAACCCCTGCAAATCCTCTGCAGAAGCGACAAAAGCGAGCGGGGAAGTCCAAAGAGTACTGGCGATAATTGCTTTAAATGCTACGAATTTGAGGTTACTCATCGCGATATCACTTTATAGAGTAATCGCGCACTTTCTTGTATTGGTCTTCTGGCAAAGAAACACTGTCACGAGCTTCGACTATATCCGGCGCACCTGGAATATCGTGAAAGTCATTTGCGTTGAACTGCATAAGTTTGAAACCCATGGAATCAAGTAATTGCACTTCACGGGAATTCTTATTGGTTGCCTTAAACAAAGTCAGTTTGTACTTCATGACACCAGGTTGATCGGTTTTGGAAGGCTCGTAAGTAGCCCACAAACGCGCAACCGCATCCGGTCCATCTGAAAGTGCCTTCGGACGCCACTTTATTGTTGGATACGCATAAGATTCAAACTGAGTATCATCAGTTTTTCCTAGCGTAATCACCTTTGCGCCCGTGGATGAAATCCATTGACCGACTCGAGTCAATTTCAACTGATCGGACTGCCACGCACCTACAGCTAAGCCGATGAAAAGGCAAACCAGTCCGGTTAAGACGGCGATAAAACTAGTCCGCATATTTAGTAACCGCTTTAATTTGCACGAACAGATTCAATATGGGCATCCTACACCTGCCTACTTGCCAACCCCTTGCCGCTAATCATTTGTTAATCAATACCAACTTAGTAGTGTATTTCATGTTCTTCTGCACGTATTTTCAGCAAATGCTGCGTCAATGAATGGCATATTCTGCCGCACGTTTAGTGTCTAGGGCTGCTTTGTCTTTCTGGCCAAGATGCGAATACACATCTGCACGTGCCATAAACCATTCTGAAACTGGTCGAATCGCCAGCAGTTTGTTCAAATCTGAAAGTGCTTCCTTATATCGGCCTTTCTTCCTATAAATCTCTTGCCGACTTTCCATTGCCACATCAAAAGTAGGATCAGCTTTTAGAATGTCGTTGAGGCTTGCAATCGCTTCATCATATTTGCCTAGCTTTTCATAGACTCCCACTCGCTCCATAAAAAGATGGCGATAACCAAATTGCCGCTTCTGGAATATTGGTTCATAAGCATCTCCCTTAGACGAAACCTTGACGCCTTCAATTTGGCATTCTCTTGCGTATGCCTGATTTCGATTAAGAATCGCGGCGTTGTAATCAGCCAGAGCTTTATCGTACTGATGCAGCTGTTCATAACAAAGGGCACGCTCTTCTTGCGATTTAGGATCATACTTAATCAATTTTGTGCGATCGTTGATTGCCTCCAGCCATTGACCTTTACTCTGGTAAAGTGCGGCTCTAAGTTGCAATGCTCGAACACAGTTAGGATCTTTTTGTAAGGCGATCTCATAATTTTGCAGCGCTCCCTTCAAATCCCCAGTATCTACTTTTGAATACGCAAGGTTCGTCCAGAATAATGCCGTATTGGGATATGCCTTCGTAAGCCGTTCATAGCACTGTATTGCTTTTTTGGAATCATAGAGAGTACCGGAATAGAACAAAGCAGCGAGCTCGTTCACATCAATATCAGTTGGTGCAAGTTGCAATGCCTTATCGAATAAACTTGCTGCTTCTTGTTTGCTTTCCAATGCTGCGTAGCAAGAACCAAGAATTGCAAGACTCCTTGCGTCGTTTGGTGCCAATGCCACTGCTTCGTTTGCGTAATGAAACGCTTCTTGTTGTAAGTTTGACACTGGCACTCCTAGAAACTTTGATGCATGCTTATTTTGAGACGATTCAAGAAGAATGAGTGCGTAAGACGCTTTCAGATGGTAATTTTTCGGTTCGGATTTAATATCAGCATTGATTATGTTGAGGAATGGCTCAACACGGCCAATACTCGTTTTGGCAGCTTCCAAGCCGAGCAGCTCATCCCATGCGGAACTATGCCCTGTGCGACTCATCATCGGAACACCAAGCTTCTCTAACTTCTGGAAGTCGTAATTGTGTAGCATCTCCCATCCCTTAGATATTTGCGGATCGGTGCCTCCGGCACTACATGGGATTTGCATCATAAGGACAAAAATCGTCCAACTAAAAGAAAGATAGAAATTTGTTTTGAATCGTCTATGCAACGTCTGGCATCCCAAAAATGTTCTTCTTGAAAGGATATCTCAAATAAACAAGCTAAAATGAAGCTTCCCCCATGCATTTTATAGGATATTGTCATGAGAAAATCTGCCAGGGCCTGTTTGCTGTTCCTCGCTTTTTTCACTACTGCTTTCACGATGCCAACAGAAGCTCGGCATCACTCCAAAGCTTCGTGTTCTCCCAAATCTGCAAATGACAATTCACCAGCTGGCCATTTCTCAGGCAAGTGGACCGGCACAATGTCAGGAAATGATCCGCACATAAAAACCGTATTGGTCCTTAACAACTGCGGAGATAAATACAGCGGTACACTGCTTTGGGTATCCGATAAAAGTGGCACATGCAAGCGATCAGTGTCTGGTAGCTATGATGCAAAAACAAATGCCGCAATACTAAAAGACGATCGCATCCTATCTTCAAAACCGAAAAAAGGTTGGCGATTTGGCAAGATCAAAAGATATGATTTGCAATTAGGTAGCGATAGCGTAACCTTATCCGGATCATACGAGGCACCAGATCCCAAAGACTTTGGCAGCCTTGATCTTTCTAAACCAAAAACGCCTCCGAAAAAATAGGTAGCGCTCTAGACAGAAAAGGTCATCGCACTATTAGAGTGCCCTGCTCTCGAGCGCGTTCTATATCTGCAAGCGCCTTTTCCTTTTCACCCAGGTGCAAATAGGTATCGGCACGCGCTTTGTATCTTTCTACAGATGGTGCGCTGAGTAAAAGCTTGTTCAAATCAACGAGTGCATCCCTATAGCGATTGGCCTTTCTATAAATAGTTTGCCGGCAATCCAGTCCCTTTTCATATTTCGGATCTGATTGCAAAAGTGGTTTGAGTTCCGCTATTCCTGCATCATATTTGCCTAGATAGCCATAGAGCCTCGCTCTTACTAGAAAATAGTTGCGATATTCTTTGTCAAGCTTTTGAAATTCTGGTACAAAAGCATCAATTTTCTGCAACTTTGGCTTCAGATTCATAGATTTAGCCGTTGGTGTAAGTGCCCTATTCTCTAGCACAATCGCCGTGTTTACATCAGCCAGAGCCTTGTCGTATTGTTTGGCTTGCTCATAACAGTACTCACGGTTCATGTACTCATTCGTTTTTAACTCAATCATTTTGGTGGCATCTTTGATGCCGTTATCCCATTGACGCAAGTGATGGTAGAGTCCGTAGCGATCTTGCAGAGCTGCTAAATAGTTAGGATCCTTTTGCAAGGCTAGGCTGTAAGCTTGAATCGCTCCTTTCATATCCGATTCTGACTCTCTTGCATTCCCCAGTCGTCTCCAGAAGTAGGGTGAATTGGGATATGCTTTAACGAGCCTGCTGTAACACTCTCTGCTTCTTTTAGCGTCGAAAAGTACGTTTGCATAAAATCTGCTTGCCAGCTGATTAACATCAATGTCCGTCGGAGCAAGTGAAAGAGCCTTATCCAATTCAGCCACCGCATCTTGAGGGTTGTTTAGAGCACCATATGCGGCACCAAGTGCAGCGTGACTTCTGGCATCATTTGGTGCCAGCGCTACTGCAGTCATTGCATAGCGAAAAGCCTTACGATTTAGATTCGCAGCTGGTTGCGTGACATATAGCATCCCATTTTTTAGACTAGTAATGTTGAGCAAAAGAATGGCACCGGTTGCAAGCAAATGAAAGTTCTTTGGTTCTAAGATAATATCTCTTTCTACCGTAACCATCTCTTTTGAGACGGCGGCCATGTCACCCTCGCACAACTCCAAACAGTAGAGTTCATCCCACGCTGAATCGTGCTTCTTTTGCAGTAATCTTGGCCGCACTAGATTGAGCAGTTCCAGAAATTTTCCGTTGCGGTATAGCTCCCACCCCTTCGCAATCTGCGCATCGGTAGACGCGGCACATGAAGATTGTAGCTGCAGCGCAGAGTGGAACAGCAGACTAAGAGCCAGACCGACACACCGTTTGAATCCGAATCGTCTTTGAACCATTTTTACTCTTTATACTTGCTTTAATTTCCTGCTGGAATCGTAAAACGTTTTCCTCATTTTTGGCCAACTCTTCGTGCAGAATTTTTATCGCGAGCGTGGCGTTTATCTTTTTGTCTTTAACTTTATAGACCGTGCCCATCCCACCCTCACCAATCTTTTCGATGAGCTCGAATCTCTCACTCAAAATCGGTCCAAAGTCCGGCTTGTGTTCTGGAGAAGTCTTTGTTGCTTTACCGTTGGGTGCTTGAGTCTTTCTTGTCCGAAGGCTTCTTTGTGCTCTTTCTGGTTGCAAGGCACATGTGCATTTTCGATCTTGAAAAATCCAGCTCGTCATCGAGCCAAGCACACTGTCGGTTTTCCTTTTACCGCAAATGTCGCAAACTACTTTTAACTCAACTACTTTTTCTTTTTGTTTTTCCATACTTTGAATTGAACTTTGAATCGGACAAAAATAGCGCCAATCCCTCCGATATCCACCATTCCCGGGGAGGGCTTGCCTTAACCAGCGACAATTAACGCAGACTACAATGAAAAATTCAAAGGGCTAGACGTAGGCAGTGAGCACAATTAGATTACAAAGAGGAAGGCGGACATACTTACCTGGGATGGTTGTTTCGACCATGTGGTTCAGGGCAGGGATCGCTCAAAGTCAACCAGCGGCCGGAGAACGCGTATTAGTCCGCCAAGATTTTTTTGGCCAGCAATATGAACGTGGCATTGCCGATTACAAGAGACTACCTGCCGGTCTCCAAAATTTGCCGGATGTTTCTTTCTTTGCCGGGCAATGTTATTGGAGAAGGCATGACTTCGATTCAGCCCAACATCTTTTACAAGTTGCAAGCACAGGAAATTTACGGGAGCCTCAGCATACAAAAGCAATCGAATTGTATGGGCGAGCAAACGAGGTAAAGAGATTATGCCCGCCGTACTATCATGACTTCGGCGCGGCTGGGCTGGCATTAAGAGTTTACGCCAGAAAAACTAATTGGGCCCTGATCGGGTATTTTCATCAGATGCGCTCATACGTCGAATATGGGACACCGACAGCGAATCATCGAATAACGCGCTAAGAAGTGCATTGCGGCGATTGCGTCAGAAACTCGGTGAAGATGGAGATAATTCCATCATTGAAAATATTCACGGAGTTGGATATCTCATGCGCAGCGACGCGACGTCTACAACACATAGCGTAACTTGTTAGTTATCGACCGTATTCTTGTGATTATGTCCATAAACGTAAGAATGAGACCCGTATTCGTAATCGTGGGGACCACTTAAGTATGCTGCGGGCACAAGCTCTAGTTCGTCCACTTTAGAGGAATCGTCTTCTAGAATGTCCGTAACTAATTGCATTTCGTCGACTGTGTTGTTTCCATCAGTACCAACATTCTCAATGTGCAGCGAATGTTCAGTGAGCGCTTCGCCGTTACCAGATACATGACCATTACCGGCAACTCTACCACGAATGATTTTGATGTCTTCCAATTGTATAAGTGTTACGCGAATGCCCAACTTTGCTGTCTGCTTATCGATCGAAGAACAAAGGCGCTTCAGAAATTCGGATTGAGCCTGGAGGAGATGTTCTAAATCGTTTTGTTTTATCGCATTTGAAAGTGCTGATTTCACTACCGACTCGGTCGTAAACTTTGGATCTTCGAGATTGCCAACCAATTTGAGAGCGTCACCAATTTCGAACAAACAATTGGCCTTGATCTCGATGATTATATCATCCCTGGTTACTAGTTCATGCATGTGCAAGGGAATGGATGAAGATCGCAAATCCAGCTTCACGAAGTGCTCCAAAAATGGCGCTACGAACTGGAGCCCAGGTCCACGAAGTCCCTTAACGTGTCCCAGTTGAAAAACAATCAAACGCTCGTAGTCTTTTACCACCTTAAAGCTCGAGAGAAGCAGAGCTATAACTACAAAAGAAACTACACCAATGATTTCTGCCATATTAGACCTTCAAAACTAGGGTAATTACTGGTTTCCATTCCGGGGATTCTCTTCTGCTTGGCCTTTGCTTACTGCATTTTACAGCCTATTATAGTGATTGGAACATCATGCAAATACTGATTTAGCTCCTAGGGTGAAATAGTTTGTCGCACGCCATCGTTACTACTACTTCAAAAGTAAATGATGTTAGTTCTCCATTACTAAAGGAAAAGATTCTGCTCGCCATTTTTGGTGTGTTGCTTCCGTTGGTCGCACTTCTTGTAGAACTGCAACTGCGGGTCATCGCTCGCGGATATTTTGATCCATTTCCATCTAATGGACATGCAATGCTTTTTGCTTTAATTCCGTTGAGCAACGCTCTGGTACTAATTAGCATGTCTCACATTCGCAATGAGCATTACGCATTTTTGACGCTGCTTAATGGCATGGCTGCAGGCATTGCAACAACTTATGCCCTCATGTTTATTCCCCTCATACCGATATTCTTTTTGTGGGTGTTTGCTCTCGGAATTGGAGTTCTAGGTCTTGCTCCATTGATTTCCATTTTTACAACTCATCATGCAGGACACATTATTTGCAAGCTAGCAAGAAGAGATTCAGTTAATTTTGAACCGGATCATGCAAAGCTTCTTGGTCATTTATTTGTTGTCGCAACTGTAATCGCTGTGGAACTTCCATCGACGCTCACGCGCATCCATCTGGGCATGTATTGCGATCCATCGAATCCAAGCGCCATTAACGATCTCAATTGGCTTCGCGAAAATGGCAATCAAGATGTTCTGCTTCGCGCATGCTATGAGCGCTCTGGAAAAGCAACCGATATTCTAGGAACAATGTTTGAAGCAACCCACCCGCCCAAGCTCGACCTTGTTCGCGATGCCTTTTATAAAGTCACGGGGAAAGCATTCAATTCCGTACCTATTCCGGCTGATGCGAGAGCGACAATGCAACACGCTCAAATCACAGTAGATGGGAAAAGCGTTCAAGACGAATTCGATGTAGACACAGACATTGCTGGTGAGTCGGTGAGTTCAGCTTCGCGTGGTTTAACTGCCGCAAACGAATCTTTGAACGGAAGTATTGAACGCAAGAATGCGATTGCTCATTTACATTGGAGTTGGGCTTTTCGAAATACTTCCAAATATAAGCGAGAAGCCAGAGCAAAAGCCCAATTACCAGAAGGCGCCGTTATCACGAAAGCAACGTACTGGTACGAAGGAAAAAGCCATGAAGCCACAGTCTCCACTCGTAAAGCAGCCAGACGAACATACAGAAGATCACTCGTCAAAGAGGACCACCCTCTTCTTATTAGCGCTTGTGGTCCCGATCAAGTCTTGATTCAGAGCTACCCTGTTTTATCAAATTCGATCGTAAAAATTGAGTTGGAATTGGTTGCTCCATTAAGAGTGGACTCAGCGGAAACCGGAGCTTTGGAATTGCCATCATTCTCCGAACAAAATTTTGGTACGACAGGCAACAGATTTGGACATGTAGTAGGAGTCGCTTCAAATTACATTCCGGGGAACGACGGCTCATCTGTACTACCTTGTGAAATTAAAATCGAAGATCTACAAGAACAAATCGCAGTGGGTAGTAAGACATTTCTAGTTTCGCAGACAGTTGAACATGTGCAAAAGACTTTGCCTAAGCATACAATAATTGTGATTGACGGCTCAGCTCCATTGAATCAAATAAAATCAGAACTCTTTGAAGGGCTAAGACAAAAGCCAAAAGAACTGGAATCGCAAATATTTGTTGTTACCGATGCTGTGAGTTCAGCAAACCAACAAAAAATTGAACCAGGATTTGAGGGAGTAAATTTTTTAGGGGGTCAAGATAATAGCTTCTTCCTGTACAACCAGTTGTGTGATGCCGCCAAAAAAGACGACACCGTTGTGCTGTGGATTCATGGATCTCAACCCGTCGCACAAAGAGCTAAAGATATTAAATATCTTCTGCTCGGAGCCAATCATCCTATTTTGTATGACTTGCAAATTTGCACCGGTCCAAACGAAACGCTTGATGGAATATTCTGGGCGTCCGGGCTAAAGCGTGTTCCAAAATTTGGATCTGTGAAAAGCGACTTGCAAGCGATATTTTCCGAATTGACTCAGACCGGAGAGCAATTAATAGTGAATCGAAAACTTTCGGAGGATAAACCTGGTACAGACGAAGTAAAGACGGATTCTTATGATTCAGTTGTTGCTATAGCAGCTGCGAAGCAAATAGCCCAAGATATACGCATTGCTGATTACATTTCCGATGCTAAATACATAGATGAGAAACTTGCCACAGCACTAAATATAGTTACACCAGTTACAAGTGCCATTGTCAGTTTGCACCTTAAACCAGCGTGGCGACTTCGTCCTGCTCATGACTATTTTTCTGTGAGTCGATTCGCGCAGTCGATACATCCGCCAAATCTGAATGTGAATTTGAATGCGAATTTCTATGTGCAAAAAGCGCTTGAAGCGCAAGTAGCCCAGCTGAACAATTTGAGCAGCGCGGCTGCGGGTTACCCCGACTTTGAAGGAAATCGGCAAATAAGCCCTGGTCATAGCCAAGATGCTGCTTCACCTTCCGCTTCGGACGGACAACAAGGTGAACTTGGCCAGGTTGTCGCTAAAAAATCCTCTGTGCAAGCTGACGATGCTGCGCAATTGCAAGGCGACGAAGCTAGGTCAATGCAAGCTGATGAAGCTAAGTCAGTGCAAGCTGATGAAGCTAAGTCAGTGCAAGCTGAGGAAACCAAGCCAGTACCAGAGCCAGAAACAATTCCTATGTTGATCCTGGTTATGGGTATCCTGGGCGCAATTCTATTCATTACACATCGCCGCAGGAAAGCATTCGTGAATGGCTAGATTCAGCTTGATCATGCTGTTATTCGGTGCATTCTGGCCTGTTTGGGTCTGGTACATTCAGCGTTATTTCGATCGATCAGACGAGCCACTCGGCGCCTTTGCACTTGCTACTTTTCTCTTGATACTTTTTCTGCGACGAGAGAAAACGCATCTTACTCCTCCGAATAAAGTCGAGCTGATTACAGGGATTGCAAGCATTGTTCTTTATATCGCAACCTTCTGGTGGGCACCAAAAGCTGTCGATGGAGTTTTTGCAGTTACTGCACTGGGAATTTTTCTTCCCCATCTTTTGTCACAAAATAAATTGCGGTTTTGTGATTGGACTTTGCTCTATATGACTCTACCGATTGTGTCCACGTTGAATTTCTACCTCGGTTTCCCGTTCCGCTTTATAGTTGCTCAACTCGCATCAGCATTGCTATGGCTCTGCCGCTATCCAGTTTCCGTTGGAGGAGTTTCGATTTATGCAAACGGTCAATTTCTTGAGATAGATCCACCTTGTGGTGGCATCAAAATACTCTGGTTTTTCGTTTTCTTAGCGACATCGTTTGCTGGTATGCTCAGGTTCGACAAGAAAAATACTTTCCGAATAATTGCAACTTCCATCACCTTTGCAATCCTAGGCAACCCCCTTCGCGTTGCTTTATTGTTTATTCTCCAAGTAAATGGAATGCTGCAAGGTGAGACAGAGCATGCTATTCATATAGGCATAGGCATTAGCGTTTATTCAATTCTCAGTTTAGTTTTCACATGGATTGCTATTTCGATGTTGCCCAGAACGCAAGCAGAAAATACTGCAGTTTCAAAACTGCAAAACATTACCCCTCTAGAAAATAGAGTCTCTTTACTAAGTAAGTTTTCTCTAAAACAAAGGGCAACCTTCACTTTCCTTTGTTGCGCAGCAATGCTCATACCTCTCATACCAATTCCGATAAAGAGCCATGAACAAACAATCGCGTTTCCTGGTTGGCCTCAAGAATTTGAAGGCATTCCAATTTCAAAACTCCAAGATAGCGAGATCATTCAACAGTACGGTGAAGACTTTCCAGGCAAGATTGCTGTCTTTTCAAAAGGCAAAGATATAGTATGCCTTCGCTGGATAGCGCATGAAACCAGACAGGTGCATCCGTCGGCTGATTGTTTTCAAGCCATGGGGTATTCCATTATTTGGAATCCGACCATGAAAACCGCAAACGGACAGTTTTGGAATAGCGTCAGTTGCACACGCGCGACAAAAAAACTTGAGATAAGGGAATGCATCACAGACAGCAACGGAAGAAGCTGGTCTGATGTTTCCGCATGGTACTGGGATGCATTTCTAAAACACACTAGCCCACCATGGTGGAGCGCAACCGTTATTTCAAAACTTTAGCTAGGTGATCTTAGAGCTAGATTATCTTTAGCACGCAACCTGTCGCAATTCTTGTCGTACAACTCGATCGCTTCCTTGATGACCTGATGTGCTTCGGCTGGTCCTAAGAATCCATCGATCTTAACGACTTTGTTTTCCAAGATTTTATAGTCTTCGAAAAATCTCTGCACTTGCTTCATACGATGTGGTGGCAACTCAGTAATTGAATTGTAGTGAGAATACTCTTGATCATCAGCATGAACTGCAATTACTTTGTCATCGAGCTGCCCCTGATCTACCATTTTCATGAGACCAATTGGTTTAGCTCGGACAATTGAGAGTGGTACTACAGGCTCTTGTCCAAGCACAAGAACATCCAGCGGATCATTGTCATCGCAATATGTGCGTGGGAAGAAACCGTAGTTTGCGGGATAGTGAACAGAGCTGAATAAAGTACGATCCACCTTTATCAGTCCACTCTTTTTATCCAGTTCATACTTTATGGTAGACCCCATCGGAATCTCAATTATTGCCACAAGTATCTGAGGAAAGTCATCTCCCAGCTCCACATCGTGCCATGGATGCATTGTATTCTCCTTTGCTCAAGCGTCGGAGACATGATGTTACCACCATGCGGCGTACGTTGTGTTGTATGGATTACCGCGACGATGCCTTCGATGCATTGGTCTCATATTGTTATCGTCGACGCCATTTCCGATAGAGCTCTCCTTAAATGTCCTAGGACTATCCTGAGTTTCGGTTCTGCCCGTGTTTTCAATAGCTTGATCCATAGATATTTTTCTGAGATCGAAGTGCTTACCATTACTAAAATGCCTTACGCCAGCTGCGTCCACTTCAGGATTCAAAGCGGAAGGAGGCGGTGATGCTTGTTTGCGATTGGCATTTCCAAACGGTTCCTCATCTGATCTTTGCACTTCTTGTCTTTGCACTTCTTGTCTTTGCATTTCCGATCTGCGAATACGCATGTCGGAAGTCGAACGATCCGGATCTGATTCTGGAGTTTGCCACCTTCCATCTGGCATAATGCGAGCCTCTGGATCATCTATATCAAAATCAATTGGATTGGGATCTATAGGAACGCGTTTTACTCTGTGATGCGCGCCATTCCATTGTTCGACAACAGCGTACGGGGCTGATTGCACTGGTTGAACGAAAGAGAAAAAGCTGATGCTGAGAGAACCGATTAATATTGTACGTAGCTTTTTAAAACTCATTTTTGCGCACTCAATGCCTTAGGTTGACCATACTGTTGAATGCACGAGATCAATGTTGAACCAAGTCCATTCTCTTGAAGAACGCCAAACGGAACAGTGTGGATATAGTGATATCGGGCACCTTCTGTAGTTAAGTTCTCATCAAGATCAACGAGATAGTCTTCTCCCTTTTGATCTCTGCAACCAATCTGGCAAAACACAACGGTAACTTCCCCAGCTGATCTCATCTTCTTGCTGGCTTGGATAAGCTCATCTTTCACCATCTGAGGTTCCCACTGCGGCGCAGGGATACCATCCGTTATCACAACAAGCAAAAGAGGTTTTGCACCAGGTTTGTAGCGCGAGAAGAATGTATCGAGGCGTTCTGCAAGCGGCTCATAAAGACGCGTGCCCCTTTGTAATCCTATGTTGTTAAAAAGGTATTCGATGTTGTTCGCACTAGCGTGTTCGAATACGTCGTATTCTCCAGCGAAAGGCACTATCGTAAAACCACAGGGGGCAAACGTAGCAAGACCTTTGGCGAGATCCGCCGCCTGAGAGCCGCACCATTCCCATCTAGATAGTCCACCTGGACAGTCTGGCTTTCTCATAGATAGCGACCTATCAACGAGGATCTCTAAATTGTAATTTGCCAACAATTTATAGTTCTTCGTAGCTTCCAGCGCGAAACGATCTGAACTCACCTTCGCCGTTTTCATATCCGAATCTAGTTTGGCATCACGTTCCATTCGGAGTTCATCTTCCTGTGAAACGTTCTTCTCTGCATTTAGCGTATAGGGCTTTACAGGCGTATCATCCATCTTTGCCTTTTCAACGGACAACTGGAAAGGTGTCAGCTGAACCTTTCCAGAGATTTTGGCTGAGTCTGAGCCATCAGCGCCGTAGGAGCAATTTCCTGTATTCAAAAAAAGGGAAACGAGCAAAGTAGAAGCTATTAGTCGCATTGAAGTGTCCAAAGCCAGACAATCTGAGTCCAAATCTATAAATACCTAGAGTTTGAGTAGAATTCGTGACTACGTATTTCCCTCACATACAAAGGGTTATGCGTTCACCCAACGGTCACACCTAACGCCGTAAGCTAGCGCACACTCAGTTAATTTCAAAAATTCGCTTCAGGCAGGACTGCCTAGGGACGCGAGTCATTTTCTTGTGGGAGGAAATAAGATGTCTGATGTCGGTCAATATCCGCGACGAGAATATGCAGCGCCAAGCTCTAAATCGGAACTTGCAGCGCTGCCGATCCCAATGCAGGAAAAATCGAACGCAACGGCCACCACTGGTTCGGCAGAAATAATAATGATGCTAAATCAACCACAATAACTGCAGCAAAATAGAACAGTTCTAGCAACCTATACGAGCTCAAATCGTCACTTCAGGCAGATACAAAGGAGTTAGATGCCATGAAGCCAACGATCCCATTAGTTGTTCTATTTTTTGGATTCTTTCTCACTATGGGAATGCAGTGCTTTCTCGACTGCAATGCCAAAACTATAGTGGTTAAACCTAAAGCTGTTCTTGCAAAATCAAAACCAATGAAGACGAAGACTGCCAAAGTGCAACCTTCTGCGCAAGAGAGCCTGCCGAAAACCAATGCTCTTATCAATGATGACAATCTGTTGCCCACGCAAAATAGAACGCAAGCAATGCAATTGGAAGCGCAGACAGGGCATATCGCCCCGTACCAAGATAAGGTTATTAACCATTATTTGAAGAATAAGCGGAGTGAAAGATAAAAAATCCAATTACGGAGCGGATATTAAACAAAAACGATCCCCTTTCGCGGAGGCATTAACCAGAGCAAGCAGGCGATCGTTTACTGTTTCTGAAACTACATTGACTGGTATCACATGCAGTGCCGATAATTTTGAAGTCTAATAGTGATAGTGGTGTTTATGCTTTTCCCACTCTCTTCTCATTTCCTTTTCATCCCATCTGCGTTCAGCAGCATGTTCAGCTTCCCAGGCAGCACGATTTGCTTTCCATTCTTCCCATGTCCAGTGATGTCCACGTTCGTATTTGTCTTCATACCAATCGTGCGCAAACGCCGATGGCATAGCCACTATGGCTAAGAGGGAAAGAGCGATTATAGTTTGTTTTTTCACGATTAACACCAGCCTCTGCATTAAGTAATACCGGATAAGGACGGCAGGCATTTTAGCAAAGTGCCACCATTCAGTGCACCATTATTTATCTCTTGATAATTTGCGGATGCGCCTGCCTACTTAATTGCCTCATCTGAATTGCGGCACAATTTCAGAATTTCCTGCCCGTTTTCCATTTCGTTAAGTATAACCTTTGTACTGAAACGCTGAATCCTTTACAATGCGACCTCATCCGTGGCGAGAACTGTGGTCTGGGCGAATAAAATAGATTTGTTTATCGGATCTCACTACAATCGTTCTCATCCATACGAGGCTCAATGATGAAACGTACTTGCGTTCTAATTTTGTTGGCGTTGGCAATGATGACAGGCAACAACTGTTACGCGGTTATGCTGTTTGGGGGTGCCAGTCACGCTGATTACCTGCCACCAGTTTCGCAAGAACAAGCACCTTTAATTCGTCCCTTGCAATCGGAAAATCCAGCAGCTGACTGGCGTAGTGGCCCCACTCGTATTACTCCATCAAAAATCATCTGGTTTGAAATACCGAAATGGATGGCTGGGCAATGGACCAAACGCGGGGATCTCACCGTTCAAGTCACTGATCCGCGCACTGGCTATACGAGCGATACCAATGAGTGGACAGACGATGATATGACTGTCACGTTTGGTCATCTTCTCGATAAAGAAGGAAATATTTGGCATGCCTATATGATTCCATCGGAGCGTGATGGCCATAATAGTGGCACACTAGTTAGATTCATAACTATAGATTTCCAGCCTTTGCAACAAGACCCATCAAGAGCGATTGGCAGATCACGTTATCTCATAGCGCAATCTTCAAATCCTTATTCTTCCAATTACCAATTGCAGGAAGAATCACTAAACGAATATTCCCCAATCAATGAAACAGAAATTCAAAACTACAGTTCGAATAGAATTTATGGTTATGACGGTCGTCCTGTGAGGCAGGGACTATTGCTGAGTAAGTTCAAAAGGGACAAACCTTTTGTACCAGTGACACAAGAAAATGGAATTGAGTTGATGCCCTTGTTCAGGGAGTTTTTGACGAACAATGGCATGCAAAGTTTAGTGCCCGAATAGATTATACAGAATGAATCTGCTCAAATCAGTTTTGCCAGCTATGTCCAAGTTCGACAAGAATTATCCAAACTCGCACATCTTTCACAGTAGACGGCATTCCGTTTTTTATCAATTCGCGAAGAGCCAAACAAATGGTATCTGCACGCAAGGCTCTCTCTTCGAAATTGTGAGCTGTAATCTCCACTTCTACCGGTGCAATCATACCGGCACCTTTTGAAGTAATAATTCTCACGCTAACTTCGTTTGATGCAAGATTCTTTTCAGTAACGCTTAATTCCTCGGCAAGTTGTTCCTTTATCTTCGGAACAAGTACTAGCAGAGGATCAATCGAGACTGCTTCATCAGCGTAAATTTTTACGGTAGGCATGCTATTAGAATTTCAACTCAAGTCGTTGCTATTGCAGGTGCTGCTGTGAAGAATGGAAGTAACTTTCTTTCTAGCAATGGGAAAGTAGAATAACCGGACTCCGAATTCAAGTGCCCTCCGCCAGGCACTATTGTTAATGGTGCAGACAACGCATCAGCAATTTCTTGCCCTTTCGCAAGAGAAGCATAAGGGTCGTTATCGCCATGCAAAACAGTTATCGAGCCAGCATTTTGTTTTATGCGCTGCCAATCAAAATTCTTGCATACGAATGTCGAGATGATCGGATCGAATTCGGGCAAGCCTAATTCACCAAGAAATCCTGCTACAAGAAATGTAGCTGTAATTGGAACAGCAGCTTGATCCTCAAGCAAATTCAAAACAAAACCAACGCCAACACTATGGCCAATCAGAATTGTATGTTCATCAACATTCCCAACCTGCTCACGGAAAACCTCTTTCCATTTATCAAGGTTTTGTCCTTCAGGGGTAGGAAATCTCGGCACAATGACTTTGTACCCGAGACTATCAATTTGACGAGCTAGCCAGGGAAACCAATTCTCTTCTGGGCTGCCGAAACTGCCATGTATGATGACCACTCGATACAATTTGTTCACGATAGTTACTCCTGGTCGTTGTATATCTGCCTAGTTCGTCCAGAATTGTTTACTTACCGGGAAGTTGAAGTCCCACTCGCTGCTTGTTTCGATAGCTCGATATAACGCTTTAACTCTTGATTGTTCGGAATTAGGCGATCGGCTTCTTTGAAATCTTGCAATGCTCCTGCAAAGTCTTGAGTGTGAAATCGTGCAAGCCCTCTATTAGCATAAGCATCGCCGAAACCTGGTTCCATTTCAATGCATTTGCTAAATTCAGGAATTGCAGCAGCATAATTCGTGGCTTTCGATTTTTCGCAACCACGAGCGAAATATTCTCGTGATGAAAGTTGTGACCCTGCTCCAGCACTGGCAACTGTCGATGCTGTTTGCTGATCAGAATTATCCGGGGGTGAAGTCGGTTGGTCGTCGTCTGCTGACATGCCTTGGGTCATGGCAGCAAGTTTCGAAGATGCAGATTGAGTGTCCGCTTGTTGCGCATTTGCAAAGGGGTTAACGATCTGCCCATTACTACCAACGGCACCTGGAATAAGATTTGCAAACGGGTTGACAATCGGGCCGCTGCGAACCAAACCTCTGCGCTGAGCATTCATCATGATCATGGTGGAAGGGTCTGCAAAATCGCCACCTAACATTGCTTGTTGCAACATTGCATTAGCATTGGCACGTTGCTGCGCTGAGAGCTGTAACGGCTGCTGTTGAGAAGCGCTTTCTATCTGCTGAACAGATCTTTGCCGTAGTTCAACAAGATAAGGCATATTCGGAAAGTACTTTAGTGCGGTATCAAGATCGTGTATCGCGCCATGGTAATCGCCAACATTGAAACGTGCAGAGGCTCTGTTTGCATACGCCTTGCCATAATTTGGATCCAATGAGAGCGCTTTATTGAAATCGGCAACGGCACCTTGATAATCTTTGCTGTTGTTTTTGAGAGTTCCACTGTCGAAAAGCCTTTGGGCTTCAGCATTCGTGCTGCCACCAGCCGAAGTTTCGGCAAATGTGATGGGCACTGCCACCACCGCGCACAATGCAATTCCAAAGACGACATTACTTAAAAATGCGAAGTTCTTGTTCATAGAAAATCTCTGTCCTCAAAACTAAAGCAGCAAGAAATAATCAGCATCCCTGTTGCCATGAAGTCATGCCCTTGTAGAATGGCAGGCTACGTTTCAGGTGGGTTTCAAAATGTCACTACGAATATTAGCGTCTTTTCTAATTGGCAACTTGATCGGCAGCTCACTATTGTCAACCCCTGCTTATGCGCAATCGCTTAACGTCAAAAAACCGGCACCACTTCAATCTGGTCCCAATTCCGGCATTGTTGACAACAATGTTGGCGCTCACTATTGGTATTTCTATGCCGAGCCGGGTTCATTCAGTGGCACAATTACGCGATTGTCATCGACTGGAGATTCCACACGAGCGAACATTTCTGCAGGTATCGCTTATGCACCGAAAGTACCCGGCAATACGCTTGTATCCAAAGATAATGGCGACAAAACGAATTTTAGCGGCACGGTAAAAACGCGCAGCAAAGTCATTCTTATGCTTGACCCTGGCCCATCAGGACTCGTAAGAGCAACCTGCAATTACAACGTTGTAGTAACTGGCAATGTCGCTTATGGCGAGGCATCTTCAGTACCGGAAATTGCCGGTACTTATGAGAACATGACAAATGGCCTGGGTTTGACAAAATTCTTCCCCGACGGGACGTTTCTTGCCTCCACCGGTTTAAAGGGCACATGGACCTTGTTCGATGCTGATACCAAGACCTATTTGGTCAAGATCAACGATGACACCGTCTCACTAAAATTCGTTCCAGCGCAGGGACTAGTCGAAGCTGAAAATACAGCCATCGTAGCGTTTAAAATGATGCACTAAAAAATTGCACTATGCAGCGCAAAGCAGCATTTGGTGAACTGCAAAACTACGTTTCTGCTAACGGAAAATATTCTTCTTCCGTTAGTCCGAATGTCCATGCAACAGCTTGGCGCGCCCGCAGCATGTTTGGTGGCACTCGCAAGAAATACTCTTTGATCGTGCCATCGGGTTCTGGCGTTGAATTCATCACGCGTACAACAAGTATGGGTTCGTCCCCACGAAGGTTCATGCGATATAAAATTCCGGTTTCATCTTGATGAACCTTCAAAACATTTCCGGCTTTTAAATAATTATCGAGACCGAAGCGTTCAATTAGTACTCTTCTCACTTCAGCATTTGGTTCGTTGTTGATCATCTCAACATCGATCGGTTCGGGTAATAGCACAACGTATTCGGGAACTATGATGCCGTGCCATGCATAGTAACCCCATCCATCTGAATACTTTATGGCCATGCCGGTTTCGTTGTGAATTATGCCGCGATTGTCTCGGTGCACCTCTACTGGTCGGCCAGTCAGAATGCAGAGACCTTCATAGGGCCACCACCAACCACACGATTCCGTCAATTTTTTGATGCCATTGAGTGGTGTCGTGCAATCAACTCCAATTGCACGCAGAAAATCGTAGTATGCAATCCAACTAGAATCGAGATGACCAAAACCACATTCCCAGGTTTGCCGACCTGCAAGAATGCCATTGTTCGTGGTAATCATCGTTCGAGTTGGTTCGCCAATCGAAGCCCATACTTGCCGTCGAATTGCTGGAACGAGTTCTTGAAAAACTTCCTCAAGCACTTTGTGCGAGACTTGCTCTCGCACTTTTGCATTCACGCTTGCCTCGACTTCAGTGCGAATTTGTTGAAACTTTGGTTCTCCAGAAATCTGACGCAAATACTTCCAGATCCAAATTCCCATTCGGTATGCAAACTCGGCTTTGACTCTACTTTCTATGTAGATGCTTTCTTTATCGAGAACGATCCGCTCCGCTTCCTTGCGTATGTTTCGTCGTACTTCGGCCCATTTTTCGATACCAATTTTTTGTTCAATCTGACGAATGCATTGCTTCCAAACATCATCCCAAACTGCTTTTTGTGATGGATCCAATTGCGCCGGCCATTCGAGATCGCTCTTAAGCAAACGCACAGCTGTTGCGCCAGCTCTTGGAGATTTGAGAAAAATTATGATGCCAGGTGATTTCAGTCCAGCCGCTTCATAGGCTAGTTTGATTCCTGAAAGAGATTCGTTCGTATTTACTTCAGCAGTAGATAGCCCGACATTTCCCCAGTGAGTGCGGGTTTCTTCGAGTAACCGCAATTCCTCAGCTGAAAGTTGGTCGACTTCTTTAGTCAACAACATCTCGTGGCGGGGCCTCCGGAACATACTCGCGTTGCTGAATTACTTTGTATACTCCAGCCGGCAACACAATAGTGCCATGCTCTTCATGTTGAAGTTTCGCACCAGGTCTGCAATCCAGAAGCCTGTCGCCCTTCCACATGTACATTGTGGCGTATTGAGTACTCAGTGCATGCGCATGACCCGTTACCTCACCATAAGCAAGTACGATGCGGTCTTCGCGCTCTACCGGATAAGCATTTTCGGGAAGTTTGTCTATCCTCAACAGCAATACATCGCCCTGTCTATAGGTATCGCGTTTTACTCGAGATTTCATGTATCCTCCCTGCTGAGTTCCATATGGCCAGCCCAGCCAGAAACTCCGCTACTTTATCATATGCCCTGTAACCGCTTAAGCAAAACTGGGCAGGGTCTTGGAGGATACCGCCCTGCCCCAGGAAATCTCTTAAGAGCGCCCCTAAGAGCCGTGCGCAGCCGTTTCGGGTTTGGGAATGTAAATTTCCGCATACATAGCCTGATTCTCGGCAAAAGCGGGCCAGAATGGCGGCGGTTCAACACCATTAAGTCGATGTTCCAGAACGGCAAGGTGACTGTGCCAACCAGCACTATAACCGGCCAAATCTTTGAGGCGCCGATGTGTAAGTCTGAGGAGTACTTTCTTTTCTTTCGGTTCCGGAGCGAAGGTAACTTCAGATGCGTCACCCGGCTCTTCACCCGTGATGAAAGTCAACGAGCTCGGTGGATCACATTGAGTCATCTGGCAATGCCAGGAATGCCCATTTTCTAATTTCTGCTTGAATGGTTCCGGCACAGCTTCGTTATATGACGAGAGTTCTTTGTGCAAAAAATCTAGTTCGAAGCGAGTCGATGAAATCGAAAGTGAAGACTGGGGCATCGGCGGAAAAGCCCTGACGACCGAAGCCGTCAAGGCCCTCGCTGCCGGAAAGTCCCCCGCGGGATGATCAAGCAAAGAATTCGTAGTACTTGTGCAGTTCAAGAAAGAAAATGTATCAAGTGACGAATCTATCGGTGAATTCAGAAAGAGACATAACTTCGCCGATGCTTTTGTCCTCTACGTTTATTAGCGATATTAGATTTGATTCCTTGCCCTCGCCAACGACAGGCCATTCTGGTGGCGATGCAATCCAGGTCCCATCGGGCTTTTTCATGTGTGATCGATCTGATGAAAAAGTGCGGACGAACTCTTTGGTATCGATCACTCTAAATACTGGAGCATAGTCAACTGCTAACTTAACTTCGTCAGTCTTAAAAGTTTTGCGCAAGTAATATGAAAGCTCAGAAGGAATTTCAAAGTTTGTGTCGAGATCCCAAACTTGCCATTCCCTCTCTTTGCACAACAAAATTACGTGGTAGTCCCACAGCACTAAGCCATCAACACCCTTACCGGCTTTCTGTCCCCATAGAATGCAGGAATTGGTTTTATTTGAAATGAAAACGATTTTGGTTTCGAGCTCAGCAAATCGAGGATTCTGGCCAAGGTGCCAAATGTTCTCTTCACAATAAAAGGGGGTGTACGGGTAATCAGGCATTGCCTAAATTATCCAATTTGAATTGCCAAGCTGTCAAAATATATCCATTCCATGCAGGATCACATCACTCGAGCCAGAGGGAGATTATATGAGCGTCACAACAACTCAAGTAGCAAAAGAAGTGAAGGCCCGCTCCGCATCAGTTGCCAAGCCCAAGGCTGGTCTAAACCTCATTGAAAATACCATCGGACAGCCTAAAGCGAACGAAGTTCGGTTGAAAATAGAAGCTTGCGGCGTGTGCCACAGCGATAGCTTCACTATTGAAGGCGCATTTCCTAACCTGAACTACCCTCTCGTTCCCGGCCACGAAATTATTGGAATCGTTGACTCCATCGGTGCTGATGTTAAACGCATTAAAGTAGGCGATCGAGTGGGCATTGGTTGGTTCGGCGGAAACTGCGGACATTGTCTAGCCTGCCGTCAGGGAGACCTTGTTTGTTGTTCCGAGCTAGAAATACCTGGCATCACCCGCAATGGCGGTTATTCGGAGTACGCCGTCTTTGCAGAAAGCGCATGTGCAATTGTGCCAAAAGGACTCAAAGCGACGGAAGCTGGCCCACTAATGTGTGCTGGTGTCACAACCTTCAATGCGCTGCGCCATTCCGGAGCCAAGCCAGGTGATGTGGTGGCAATATTGGGAATTGGTGGTCTAGGCCATTTAGGCGTTCAATTTGCAAACAAAATGGGATTTCACACCGTTGCCATCGCCCGTGGTGACGATAAAAAAGCATTGGCGCTAAAACTCGGCGCTAACGTGTATATAGATTCCGAAAAGCAAGATCCAGCAGCAGAGCTCAACAAACTCGGCGGTGCAAAAGTAGTTTTGGCTACAGCAACAAGCACTAAAGCCATGACCGCTTGCGTTGAAGGACTCGGCGTTGACGGAAAACTTTTGATTGTCGGTGCAGGCATGGAACCTCTAAATGTTCTTCCGCTTCAATTGTTGAGCAAACGCAAATCGATATCCGGTTGGCCAAGCGGAACCGCCAGAGACTCAGAAGAGTGCTTAGAATTCTGCGATTTAACAGGCATTCGTCCAATGATCGAAATTTTCCCATTTGACAAATTCCAAGAAGCTTACGAACGCATGATGAGCGGCAAAGCCCGTTTCCGTGCTGTCCTTACGTTCTGACATATAAATACTGTCGGCTATGAAAATTCAACCGTTACTTCTTGCACTTGTCTGTATGGCAGCAATTGATTCAGGGGCTAAAGCAGCGAGTGCCAACAAATTTACTGCTGGAGTCAGTGCCTACAATAGCGGCGACTTCAAGGCAGCATCAGTGTTGTTTCAAAAGGTGGTGGCTGAATATCCGGGTAATGTAAATGCGCTTTATTACGATGCAATTTGCAATGCAAGATTGAAAAATTGGACTACCGCGATCGCACTTTACAAGAAAATATTGCAAATGAGCCCTGACAGTGCAGCAGGAGCTGATGCGCGTATTGCTTTAAGTGAAATAGAAGGTGGTTCAAAACCGCGCGCAACCAATACTGCAACAACCGTACCCGTTCAAATATATTCAGTTACACCCTCTGTAGCACCGGTGTCTAGTGAATCATCGTCCGATGAATTGCCTAATACTGCTCACTTCTACTTTACGAGAGAACCAGGCGGACACATGAGCGTAGATCTCATGGTAAATGATCATCCTATCAAAGCCTGGTTCGACACTGGCGCCTCCGCCTTTTTCTACAAAGATCAATTAGAAGATAGTGGTGTCAATGTTGATAATGCAGTTGCCGGTGGAAATGCTTCCGGATGGAACGGCGCGCCCATCCCAGTTCTGAAGATGCCTGCTAAGGTTTCGCTTGGTACGTTTTCGCGCACCATCGATATTTACATGCAAAATTCGACGGCTGATCTTGGCCATAATCTGATCGGACAGGATCTAATCAGAGGTTACCAATACACCATTGATGATGTAGGTCAACGCATAGACCTAACTCGAAATGCTGTTGCGACTTCTCAAAAATTCGATCCGCTCTACGATATTCCGCTTGTAAACATTAACGGAAGAGATACCGTTCAGCTCGAAGTCAATGGCACAAAAGTGCCAGCATTCTTGGATACAGGCGCAGTATTCTCTATGCTTGATCCAAAAGTCGCACCAACTCTTGGCATTGAGTACACGGGTGCAGTCGAACGCCTCGGCGGTGTCGGTGGCGGCTTTCAAGTGTCACTTGGCACTGCAAATATACGGCTTGGCCCTATGGACAAACAGAATTTCTTGTTCAGAGTTGGCGGTACTGCTGGAACGTGTCTCGGTCAAGATTTTATGCAGAATTGGCGTTGTGAAATTGACCGCGATAATCATCTTTTGAGATTCTTTCACTAGCTATTCACCAAAGCAGTTGTTCGATAATTTTGAAGTTACACATACACCGAACATTAGCGGTTAAAAATAAACCTGTGTACAATTGACAAGGTTGCCAGGAACCCGGATCCAATTTGCGTTAGCCAGGACCTCCTAGTACTGACAGCGGGGAACGTTACCAGCATTCCAGGCACACCAAAGTTGAAAGCAAATGACTCCATCTCAAATCTAAAAACCGGAAATGCTCCGGAAGATTTGGCACGACGTCACGACAACTTTCTCAAGAAGACTAAAAAGTATGTCGAGAAATTTTCAAATGAAGAAAACTTCCTCGAAAGGCAGGTTGCGCTTCTATCAATAGTTCTTGAAAGCATTCCTGATGGCATACTGGTTACCGACAATGACATGAACCTGCTGCTCTATAATGCCGCCGCTGAAGATCTAGTCGGCATGGAACTTTCAACCATGACTCCGCAAAGGTGGATGCATGAAATCCAGTTGTTTGAGGCAGATAAGGTCACTCCAATTCCTACAGATCAAGAACCAGGATTTCGTGCTTCAAAAGGATTTGCAACCGAAAAAACAGTTTTTCATCGCAATCCGAAAGTAGCAGAAGGGCTTCTCATTCGAGTGAATGCCGCACCGATCAAAGATTGGTCTGGCACTACCTATGGAACCATTTCAATCTTTCACGATATAAGTGAGAGAATGCGGTTGATTCAGCAGCGCGATACTATCGCAGCAATCGTTACGCATGACGTCAAAAACCATCTCATAAGTGAATATCAGTTTCTTGAATTGTTGCTCCAAGGGGAGTGCGGCCCCGTCACAGAAGAGCAAGAAGAGATGCTGCATTTACTTCAGTCTGATAGCTTACGACATTTGCAAATGACACAAAGTCTCGTTGAAATTTACCGATACGATGTCGGAGCGGAGATATTGAAATTTGAGAGTGTTCAAATTGAATCACTCATTACCGATTGTATTGAAGCCGTTAAACCTTCCATCGTTGCAAAAGGTTTGCATCTAAACTCTGATTTGGGAAAGTCCATCAGAAAGGTCAATGCGGATAAAAGGGCATTACGCCACGTAATGCTAAATCTGCTTGGAAATGCAATTAAATACACACCGCCCGGCGGAACGATAAAGGTAGAGGCTCAAGACGAGAATAAAAGTCATGTACTGCTAACCATTACAGATACGGGAGAAGGCATTCCTGAAGCTGACCAAGGGCTTTTATTCAAAAACGTTTTCGAAAAGCATGATCTGTTGAATTCTTCAGGTAGCACAGGACTTGGTTTGTATTTGTGCCGCAGAATTCTGCAAGCACACAACGCCCAAATTAATTGTTCTAGTCAAACTGGCAGCGGAACAATATTTTCCATTCGGTTGGAAGCAGCAGCAGGTTAAACACCTTTTCTTCCAATTCCCCTGACTGTTCAACATGCAGTTCGATGTAGGCTTTGATTTTTTCTGTCTGCCCTCAAGATTTTTCAATAGCTGTACGAGCCGCTTTCAATGCTTCCTCTTTTGAAAGTTTCCCAGCTATAAACTTCTTTCCTTTCAAATCAAATTCGGAAAGGGCCAACCGAGTAACTCCAGAGCCATTTGTCTCTTCGGAATACTTCGACAGTCGCTCCAGGTTTTCAACAATCCGATTCTTATCGATCTTATCGACTCGGCTCTGAAACGTATTTACGACCATTAATACTCCAAATTTTTTATCGGGGGTAATTCCCACTGCAACCCTGAAATGAACTCGCGGGAGTGCTGTAATTCTATTAGTTTGAATCACAACTTATATCAATGAAGATGCAACAAGTTCCACAGTTTGCAAAAGCCCTTGCCTGCTCGGTAAACGTGCTTTTCCTTGAATATTTGATCGTCATCACAACTGCCAACCCGAGTCTCCCTCTAGTTCTAGCAGTACTGTTCGAATGCGGCATTTTTATCTCATTCTTCGGCTATCGCCACTGGCGCGCCAAAACACCGTCGGCAATCGACTGCACAATTGCTCAAATCGAAAAGGAATTCAAAGCGGTCTCGCTCATACGCAGATCGTTTTTTGGTCTTTGGGCAATAGTTTCTGCTGCCCTTATGATTTATATGAGCGCCGATCTCGCCGCCCTAACGCTGTGCCGGTGCGGTCAAATTCAGACAGGAGCTCAAATATACAAGAAATTGAGCCTGCCTTTGCCGACGGTAGATCCGGCTTTTACGCTTGAACTGCTAACCGGGGCCTATCTTGAAACAGCGCAATTTGAAAAGGCAGAGCCCCTTGAGCTCGCCCTGCTCGATATCCGCAAATCTGTCTACGGAAATCAGCACGAAATGATTGCGGCAATCTACTGCAATCTGGGCGATTTCTATGCGAAATGGCATAAGCCAACTAAAGCAGAAAGCTATTATCGAAAATCAATCGAGATGACGAAACGTCTGGCGTTGCCGCAAGGTTGGGGCAATCCTGCTACCAAACTTGGTACGCTGCTTAGAAAACAAGGCAGAGACAGCGAAGCAGAAGGAGCTTACGCAGATGCTCTTGCTGTGCGGACTAAAAGATTTGGCGAAAAGAGCCCTAAGGTGGCCGAAACTCTTTCAGAGTATGCAAAGTTGTTAACTGCCGAGCGTCGATTCTCTGAGGCAGACGCAATGCAACATCAGTTGCAAACGATTACTGCGGCTATAACCCCCAACTCAAAAGAAAGCAATGACTTGGCAACGGAAGCGTTGGTGTTAGCTATATCCTGCCTCTTCTTCTGGCAACGGAATAGAATCCTCATTTATTGTTTCGACTTTGTTCGCAAACAGCGTGACAACGCCAAGGCGTAATCAAACTCCTGCTTCATTCTCGAATCCGCTATCCTAATGGCGTACCTACCCGAGGAGATGTCATGATCAAGCTTCCCCAACTGATTGCGTTGTTCCTAATCCTTGGAACCACATGCGGTGCCTTTGCACGTGAGGTGCAAGTGAAGGGTTATACGAAAAAAGACGGCACGAAAGTTGCCCCTCACACGATGACCATTAAAGACAAAACTCCAGCCAAGGACGATACAAAGCAGGAAGTGAAGGGCTACACCAAAAAAGATGGCACCGTCGTCAAAGGCTACACTCGCTCCATTAAAAAGCCGGCTGCTGCAAAATAGTCTATTTCTTGTCCTTACTCTGGAAGAACAACTGGTCGAAGTTACTACCGCCAATAAAGACTTCGATGTCGTCTCTTGCTTTTTTATATCCCTTAGGAAGATCGAAAAACGAGAGTGGCAGGTCGGTCTTCTTTGCGCTAGCACAACTCAATTGCAACTGAGGCGGTGCTGTGCGTGAGTCATAGCGCGTTACTACAATCAGTGGAAATGTTTTCTCCGGACAGGGAGAAAGGGACTGAATGTAGGCCGAACACATCTCCAAATCAGTCGGTAAGTCCTTTGTGACTGTAACTGATTCGACTTTCCAGAACTTATTATCTTTGGCATTTAAGACATCTCGCTCGTACACGGTGGACTTAAGCGCAAACACCTGGACGTCCTTGCCTTTTCGCCATTTGGTAAGCTTCAGCCCAGGATCTTGAAAATCCGATGCCTTATACAACTTGCCGAAATTTGAATGGACAAAGGCATCTGCAGATTTATAGGCAATATAGCTCTTACTTTGATCGTTAAAGGCAAAGTAACCATTTTTGCTGATCAAGATGGCCCCATAAAGCGACATGATTTTGCAGCATTTCGCACTGAAATACAGGTCGATTGGTCCAGCTGCATCGGATTTCAGTCGAACTTTAGTAACTGGTATTGCCAAACTCGCAGGTGTGCTTGCCAGGAGTAATGCGATGACGAATAGAATTTTGTGTAGACGACTTAAAGCCATGGATAGCATTATCCTCTCCATGACTTGCGCCTCAGCTTAAACTTTCAATTTATTCGCGGTGCATATTAGCGATTTTAGTCGCGCTCTTTCAATCCAGCCAGGACTTGCTTTGAATAGCTCGCTCGGCTCGTTCCAAAGGCGGCTACGTTATGAGCTTTTGGACGACGCGATAGAGTTTGAGCACGTTTGCCTTGAAACGGAGTCAAAAACTGCGCTGTCTTGCTCACTATTTTCCCGAGCTTTTCGAGAAAATGGGGTGCTGTAGTTTCGGCACCTTTCTCTTCTTTCCTTTGGGCTGTTTGAGGAAGAGATTGATGCTGCAGGGCTGCAACCTGTTCTGCTTCCCTTGCCTTCAATAGCCTTATAAGCGGAATACCATTGTAATGACACTCACTCAGAGCAGCTAATCCTTCATTGGGTGTAAGCCGCTTTTCTTGGATAAGGAAGTAAATATCGCGTGCGACCCGGTAAGTATCAATTGGCAGTCTGCCGCAAGCCAACAATGCTTTTAGGGCATCCATACCGTAACAGGCTCTTTCAGCATAAGCATCTACAATTAGCTTCTCGTCTATGATGCGAGCCGAATAGAGGAGGTTCAAAATTTCTCTAGGAGTTTGCGAATCGTCGTGGAACAGAGCTGTCTTTTTGGCAAATTCCAAAAGGCTTGTGCCTTCCGAAGTAACTTTCTTCAACACAAAAAGCGCGTTGTCGCGTTCCATTACACCTTTACTGAGCAGATCTTGTATTTCAAGTGCATTTTGCAAAGTAAGAGGTGAGATAGCGCCTGACTTCAAAAGCGTTTCGCCAAGTCGTTGACCGCTTACAAGAGCGGTTTCGACGGAAGAAAGAATCTCCATCTCGGAAGCGACACCGCTTCTTGCGATCAGTTCGCCCAGCATCAAGTGCGACCCTTCATTGGGTCCGGTAAAAACGCCTACGGATACAAGAGCTTCTTGCAAGCTGCAGCCACTTCGTCTGCTTACCTGCAAGGCAGCGACAGCTTTGTTGTATTCAAGCTTGCCGTGCAACACACGTGCCAGAGCATGGAGTGCTTTACTTGCGCTCTCAACGTCTATCAAGTTCATCGGAACAAGTATTCGAATTAGCTCTACGTTGAGATCTGAACTGGTCTTGATGACATTTGCAGCTTGACGTGCACTGATTACATTGCAATCCACGAGGAAACGCCCAAAGCTATTTGTATCCAAGGAAGAATCGGTAGTTTCATTTTCAATGTGGCGAAGCATTTCAACAACGGCTATTCGTCTGCGTGAAGCTTCACGCAGCGTATGAACAGCATCGTGCCGTTTCATTTTTTGACTGGCTACAAGCGATTGCAACAACAAAGCTGAATCCATATCTTGCTCGGTTGTATAGTTGAGATCAGTAATGATGTGACCAATGGGCTGATAGGATTGCTGTGAAACAGATAGGCACTCATAGAAGGCGCGGTCTGAGATGAGACCTGCCTCAATGAGAATCTCCCCAAGCTTTGGTCTGGTAACAACGGGAGCATTTATCGAAGCTCCGGCATCTGGTTGAAAATCTGGCTCTATTTCTGTAGCACTTTGACCCATAGTGCCATCCTCCAAAAACGTAACTCCTAGACCACCCTACGGTCATCATAGGGCTTCGGGCGAAATTACTCTATTAGCTAAATTACGTATGCCGCAGGTGAAACTCGGCATTAACGAAATTACGTATAAAATCGCACATACGCGCATGGTTGAGGCATCCTAGAAAGAGAAAAATCGACATTCTTGAGCGGGCTCTAGATTAATTTATTTAGCTTGGGCTGGATGAAGCGGTACGGGAGTGGACAGGGCTAGTGGATTGGCATGGATTCATGGAACCAACTGGCTACCGCGCGGTGCCTGACTTTTCGTACCGGAAGGCCGGGTTGTCTCCCGATTGACACCACGCATGATGTCACAAACAAGCGCGATCATGACACTTACAAACCTCATAAACAACTTCATTTCACCAAATTTTCAAGCACAACATTTAATGAGTGGACCGTAATATGCCCCCTAAAAGCAAGTACCTGAGCCATTTTAGAATCTTGACCAAATTAGTTCTGTAGTCAATAATAACTTTGATGGCGATTTTCTGGGCGTCTATGGCACGGACTAAAGAACTACTCAATCGGAAAGAACTGATTGCAGATGCCGCGCGCGATTTATTTGCTCGTTTCACCTACGAGAAAACCACTGTTGATGAAATAGCCAGGAGTGCAGGAATAAGCAAGGGAGCTGTTTACCTGGAATTTCCGCACAAAGAAGAGATATTGGTATTTCTTGTGCGTCAAATGAAAGACGCAGAAACTGTCATCATCGAAAATCAAATAAATGCCGCAGAGCCTCCCATATTGGATACTCTCAAGAATATTTGTATGGAACATTTTTTACGTATTTACGATAGAACTGTCGGTCAAAAACGCAACCCGGAGGTTATGACGAGCGTCAATCGACGCTTACATGCAAACGTCAACTACTTCTACATTTTTCGAGAACAAATGGCTCGGTTATTCGCTATGGCCGCTGTTGAGGGAGAAATGATACCTCGAGACGATTACACCAACATTGCGGATCAGTTTATGGCTGGTATCGTGACGCTTATGCCCCCCTATCCCAAAAGTTCGACAGTCTACGGAGACGAGGAAGTCTCCAGGGATGTGTTTGAACGAAATGCATCACTACTTTTAGATTTCTTGATAGACGCATTGAGAACTTCAACTATGAGGTGAATTTATCAAGACAACTAAATAACTAAATTGGCAAAAATCACCTGACGGTGAATAAGGGAATCTTGGGGGCTTTTACAATCATGGAATATGCGCAAATAAAAGGAACCGACATAGAAGTGTCGCGCATTGGCTTAGGCAGTTGGTCTATTGGCGGTTGGATGTGGGCCGGCAACGACGAGCGTGAGTCAGTGGAAAGCGTTTTGCGCGCCCTTGATGAAGGCGTAAACCTAATTGATACTGCGCCAATTTATGGCTTTGGCAGAGCTGAAGAATTAGTGGGCGATGCAATATCAGAATCGCACCGACGCCACGAAGTAGTTATCGCCACAAAACTGGTGCTTGATTCAAATGGATCAAAAGAATCGACCGAACAACGTATCGCTAAAGAACTTGAACAATCTCTAAAGAGATTGAAAACAGACTACATCGACATTTACCAAGTTCACCGATTAGACGAAACGGTACTGTTGGAAGATGTAGCGGAAATATTGGAACGCCTTTTTGTACAGGGAAAAATTCGCGCTATTGGTGTGAATAACTTTTCGATCCACCAAATAGAAAGGTTCACCAAGGTTGCTCCCGTACACACCATTCAAGCTCCCTATAACATATTTGAACGAGAATTAGAAAGAGAGCTTTTGCCGTTTTGCAGCAAGAACAAACTCAACGTTGTAACTTACGAAGCGATCTGCCGTGGTCTTCTCGGCGGATCGATAAACAAAGAAACGCAATTTGCACCTGGCGATTTCAGAAACAGTGATCCGAAATTCCAGGAACATCGCTCCAAATATTTAAGTGCAGTTCAGCAACTTGATGATTTTGCCAAACAAGAATACGGTAAATCAGTTTTAGAACTCGCCTTGCGATGGCTTCTCGATGCACCTGGCATTACATCGGCATTGTGGGGCATTCGCAAATTGGATCAACTTGCGCCGCTGAACAGATTGATGGGCTGGCATTTAGATCGATCTGGACTCAACAAGGTAAACGAAATAGTATCATCTGCAATCCAGACGGACATAACCGCACCGCCATCACAGGCGGTGACAGGCACAACGCCACTGCACTAAATCAAGCTAGCCCTTGTAAATCTGAGCTCAATTTGAGATGTTTGTGCTTTCTCTGGAGCATAATATTTTTGAGGTAGTCAGAATCTTTATCCGTTTGTTCTGAGTTGCGATTGAGCGTTTCCCTTCGATGCTGAAGCGCATCTGAAGGTACCGTTGCTAAAGCGCAAGGCGTTTGTACAAACCAGAATAAGAAGAAAGCTCCCCAGCTACAAAGTTTTGCAAAACCTTTCATCGGGATCACCTCCACAGGATTTCTCAGGCGGACTGGATATCGGTGTCAGTTGAATTATTGCTATCGCATACCAATTGAAATACAGGCGCTTGCAAAAAAGCCGGATCTGAATCTAGACCGGACAAAGTTCTTCTTACGCGATGCACCACATATGGATTAGCATCTTCCATAAGATGCTCCAAAACTTGCGGTGGTGTATTTGCATCTTCAGCAAGACTGAAACGAACAGTCGGATCTGTATCGTTAATGAGAACAAACAAAAGGTGGTGCGGAACTGATGTATTGGAGCCCAGTGCAACCCTCACATCGGGGTGGGCATCGTAAACAAGGCTTTCTAGCACTTCTACCGGTGTTCGCGGATTTTCAGCAACGCGCATTCGCACTTTGTGAACTTCGCTTTTTGCCAGAACTGAAAGCAACTCTATAGGCGTATCCGAAGCACCGGCAAGAATGTATTGTTCGAAGACTTCTCGGGAATCCAGACTCTCTAGCGACATTCGGAAAATCCTCCGTCAGTGCATCCGAGGGGCTCACCAATTAAATTCCGAAACTCCTTAAACTTCCCGTAGCAGCCTCCGAAGCTGAAGGCGCTTTTTATTGAATCTGTACACCGTGGGGGTTACGACGAACCAGGATTCGGACACCGAAAGGAATAGTTTCCACTCCATTAGGTACCAAAATATCCAGCCCGTAGTCCCTATCTTAACATTTTATTCAATAATTTTGAATTCCGGTCAGGGAGCGCATTTCCATCGTTTTAAAACCGGCGTATTATGCCTCCAAAACGCCTTAAAACCGTAAAAGGAGGCTTAAAAGAACTGCTCAAAAACACGCCGAGCCCGGGCAGGACTGGATAACAATACTTCGAGTACTATGGCCGATTGTGGCATGTATCGAACGTCGGTCAATCGCATTTCCATAGTCCGAACTAGCTCACAAGCCAAAATAAAATCTCTATTCTCATCCGTGTCTTTGAACGGACCTGGGCCTTCACCGTTACTTTTTTCGCCTCCCTCTCTTTCAGAAATGGAACGGCATCCTAGCCTGAGCAGTAAAACAACGAAGAGAAGATGATGCAGCCCGGACAAAAGACTAAAACCAGCAAAACCAGGTCCAAAATAGAGTTTCGAAAAGAGTTTGGCGTAGGCAAATCTATCCAGCAAGTTTTCGATTTTACTATTTACCAGCTTGCCAGCAATCTGCAGGCTCGGACAGGGCTGAGCAAAAACAAGCCTTTTCATGAATGCCTGCGTATCAATATCAGTTTTTGATTCCTGATACGGATTTTCGGGCAAGTAAAACTCGCCGAACAGATTCAGCAAATGTGCATCAATCAATTCCGGAGGTGACTCCATTGGTGGTGTCTTCTCGGCATCGGATTTATTTGGAAGTTGCCCTCCTACAAAGGCAGCGAATTCGAGAATCTTCTCTTCCGGTGAGCCCGTCAATGAAAACCAATTCGAAACGAAACGCTTTTCCAATTCAAGATAACTTTCCCAGGAGAGACTAACGCCATCTATAAGTTGAAGTGAGCTCCACTCTTTTTCATCTCGAACAAAAAGACTACGAAACAGTGAAAGTTTTTCCTGCAGCAAGGGCTTCTGCTCCGTGAGAGGGCGACCAGAGTTAAGCAAAACGCCGGTACTTGCAAAACTCACAGAAGCATAGGTTCCTGTTGGCGTTGAACAAAACGTATAAGGAAAGAGTGAGCACATAGATGGTTTAGCATCAGCACCATATTTAGTGTGAATACTGCAGCGGTTATTCTCATCTAGAAATTCGCAACGGCCATCCGGAAGTTTGTTCAAGTAGTGTGAAAACAACTCAAAACGTTTTGAAAATATTTGATTGAACTTGGTGACTTTGGCGCCACCCATTTCGCGCAAGCGCTCTAAGTCTTGATTTGTAATTGGCACTGGCCACTTAAGGCAGCAGTTTCCGCATCCGGTACATTCAAAATTAAGACCGGCAGGGATATGAAGTTCAGCTTCCATCTCAGCTTCGAATATTTTCCACTTTACCTTGGGATTCAGTGAGTTGTTCTTCCAATTGAGCTTTGGTCAGTTTGACAATAATTACTGTACAGGGCGAAAGAGAAGAGATGGACATAGAGACGCTACCAAGCAGAAGACGGCTCAATCCCTTGCGTCCATGAGATCCCACAAGAATCATGTCCGCCGGCCAATCTTTTGCTATTTGCAGAATTTCGTCTTTCGGACTGCCTTCACCGACAACCTCCTCAACTTCAAATTTGGGGCATTTTTGCTTTATGAGTTGGGCAATGTTGCCGGTGAGCGTTTTTCCAAAACGTTCTGCATCAGCAATCATTTGCGAAAGGGCATCCGGAGATACGGCGCCTCCGTAAGCACCCCAAAAAATGGGCTCGACAATATGTACAACTTGAAAATGCGTATCGCCGGGCCAGTTATGCGCACTGATGAAATCTGAAAGTGCCTTACCAAAATTATGGTCTTCAACAGCAACAAGTATTTTCATTTGCCTGCCTCGTCGATAGCGTGCTCGATCTCATACCTGTAATACCATGACTGTCCAAACGAGCGAAATTCTTCTCAACCTCCAACAAACGACGCTCAGATTTCAAGAGAGACTCCATCGAGAGAGTAATCGTGGGCAGTGTCGCCGAGTCTGTCCTGAAAGATGCCGTGTGCTCTGTGGAAATAGTTAAATCCGGCCCTGTGAAGAAATCGTCTGGACCCGAGACACCAGACGCCTAATTGGGCGAAAATAGGCGGATGCTTCGGATCAAAATAGGGCTACTTATATTGGCGTTCATGCTGGCGAGTCCAGTTAGTATCGCGCCGATGCCAGTGCGCGCGGCCGAAGCGCCTGGGCACACAGCCGAAGCGCCCGGGCACGCAGCCGAAACGCTTGGGCACGCAGCCGAAACGCTTGGGCACGCAGCCGAAACGCTTGGGCACGCAGCCGAAACGCCTGGGCATACGGCTGAAATGCCGGACGAATTAGTTCACCTTGCTACGCAATTAAAGGTAGCGCATCTTATAGATAGAATTCGTGCCCTTCAGCACGAAGTCACTCAAAACGGCTACACAACTGATCGCGCTATTGAACTACTTACTCTTCGGCAAAAACTAGATTTCCGCCTGACAGTAACCTCTTTAGAAATTGAAGATACTCTGTCCCATATAGATTATGAAGACACTCGCGCCGACGAACTGAAGTATTTGCTTGAGAACAAACGAGACAAAGCGTTGAAATTCAACAGCTATGCCAACGTGGTAGGCAGCGGGGGCTTGACAATCGTTGGTGGCGGCCTCGGTATAGGCAATAATACTCTGGGCAACATCATCGGCACCACCGCCGGGGGCGTCAACGCCTCACTTGGCGGATTAGCTCTTAAAGAGCAAAGAGACGAAGGCATAACGCTTCATCATCAAGGCGCGCATCCCAACATGCTAGCCATGATTTTTGATTTTCCACCTGATGAAAGCTCGAAATTTCCAGACAGTGTTTGGATATATTTAAATGAGCCCGATGATTTGAAACCAAAGCTAACGCGAAAGGAAGCGCTTGTTAGTCAGTGGACCTTCTTTGGACGAATTTCGTCATTGAAAACACCTGAAGGCAAACGCAATTGCTCACTCATAGCCGGTGAAGTAACCGAACAACATCGCCTCACCATAAGCCTATTGGAAGATCGTTCAGCAATGCTGTCTGATTTACGTGCTGTTGTCTCTCGCATGAACAAGAAGTTGCTTCAGCTTATGTTACTCACGCAACCGGAACAATAAAAATTGGGTGTTGGAGTCAGAATTTCGTTCTTCGTAATGAATTTATGACTCCAACACCCTCGCCTCCCCAAAGGCACTCCTACTCTCAACTATTTTGAATGACTGAATTTTGATCTTAATTCGGTCTATTTGAAAAATGGAAAAGAAAGAGGTCACCCGTTTTAATGTGTAAGAGTTACGCTGCAATTTCTGACCGAGTTTATCCAACGCGCCGCTCTTCAATTTCTTCTTCTGGAACGCTCGTCAAGTGAAGGTATCGCTTATATTGACTGACACGTTCGTGAAGTTCTTTGGTGACGCTGGTTATGGTTTCGTGCTTGGCTTCATCGTTTGCGAACCGAACATTGTCTAGCACTACAGGTGGTGAAACAATGACATTGAAACCGTCTTTCTCATACTGTATGGCGACTGAAACAATCGGCATACGAACACCGTGTTGTTCGCAGGCTACAACCATGCGCGCAGCGCCTCTCTTGAAAGGATGCAGGTGATCGTCATAAAACACATTACCTTCCGGGAAAATTACTATCGGTTCGCCCTTTTTCGCTTGCTGAATCACAAACTTCGTGAGATCAAATTTTGTGCTTGCGGGGAACGCACCACAGATTCTCAGTAAAAAACCCTGTATACCTTTCAACTCATTTGGATGAACCATGTAATTGGCTGGGCGCTGAATAAGCTCGTTAACAGTAAACCCGTCCCATCGGGAGGAGTGATTTGCTATTAAAAGGAATGGTCCACTCTTCGGTATTAGTTCGGAGCCTATTATTCTTCGATTGGGATATTTCTTCGCAACCACTAATCGCAGGAAGAATTCGATGAAACCCATTGCGATCTTGTTCTTTTTATCTGTAAGATTGGCACCCATCAGAACCTCCTAAAGCATTAATCAGAGCCCATGCTTGTAGAGTAATGAGTTCAAGTGCTTGATAGTTGGCGGACGGATCAGTTAAGCGAGTGTCAATTGGCGGGAGACCGATGCACAACGATGCCCTTTACTTGTTTGGCGCCTGCATCCGGCACTTCGTCGGCAAGAGCACTAGAAGGTACAAGGCGATTACCGCCGTTAGAAGGCACAATTAGGGTACGGTATTTGTTGTCGCGTCCGAAAGCACCTTCAGGTGGGTGGAATTTTGCGACTATGGCATTTGCAGGTCCGTGCATAAACGTGCCCACTTGAATGTTGATAGCCATTTCTTGACCAGAGCGAATGTCAATCTCATTGCCTTTCTCAACACAAGCCTGCACAGCCCAGGCGCCGGGCAAGTTCGTAACAAAGCCATAGATAGCACCTTTTTTGCGTGCGTCAGGGGCGCTGGCATCGACAGGCTTGTTATACGCAAATGACGGATCTGCTGCCCCGGCTGCACCCATAATCATCGGTGGAATAATTATGTTTGCAAGAATAGTGCCCGGAATCGGAATCACCTGCACAAGCCGACCAGCGTTATACATCTTTCTCTTTTCAGGTGAGAATGCATCTTCGCACTTAATAATGCGTCCAAGACGGTCGACTTTAATCTCTCTGCCGTCGGCATAATTGACCTGGTGCGCAGGTGTACCATGAATGGAAACGTGATTTCCCCTTTCGTCCACAATTTCGTCAAACTGAACAACGACGCAACCACGCGATTTATAGCGCCGGCTTGAATCACGCAAAGCATTCACAAGGGTACGCGCCCCTTCCGTAGAAATCACTCTGCCGTTGACAACTGCATTTTTCTTTGCCACCAAAATGCCACCAATGCGCAGATCTTCGGTCAGTACTCCAGTTACCTTGTCGTCCGACTGGTTTTTTGAGCTATCGAGTGCCGTGAGCAGTCGAACATTGATTATTTTGGAATAGCCCTTGAGGCGTTCTAAGCCTGGGATTTCTTCGGAGGATGATGGATAACTATTATCAAACTTTGGCACCAACATAGAAAGAACTGGTTCTTGTACCGCTGGTCCAGGTAGTGGTGCAGTGGCAAATGTCATGCCGTCAGCCCTCACCACCGGCGGTAGCCCAGCAGATAGCGCTGATGCAATCGTTAACGCCAATAGTTTCCTGGCTTCCACAGCGCTTTTCTTTCAGTTTTGAGAAGGTAAGTTGGTGTCATATTACCACCACTTAAGCACACTGAAAACATATATTTTTAGATTATCGGACACGGACGAAAACTGTCCGCGAAAATGCCTCTATTTCACACAGGAAATCGCTTGTTAGCGAGCCGCTTCCTTTTCTTTTTTGAGGACCACTCGCATGGACTCCAGGAAGTTTTTCAAAGTAGGAGATTGATCGTTTTTCCTGTAGGCGACAGTGATAGCGCTACTAAGAACAGGATTTCTAAAAGGCAAAAATACCACACCACCCCGGCGAACATTTCGAGCTGAATAAGGCACCAGTCCCAAACCGATGCCACCAGCAATGAGGCTAAGGGCAGTTTGCATTTCATGGGTTTCCTGAACGATGCGGGGTTCGAAACCTATGGAGCGACATAGATTAAGAACAAAGCCACCATAAGAATAGGGAGAAGAGCGGGGAAACCAGATGAAAGACTCATTTTCTAATTCCTTGGTTGAAACACTGGTATGACGTGCCAGCTCACTTTTGGTTGGCACCGCCACTACCAACGGTTCTTCATAGATCTTTTCCAGGCGAAAGGAATCGTCAGGCACCACCGGTCTCATAAAGCCGATATCAATGCGCGACTCATTTAAAGCACCCTGCTGTTCAACGCTAGACATTTCGTGGAGATTGAGGAGTACTTCAGACGATCGCTTGCGAAACTCCTGCAAAATCTTTGGCAGTATCTCAAAAGTGGCTGACCCTACAAAGCCAACATTTAATACTCCGCGTTCACCAGTTCCCATACGTTTCACGTACTCAACCAGTTCGTCGGCTTTAACTAGAAGCGAACGTCCGTGACTGGCGAGGAATGCCCCTGCTGGCGTCAATCTAACTGGTCGATTCTGTCGTTCGAACAGCTGAACACCCAGTTCTTCTTCCAGGTGCTTTATCTGCTGGCTAAGAGGTGGCTGTGCCATGTGGAGTTTCTTCGCAGCAGCTGAAAAGCTCTGTTCATCGGCAACGGCAAGAAAGTAGCGTAAAACTCTTAAATCCATACTATACGTTTGCGATCTAATTCAGGACTCTTAATATATTGGACATATCATACCAATTCAACCATAATGTCAAGGGAGGCAGATAGCGCCCAATTTTGGAGCGCATTCCAAACAGGTATCATGCAAAGTTCAGCAATTACTAAGCACAAAGAAGAGCAAAGAGAGACAAAAGTACGAGCAGATGTACGGACAAAAGTAGGGGTAACAACTTCAACACCCACAGCACGTACAAAAGCTAAAAAAGGCATTCCGGTCGCAAGTTTAATCGGCGTGGGCGCCGCAGGGTTTTCAGCCTTTCTTGACTTAAACGCCACCCAGCCAATCTTGCCAATGCTCTTGGCAGCATTCCATACAACAAAAACTGCAGTAAGCCTCACTGTTAGCGTACCCGCCTTGGGAGTCGCTCTCGCTGCACCATTTATTGGATTATTTGCAGATAAAATTGGCAGGAAGCGAGTAATCGTTCCCGCTATGTTCCTGCTAACCCTGCCCACATTTCTAGCTGGTTTTTCGGGCAGTCTCAACGAGCTTATTTTCTGGCGCTTCCTGCAAGGCTTGATACTACCGGCGATATTCGCCGTTGCTATGACCTACGTCGGCGAAGAGTGGGAATATGGTGGCTTGGGCCAGGCGATGACCATCTATGCCGCCGGTAATGTCCTGGGTGGTTTGACAGGCAGATTGACATCGGGTTTAGTGGCAGCGCTCTTTGGCTGGCGTGCATCGTTTTATGTTCTTGCTTTAGTCAATTTAATTGCAGCAGCGATTGCTTGGAGGCTTTTACCTCGTTCGCAGCACTTCAAGAAACACAAACACCGCATTACCTTTTCGCAAACCATCCGTGGTCATCTATCCAACAAAGAATTGCTATCCGTATGTCTTCTTGGTTCCAATATGATGTTCGCCGGTGTAGCGACATTCACGTATGTGATTTTCCACTTGTCGAATCCACCCTACTCACTTTCAACAGTTGCACTCAGCTGGATTTTTAGCATTTCGCTTGTCGGCGCATTTGTTTTGCCGCACGCCGGCAGACTAATGGACAAACACGGCATGAGACCCACCATAATGGTGGCACTAGCAATTTCCGCCATGGGTCTTGCACTTTCTTTAGTGCCAAATATCATTTGTGTAATTACTGGACTGACAATATCTTCAACAGCACTTCTAGTCAGTCAGTCTGCTACGACAAGTTCACTCAAGCAATTCACAAGATACGGCAATTCATCTGCCTCTGGCATGTATGTCTTCTTCTACTACGTGGGCGGCTGTCTCGGCGGCGTGCTCCCCGGTCTAATTAGTGGCGGAGCATCGACATGGGCAAGCTGCATAGCGCTCGTTTTGTTCAGCCACTTACTTGCATTAATGATAGCAACGTGGCTTTGGTTCAAAGCAGATCGAGTTGTGCCTGTAGTTCGCAAGCGCGACGCTTAAAACGAACAATCCAGATTCGTTATAATCTTGTTCGTTATAACCTGGGTGCTATGAAAAACCTTCTATCTCTAATCATCATTCTTCTTGCCGGCTTGTTATTCGGTCTTCCGGTCGAAGCCATTGACGGCATTGAGCACGTTTTCATATTTAGCTTCGATGGCGGAAAACCAGAAGTAATGAAGGCAAGTAGCATGCCGCATTTATTTGCGTTGGCAAAAGAAGGAGCGGCAACCTGGCAGGCTCGAACCATCTTTCCAAGTTTAACGCTGCCTTCTCACACTTCCATGCTCACTGGCGTTGGTCCAGACAAGCATAAGATGCTTTGGAACGATTGGGAACCTCAAAACGGTATGGTTAAAGTTCCAACGATCTTTCAACTGGCACACCAACATAAGTTGAAAACTGCCATGTTCGTTTCCAAGCCAAAGTTTATCCACTTATTTTTACCTGGCAGTTGCGACAATTTTTCGCTTCCATCATATGAAGCAAAAGTTACGGCAGGTGTCGCAGCAAGCTATATCAAAAACAAAAAACCAAATCTTTGCTTCATTCATTTTGCTGATTCCGATTCCGCTGGACATACATTCGGTTGGGGCTCTAACGAACAAAAAAAGTCTCTTGCTGATGAAGATGATGCGCTTGAACAAATAATGGAAGCAATCAAAAGCGCTGGTATAGAGAAGACTTCGGTTGTGATTCTAACTGCCGATCATGGTGGTCATGCTAAAACACACGGAAGTAATAAACCGGAAGATATGGAAATACCCTGGATTGTTTGGGGAGACACAGTAAAGCATGGCTATTCGATAACCGCCCCAGTAAACACTTGCGATACAGCAGCGACCGCGCTCTGGCTTTTGGATGTGCCTATACCATCGGATTTTGATGGTAAGCCTGTTTCAAGCGCATTTGAAAATAGTTCAACAAAATAATGATGCTTGGATCAGCGTTTTGAAGTTTGCTGGCGATTTTTCTTTGATGCCCATAGTTTGCCATTTTGGTAGCTCATATTGTTGTTGGAGCTGACCGAAAGGAGTTGTTTCAATGGCTGGGGATGCTGACATTGGCAGATTGCCGGATGCTGGGGTAAGAGGGACAGCTACTTACGACGATTCCTTTGGACAATATAGACTAGGCGCTCCAAGTGTTGCGTCATTACGAGTAGCTGAAAGTAGACCAAATGCGGTTCTAGTGGCTGACCAGCAGCAAGGAGCCGAAACAAAACCAGGTGGGGATGCAGCATTGCAAACCAATCCCAGCAGGGAGAAGATGCACGAATTGCAAATTACAGAATCTTTGGGGATGCTTCGCGGGACGCCTGAAGATGTTGGTTCACTTACTACCGAAGATTTTAAAAATATTGGTGATATAGCTCGGGCCTTGAAGGATGGTGACTTCCAAAAGTTCGACTCAATTTTGTCGCAATATGATTGCAGCCAAGATCACCTTAGAGCCATAATGCAAGGCACTAATTTGTGGCTAAGGCAAGTGGGATTGCGCAATAAATATGTTATTGAGCGAGGGAGTAGCACTAGCGAGCATGCAACCACCCATACTTATTCAACTATCGTGCCAGAGACCGGACATGAAATAGGTATAGATGTGCAAGAGGGAGTTGTTGCTGTAGATGTTTGGCCTTTTGCTGGAGGAACCACTAAACCTCTCCATCACTTCGAAACAGATCGAGTTTGTGGTTAACTGTCGTTCTTAGGCACGTGGGGAGCAAAGCTGCCACAGGGGCAATGCGGGTTGATTCTAACAGCACTTTCCTGCCAAGACAAAAATTGCCGAAAATCGCCCCGGATCTTCGTGCTAGTTCTTTCATCACGGAGTTGGCTAGCTTAACCTTGAAGGCACTACTGTGCGTGTTGTTTGATCACTTGCACACCGGCTGGTTCGCCAACGATGTGATCGAATTCCATATCAAAGGCAATTTTCTTTGGAACTGGTTTTGCAATTGGGAATTCCCAAAGCGGCAGTCCATCTAAATTGGTGATGGAATTTATTGATGCTTGGCGAAAATTGGTTTCTGCCTTGGCATCGCGATTGGTGCCTTCTGCTGGTATGAACTCTACTACTTTTGCATCAACATTGTGAGTGTTAAAAACAGTGACGGTTAAAGTAGACTTGCCAGGACCAATTGCTTTTTGTTTCCACTGCTCGTATACAGCTTTTGCAACGCGCTTATACCATTCATTCCAATTTGCAGGCGGCGGCAGTTTTGCTTCTGGAATTTGAAATTGCACAGCCTTAAGTTCTGCAGGTGGTGGTGGCGCTGCTGGCGGAGTTTCAATGCGACGAATTGATGTGGCTGGATCGCTTAGTTGTAAGTGTGTATTAGTTGGCGCTGGTAAATCCAGTGATAGCCCAATGTTTCTATGATTTGGTGGCGGTTGAGGAATTTTTTGAATTGCATAGTGCGGATCCCAGATCATTGTGCCATTGCGTGGTGTAGCAGTGTAATTCCATCTCTTCACAGGAGGAGCGGGACGGAAAAACGGCACTATTCTGGTTGGCACTATTCTAGTTGGCAGGATTTGTGGCGGCGCTTTGAAAATACCACCGTTTAGCGGAGTTGAATTGGCGCCTCCGGAAAGCGGTTTTCCCCCTTTTACGGCATCGCCAGATAATTGTTCGACATTAGACTGCAAAGGCTTAGAGGGGGACGGCTGAGGCTTGGGCGCTGGTGGCGGCGCCAATAGCAATTTAACGGAAGATTGCATGTTCTCCTGATCTTGAAGGGAGCTATGCAAAACCGTACCTTTGCCGGAACCAGAAGAACTGCCCGAATTCGCTGCCGAGGTATTATCGTCTGCAAAAGTAGGGCAAGGGCCGCCCAGCAAAAGCGAACACGCGCTTGCTGCTAAAACCATGCCCCGCTCAATTAACTTTTGATTGATCCGCATAAATCCATAAAAATGGGCTATTTCCAGTCTACCTCACGGCTGAGCCAGATTATGTTATTCCCAACAGGCAGTAAAAGACTATTCCCCAAACGCAGTAAAGACCGCTTAGGCGTTCTAGAATAACGGTTCAGCAACACCAAGATGCCATATGGCGAGGTTTTCAATGGAAGTATCCACCATAACGACGGTTGCCACCTCCGGGTTTGGCGACCAAAAAGCCGGCACCTCCGGATTAAGGAAGTCAGTCAAAGTATTTCAGCAGAAGCACTACCTTGAAAACTTTGTGCAATCTGTTTTCGATGTTCGCAAAGATAACAAAGGCAAAGTCCTAGTTTTAGGAGGCGATGGCCGCTTCTTCAATCGTGAAGCTATCCAGATAATTTTGAAAATGGCAGCCGCCAATGGACTTGCAGAAGTAAAAGTAGGCCGCGGCGGAATATTGTCTACACCGGCCACCTCATGCGTGATTCGAAAGTATCACACCGATGGTGGCATAATCCTTTCTGCCAGTCACAACCCCGGTGGGCCAAACGGTGACTTCGGCATTAAGTACAATATTGCCAATGGTGGTCCCTCACCTGAGCAAGTTACAGAGGCAATTTTCGAGCGCTCCAAAACAATAGACAAATACTTCATTCTCGAAGCGCCTGATGTAGAAATTGATACTCTTGGCGAAAAAAAACTTGGCTCGATGATAGTTGAGGTAATCGATCCAGTTGACGATCATCTTGAACTGTTGCAATCGCTTTTCGATTTCGATTTGATCAAGCGCTTTCTTAAAGACAAGCAATTTCGAATTTGTATAGATTCACTGCACGCAGTTACTGGTCCTTATGCAATCAAGATTTTTGAAGAAGTTCTTGGTGCAGCAAAAGGCTCGGTACGAAGCGGTATTCCTCTTCCGGATTTCGGTGGCGGTCACCCCGATCCAAATCTCACCTATGCAAAAGAATTGGTAGAGATTATGTACGGCAAAGATGCACCAGGTTTTGGTGCTGCCTCAGATGGTGATGGCGATCGAAATATGATTCTCGGTGATCATTTCTTTGTCACACCAAGCGATAGCCTCGCTGTGCTTTTGGCTAATGCCAAACTTGCACCCGGCTACAAAACAGCTATGGCAGGTGTAGCAAGATCTATGCCCACCAGTCAGGCAGCCGATCGAGTCGCCCAAAAGCTCGGACTCAATTGCTATGAAACTCCAACCGGTTGGAAATTTTTTGGCACGCTTTTGGATGCAAATAAAGCGACACTGTGCGGCGAAGAAAGTTTCGGCACCGGCTCAAATCATATGCGCGAAAAAGATGGCATCTGGGCCATGCTGTTCTGGCTAAATATTGTGGCAGCAACCGGCAAATCCGTTGAGCAAATTGTTGAAGATCACTGGAAAACTTATGGTCGCAACTACTATTCGAGACACGACTATGAAGGCGTTGAATCCGAGAAAGCGAACGCGCTTATTAAGGGTTTGACCGACAAACTTTCTTCCTTGCAAAAACAATCGTTTGGCAATTACACCGTTAAATACGCCGACGACTTTAGCTATACAGATCCTGTTGATGGAAGCCACTCAGATCATCAAGGCATTCGGATCGGTTTCGAGGATGGTTCCCGTATTGTCTACAGACTGTCGGGTACTGGAACTCACGGAGCGACCTTGCGCGTTTACATGGAAAAATTCGAAGGAGACATCGCAAAACAAAAGGACGATGCTCAAAAAGCGCTCGCAGACATAATTGCAATCGCTGATGAAATTGCTGGAGTTAAAAAATACACTGGTATGAATACGCCTACGGTAATTACATAGGCTCATAGATAAGAACGCAGACCGAATAAAGACCAAACGCAATTCTAGCCCTTCCTATTAGACCGATTAAAACGGAGAAAACAACATGACTGACAGCGTCGCCATCAAGCCAATTGTCGAAGATGATCGTACTGGGCTCAGTACCGAAACACTTAAGCGAGCCTTTGCGGACAATCTCTACTTTATTCAAGGTAAGTTTCCGCAAATAGCAACCAAAGTAGATTACTACATGGCGCTTGCTTACACAGTTCGAGATCGATTGCTGGCAAGATGGATCAGTACAGCTCAGACATATCTCAAAAAAGATGTGCGAGTGGTTTGCTATCTTTCCGCAGAATTTTTGCTTGGACCACATCTCGGCAATAATTTGATCAATATGAACCTTTACCCACATGTTGAAGAAGCCGTGAAGCAATCTGGGTTGAATTTGTTGGATTTGCTAAACGAAGAAGAAGAGCCAGGGTTAGGCAACGGTGGCTTAGGACGTCTGGCTGCCTGCTATATGGACTCCCTTGCCACTTTGGAAATTCCAGCAGTTGGTTACGGCATCAGATATGAGTTTGGCATTTTCGATCAGGAAATTCGTGATGGCTGGCAACAGGAAATCACAGATAAGTGGCTTAACTGGGGCAATCCGTGGGAACTTCGGCGCCCAGAAATTTGCTTTAACGTCAAGTTCGGTGGCCATACTGAAACTTATTCAGACGAACAGGGTCGCTACCACGTACGCTGGCAGCCGGAATCCGTTGTAAATGGCATTGCATACGACACTCCTATTGTCGGTTATCAAACAAACACTGCTAACACGCTAAGACTGTGGAAAGCAGAAGCAACTGAATCTTTCGATTTCCACGCCTTCAATACGGGCGACTACATTGGTGCTGTGAACCAAAAAATCTTCTCGGAAAACATCACTAAAGTGCTTTATCCAAATGATGAGTCATGGCAGGGTAAACAGCTACGTCTCGAACAACAGTATTTCTTTGTAAGCTGCTCGTTACAAGATATTATTCGTATTCATAAATTCGAAGGGGATAGTCTTGATACCCTGCACAAGAAATTTGCAATGCAGTTAAACGACACACATCCGGCCATAGGTATTGCCGAACTTATGCGATTGCTCATTGATGAACACGGCATGGAATGGGAGAAAGCCTGGGACATCACAAATAAATGTTTCGGTTATACCAACCACACTCTTATGCCTGAAGCATTGGAAAAGTGGAGTTTACCTTTGTTCGGTAAATTGCTGCCACGCCATTTGCAAATAATCTTTGAGATCAATCGCAGATTTCTGGACGATATCAAACATAAATATCCGCATGACGAAGAATTGCTTGCCGAGGTGTCTTTGATCGATGAACACGGTGATCGCTATGTTCGAATGGCGAATTTAGCCTGTGTTGGCAGCCATAAAATCAATGGCGTTGCTGCCCTGCATACTGAGCTTTTGAAAAAGGATGTGCTTAAGGGCTTTTACAAAATCTGGCCGGAAAAATTCAACAACAAAACAAACGGTGTTACACCGCGACGATGGATGGTGCTGAGCAATCCGAGATTGGCAAATTTAATCACATCCAAAATTGGTGACGGTTGGATTAAAGACTTGAGCCAGTTAAAACAACTTGAGCAATACGCTAATGATGGAAGTTTCAGGGCAGAATGGCACGAAATAAAGCTTGCCATCAAAACAGAACTTGCAAACTATGTGCTGGAGAAACAGGGATTGAAAATAAATCCCAATTCGCTCTTCGACATACAAGTGAAGCGCATCCACGAATATAAGCGTCAGCACTTAAATGTTCTCAATATCATCCACACATATAAAGAACTGAAAAGAAACCCAAACTCTGTCAAATCACCCCGCACCTATTTCTTTGGTGGCAAGGCCGCACCTGGGTACTTTATGGCCAAGCTCATCATCAAGCTCATTAACGCTGTAGGTGAGGTCGTTAATAACGATCCGGACGTGAACCAAAAAATAAAGGTTGTTTTCCTGGCCGATTACAACGTGAAGCTGGCACAGCATGTTTATCCTGCCGCGGACTTATCAGAACAGATATCCACTGCCGGTAAAGAAGCTTCCGGAACAGGCAACATGAAGCTATCCCTTAATGGCGCACTTACGATTGGCACTCTCGATGGTGCAAACATCGAAATTAGAGAAGAAGTCGGAGCTGATAATTTCTTCCTGTTTGGAATGACGGCAGAAGAAGTAGAAGAGCTCAAGCGTAAGGGCTACAATCCACGCTCCTTCTACGAAGCGAACCCGGCCTTAAAGGAAGTAATCGATTCTCTAACAGATGGAACGTTTTCAAATGGCGACACAGAATTATTCCGTCCTTTAGCGAATAACCTATTTGACCATGACGATTTCTGCCTGCTTGCAGATTTCCAATCTTATATAAATTGTCAAAAGGAAGTGGATGAAGCCTTCGCCGATGAGGAAAAGTGGATTCGCATGTCAATAGCCAATGTTGCCAACATGGGTAAGTTCTCGTCAGATCGCTCGATTCGAGAATATTGCAAAGACATTTGGGAGACTCATCCCGTCCATGTTGAGTGCACGGATTTCTCACAGACCACGCTGCTTTAAACGTGACATGACATTTTGCAGATGACCTTGATGACATTCTGCACATGACCCCGATGACCTTCTGCACTCAACTTGTTGAAATCAATTTTTTGAAATCAAAACAAATTGTGAACTTAAGCAAATCGCGATGCTGCTATAGATCCTCACTGTTTCATAGTTTCGCGCACCACTCACAACCATGCACTCAAATATAAAAAAGAGATTGCGTTTTTGAATTGTGAGTTTTCACAAGCACCGCTTTTCCGCGATCGCTGCGAATCGTGGTAAAGGACGGGCTTGAGGCCTCCCACCAAAACTTCGTGCAAAATAAATACAGTGATTTACAGGCTAGTCACAAAGTCTGCACAAACGTGAGTTATAACTTCTATGTTGGCTGACGGAAGGGATTACTCAAAACGCACTGAAGCCAAAAAAGTTTGCCCAGGGGATGAACAGAACTCGACCGCCAAACGGTCGAGTTTCTGTATTATGGAGCATATTTCCTCAGGCTGGTAAAAACTATGCACCAAACCTTAGAAGATTTCTCGGGGCAAAATTTGTCCGGACTGAACTTTGCGGAGATACCGATTCCGATTGATCCCCATGGCTATACCACCGTCGATTATCATGATATTCCAATAGATTTCAATAGCCCTGAGTACAATGAACCGCTCGTCAACCTGGGTTCTCTGGGCATTTCGGTGCAATCACATTATGCACGTCAAGACAAACAGAATGCGCCTTACTACAGAAGTTTCGAATGCGCATCGCCTGATATATATCTGCGAAAAAGTGCCGCACAACTTCTGCTCAAAGCAAATGAACTCTTGAAGCATTATGGTGCAGAATTGCATGTATACGATGGCTTTCGCCCAATGAGAATGCAGCAAGAGCTCTTCGATTACTTCTGTGATCTCAAAAAAGAAAGAGATCCAGAATCCAGCGAACAAGATTGCATCGAATTTGCTCAGATATATTGTGTGAATCCAAGCAGGTTCGATCCAGAAGATTTTCGAACCTGGACCTTGCACGGAACAGGTGGTGCAGTCGATGTCGCATTGAGGAGCACCATCGATGGCCAAATATTCTTTTTCGGCAGCATATTCGATGATGGATCTTCTCTGAGCCACACAATCCATTTCGAACAATCGAAAGAAGAGAACGCAAGCGCTGAAGAAGCCCGACGCAACAGAAGAATTTTGTATTGGGCAATGCTCAATTCAGGATTCAAAAACTATTCATGGGAGTGGTGGCACTACGATTATTTGAATCAGATGTGGGCACTAAACAGCGGCAAAGATGTGAAAGCAAAATATGGAATGGCTTCAGTTCCGGACTCTAAGTAACTATCCTTAGACATCGTAATTGTCTTTTAGAAGACGTAATTGTCTTTTAGAAGACGTATTCGAAGAAACTATAGGGTTAACCCCATTTAACCATTTCCAGCTTTGGCTATCATCGTAACCATCCCACGGAGGATGTTTCATGAAGACCAGGCTCGCTGTTCTATTTAGTAGTTTCGTGTGGCTATTCGCACCGTCTGCATTCGCGGACGATCTCGTTAATCTGCCCAACCGCACGCTCGAAAAGGTTGAGTTTTATCACTCCAGGCCAAGAATTGGGATTGATGATACAAGTCCGATCGTTACTGATTGGCGAAGAGCGCATCAACAAACAACATACAAAATTGTGATTCCACCTGCTCCAAAATCATCGAATCAGGAAGTCATTCTAGGTAGTCCAACGGCTTCAGATAACAGCCCGAATCTCATTACGAGTAGACCACTTGCACCAGCTTGTTTTTACACCATAAATCCGAATCATGCAAAAGCGAACTCGCTCCCGCAAGGCAACACGGTGGGTCAGCATGTGATTGGCAATTTGTTGACACCGACAAAGCCAACGAAGACACCGCAAGCTCAAACAGTACGACCTGCTCCACCTTCGGATAACACTCCCACACAAGCACTCTCATACGGAACGACACATACGCCAGCATCAAGTTCGCAACAACTTTCGACATCTGCAAAGGTTAAAGGGGAGTTGTTGAAGTCGAAGTAAGCGGCCAGACAGTTTATGCTATTGTCTGGTATAGGCTGTTTTGAGACGTAAATATGGCGTTTTGGACCAAATCACAACGACTTTCTGCCTTTTTTCTTGGCTGGTTGGTCACAGCTACCGCCGCTATGGCTGAAGACTTTGCCGATGGTGTAACCGCCTTTCGTAATAAGGACTTTAAGCGCGCAAGCCGCATATTTGAAAACTTGAAAAGCGCAGGCGGTGATCTCAGCCAGGTTTTCTATTATTCCGCTGTCACCCATGAATCACTGGGTGATTATCGAAAAGCAGCCAGTGAGTACATGACGGTAGTAAAGAATTTCCCGCGTTCAGAAGCCGGGAAGTTGGCGGTTGTAGCCCTACAGCGTCCTACTTTTAGTACGCTTGTGCAAAATGCCGCAAGCCCACAAAGAAATCCATCATTAGACACACTGCCGAAAGAAACCTGGGTGCCATACAAACTGCAGCGCAAGGCGGCAATTGTTGTAGAAGCATCTGTAGATGGAAGACCTTGCGATATGACCTTTGATACAGGTGCTGCTGCCTGTTGTATTACTTTCGATCAGCTCAGAGCCCTTGGCATACCTCCGCCTACAGGTAAACCAGACACTATGGCTGGCGGTGCAGGAAGTTCTGAGCGCATGGGCGCCTGGACTTTGCATCTTGATCTCAAACTTGGCAAAATAGAACGCAGACAATTCCCGATTCTTTTGCTTGATACTCATCTACCCACACCTTTGCTGGGCGAGAATTTTTATCATGACTACGCCTACACAATAGACAGTGCATCTAAATCACTTATCTTCAAACAACATGGTGCACAGTCTGCAGCCACTGCCTATGGATCATCTGCTGGCCTTACGGTTGGATCAAACGGAAAGTACGTTTATAACGTTCCATTTACTTTGGAAGGAAAATCCATCATCGTAAACGCGAACATCGAAGGCAAAATGGTGCCAATGATATTTGATACCGGAGCAGATCTTTCAACATTCACAACCACTCAAGTTGGGCAGCTTGGCCTACCCTTCGTCTCAACCGGACAAACTGTGATGATGGCAGGTGTAGGCGGAAAGTCTGCGGCGAAAATATATCACCTCAGTAGCGTTCGCCTTGGACCAATTGATTCAGAAATGTTTTGTGTCGTTACAGAAGTAGGCGTGATGCCACATCCTTTGCTCGGGCAAAACTATTTCAAAAATTATCAGTACACAATTGACCACAGCAGCCACGTAATTCGTTTCGAACAAAAATAGGGGGCGGAGACTATGAACGAAGGAGCACCACTATCAGTGGCGTTCTTGGGCCTTGGCATTATGGGGCGGGGCATGGCAAAAAACCTTGCTAAAGCAGCTATAAATCTCGCTGTCTGGAATAGAACAGCTCATGCCGAATTGGGTACGTTGGCTAATGAGATCAAAGCAACTCTGGAAACAGATCTCACCACGGCAGTGAAAAACGCGGATGTCATTTTCACCTGCGTGACAGGTCCAAAAGATTTGCAGGAAATTCTGTTCGATCGCGGTGCAGCTGCAGCAGCAAAGAAAGGTGCCGTGGTAATTGATTGTGGCACGATCGGTCCGAAAGCAGCCAAACATGTGGCAAAAGAACTAAGCAAGCATGGGTTGCACTTCTTAGATGCCCCAGTCACTGGCGGCGATGTTGGTGCAAAAAACGGCACTCTTACATTTATGGTTGGCGGCGATTCAAAACATTTTGAAACTTGCTTGCCATTTTTCAATGCTATGGGCAAAACAGTGAAACTATGTGGACCGGTTGGCAGCGGACAAGCACTCAAGTTGTGCAATCAGATTCTGTGCGCAGTAAATCTCGTTGCTGTCTGCGAAAGCATCAAACTTGCTAGCGAGCTGGATTTAGATCCACAACTGGTAGTTGAGGTTTGCGGTGGTGGCGCAGGTGGCTCCTGGTCTCTATCCAATCTCGGATCACGTATCGTCAAGGACGATTTAAATCCTGGTTTCATGGTGAAGGATATGCTGAAGGATCTTGGCTTTGTTCATGAGATTGATGGAGATTTGCCGGGCGTTAATCTTGCCATAGAGCAATTCGAAAAGGCAGGTCAAAACCTAGGCGAGGAAACTCCCAAATTGGGAACTCAAGCCATGGTCGCTGCCTATAAGTAGGGGTGTTATCTAAGACGTATGACCGTACGCATCATCAAGACTTACTATCTAAGTCGCCTTACCAGCGCTTGACGCCGAGTTCTGGCTCGCTCGATTCCATTTCTTTTATTACGCGTCCAGAACTATCTCTCGCGTTCTCGTGCTTGTCGTACTTTTGCAGACCATAATCACAGAACGAAGCGACATCGAAATTCTCATACTTTTGAAAAGGCCGATTGGCAATTCGTTCGTGCATGATCTCGTCGGTTGTCTTAAAAGCTTGCATCGGTACCATTGTTCCGGTGTTTAAGGCAGCTACAACAACGCTTTTATCTTTTATGGTATCGGTCTTCTCCAAATTATGTTTAGCTTCATACTGCGCATCAAAGCCTTGCATATGACTGCGCCGAACCATTTGCTTCGGGTGTTGAGCTATGTGAGCCAGATGCATTTGCCGAAACTTTTCATTCTTTTGGCTCGTTGATAAAGACTTATCCTGCCAAACCTTATTAAGTTCGTAGGCAAAACTCATTTCTACAGGGAGATCTTGAGCGCTCCAAAATCCCGGCAAACAATTTAGCACTGTGCCGTCTGATGCCAGCATAAATATTTGGATATTATGAGGGCCTGCCCCGTTACTGGTCTTCACTGCGGGTCCGCTTACTTCATGCCGGCCAGACATGCCACAGTAAGGCTGAGTGGTTATGTCTCGATAGCCACAGACGAAATATTGCTTGAGATAGGAAAAGGTTGGATCTTGAGAGAGCGACACGGCTCTCAGGCTATTGCCAGCACTTCACGTTGCGCCGGAGAGGCTACCCAGCATGTGCACCCAGAAGACTAACTTCCCTGAACGTTGCGCTTCCCATTCAGCCTGGGGAAGCCCGGTATGCCAATCTATCTGTGTAGTTAGATCACGCAAATTATGGTAATTCTGCTCGCCACTAGCATAGTCTGCAGCAGCTGTGGGGCTTACAGAAATGGAAAGTGCAAGTAAACTGAGCCCGAGTATCCGCATCATCATGGGAATCACCTCCGTCTGGCAATATATAGTATACCGCCTAATCTTAAGACAGAGTAAGAACTGCATCGGCAGGGCTGAGAAGCGTTTGGAACTCAGCGTCCAATTTCGTAATTGGTGATGAACAATTCGTTGCCGATCTTACTGAGTCGATCTAGATTGCAATTGTTCATTCCATATTGCAATTTCCACTCAGTGATATTAGCCCATTTATAGAGCCTTCGAACTTCTGGTACGTCATCGTAAGTGATGAGAAAGCGATGTGGTGTTGTTTTCAAACACGCTGCTAATCGTTTGTGATCGAATTCGTGCAAATTTCCATTTCTTCCGTACAACTTCGATGCAGAGCAATAGGGTGGATCGAGAAACATGAAAACATATTTCCCATCTTGGTAGATCACTTCTTCGTAATCGAGATTTGTAATTCGAACATCCTTAAGCGCAGCGGGCAGAGATGCTAGTTTGGATATCGAAGATGCAGTGAACCTACGGGTACTTGCTTCCTTAGAGAAACCACCTGCTCTTGTCGTGCCTGAAAATGTAACACGATTGAAAAAGAAAAATAAAAACGCCGTGCGATAGGCACTTTCGAATCCTTCATCTCGCGCTTCTAAAAAGTATTGTTTTATTTTTGCGATGCTCTTAAAAGACTTGCGCAATTCTTCCAGCTCGCGCTCAAGCCGAGCACACAACTCGGCATTTTGAGCCACTTGCCAGAATGTTGCAAGCTCTGTGAATTTATCGTTAATCCAATATTCGTGCCCAATTCCCATGCTGCGCATGTGAAAAAACATACTGCCGCCGCCAACCATGGGCTCCCGATATTCATATATCGATGCACAATTTGGCAGCATAGGAGCTATAGTTGCGATAGCCTTTTGCTTTCCGCCGGGATATCTCAGAGGAGATGAAAACGTAGAGGCAGCCTCATCTGCCACAACCAGCCCCAAGTTCATTCGATTTCCTCTTCAAAAAATTCCGACCCAATATATTAGCACTAAGCCTTTCAAATGGCCAGCGCCAATGCCATCGAGGATGGTGACCGCGTTTTTGAAGGCACGGTGAAGGCATAGTGAAGGCGTGGTTTATTCCAGCCACTTTCTTTCTACGTGTACAATGGAACCTGTGTCTTGGGGGTTCCATCGCCATGCTCGAATTCCTGCACTTGATATGTGACTACGCCCCTGGTGATTTAGCCTGGGCGGAGGTTTTGTCTGCACTGAGCGTCAATCTCAATCCAGCTGTTCGCCTTCATACAACTTCGATTAAATCCTTCGACACAATCGCAACAGGATTTCTTCTCGCTCAACTTGCGCTGGCAAGTGAAGAGCTTCGTCCTAAAAATCTTCTACTCTTCGCGAACACAGCACCTCGCAAAGACAAAAAAGAAGCGAAACTGAATAACGAAGGTGAAGGACTCCTATACGTAAAATTGAAAAATGGCGTGCCAATTCTCGTTGTGAATAGTGGCTACTCGCTTTCCTTCCTAACAAATGACATTGAAGAACTTTGGTCAACCAATGCAAAAGAGGAGGGAAGTCAATTTCGGTCGCGCGACTTCTTTCCGCAGGTAGTGCATAAAGCTATCGATGAAGATTATTCGTTCCTCCTGCACAAGTTGGATACAAAGGAATGCATCCCGCCTCCACCAAATCGTGCTGTGGCTTATATAGACTCTTTCGGAAACATCAAAACAACCATTCGCTCAAATGACGATGCCATTTCAAAAGTTGCCGCAGGAACTCGCTTGAAGATAAAAATTGGCAGTATCGTACGCACGGCAACAGTGGCAACGGGCATTTTCAATGTGATGGAAGGCGACTTAGCATTCGCTCCAGGAAGTTCAGGACACCAAAATAGATTTTGGGAGTTGTTTACTCGCGGTGGTTCAGCATGGGATCAATTTGGACATCCGTTGAACGGCAGCGAGATCACAATCGAAGAACCGGTCTAAATCTAAGGCAAGAACTAACGCAAGAACAAATCTCGGCTTCGCTTTGAATCGACTAAGTCTTTTTCTTCAAGCACGCTACCAAACCTAACAAGCCCAATCCGACGAATGCCGATGGTGCCAGGACGGGTGGTGCATTTTCTACAGCTTGAGACATTGTCGCGCCAGGTTTTAGGGTCCAAACTGAAAGGACTTGCGGAATGATTGAAAGCGGCTTGCCTTTGCTATGGAACCATGTACCGAGCGTTCCAACGACAATCGAAGCGGCAAAGACAAACATCAAAAACTGGCGGCCACCTTTTTTCCAGAAGAACAGTCCAGCTAGCCCAAGTACTGATGCTACTAACGTATAGACAATCGGTATCCAGGGTTCCCACTTTGTGACAAGGACATTGCGATGTTCAAAGCGTATCTCCGTTGAGAGGAGTAAAAATCCTGCCAGAAGAATACCAACGATAAGTTTATTCAATGCAGCACCTAAACACACCAAAAACACGTTATACATAACATAAAACGTGCAATTGGGGTGCTTTATTCCGTCCTCAATTACCGAGGGTTTTCCGGAACTGTGCCAGAGCTTTAGAAGATATCTCGTGGTCAACGGTGTAGATGTCGTTGTGATCGGCATTCGGCAAGGTGACAAATATCTTCGGTTCGGCAGCTACTCTCATCAGATTTTCAGCGTGGCTAAATGGAATCACTTGGTCTTTGACACCGTGAATTATTAGCAAAGGTGGGTGCGGTTTGGAGAGCACTACCAAGTTGTTGAAGCGGGGTTCAGGCATGATGGAATCCGGATAGAAATACAACCAAACCAACTTCTCGCGGGCAACACTGTAGAGTGTATCGAACCCGGATTGAATGATGACACCACCACAACTTCGTTGAGTGAGCAAATTACATGTGACAGCACTTCCCAACGATTCACCGAACAGAATTATATTGTTTGCTAAAACATGCCGCTCTTTCACTAGATAATCAAAAGCAACGATGCCATCTTCGCAAACATTGTTCATTGTCGGAGTGCCAGTGCTCTTCCCATATCCTTCGTAGTCATATAAAAAAACCGAATAACCAGCTTGCAAAAGATTTACAACTGCAGGAATTCTATGCGCAATATTGCCTGCGTTGCCATGACTTATTAGCACCACTTTGTCATTGCCGGGAAGTTCAAAATACGAACCGCTCAGCTTTGTTTTACGCGGTCCATCGAACATTACATCCTGGCGATGCACGTGGAACATGCTCTGAAATTGCCCGTTTACTGATTTCATGTCGTAATCGGTTCTGTCCGGCTGAAAAAGCACCTGGTTGAACAAAGGCATCCAAAACACTGGGCAAAGCACAACATACAAACAAATAATTTCAACAACCACGGCAAAACCACTCAATTTCAAAATGCGCCTGAATATTTCTTGTCTTGTGAGTTTCGGTTTATTCAAAGACTGATCGTCCATCGATTTTGCAGCTGCAATCATCCGGTATTTCTCCGTGCTTAGACATGCTGTTTCCAGCCCACACTTCTAACGTATAGCGTCATCAGCTAGCACGGGACCTTGGCTGAACAGTTAATTAAGTGTCTCTAACCCCATTCGGCCAGACGTTCCTGAATCATGGCAATGGTATCGGGCGAATAAAGTTGAAATACTCGCACGGGCACTTTACCTGCCACCTTCGTAACCATGTCGCGACTGGGCAGGTCGCAAATCGCTAATTTTGCATAGCGCATCATGTAGGTGATTTCTTTTATGTCATCCAAGGGAATAGTGCGCACCGCAATATCTTCTCCTCTTAAAGCAGCAATAAGGCGGGCCCCTGCGTTCATCAAAGTTGAACTCTTCGATATTGCAAGAACAATGCTGCTAGCGGGTAATGATTTGATCAATTCCAGTTCCGGTTCGCCAGCCAATATATTGCACACGATAAATCGCGTTGGATCCAATGCCACTTCTTGCAAACTAGTAAGGTGATACAAACTGGTGACTATCAGCGAGTCTTCAATTAGCTCGCGCTTTTGCTTTAACTGATCATGGGTAAGAGCCAAAACTGGAAGCTTGAAATGTGGCTCCAATTCCGACAATACAACAGAATGAAAATCGGGCGCGTTATCTACAACAATAATGCGTTTTACTTGTCGCCGACCGAGATGCTTTTTGATAGACGATTCAATTTGCTCTCTCGTATAACCAAGATCGGCAGCTTGAGCGAGAAAGTATCGAAAAAGAGAATCGAGACTCTCTTGTCCTTTTTCGTGAGCAACAGCGACCTTTTGCACAACCTTGACGCCGCTTCCCTGCCGAATTTCTAGAAGTCCAATATCAGCCAGTTGATTGTAAGCAGCATTGACGAGTCCATGATGAATACCAAGGCGTTGTGCCATCGCTCGAATACTCGGCAATTTTTGATTACCAGCAAGAACGCCCGATGCAATCAAAACACCTATTTGCTCGACAATCTGATCCCGAATTGGAACCGGACTATCTTTGTGAATTGAGAGGTTAACGGAGGCTGGCAGCATAGATTGAAGCTTAGCGAAGAAGAATGCGATCGTCTACTTGTCATACCCCTTAAGACCTCAAACTTGAATAGTGGGGGGTTTTGCCCATTTTATCTAACCGAAATTTATCCAAGCAATCCGTGCCCATAAATGCCTTCCCCGCTTAGGTTTGCAGGTGATTCCTAATAGCTCGGTTCAGGAACCCTCGTGATCCTACGATTGCCTTAACTGGCAGTTTTTCTACACTGATAGCTGGAAGCAAAGGCAAGAAGCAAAGTATTGGAGTAGCTTCCCGAGCATACCCCCAACCCAGAAAGAGATTTATTCGATGGGCTTCGCCCTCAAAAAACATGTCCACGAAACAGACGCACTTTGCGCCGAGTGCCTAGCGCATTTAGCACGGGTTGATCAACCGATTAGCTTTTTCGGCAAGCTTGTCGAAAAAGGACATGATGTTACGGGCTTTGTTTTTAACTTTTTCGGAAAAGAACCTGAGCCCGTAGGATATCGTGAGCAAGATAGGCTCGGTCCTCTTACCAAGCCCATTTACGAAGAAGTTGTCGAAGCGGAACACGTTATTGAAGCACGCACGCCAGAACGACAGCCTGCACAAATAGAAGCTCGCGAAGTTCAGCAGCCGGTCCCATATCCGCAACGAATTGTTCTTCCTGCAAAGCAACCAGAAGATTGGCAAAAATTCTTGCGAACCACTTACTTTGCAGAAAAGCTTCTCAGCAAACAATCGAAGCCTCCGGAGGAAATAGATCACAAAGGGCGCTACGTTCGCAATTGGTCTGGCATTGCCGAACGTATTTCACAAAAATCCCCGGAAAGAAAAAGAGCTCAAGGTCCACATTTCACTGATCAACTCCAGGAATGTCTTGAAGAGCAGATCCAAAGAGAATCACAGCCAATAGTTATTCCTACGGCGGAAGCCGTACCTGTAGCTGAATCGGTACCTGTAGAGGAAGAACTTCCAGAACACTTCGATCCAACTGCCGAACCAACGTTCTTGTTGGCTGATGGCAAGGAATATTTACTAGACTCGCAAAAAGAGAAGCTGCCAGAAGTTATACCGGCAGCACCAATGCCTCCGTCCCAGCGGGGAGAGCATCCCTGGCGGAAACTCTACGAGAAAGAAGTAGAAGAAAGTCTACCTGAAGAAGCGCCAAAAAAATTACCGGCGAGAAGGGGAGCGAGTAAGCATAATCATGATGGCAAGACATTATGCGAAGAATGTTTGATTCAAATGGTTTCGCCAGGTAACAAATCCTGGGCGGAAATTCGTGAGAACATTCTGGTTGTTGCTAGAGCAGTTGGCATGGTCGCAAAAGGCGTTGGTGTAGCCGTATTCGGTCTGACGATGTTCTTCGCATCTATTTTTCCAGAGTCTATTAAAGCAACTACACCTGAAGAAGCAGAGATTCTCAGGCAAGACGCAGAAGAGCGAAAGAAGAAAAAGATTGCCCAAGCAGAAGCGGACCGCGCCCAATGGGAAGCAGAGCGTTCTTCCAAAGCGCTTGGCGCAAAGGCAGCCACGGAAGAATTCTATGCTGATTACGCCAGACGTAAGGCAGATACAGAAGCAAGCCGCAAAGAATGGGATGACGCACGCGGTAAGTTTGAATCTGAACGCAATAAGCAAGATGATCAAGAGCAAAGAGAAGAACAACACTTTGTCCAGAAGTACAACCAAACCATTCAGCAAATAAACATGGCAGTCGCTGCGCCCTGGTGGGACACGCGTGATGACTTCATCAAGGACGATAGGCTCGTTACCGAAATGAATCACACTGCAAGAGCGTGGGAGAGAGGAGACGTGGATTCAGACAAACTTAGAAGTCTACAGGATGAGGTTTACAAAAGCCGTCAAGAGAAAAACAGAAAAGATGCGGCTCGAGATCTTCACCACAATCGTTTCTTGGATCTTTCATCACGGGCACGCAAGTGTTTTGAACAAGCTCAGATAGCGCAAAATAGAAGAGATTTTGCAGGACGCGACAATTTGATGAGCCAGGGCGAAAATTTATGGCGAGAAGCTGAAGGCGCCATGAATCAATTCCGAGCCGTTTAGCTGCGATTATTTCAAAACACTTATACCGCACACTTTTCGCAAAACCCTGGTGTTAGCACGCATTCGGGTCATTTGCACCTTGTATTCATGCACGCAGCCGTGCAGAATGAACTTGATCTGCACGAACCTAATGCCGAGACAGAAACCCTTATAGAAAGACACACTGCACATGCAAATCAATCCGGAAATGGATAAAAGAAAAAACTAACGTTTGTTCAAATCAACGCGGATTTCCAGCAACTACTCACCGGTCAATCCACCTTTCGAAAAGGTAATATCGAGAGTACGCATGTACTCGTGGAATCCAGCGTCTTGAACAGCCATGACAATTGCAGGTTGACCTGATTCATTGTAATGTCCATGCCACAACCCTGGTGGTGTGATGAAAGCTGTTCCGGCTTCCCAGTCTACTCGTTTAGCATTAACGATGTTGCCTTCCAAATCCACTTGCTTGCCCAGCAATGAATAAGCACCTGGTGCGGCGGCTACGACAATATCAACCGCCGTTGAGTTATGGCGATGTGGTCTTTGTATTTGACCAATATCTACAAAAACGACTGCCCCCCACAATGTGTGAGTTGCACTGATCGGACCCTCTATGCGCTCGTTTCCTAAAATTACTGCGTTTCTATTGCGTCGTTTGGCATCGGCTTGTTTATCAACTTCTTTGATGCCGTCCACAATACTTTCTTTGCTGTAATAAGTCGGGGTGAATCGCTTTTTAACAGGTTCCACACCTAGATAATTGAGCAGCGGCGAATCATTTACCCAATAAAGTGCCGTATCAGCAATAGCGGTATGCGAAACATCCTCACAAGCAGGCAGGGTAAAGACATCGCCTTCCGACCAACTAATAGCACCATAGCTGGTATCAGTCTTGCCTTTGCCACGAATCACATAATACAAATGCGCCGACGCATTTGCTCGCGCTTCAATTTGTTCTGTCGCTCTTATACGAATATAAGAAGCGAACAAGTTCGGAGCGCAGGCTGGGCCAGTAATGGCTAAAGACTCGGATAAATCAAATGGAATGATTCGAGTTGGTCCTTCCATATGAAGCTTGCGCGGATAAGAGAGAATGGGGACAGGAGCGAGGGTAGGATTAACCGCCGACGTGTATTCAAATAATTGAGCACTTTGCGACCACGGACTTGTCACTTCATCCTTTTTAGATACCAACTGTGCCATACGTGCTCCTGGGGGCTATTTCAATTTATTCTCAATCTAATTTCTCTCAATTCTACATCTCATGAGCACTCTCAGCGGGAACTTTTCAGAGCCAGAAAGCCTCTTAAAGCTTGGACGGTAAGAGAGGACATATATATCATGGGTTTAATTAGTTTCCTAATCATGTTACTAGTAGCAGCCGCTTGTGCCTGGATCGCTGAAATGCTCGTTCCTGGTACTATCCCTGGCGGGTTTCTGGTATCTGCAGTTGTTGGTTTAATTGGCGCATGGGTCGGCAGTTCCATTTTCGGAAGCTTCGGACCAAGCCTAGAGGGCGTTCCCCTTATACCTTGTATTCTTGGCACTGCAATTCTGATCTTCCTGCTTCGATTGATTTCCAGACGTTCTGCTAAGGTCTGAAACTAGCTTAACGATGCTGCATGAAGGGCGTGGGAAACCATGCCCTTTTCATTTGGAATTTTCCATCTGGCCCTTTGCATTTGGATCTTTCCGTTTAGATCTATATCAATTCAATTGAGCATTTATATCAAGAGTAATTCGCTAGGCACATCTACTTGTATCGGCAATTATTTGTGGTGCTAAATGTACAGTGGAATTCAACATGACGCGCTTGCGCGGCGATACCTAGTTTAATGCCGGACAAGGCAACCATTAAATTAGAGCGCAAATACATTAGATCGCCAATAGATCGGATCGCCAATGACCATCAAGCATATAGACGCCGGCCGCTGCTGCGGTCGGCGTCTATTTTGTAGAACCCATTGCTGTTTGGGGGGATTGTTAATGGGCCCTTAAGAAATCTTGGCTTCGAGGCTGGCTTCTTCTTGTGCCAGTTTTTGATCTGCCCCAGAGTTGACAGCGAAGCGCTCCCACCAGAGCTGTAGTGGGTTGTTTCGCACACTTTCCATTAAAGCACTCATGCGAGCCGACCGCTCGTTTTCGCTCATGTTTAATGAAGCTGCAACAGCATCTGCAATTTGCTCAGGATCTTCCGGTTTGATTTCCAGGGCGTCTCCACCAAGCTCATGCCAGGCGCCGGCCTCTCTGGAAAGAGCCAATACACCGGGTCTTCTGCCTTGGCAAGCAATGTATTCTTTTGCTGTTAAGTTAAGTCCGTCACGCACTGGATTTACGAGCATAGTAGTGGCGTTTCGATACAAGATCGAAAGTTGTTCTGCGCTAAACGAGCTTTCAATCCAGTTGAGTGGGCTCCAATTTGGAGTGCTCCAGCGATCCTTTACGTGCGCGGCTAATTCTTGGCATTCAGTCCAATAGTTATCGAATGAAGCGATACCGGGTCTGGTGCGACCGCAGATTTGAGCGAATACAAGCTTGCCACGATACTGAGGATACTTACTAAAGAAAGCATCGATTGCTTTCATTCTGTAAGACACACCTTTTGTGTAATCGGCACGGTCTACAGAGAAAACGTAAGGCATTCTCATTAGGGGCGGCAAGAATGTTGCTCTTGCGGAATTCGCCATTTGATTCCAATGATCGAAATCCAAACCAAGCGGTGCCACCACAATTTGTGTATTTCGAGTCTTCCAGGCCGCTCTTGCACGTGGTTCAACACCATAGCTGTGTGAAGCCATCACGTTTGCCAGAACGTTCGTTGCAGGCGAAACTGACATGGTTTCAAGATCGACTTCGTATTCAGGTAAATGCTCTGCTACGAATGAGAGGAAGTTTTCACCGTATTCTTGAACATGAAATCCGACTGCTTCGGATGCAAGCAAACCTCTTGCAACTTGTGCAATTGGAACAAGGTGATCTTCACGTACATTTTTCGGCCAGGGAATATGCCAGAACACTGCTGAGCTTGGTAGTCCCATGCGCCTTAACAACTGCGGCATAATTGCCAGCTGATAATCTTGAACGAAGAAATATGAGAACGTTTTTGATGCAGGATTGCGACCAATCGTTTTGCTCAGAATTTCGTTGAATCTATAATAAGCTTCGCGCTGCTCTTTCTTATATGTGGCATATTGCGGCAAGTCATGCATGACTGGCCACAAGAATTCATTGCAGTAATCGTAATGACCTTTAATTAGTTCTTTTGGAAGTGTATTGAGGCGACGGGTATCGTATTCAATACCACGCGCAACTTCAACATGATTTTCGTTGAGGTGCCACCAACTTGCGTTTTCCGAACAGTCTTCCCAAATGCGCGCCAGAGCGCTAGAAACGCCACCTGCCATGCCTGGTCCACGGTATGAAACGATGTTCATAGGATCCTCTTGGTTGCCTTTAAGCATTGGCAAGTCGTCGCGATTCGCTACATCATGAATTGCAGTTAACGAATGTTTTTGCACTTGCCCAGACTACTCTAATATCGCACCGGGAGCGGCGTTCCACAATCCAGCAACAACGGTATCAACCTAGTGCGGTATGAATTTGGAGGGGAAAGCCAGACGGTTATAAAGAGTATCCCAAAAGATAGCGTTTATACCAGTCCTTGTTTCATTGCCTTAACAGCCGCTTCAGTTCGGTCCGACACGGTCAGTTTCTCCATTATGTGACGCATGTGAGTTTTGACTGTTTCCAAACCCAGGCCTAGCTTTTCAGCGATCTTTTGATTGCTGAACCCGTCCGCAACAAGTCGTAAAACTTCGGTCTCACGCGGCGAAAGCGTGGGCGACTCGCGCTTCGAACGCGTGGTGGACTGTCGCTTTTCAGCCACTCCCGACCCATCTGTGTGCGCATAAGCGCTTAAAACTCTGTTGGCAATGCCCGGATCGAGCCATGCAGCGCCCTCTGAGACCATCTTGATAACCGCAGCTAACTGCTGAGCATTAATAGTTTTCAAGCAATAGCCATTTGCGCCGGCTCCTAGTGCCGCAAAAATGGTCTGGTCGCTGTTGTGTGATGTCAACATTATTACGCGCACATCTGGATTAGCAGAGCGTATTTGTTTGGTTGCTTCGATACCATCCATGGTGGGCAACTCAACATCCATAAGCACCACTTGTGGCTTCAAGTCAAGGGCAGTCCTTACTCCCTCTGCACCATCTGCGGCTTCACCAATCATGCTGATACCAGGCAGGCTATCAAGACTTAGCTTGAGACCCATGCGAGTAAATTCGTGGTCTTCAACAATGACCACAGTTACATCTTTATTTTCTTCATCCGGCATGTCGATCCCTTTAGCCTTGTGTTCTAGCCTTTGTATTCGGACCTACGATTTAAACGGAGGAAACAGACTCAAGTTGCTCAATACTCACACGAGCGCCTTCGCTCGTTGGCAATTGTACGGAAAAGGTAGTGTTTTTGCCAGGTTCACTTTGAAAGGAGATACGTCCTTTGTGGGCATCGACAATTTGTTTGCACAAATACAAGCCAAGTCCGGAACTCGCTTTATACGAGCTTGGTCCTACACCATGCCAAAACCGCTCGAATATTCGTTGTTTATCTTGTGCCGCAATTCCGGTACCACCGTTTGAAACTTGAAATAGAACTTCGCTTGCATTTTTCTTCGAAACCGAAACAAGTATGTTGCCACCACTATGAGAATACTTGATGGCATTATCTATAAGGTTGGTAACAACTCTTCTAAGCGCTGTACGATCGGCCCAGACATGATGTTCGTTGCCATCGATTGCTGTCTCTATAGAGCGGCCATACCTTTCCGCTAACGGTTTAAGTTCGTCAACGCACGTTACTACCAGCTGGTCGAGATCAAGATGATCGAAGAAAAATGGTATAGCTCCCGCTTCGTATTGATAGAGTTCGAGAAGACTTTGAATCATGCGCAATAGATTTTGATTATTTTGTCTCAATCCAGACACCAACTTCAGCATGTCCGGCTCTAAATCATCACTCAAGCGCTTAAGTAAAAGTTCCAGCACTCTATCTGATGCAATTACGGGCGTTTGCAAATCATGCGCTAGTGTTCCGATGAAATCTCTTCGTTGCTCTTCAAGAAGCACACGTTCAGTGACATCCGAAACAACAAGAATTGTCCCGGTGAGTTTGTCGTTTGCGTCCCTGACCGGCCAGGTTGTGAAATCCCAATATTTGAATTTTCCATCTCCCATGATATTGGTGTCGGCAACTTTATAGTCCGATACGCAAAGACCTTGTGATTGTTGAATGGCTTCCACAATTTGCTCAGGCAGCCATGGCAATGCTTGCACCAGATTCTTGCCGCTGCTCTCTTGAGAATCAAACCCGAATTGCTCGCAGAAAATTGCATTAGCTTCAGCAATGGTCATATTCGGACCTAGGCGCAAGATACCCATAGGCGAGTGTTGCACAACAGATTGTGCAATCTGTTGCTCTACGCGCACACGTTCAGTCTCTTGCTCCATGCGATTGCGCGTTTCAGTAAGCTTGTTTTCGTATTCGCGTTGTTCAATTACCAGAATCTTTTCGGCTTGACGTTGCACTTCGAGGTTCTTCTGGAAAAGCTCGATGAACACTTGCACTTTAGCCCGTAAAATTTCGGGAATGAAAGGCTTCATTATGTAGTCGACCGCACCCACTTCATACCCTTGGAAGGCATTTGATTCTGCAGTGAGCATCGCGGTTACGAAAAGAATGGGAATTGTTCGTGATTTTTGACGCTCACGAATTAACCGGGCCGTTTCAAAACCGTCCATTTCAGGCATCATTACATCGAGCAAAATGACTGCGAAATCTTCGTTTAAGACCCACTTCAAAGCTTCTCTTCCAGATTTTGCTTGAACAATGTTTTGATTCAAGGGCGAAAGAATTGCATTTAGTGCGATGAGATTCTCTGGACGATCATCGACAATGAGTATATTTACTTTCTCTTCGCTGCCGGTTTCGGTACTGAATTTCACGCTTCATATCCTTAAGACGCAGATCGTTGATCTTGAAGTTGTTGTTCGGCTATTTCCTGATTGGAGACTATTATCCATTTTTGTACGGTATCTCGGAAAGTCTCTAATGATGCAGGCTTGCTGACATAATCATCCATTCCTGCTTCCAGACACCGTTCTCTATCTCCTTCCATAGCCTGAGCGGTAAGCCCAATTATAGGTGTATGCGTGCTAAGTTTAGCCTCTCTTTGACGAATCTTTCTGGTTGCATCAAAACCGTCCATTTCAGGCATCTGGCAATCCATGAAAATAAGGGAGAACTTTTCTCGCTGAAAAGCGCGTACAGCCTCAACTCCCGTGTTAGCAACTTGAGCATCAAGCCCCAATTTTTTGAGTTGCAGTAAAGTTACACGTTGATTGGTTGGGCTGTCTTCCGCAAGCAATATTTTGATGCCTTTGTGGCAGGCGATTTCATAATTGCGCGTCGGCAGAACTTCACCAGAAGGGACGGCACTAGTATGCGAAACGTGACTGAAAGGAATGGTGAAGTAGAAACATGCGCCACGTTCTTGGCTTCGCACCTGGATATCACCGCCCATCAAATCGCAAAGTCTCTTTGAAATCGACAATCCTAAACCTGTGCCACCATATTTACGGGTTGTAGAACTATCCCCTTGTGTAAACGGCATGAACATAAATGGCAAGCGATCTTCGCTTATGCCTATACCAGAATCAGAAACACTAAACATGACGGTTTGGTGCAGATCGTTTTCGTCAGCAAGAGTTACATCCAGTTTAACGATACCCTGATCTGTGAACTTAACAGCGTTACTCAAAAGGTTGACGAGTATTTGGCGCACCCGTAGTGGATCGCCATTAACCATCTTCGGAACACGTTCATTTATAGTTGTGCGGAAACTAACGCCTTTATGCAAAGCCGAATCAACAAGTATTTCAACTGTACGTTGAACAAGAGCTGGCAAATCGAAATTGATAAGTTCGAGTTGCATTTTGCCCGCTTCAATTTTAGAGAGATCGAGAATGTCATTGATGAGCGCTAAAAGCGCTTGTCCAGACTCTCTTATAACTGTAGCCATTTCGCGCTGTTCAGTTTCGAGTTTCGTAGTAAGCAATAGTTCTGCCATGCCAACCACACCATTCATAGGCGTGCGTATTTCATGGCTCATGTTGGCAAGAAATTCACTCTTGTGTTGATTAGACTCTTGCAATTGCGCGCTTGTTCTCAAAAGAAGTTCGCGCTCCATTTCTTGCAAACGCAATTTCTCTTCGAGTTCTTGTCGCTTAATATCGCGAATGAGAGTGGCTTGCCTCTTAATTTCCAAATTCTTTCGGTGCAAATCAACAAAGACCTGAACCTTGGCGCGCAGAACATCCGGCATAACGGGCTTAAAGATATAATCCACCGCACCAATGTTATAACCAAGCGAAGCGTGAGTTTCGGTTGTATACATAGCAGTTACGAAAATGATGGGAGTATGTTTCGATCTTTCCCGTCCACGAATTAAAGAAGCAGTTTCAAAACCATCCATGTCAGGCATTTGGACATCTAGTAAGACACAGGCAAAATCTTCATCAAGCATGGCTTTAAGCGCATTGCGTCCAGAATTGGCCCGCACGACCGTTTGATTCAGGCAGGTTAGAATCGCTTCCAGAGCAATTAGGTTCTCTGGTACGTCATCAACTATGAGGATTTTTGCTTTTTCGTTGTCCATGTCGAAATTCAATTCACTACCTAGTTCACTATCTATGCGGCGATCTCATTTTTGCGATAAAACCCTTCCATACCATCTACTTCATCGTATTTAGAATTTCGTGGGTGAAATTGGATGGATTCATGTTTACCCACAGCTAGAATGCCTTCTTCAATGAGGCTTTTATCAAATAACCTCAACACCCGTTCTTGCATTTCTGGGGTGAAGTATTGGAGTACATTTCGGCACACAATCAAATCAAAATGATTGAAGCAAGCATCTCTGGTGAGACTGTGATGAGCAAAAACAAGGCTGCGGCGCAAACTTGGGTCAAAAACAACATGGTCTTGAGCCTGGATAAAGTGGTCATACACGCTGCCTTTTCCACCTGCAGCAAGGTAACGGTGTTCCTGTTCCTTCAAATAGCTTTCCGCAAATATACCGGCACGAGCTGAGTGCAGCATCGTGTCGCCAATATCGGTGGCGTAAATCCGGCACTTATCAAAAATGCCCTCTTCCCGAAGAACCATTGCCATTGAATAAGCTTCTTCACCGGTAGCGCAGCCTGCATGCCAGATTCGCACAAATGCTCTGTTAGCTAGCAAGGGAGCGATTTTTTCCCGAACATCACGAAAAAAGTGAGTGTCCGCAAAAAGCACAGCCGGCGCGGCAGTCACTTCGCAAATGAATTTTTCCATCGCGTGTTGGTCATGCAGAATCATGTCTTGCAGTGCTGAAATTGTACGCGCCCCTAGACTGGAAGCAATTTGCTCAACGCGCAGACGCAACGAAAATCTGGGACTTTCGTTCAAATTTATTCCTGCCCAACGCGACGCGGCTTCGATCAATAGATCGAGCTCAACTGTTTCCACACTAGCATTTTCTACCATTGGGTCACCGGAATAAATAGCTATTTATACAGCCAGACTCGGATGAGAGATAGCAGTTGCTCGGTGTCAACGGGCTTAGCAATATAGTCCGAAGCTCCTGCTTCAAGGCATTTCTCACGGTCGCCCTTCATGGCTTTCGCCGTTAGAGCAATAATGGGAAGTGTTTTAAACCTGTCCGTTTCTCTAATTCGCCTCATCGTTTCGTAGCCGTCTAATTCGGGCATCATTACGTCCATAAGGACGCAATCGACCCCCGGATTGTTCTGCAAAACTTCAATTCCGTCTCGACCATTTTCGGCATAGAGGACATTCATTTGCTGCCTTTCCAGAACGGAAGTTATGGCGAAAATGTTGCGTACGTCATCGTCTACAACAAGAACGCTACGTCCAGCTAAGGCTGCTTGCTTAGAATGCATGTTTTGCAAAACTTGCTTTTTCTCGTCCGGTAAGGTTGCTTCAACCCGATGCAAGAAAAGAGCTGTCTCAGCAAGAAGCCGATCGGCGGAGTTCGCATCCTTTAATACGATGGCGTGGGCAACCTGATTCAGCTCTCTTTGCTCAAGCGCAGAAAGATCCCTACCGGTATAAACAACTACAGGCATTCCCTCAAGAGTTCTTCCATGTTTAACTCTCTCGATCAATTCCGAACCGGTCATATCGGGTAAACCGAGGTCGACAACCATACAGTCAAATGACTTCTCTTCAAGCAGTTTTAGGGCCTCCTCTCCGGTTTCAACACTGGTAGTTTCAACGTCGGCACCTCCGAGTACCTCAGCAATTGAATCTCTTGTGCCTTTATCATCTTCGACAACGAGCAAGTTCCGAACCGGTCGATCCACGAATTTCTTCATGCTTTCGAGCGCTTCGTTGAGTGCCTCTGCTGTTACTGGCTTTTCTAGATAGCCAATTGCACCAAGCTTCAATCCGAGGTTTCGGCGATCATCTACACTTATCACCTGCACTGGAATATGTCTGGTTTGGGAGTCATTTTTGAGCCTATCCAGAATGGTCCAACCATCGGTATCGGCCAGTTGCAAATCTAACGTTATAGCATCTGGAACGTACTTAGCGGCAAGTGACAAGCCATTTTCACCGCGACCGGTTACAAGGCATTTGAAGTTCTTGTCGCGGGCTAATCCCATTAGAAGACCAGCGAAGTTGAGATCGTCTTCCATAATTAGAATTACTTTGTCGCTTGGTGTGATCGTTTCGCGGTCATCCTTAAGCCCTAATTCTGTTCTGTCCTCCACATAAACAGGTGGTTGAATGACAGTGGCCGTGCGCGGCGCGCTGTAGTCAATTATCTTGTGCGGTCTGGCCTGTACAGAACCCGGTTCATGCTTTTGCGGGACGTAGAAGGTAAAGGTGCTGCCTTCGCCTACAACGCTGCTTACTTTGATTTCACCACCGAGCAGAGCAGCAAGTTCTCTGCTGATAGCCAATCCCAGACCGGTGCCACCAAATTTTCTGCTTGTGGTGCCATCGGCTTGTTGGAAAGCTTCGAATATAATCCGCTGCTTATCGAGAGGAATACCGATACCGGTATCTGTGATTGAGAAGGCAAGCACCTTTTCTGCTTCCTCCAGCGATTTTATTTCGGGCGACCAGCCTTCTTTAACCTCGCTTACATGCATTACAACACTGCCATGTTCAGTAAACTTGACGGCATTGGAGAGCAAGTTCTTAAGCACTTGCTGCAAGCGCTTCGAGTCAGAGTGGATAGCACCGCCGGCGCTTGGATCCACCTCAACCTGGAATTTGAGTCCCTTATCTTGAGATAGTTGCGAGAAGGTGCGATCGAGATCTGCCTTCATATCGCTGAGCAATATTTCGCTTACCTCAATAGTCATGGTGCCTGACTCAATCTTGGATAGATCTAGTATGTCGTTAATCAAAGCCAGCAACTCAGCGCCTGCTGAATATACTGTCTTTGAGAATTCAACTTGCTTAGGTGTCAAATTACCTTCGATGTTATCGGATAGCAACTTGGACAGAATAAGCAAGCTATTGAGTGGCGTACGCAACTCATGCGACATGTTCGCCAGGAATTCGGACTTGTACTTGGAAGTTAGAGCAAGCTGTTCTGCTTTGTCTTCCAGAGACAATCTGGCTTGTTCGATTTCCGTGTTCTTGCGCTCCACTTCCTCGTTTTGTGCAACAAGCAAGCTTGCCTTTTCTTCGAGCTCCTGGTTTGTCTTTTGCAGCTCCTCTTGTTGATTGGTGAGCAAGTTCTCTGAAGCTTGCAATGTCTTTGCTTGTTGCTCCAGTCTCTTGTTTGTTTCTGTCAATTCTTCTTGTTGCAATTGCAGTTCTTTTGCAAGAGATTGCGATTGGCGCAGTAAATTTTCCGTTCTCATGTTGGCTTCAATTGTGTTCAACACGATACCGATGGACTCCGTGAGCTGGTCTAAGAAGTCCAGGTGGGTATCGCTGAAGTCACGCAATGATGCCATTTCTAGGACGGCTCTTACTTGTCCTTCAAATACGATTGGCAGCGCCACTATATTGCGTGGGGAAGTATTGCCAAGCCCGGAACTAACTTTCACGTAGTCTGACGGCACATCTTGGAGAATAATCTTTTGCTTCTCGAGGGCGCACTGACCAATAATGCCCTGTCCCATCCTGAATCGATCGGAGAGGTTCTTACGTTTTTGATAGGCATAGCTTCCAACTAATCGCAGCAATTGTTCACCGTTGTCATCTACTTCATTTATATAGAAGACACCGTGTTGAGCAGAAACTAGTGGTGCTAGTTCAGACAGAATCATGTTGGCGACCGTGAACAAATCTCTTTGTCCTTGCAGCAATCTGGTGAATTTTGTAAGGTTCGTCTTCAGCCAGTCTTGCTCTTCGTTCTTTTGTGTTGTGTCCTTGAGGTTTCGAATCATCTCGTTGATGTAGTCTTTCAAGGCAGCAACTTCGCCTTGTGCTTCAACGGCAATGCTTCGCGTTAAGTCACCCTTCGTAACTGCTGTTGTAACTTCTGCAATTGCTCTAACCTGTGTAGTTAAGTTGGCAGCCAACTGGTTAACGTTATCCGTTAAGTCTCTCCATGTACCTGCGGCACCAGGCACCCTGGCTTGTCCTCCCAGTTTTCCTTCAACTCCCACCTCACGCGCTACCCCAGTTACCTGGTCTGCGAATGTCGCTAGTGTGTCGATCATCTCGTTGATTGTGTCTGCCAGTGCGGCAATTTCGCCTTTCGCTTCCAACACCAACTTGCGTTTCAAATCACCCTGGGCTACCGCGGTCACAACTCCGGCAATGCCCCGCACTTGGTCTGTTAGGTTACCTGCCATGGAATTCACGTTATCCGTCAAATCTTTCCATGTACCAGAAACACCCTTAACCTGTGCTTGACCGCCTAACTTTCCTTCCGTTCCTACTTCACGAGCAACCCGTGTAACTTCAGAAGCGAATGAGCCTAGCTGATCCACCATGGTATTGATTGTATTTTTTAGTTCGAGGATTTCTCCTTTAACATCGACTGTAATTTGTTTGGACAGATCGCCTGTAGCAACTGCAGTTGTAACTTCGGCGATGTTTCGCACCTGGGCTGTCAGATTGCCTGCCATGTAATTCACAGAGTCTGTGAGATCTTTCCATGTGCCGGATACACCCTTAACTTGCGCTTGCCCTCCCAGTTTCCCTTCGGTACCCACTTCTCGAGCAACCCGTGTAACTTCAGCTGCAAATGAACTGAGCTGATCCACCATGGTGTTGATTGTATTTTTCAACTCCAAGATTTCACCACGTACGTCCACTGTAATCTTTCTGCCTAAGTCACCTTTAGCAACAGCCGTCGTCACGTCTGCGATGTTCCGCACTTGTGAGGTCAAGTTTCCTGCCATGGAATTTACAGAGTCGGTTAGGTCCTTCCATGTACCCGACACACCCTTAACTTGCGCCTGTCCACCTAATTTCCCTTCGGTTCCCACTTCTCGAGCAACCCGTGTGACTTCATCGGCAAACGAACTCAGTTGGTCCACCATCGTGTTGATCGTATTTTTCAGTTCGAGGATTTCTCCTTTAACATCGACTGTAATCTTCTTGCCTAAGTCACCGTTGGCTACAGCCGTCGTCACCTCCGCAATGTTCCGCACCTGAGCAGTTAGATTCCCTGCCATGTAATTCACAGAGTCTGTGAGATCTTTCCATGTACCGGACACACCCAAAACTTGCGCTTGTCCACCAAGCTTTCCTTCCGAACCGACTTCTCGAGCAACCCGTGTGACTTCAGCTGCAAATGAACTAAGTTGATCCACCATGACGTTGATCGTGTTTTTCAGTTCTAAGATTTCTCCTTTAACGTCGACAGTGATCTTGCGTGATAGATCTCCTTTAGCAACAGCGGTTGTAACCTCGGCAATATTTCGCACCTGACCGGTCAAGTTGCCTGCCATGGAATTCACGTTGTCAGTCAAATCTTTCCATGTGCCGGACACGCCCTTAACTTGCGCTTGTCCTCCCAGCTTCCCTTCCGTTCCCACTTCTCTCGCCACCCGGGTGACTTCAGATGCGAATGAACTCAGCTGATCCACCATGGTGTTGATTGTGTTTTTCAGTTCAAGGATTTCTCCTTTAACATCGACTGTAATTTTCTTGCCTAAGTCACCGTTAGCAACAGCCGTTGTCACCTCCGCAATATTACGCACCTGGGCAGTTAGATTTCCTGCCATATAGTTGACACTATCTGTAAGGTCACGCCATGTACCCGAGACACCTTTAACATCGGCTTGCCCACCCAGTTTTCCTTCGGAACCGACTTCTCGAGCAACCCGTGTAACTTCATCGGCAAACGAACTCAGTTGGTCCACCATGACGTTGATTGTATTTTTCAGTTCGAGGATTTCTCCTTTAACATCAACTGTAATCTTGCGTGACAGATCGCCTTTGGCTACAGCTGTCGTCACATCAGCAATGTTCCGGACTTGTGCAGTTAGATTTCCTGCCATGTAATTCACGTTGTCCGTGAGGTCTTTCCAAGTGCCGGCTACACCTTTCACTTGCGCCTGTCCACCAAGTTTTCCTTCGGTTCCCACTTCGCGGGCAACCCGTGTAACTTCAGATGCGAATGAACTTAATTGGTCCACCATTGTGTTGATTGTATTTTTTAGCTCTGAGATTTCTCCTTTAACATCAACAGTAATCTTTCTGGATAGATCGCCTTTAGCAACAGCCGTCGTCACGTCTGCAATGTTTCGCACCTGGTCTGTAAGATTGCTTGCCATGTAATTCACAGAGTCTGTGAGATCTTTCCATGTGCCGGCTACACCCTTCACCTGCGCCTGACCACCTAGCTTTCCTTCCGTTCCTACCTCTCGGGCAACCCGTGTAACTTCAGCTGCAAATGAACTGAGCTGATCAACCATGACGTTGATTGTGTTTTTAAGGGCTAAGATCTCTCCTTTAACATCGACTGTAATTTTTCTGGATAGGTCACCACGGGCAACGGCAGTCGTCACATCTGCAATGTTCCGCACTTGAGCTGTGAGGTTGCTTGCCATGTAATTCACACTGTCTGTCAAATCTTTCCATGTACCCGAGACACCTCTAACTTGCGCTTGCCCTCCCAGTTTTCCTTCAGTACCTACTTCGCGAGCAACCCGTGTAACTTCAGATGCAAATGAACCCAGTTGATCAACCATTGTGTTGATTGTGTTTTTTAGCTCGAGAATTTCACCTTTAACGTCCACCGTAATCTTTTTGGACAGGTCACCACGGGCAACGGCAGTCGTCACATCTGCGATGTTCCGCACTTGAGCTGTCAGGTTGCTTGCCATGCCGTTGACACCATCTGTGAGGTCTTTCCACGTGCCGGACACACCCTTCACCTGCGCCTGCACACCTAACTTACCCTCCGTTCCCACCTCTCGTGCTACACGCGTAACTTCTGATGCAAACGAACTAAGCTGGTTCACCATTGTGTTGATGGTGCGCGCCGTTCTTAAGAATTCACCTTTGAGTTGACCACCCTCGATTTCCAGCGACATTGTTTGTGTCAAATCACCTTTTGCAACTGCGCCGATAACACGTGCCACCTCAGTTGTTGGTCTGACCAGATCGCCCACCAACTCATTAACGGAGTTTATGGAGTCAGCCCATCCGCCTACGGCATCAGCCATACTGGCTCGCTGTGCGATTTTGCCCTCGCGACCAACAACGGTGCTGATGCGTGCCAACTCAGCGGCGAGCCTTTCGTTATGCTCAGCTACCTCGTTGAATACTTCTGCAACGTCACCTGGCAAGCCTGATTGCTCAAGTGGAAGTCTTACGCTGAAGTCGCCACGTTTCAAAAGTCTCAATGCTCTTAAAAGTGGCCTGGCGTCAACCATGTAGGATTGATCTACGGCTGCCATGACCTCTCCTTTCGTTTGTGAATTTACGCGCTTATTTTTCGAACCGTTCATCCAGCTGGTCTCCTGGTCTTTGAGTTTCGATCTGCGGGTGGTGGCACGACGTGGTGGCTGTCATACCTTATAAAAAGACACTAATAGAATCAAGCATAATGTATTTTTAGGCGGCCAAAGCACTCTCGGGTGGAAAAAAAATTGATTTTGGAAATTAAACAAAAATTTTTGAAAAAACGGGAACAAACTGAATATTAGCCCGTCTTGAGACTTTCTCACTCAGTCATTGGAAACGTCGCTTTTGGTTACTGAGGGTCAAAACTTGTCGAATATTTTCGACCAAATTAGAACGAACTGAGGGATAAAATGTGCGATTATCTGTTTAATAAATTGACAACAATTTTGATGTCGTCACGCAATATTCACAGGAGAATTTCTATGCTGAACCGTTACCCAGCAATTGGTGCCATGCTGGTTTCTTTGCTCATAATTACAGCAAGCAACTCAAGTTTTGCCGCACGTCATTGGACAATTACCCAAAGGCAGCAAGCTCTGCTGGCAGAAATCAATACTGCTCGCAAGCACAACCAGCTTACCTTGAAAGAAACCAACAGCTTAATCGACGAACAGAAAAAGATTGTCGATAAAGAACAATCTATGAAGGACAAAAATGGTGGCAAGCTCAGCCAAAAAGATATGACTTCATTAGAACGAAGCCTCAATGATTTGAGCAACAAGCTCCACAAGAAAGTGCTCGAAAAACGCGTTCAATAGCCACACGGCGAAAGCGCATTGCCACCGCACGATTTATTGTGTGGTGTGTGCAATCTAGGACAGAATAGGTAATAAATAGGGCGGTTCGAAAACAAACCGCCCTATTTCCGACTCGAACTATTCCAGAAATCACTGCACCGTGTTTACTTCGTTGAATCGTTGCCAATCTGCGATCCAACTGCAGCTAACTGTCTGTCTTCATGCGCTTTTTCAGCGGGCGACATCTTCATGATCTTGGCTCGATTACGCCATACCCAGATAGCGGCAAGTGGTGTACCAATCGCGATGGTGCCAGCGCAGATGAAGATGGCTGTCAAAATCATTGCAAGCAATGTCTTCAATTGATTCAACTGATTATCGAGATTATTCAGACGGGCCTCAACCCCCAAAACTGGCTTCGCCAATTTCAGAACCGGATCTTTCAAATCAATAACGGGCTGCTTCAGTTGAACAATAGGTTCTTTCAATTCTGTAAGGTCACCATGCATCCCCTTGATATCACCCGAGATGCTCCCCATCGTTTGTCTAACTGAGCTAATTTCTTCTCGCGTGGTGCCCATTTCCTTTTCAATCGATTCCATGCGCTTATCGAGGTGAAGCATGGCAGGCTGCAAAGCTCCAATAGGCCCTGTTAACTTCATGATTTCTTGTTCGAGCCTTACGGACTGTTCTTGCAAACGTGTAACCGGTTTAAGCATCCAGGCAACTGGATTTGGAAAACCACCGCCGTGCTTCTTGACGTCGGCTTCTTTGAGATCATCTGCATCAACATCGGCGCCCGGAACGTTTTTGTTAATGGTTTTAGCCTGCTCATCGGCATATTTATCGCTGGCTTCCGCTTTCTTTTGGTCGATGACCTTCTCGGCCTTGCTTATTTTCTTATCGTTAAGATTGACATTGTTTGAACTTGCGGCAGCAACCGCAGTGCCTACGGAAGAGGCATCCTTGGCGGTGTTAGCCGCAAACGCCGACACACCTACCATTACGCTAACGGTCAATGCTAAATTCACTGCCTTTGGCATAAATCCAGTCATTTTGTTCATCCAGGTGCCCTCTTTCTTTTGTTCACTCGAACCAACCGACGAGGTTAGCACACTCGTGTTCCGGAAATATGTCGATACGTGACTATTTGAAGCTATTCTATATTTCAAAATTCTATATCTCCAGGACATGCAAAAACGGACCCCAAGTTTGATGGGGTCCGTTTTTTGAATCGATAGAGTTGTTATTTCGAGAGTTGTTATTTCGAGATTTGTTATTTCGAGATTTGTTATTTCGCGATTTGATTTTTCGCGATCGGTTTACTTCGCAGCAACTGGTGCCATTTCATGATGAACACTCGATTCTTCAGCTTTGCTTTGATCGATGATTGCTTTCGCTTTGTTCACTTCATCTGGAGTGCCATGAGCAATGAGCACGTACTTACTGGCTTTGAGAGCCGTTTCATAGCGAACAACGCTATCTTTTGGAATTCCAAATCCGACTAGTGCTGCACCAACTGCACTCAAACCAGCGACAACAGCGGATGTTTCTAGTGCTCCAAGTATCCAGGTAAGAATTGGTCCACCGATAATTACTGGCCCAATGCCTGGAATAAACAGAAATGCAGAGCCGAACAAAAGCCCCCAGATCCAGCCCCAGAAGGCACCAAATTTGCCCCAGGTAGCAACGCGTTCTCCAGTGTTGTAGTAGCCCACAACATGCTCTTCTGTTTGATAGTCTTTTCCGACGATGGACAATTTCTTCATGTCAAAGCCGGATTTTTGCAGTTCTTTGACCGCTTCTTCAGCGTCGCCATGACTGCCGTAAATTGCAACAGCCGAACTAGTATCTGCCATTCTTATTTCTCCTAATTTTTCAGGAATTGGGCGTGATGCCCCTCCGAAAGGCGACAGATGATGCCACCCTTCAAAACTTTCGTCTGATTGAAGGTAATTGACGAATCGGCCAGATTCTAACATCTTGATCCTTATACAACGATTAATAGAAGACGAATGTTTTGGAGAATCTCTGTTGTGGAGAATTTTAAAATCCAAAACTAAATTCTCGAAGCTTCAATTTTTTGCAGATGCACCGTGGGCAGTGTTACATCTTTTCGTACCAAACTTCTTCGTCTTCGACTGGAATTTCATCCAGTGCATCGTTGCCGGCTTGAACGGAATTCTGCGTCAAACCAGAACTCGTTGCCGCACCAGTGCCTATCAAAGTTTTGTCCGCTTTCTCTTTCTTCTCAGAAGAAGTGCTAAATTCCACTTTGTCAAATTTACCTAGTACGTTTATATAAGTTCTCGACATGAGCGAACATTCCTCGTCCGTCCATTCACCCTTTCGAAATTCATTTAGAAGCTGAAAAATTTCCTGGCTGCTGTTTGCAGCCGCCACTTTTGACAACCAACCTTCGAGTGTGGTCAAACTTTTACTCTTCGCCTTTTAACTTCTTCGAGTGCGCCAAGCAGAATGCAATTACGTGATTATCCACCCAAAATGGATCGTTGACTACTTCCTTGCCTTTACTGGAGTCTTGAAGGAAAGCAGCATGACCACCGTGCTTCGGAGCCAGTATCCTTACGTAATCCGTTTTGAGTCCAACAAAAGAAGTATAAGGAACCATCGGATCATCTTGCGCCGTAATAAGGAGCGTTGGCGTAGTAATAGACTTTACAAGCGGCTTAGAGCTCGCCGTTTCGTAGTAGTGAGCAACATTTTCGTAGCCACCATCAGGCGCTGTATAAGTGTCATCGAATTCGCGCAGAGTCCGTATTTGTTTCAAATTGGAGATATCAAATTTATCCGGAAAAAGTTTTTTCTTTTGCGTCAATTTGCGTTTAAGGCTGGCGAGAAATAAGAGCTCATAAAAGCGGTTGAAACCATTTTTTTCTATTGCATCGACACAAGCTGGCAAATCTATTGCCGGAGAAATTGCACAGGTGCCTGACACCCACTTGCTGCGCAGTCCAAGCTCGGCTGTTGCCTTAACTACAAGATTGCCGCCGAGCGAGTAACCTACAAGAAATAGATCGCTCAATTTCTTCTCACTTACGAGTAATTCTATAACTCGCAATACGTCGCTGCTTAGTCCGGCGTTATAGAGAGTGGGAGTGAGATGCAGCGTGCCACCACAGTTTCGAATATTCAATCGAATGACATTGATACCAGCCCTCAAAATCTTCTCCGCCATTCCTAATATATAAAAGGACTCACTCGATCCTTCTAACCCATGCAACAAAATGATGGTTGGCCGCTTTTCATGGTCGGGCAGAAAATGAGCCCAAGCTACTACAGTAGTGTCGGGTGTAACTTGCAGGAGAAGCTTCTCAACCCGCTGCCACCGCATTCCAATTCCGCGAGGTATTAGTGTGTGCGCTATCGTCATTATGTGCGGGTTGCGCAGCCAGGAATACGGCACAAAATCTTCGCCAGTAATCTGGTGGTTGTCTGGAAAATTGCTCAAACCATTCCACCTATCAGGCTTTCAAAAACCTACACCAATCGCGGTGCTTCTTAGCATTGTAACGGGATTAATACGGAAGCGGCGTCCGGTGGTGAACTAACTAATAAAAAAAGCGGGGAGAAAACTTCATGTTGTGAGCTGAAGTGCAGTTATATTGCCGTTATGCCGTATTATTACAATACAAAAGACTTCGGATCGAGGAATAAGCGATGCTTGCCGAAGGCGAACCTATGTTTTTCGGTATCCTCATAATTCTTGTTATATTTCTCGCCCTCGGAATTCTCTACAACTTGGGATATCTAGGGTCTATTTAAAGTTTTCGAGTTAAAGTTTCGTCGCGGAATCATTCACGACCACTGTATGTTGAATCACCTGCTCCAAAGTAAGAAGCACTTTCTTCTAACTACTTTGGCCTTTGCTTCCCTGCTAGGCACTCTCTTCCTTAGCTCATGCTCCGGGGTGGATTTAGGCGATGGCGGCCTAACTAAAAATACCTATGTCGAACTTGTCGATTGGCATATTTCTGGACTCTGGGTAATCAATTGTCCGGTTGCCTGGGTTCGAGTTGCCAACTATAACAACGTCCCTATCAAAGACATCGTTATCAATTACCGCACTTATGATTTTGAAGGACATGCATTAAACACTGGAACGTACACGCTGGAAGGAGAAATTGCGCCTGGCAACGTTAAGAATTTCATCGAACAATATTTGGGTTTAGTGGATTTGCACAGCGAGAAGCTCTCCGTTCAAATCGTGGCTGCGCACTCAATGCAATAAACGACATGGCCCCGTAAGTTGTGTTTTGTTAGATTTTCGCGCGAATTTTTAGAGGCGGAAGTGCTCCGCTCCCTCGGATCAAAAGATGTCCCAATTCAGATCGAATTTGGGACACCCATCATAACCATGATTGGGTGGGCAGCTTGAGGTACGGGAAATTGCTTACTTACTAGTTTGGATGATCGGACAGGTAGGCCGATTTCAAAACCATATAACCGATTGCACTATAAAGAACGACGAGCACAAGCAGCATAATAAGCGGCATCTTCTCGTAGATCTTCGCAAAAGGGCGGAAGACAAAATCCATCATGAACAACCCGACGGCTGTACCAGGCATGAATGAAATCCTCCAGGAACTAGGGATTCCAAGGTTATACCTGCATAGTTGCACTGTCAAGTTAGCGCACAACTATGTCGTTCTATTCGCTGAATATGTGGGATGCCTACTAGTGGCCCCGGTAATGGAAGTTACGTGTCCACCGCCTTGCCACGTCCGGAAAGGTGAGGTGCATGATTTCCGGGAATACGATAACCAGAAGGCCCGCAAGTAATACGAGCGAGAGTAAGATTGAGAGAATCCAGACCATAGTTCCTCTGAGAGCTTAAGATCTAAGTACAAGATCAGCCCTGGCGGGCGGTTGGAGTATAGTGTAACGATATCGATTAAGGCGTGGTTAAGCCCGAACGAATTTAATCGCTTGACTAGGGCTTAATTTCCGTTAAACAGTCGAATAAAAAGTTATGTATGGGAGCTAATAAAACGCCGTGCAAACTTCCGATTTTTTAGACACCGTTGCAGGGGTGGATTTTTCTGGTTCTAAGTCCATTCCAAATGAGACATGGTTAGCCATCGGCAAGATGGATTCCATGGGAGTGGATATCACACATTTGGAAAGGGTAGGTAGTCATAAGATCGGAAGCGATCTCGCGAAGGTAGCGGGGCTGGCGGCGGTCGGTTTCGACTTTCCTTTTTCGTTACCGGCGGAATTCCTACAATATTTAGCGGACAAGCGCAACTTAACTCCGTTTCAATCTTGGCAGTCAGTAGCTGAGTGCATGGCATTTTTGCCGTATGAGGAGTTCGATGAAATTGCACTGGCGTTCAATCGAGAGCCCAAGCGCTTTGCGGACAAAAACTCAAAACCGGTTGCGCAAAGTCCTTTGCATCGCGGTAATCCATCGATGATGCAAATGACTTATCAAGGCATTCGCATGCTGACCACGCTTAACCCCGAGAAGTTTGCCGTGCTGCCTTTTCAAAGCGTTGGCAAACAGATGTGCCAAGTCCTGGAAGTGTATCCAAGCGCAACCCTCAATGCATGCGGTATTCAAAATAAGGGATACAAAAGCAAAGAAAAAAAGGATAAAGATGCAATGTTTGCTCTGCGCAAAACCATGATTCGCCAGCTTGCGAATTTGCGCGAGACCAAAGACGCCGCCATAGCTGCATCTATAAAGGATTGTCCGCGCCTCTCAATTAATGCGAAATTTGAATCGACGGCGATAACGTCGAATGACGCATTCGACGCCGTTGTGGCGTGTTACACCACCGCAATGTTTCTGCGATCTCCAAAATATTTTGCCGATCCACTAGATGCCGATAACTTAGATGTACTGACGGAAGGCTGGATCTATGCGCCTTCCTTCGTTACTGCAGATGCCAGAGGCACTAAAACCTCCGTTGCCACATAGGCTATAATTCGAATCCAATCCGATGGGGGCATCGGATTTTTCGTTTTCAAAAATTGATGGAAACGAAGACGGGCGCCCGTAGCTCAGTGGATAGAGCCCCCGCCTTCTAAGCGGGTTGTCGTTGGTTCGAATCCAACCGGGCGTGAGTTATAATCAAAATCCACCCAAAACGTTGAGGGTCATTAGCTCAACGGTAGAGCAGTTGCCTCTTAAGCAATTGGTTGATGGTTCGAATCCATCATGACCCACCATTTATTCCAGATGTTGTGTGATGACTACCAATCCTATTCATGCACGTCCTCACGTTCATCTGATCATTACTGGCGGAACCATCGACTCGTACTTCGATAAGCGAGCCGATCGAAACGTGACATCATCCGAATCTGTGGTGCTGAAATATCTCGAGGAATCAATCGAGCCTCATTTCACACTCTCTCAAAAAGTGATCGCGATGAAAGATTCTCGGGATATAACAGATGAAGACCGAAAGAAAATGCGGAAAGAAATTATCGAGTGCCACCACAATCACATTTTGATCACGCACGGTACATTCACCATCCCTGATACCGCAAGATTTTTGCTGGCAAACAAAACCAGTTTCGAAAATAAAACAGTGGTGCTAACCGGTTCGTTTTATCCGCTCACGAGATATTTGGATTCTGATGCCGCATTCAATTTAGGCTTTGCAATTGCTTCGCTATTACAGGCGAAGCCTGGCGTCTATGTTGCCATGAACGGACAACTGTTCGAAGGCGATAAGGTCAAGAAGGATGTGAAGGAGGCACGATTCGTTGCAATAGATGCCGTATGACAAGCACCATGTATAATATGGAACACGCAACGCGCGAGTGGCGAAATTGGCAGACGCGCTAGACTTAGGATCTAGTGTCGCAAGACGTGTGGGTTCAAGTCCCTCCTCGCGCACCATCTATGTTTCAGAGATCGTAAAGTTTGATTTTTGGGGTACAAAAATCGGAATAACCGATCAATAACCGATCAAAATGCGATTTTGATTGACTCTTTTTTGCTGTGGATTTTTCTTTTTTTACCAAGCTAATCATTGCTTTTTTGAATTAGTTCAAAATTGATTCAATGAGAATTTTAGGAAGAAAAGAAACAGGCTCACAATCTTGTAGTGTTTGCTACCTAACAGTACATTAGGACCGAAATACTCGTCCATCTAATCTGAGATCTCAATGTCACAGTAAGAGGGAGCAATTGTTTTGCAAATTTGAGCATTTTTGTAGGGATGATAAACAACTGCTGCATGTACTTCCCGCACGGGTATTCCCTTTAGTTCTAATTGGTGTCATATACGATGACAACTCAAATATTTAACGGGCCCTTTTTTCAAGCGATAATATTGAGGAAGAGTAAAAGTTCGCTTGTCCAATAGTTTTGCAGGTGGCCAACTATGCCAACACCGGAACAAGTGATAGGGCGAATGGGGCGAGCGATTGCACAAAGACGGCAAGAGCTTGGCATATCTCAAAATGAACTCGGCATACGCTCTGGTTTTCATCGCTGCACGATTGTCACTATTGAAACCGGAAAGCGCAATCTTGCTATGGATAGTATTCAAAGATTAGCAAATGCCCTGGAAATTCCTGGTTGGAAACTCTATTACTTTGCTGAAATAGGAAGTAAGAAAGCCTCTCGTTAACCACTTATGTTATAGCCGACAAATTCATCGGTGCGAAAATATTCTTTGAGAAAAACCAGTTCTCTGTTTCGCTATTTATCTGAAGATGCAAAGTCGGAATTTAACGTCTTAACCGTTGCGCTTACGTTACGCATATGTCTAAATGGATACAGAAACCCCTGTGACATATAGATTTTGCAATTTCGCTAGGTCCGACTAGCTTAGATTGACTTGGAATTCGCCGGAGGGCGAGTCTGACTAAGTGCGCCACCATATATGATGGCTTGATTTTCCGTTGGCTGTTCCTCCACATAGGAAATCCTTTGGTGAAAGTTTGTCGGTTAACCATGAAGTTTGCATATGTTTTCCTACTCGCGTGCGCCTTTCTTTTCATAAGTGCAAGAAGCGCATCAGCACAGGCAGTAACTTGGACTCATGTAGATTATGGACCGGTTCCGATTCCTGGAACATTCACTTACACGCCTGGCACTCCACCTACTTTTACAGTTCAAGGTAGTGGCAGTGGTGGGTCCGGTGGAGGGAGCCTCGTTTACACAACGGCTGCTGGAAATGCTGAATTTGAAACGAGATTAGTCTCACAAAGCACTACGTCCTATTGGGCTTTTGCCGGAATTTCGATGGGTGCTTCATTGGATGCGTCTCAACCATCGGTATCACTCGGAGCACAACCGGGTCCTGGATTATTTATGTATACCCCCTCCGGTTCTATTGCAGGGCCGGCTATCTATGCCCCTGTTTGGCTTCGTTTGGCAAGGAACGGCAATACAATCTCGGGCTACTACTCGGCCGATGGAATCAATTGGACATTGCTTGGCACCTATACTGCAACCAACGTGATGCCCAATCTCTACTATGTAACCTTTGCCGTAAATAACACTGGTGTTGATGCACTGAATACAGCCGTCTACGACCATGAAACATACTCAACAAGTCTTCCGCAAATAGGCTCAAATATCGCTCTTTGGCTAAGAAGCGACGTTGGGGTAACGAGCAATTCTGGCTCAGTGAGTAACTGGGCAGATCAATCCGGTGGCGGAAATAACGCCACTCAAATTTCGAGTTCACTTCAGCCAACTCTCACGACCGGAGCAATAAATAGCGGTGTCTTACCAACAATTACTTTTAACGGCACATCCCAATACCTCAATTTACCAAGTGGCATGCAGTCACTTTCAAATGGTGCCAGTGTTTTTGTTATGACGCAGCCGTCAAGTGCAACGGCTACAAGCGACCTTTGTGCTTTTGGGAATGCCAGCAACAGCGATGCTTTTCGTGTTCAGCAAGCAGCTCTGCAGGCAAAGCTATTTGCTTATAACGGCACGACAAGCAGCTCTGTTGCAACAACGACTAGTCCGTTATCGACTAGTGGGTACCAGCTTCTTGAAGAAATCTACCAACCAGGTCTCTCCGCTGGCACAGCTACCGGGACGATTTTCGTCAATGGAACTCAGCAAGCGCAATCAACTAGCTTGCAAAATTTAAATCTCATAGCTCGTACTAAGAGTACGATCGGAGCAGGCATAGGGCCAGCGAGCTATTTTGGTGGAGGCATTGCCGAGATACTGGTCTATGACTCAGTTTTAACGGCATCTCAACGAAAGTCGGTAGAAAGCTACTTCTTGAGCAAATATGGAGTTGGCACGCAACCGACATTAGATGCGGCGGTTCTTACTCCAGGTCCGGGCATTTGGCCGGCTACGCAAACCGTGTCTATTTCACAAGACCAAAATGCCACGACGTTCTACACCACTGACGGTAGCACGCCGAGTCCTGCGTCCCCTTTCTTTAATGGAACTCCCTTGACGGTGAGTAGCAACGAGACAATCAATACTCTTGCGGTTGCTCCTTTCTTCAATAACGCCTCTAGTAGCGGTCTCTATCAAATCGATTCGACAACATCGGCAGTACCACGTACCGGTTTAAATTTATGGCTTAGAGCCGATAACAGCATTACATACAATGGCAGTAATCAAGTTAGTCAATGGACCGATGTCTCCGGCTCACAAAATAATGCGACTCAGTCAGTTACTGCCAACCAGCCTATTTTTGCCGCAAGCGCAATTAATAGCCTCCCTGCAGTCACTTTCAATGGATCATCTGCATATCTTCAGCTTAATCAGATACTGGCCGACTTCAGCACTGGAGCGAGTGTGATTGCTGTTGTAAAACCGACTGCAGTCGCAGCTAATGCAACGATAGTTGATTTTGAAAATTGCGCACCTGGCACTTATCTCTCTCTTAAAGAACCAAGTAGTACCGCATCAGCTCTTAATCTCTTTAACTCAAACTGGAATTCAACGGTCAATTCAACTAATTCTGTTGTGGTCGGTTCATTCCAAATTCATGAAGCGATTTTCCCTCCGCCGATTGCGGCAAGTTATACAAACACTATCTTGAATTCAAATGCTGGTCTAGCTGCTGGTAACAACTATATTGGCCGGGCTAGTGCTGGGTCCAATTATTTCAACGGACAACTTGCGGAGTTGTACGTCTACAACGCACCCTTGAGTTCAGCAAACCGAACAGCTCTAGAGGGTTATCTCTCAACTAAATATGCGATCACGCTTGCAAACTCAAATCGAAATCCTCACAAATTTCTGACCCTAAGAGCATTACCAATTAGGAAGCAATTCCCGTTGCTTTCGGCATTCAATCTTTAAAGACGATTTCAATGAAATTCAAAACGTTACCTTTCAAATTCCGCTTCTGTAGGATCGTCTTCCTTCTATTAGCATTGGCTCTTTTGGTTTCAACAAGCGAAAAATGTTTCGCTCAACCAGTAACCTGGACAAGCACCGATCTTGGAACTCCTCCGGCTGGAAGTTTCGTATACGCAGCAGGCACCCCTCCTACTTTTACGATAAATGGAGGGGGTGTCGGATTTGGCAGCAACGGTTTGAACTTCACTTGGACTAATGCTGTCGGCAATAGCGAAATAGAAACCAGAGTGGCATCACGAAGTACAAGTACCCAAACTGCATCAGGAATACTTGTCCTGGACCAAATCTCAAATAATCCGGCTGGAAATTCAGCTTATTTTGGGATAGCCGTAAATGCTTCAAATCAAATTTGGGTCCAGTATAGAGTTGCTGGCGGTGGAGGCGACATAACTTCCGTTGGTGGTCCCACCATCGCAACTCCGGTTTATCTTAAGATTACTAAATACGGTACTACTCTTACCGGGTATTGTTCTTCAGATGGTATCAACTGGACAAATGTGGCAAGTTGGACCTGGACTATGCCCGGTTCGTATTATGCTGGATTTTGGACGGATTCTGGAGTATTTGGCACCACCCTCAATACGGCAGTTTATGATCACGTCACGTTTTCGACTAACGTTCCTCAACCAGCATCAAATTTGGCGCTTTGGCTAAGAAGCGATTGGGGCGTTACAAGTAGCTCTGGCGCAGTAAGTGCATGGACGGACCAATCCGGAAATGGATTAAACGCCACGCAAACAACTGGAACACTTCAGCCAACTTACACAACAGGGGCTGTTAATAGTGGCGTTCTTCCTGCGATTACCTTTAATGGGACCTCCCAATATTTTTCATTACCGACAGGGCTCAACACATTTGCTTCTGGTGCAAGCGTATTCGTCGTGACCAAACCACAAAGTACAACTGCTACAGGCGACTTTTGTGCTTTTGGAAATACAAGTAATGCTGATGCTCTCATTTCACAAGCAATAGGAACACAGGCATCTGTTTCAACACATAACGGATCCACAAATACCACTCTCACGACTACTACTAATCCGCTTTCGACAAGCAACTATCAACTTATTGAAGAGGTTGTACAGCCTGGCAATATTCCTGCTACAGGGACAGGAACCATTTACGTCAACGGAGTGCAGCAAGCTCAATCAACAACTCTGCAAAATCTAAATAGCCTTAGTCGTAGTCAGAATTTCATTGGCACTGGAATTGGTTTGTCGAATTATTTTCAAGGCGGAATTGCTGAAATCCTCGTTTACAATACGCCTTTGAACACAGCACAACGCAAATGTGTTGAGAACTATATTTATGGTAAATACGCGGTTGGTACTGAACCAACTTTGGATCCGGCCTTGATGACTCCCGGACCCGGAGTCTGGCCGTCTGCACAAACTGTGACTTTGACAAGTCCCGAAAATGGGCTTGTGTACTATTCGCTCGATGGAAGCATTCCGAGTCCGACCACGTCTCCGTACTTCGTGAATCCCATTCTTGTTAGCGCTAACGAAACGATCAATACAATCGTTGCCGCGCCCTATTTTAATAATAGCGCCGTAAGTGGTGGCTATTATCAGTTCGATCCTTCGACGAGTGGTGTGCAACGAAATAATCTTGCCCTTTGGCTTAAAGCGGATACTGGTATCACATACAACGGTAGCAATCAAATTAGTCAGTGGAACGACCTCTCGGGATCGCAAAATAATGCGACGCAAGGAACTACTGCTAATCAGCCCATCTTTACGCCGAATATCATTAATGGATTCCCTGCGGCGACGTTTAATGGTTCATCTGCTTATCTTCAATTCAATCAGACTTTGCAGGATTTTAGTCCGGGAGCGAGCGTTTTTGCAGTAGTTAAGCCCACTGCCGTTGCTGCTAACGCTACACTTATCGACTTAGAAAATAATGCTCCAGGCACAAATGTTTCTCTCAAGGAGCCTAGTTCCACAGCGACTACCCTAAATGTATTCAATTCCGGTTTGACTTCAACGCTTACGGCAAGTAATGCTGTGACCTTAAATCAGTTCCAAATGCTTGAAAACATTCTGGGACAGCCAGCTTCTGCAATTTACAAAAACAGCATTTTGAAGCTGAACAATCCGTTGGCGGCTGGTAATAATTATCTAGGAAGAGCAACTGCTGGCTCTAATTATTTCAACGGATTGCTAGCAGAATTACTCGTTTACAACGCGCCTTTGAGTGCAACAGATCGAGCGAATTTAGAGGGCTATCTTGGCTCTAAGTACAACATCATTTCGATTGTCACCAATACTTTGCCACCACCATTAATAAGCACAGCTACGGCGACTCTTACGGCACCAATACAAGTGGCAATCGCAGCGCCATCATGGGTGGTGGTGCACTTTACGGTCGACGGAACGACGCCAACGTCCTCTTCGCCCACCTATACCGGACCTATAAGCATTTATTACACTCAGACCTTAAAAGCAGTTTCCGTATTCAGCGGGTTGACTAGTGCTGCGGCGAGCGCCACGTATACATTGTCTGATACTACTAAGTGGCCGGCGCCGAACGCAAGTGATACCACACCATTGACTATTAACCTTCAATTGCCAACAACTACTATTCCATAGTGCGGAGAGCTTCTAAGAAACTATGAACAACCGTGAGCATCCCAAAACGATCTTTTATTCTTCGTTGAAAGCTATGCAACGTTGGATGTGCGGATCATTAGCTTTGTTGATGTTCTCCGTGGTTCTTCCCGAGCAATCAGTTAGTGCCGATGAACTGAATCGAACACTAATAGCTATAAAACCGAATACTCCACCAATAAACATAAATAGCAATCCGGCACCTCCGTCCCCTATTGTCCACGTAAAGACTGGACCGAAAAGCGTTCATCTCTTCACTCCCAAAATTTCGTTTAGCTCTCAACCGAATGATCTAGAAATCACTACGGCAAGAGTGTTTTTGGAACCACTCGTTCCTATGACAAGCCCGCCCGTTGCAGGAGAGAATGCCGCGCTAGCAAATGCGCTAATCAGTTATGGAAATAAGTCCTTTGAGGAAAGAGAGGATGTCTCTGAACTCACGAATTTCATTTCAAAATACCCGAAGTCTCGCTGGCGGGCCGCTGTTGAGTTGAATGTTGGTAGCGCTAAATTTCAAAGTGGATATCTGACTGAAGCTTTGTCGAGATGGCAATCAGCTTGGGATCTCGCAAAATCGGAAAAGGGGAAATCACAGGCCGCTATCGCCAATCGAGCGATGGGACAATTGCTGATTCTCAATGCAAGACTTGGTAGACAAACCCAATTGCATAAATACTTTAATGAGGTTGGCAAAAGACCTTTCTTTGGGTCAGATCAAGGGATGGTTGAATGTGCTCATGAAGGATTGACGTCAATGGAAACCAATCCTGCCAAATCCTTTAAATGCGGTCCATACGCTCTCGATGCGATTGTAGGTATTGGACAATCTCGCATTGTGCGAACAAAGCAAATGGAGGATGCGAACTCAACGTCCAACGGGACCAATTTGGAACAGGTAAAGAAATGGGCTGATCAACTTGGATTAAAACTACAAATCGCTAAACGTCAGAAAGGCGCTGAGGTTCCACTCCCGGCCGTAATGCATTGGAAGCTCGATCACTTCGCAGCTATCACAAAGAAAGACAAGGGGCGATACATCCTAAAAGATGCCACTTTCGATGGAAACTATGCACTTACGCTAAGCCCAAAAGCCTTAGATGCTGAGAGTGACGGATATTTTCTCATTCCTGCAGGAAATTTGCCAAATGGTTGGGTGAGCGTATCAGAGGCGGAAGCAGCCAAGGTTTGGGGCAAGGGAACTGGAGTCGCATTTGACGACATCTACATGAGGAATACAGCACCTCAAAAATGCACAAGTGGTGGCCAATGTTGCAACGGGATGGCCAAAGCCTCGGCGTGGGCTTCGCAGTGCACTATAAACATAGAAGACACGCCTCTTTCTTATACACCACCTGTGGGCCCACAGATGGATTTCCATCTTAATTACAATCAATTTGAGACTAATCAACCATCAACTTTTCAGTTCACCAATCTCGGGCCTAATTGGACACTAAATTGGCTTTCCTACGGTACTTGGGATGGCTGGAACCAGGTCTGGACAGTGCGAGTACCCGGCGGCGGTTCTGAAATCTTCGGCGGATATTACTCGATGAGCGATTATCTATCTCGCTCGGTATACAACCAAGTAAATACGCCATATACCAGAACTCTGCCTGACGGTACAGTCCAATTTTACAACCAAGCGGATACTGCTGGGCGTGAGTACATGACTCAGCAAACCGATCCGCAAGGTAATTCGGTCTACATTCAATACGATACTAATTTTCGAATTAAAACAGTCACCGATACGCTTGGGCAAGTTTCGTCGCTTGCCTATGTGTCAGATGCGCTGGGAAATGCGGGCTTCTATAAAGTTGCGAGCATTACCGATCCGTTTGGGCGCATCACTACATTTTCCTATGACTCGACATTAACTAATCTAATCAGCATCACCGATGTTATTGGCTTGAAGAGCCAGTTTACATGGGACACCAGTTCATCAAATATTACCGCACTAACGACGCCTTATGGAACGACATCGTTCACGACGTATGTACCCGGAAATAATGGATTCCCCGCTAGAGGCTTAAGGTTTACCCTTCCAGATGGTAGTACTTCTGTTTTGGAATCCTGGATCAATGAACCCAAAATGGGTTATTACTGGGATCGAGAAGCAACAATGCTTTATCCAACCGATCCGGGAAACAAGATCTATACCCACTGCGAAACGACTCGTTATGTCTTCGATGCACAAACAGGTTTCATGGGTGTTAATCCTCAATGGGAAGTGCATCCACTTGAAGCCCAAAGTACCGTAAATTACTTCTATCCGAATCAACTGAACCAGAATTGGCAAGGCTCCGTCCCCAAACCTTCCTTGGTGACTCGCCAAATAAGCGAAGTGGTAAATGCAACCATTTCAGGCACCATTACGGCAGGAGATACAATCACCCTGCAGTTTTATGATGCTTCCTTTGGAAGTATCTCTGTTCCTTATCTCGTGCAATCAGGAGACACACTCAACAGCATTGCTACCAATTTAGTTTCTGCTGTGAGTTCTAATGCGAACCTCACAAGTATAGGGATCACTGCAACCACATCTGGTGCATCCATAATTTTAAATAGCTCTTCGCTTACAACTGCTTACGGCGGAACCGTCAGTGGCGGCGCAACAGAATCTATTTCAGTAAAATCTGCTTCTCGTCAGGTTAGTTCTTTCACTGTCGGTGGAACTATCACAACTGGCGACAACCTTTATATCTACGTTGCACTGCCCAGATTCCCAAGTGGTGGCAATGAAACGATTCACTATCCAGTAGCTTCTGGCGATTCAGTTAACAGTATTGCCACTAATTTCGCTTCTTTGATAAATGCTGATACCAATCTACAGAAGCTTGGCGTTACAGCAACGGCAGTTAGCTCAACGGTCTATCTGACATCATTTTCGCCAGATGCTCAGAGTTATACCACCTCAACCACAGGCGCTACCGAAACGCTTACCCAAGGCTATACAACTACAAACAACAATCAAAGCTTTGCATATTCATACAACACTTTGGCGAACCCGACGCAATCAATAGACCCTCTCGGAAGGACTCTCTCTTATTCATATGCAACTAACAATATTGACCTGCAGCAAATTACAGAAACTCAAGGGGGAGATAACTTTCAAATTGGCGCCTGGACTTACAACTCTCAACATCTTCCTTTGACATACACGGATGGCTCTGGACAGGTAACGCATTATTCGTATAACAGTTCAGGTCAGCTCTTAACTATTACCGATGCAAACGGAAATACCACAACGAATACCTATACGGGCACCGCAACAGCGACCATAGGCGGAACGATAACGGCTGGAAATGTCTTGACTCTGACAGTGCACGATACTGGATTAACTGGCGGACAAGAGGCAGTTTCATATACGGTGCTTTCAACAGATACCACGACGACAATAGCGACTGGGCTGAAAAATGCGGTGAATGCAGACACCCACCTTTCAGCAATAGGAGTAACTGCAACCTCATCCGCAGCCGTTGTGACGCTCAAATCTACATCGGTAAATGTTACTTCTTACTCGGAATCCGTAAGCGGTGGAGCGACAGAAACAATTGCGCTCACAGCAAATTTATATGGCTATCTGACACAAATCGATGGTCCTCTCTCGGGTAACAAAGACATAACAACGTTTACGTACGATGGCTTTGGAAGATTGGCTTCGACCACAGATTCGGAAGGATATAAGATTACGTTTGCCTACGATGCAGCCAATCGGCTAACGATAACCACCTATCCTGACACCACGACCGAACAAAACATTTATGACAAATTGGATGTAGTCCTTTCAAAAGATCGTGATGGACGATGGACTCAAGATTCATATGATTCGTTAGATAGACTCACCTACGAGATCGATCCGCTTGGAAGAAAAACACAATATCAATGGTGCATGTGTGGTGCTTTAACAGGTTTGATTGACCCAGCAGGTCACCAAACTTCCTGCCAATACGATTTGCAAGGAAGAACAACCAGCAAAACTTACGCGGACAGCACTCAAGTTATTTATTCTTACGAAGCATTCACAAGCAGGATGCGCAGCAAAAAAGATGCTCTCAATCAAATAACCAACTATTTTTACAACCCTGACAATACGCCAGTAGGACTGGGCTATCAAAATGCTGTAAATCCGACATCATCTGTTGTTTATAGCTGGGATCCTAATTACAAGCGAATCTCAAACATTAACAAAGCTGATTGGGGAGCTTACACATACACCTACAACCCATACATCGCACCCGGTGGAACTGCCACCACAGGTGGGGGCATGTTACAGCTTGTTCACAACAATGTCATCGCCAATTCAGACGTATCGTACTCTTATGATGTTTTAGGCCGAACTACAAATCGAAGCATCAACGGAGCCAGCAACTCCGACACGTGGTCATATGATGCAATGAGCCGGATAACAGGCGAAACCAATGTCCTGGGTAGTTTTGCCTATCACTATGTTGATGACACCGTTGGCTCCTCTAAGGGCACTTTACGTCTTTCGTCTATCAATTATCCAAATAGTCAGGTCACGAATTTCTCATGGTATGGAAACACAGGTGATCAACGTCTCCAACAGATTTCTAACCTCAACCCGAGTGGTGCTCTTCTTTCACAATTTGGATATTCTTATGATCCTGCCGGCCAAATCACGCAGTGGCAGCAGCAACAAAATGGAAACAATGTTTACTACAACCTTGGCTACGATCTTGCCGGTCAACTCACAACCGCTCAAGCCGGTTCCGGAGCTGCCAAACCTCCTTATGCAAATGAATATTACTATGCCTACGACTCGGCCTCGAACCGGACCTCTGTTCAATCATCCGGGATACAAACACTGCGTGTTGCTGGAACTAAAACCACGGGCGACATTCTCACCTTAACCGTTAAGGATTCCTCTCTCTCCGGCGGACAGCAAGCAGTAACCTATACGGTACTCACTGGTGACACGCTGACTTCCATTGCAACAGGCCTTGCTAATGCCGTCAATCTCAACACGAATTTGCAGGCAATAGGTGTTGCTGCCCACGCGACAGGCACAACGATCAATATTCGATCAGCCTCTTTAAATATTACAAGCTATGCGACTTCTTTGAGCGGTGGCGCCACAGAGACACTCACTTTCGGTATCTACGCAAACGGCATTGAAATTGCTTCCCTCTCTGGTACAAAAACAACTGGTAATACGCTCACAATAACGGTCCATGACCCGTCACTAACTAGTGGGCAAGAAGCAGTAACCTACACGGTCCTAAGCGCTGACACGCTTGCAACGATTGCTACGGGAATTAAAAATGCAATCAACGCTGATACAAATCTATCCAGTCATGGAATTACTGCTACCGTGGCTGGCACTGTCATTGCGATTGCTTCAACTTCTTCCAATGCGACTTGGTATAGCCAATCAACAAGTAGCGGTGCCACGGAAGTCCTAACCCTCACAGCAAGTCAAAATCCGACTCAGTTTGCTCTTATTGGTGGCTCAAAGACAACCAGTGATATCTTGACAATCACCGTATATGATGCCGCACTCTCCGGAGGATTGGTTGCAATTCCTTATACTGTTTTGAGCGGTGATACGCTCACTTCAATTTCAACTGGAATTGCAGCGGCTATAAATGCAAATACTAGCCTTACAGGAATTGGCATAAGTGCTTCAGCTTCTTCGACAGTTGTTTCCATCAACTCCAACTCAGCCAACGCCACAACTTATCGGCAAACCGTTAGCACCGCTGCTACAGAAACCATCGGACTCACAACGTCCACTCCGGGATGGCGAATCGCTGCAATTGGAGGTACTAAACGGACAGGAGATATTCTCACCATCACCGCGTATAATCCTTCGCTCTCAAGTGGATCCGAAAACGTCAATTATACGGTCTTATCTGGTGACACACTCACATCGATAGCTACAGGCATAGCAGCTGCGATCAATGCTGATACTAATCTATCTGCAATCGGCATTTCTGCCGCGGCTAATTCTACTATCGTGAGCATGCAATCTACCTCCCCAAACCTTACGACCTTTGCTTCGTCAGTAAGTGGAGGAGCCACAGAAACTATAAGCCTCAACAAGACTTCTGGTGTTTCGCAAGCCGCATACAACAATGTGAATGAGCTCACCGGGCTCTCGCCTGGTGGCTCTGTTCTCTTCCAAGGCAGTACCAACAAAGCAATTAAATCTGCGTCTGTGACAAATGGCTCGAACAATGTTGCTGCCACTCTTGCATTTGCAAAAAGCTTCAGCGCTAATGGCCAGGTCCCATCTGGATCGAGTCAATCTACTGTTTCAGCGATTGATGGAGCAAATAACACGACCTCCATCCCCGTTCAGCATGCTATCAATGGCGGTGCATCTTCTACCTTAACGTTTGATGCCAATGGCAATATGACTTCGGATGGCACCAATACCTACCAATGGGACGCTGAAAATCGGCTGATAAGGGTCAATTATCCCGGAACGGGGAATTATAGCCAGTTTATGTTAGATGGCTTGGGCCGAACCATAACGATTCGTGAGTATTCTGCATCATCGCTGACAAGCACCCTTCAGTTCCTGTGGGCGACTGATCGTGCTGAATCACGTGATGCTTCCGGAAACGTTTTGAACCGCTACTTCCATCAAGGACAAGCTACTTCTGGAAGTCAAAGCTTTTATACAAATGACCATTTGAATTCGGTTCGTGAATCCACGGACGCTTCGGGAAATATTTTATCGGAATATGCCTATTCTCCTTACGGAACCGTTTCTAAGGTTCAAGGCGTGGTTAATTCAGACTATCAGTTCGCGGGTTTATATTTGCATCAACGAAGTAGTCTCAACTTGACCTCCTATCGTGTTTATAGTTCAAGTCTAGGGCGTTGGCTTAGTCGCGATCCAATCCAAGAAGAGGGAGGAACTAATTTATATGGTTATGTTGCAAATGATCCAATCGACGAAGTTGATCCGACAGGACAGCTGCAATCCGATCCGTATCACGGACACGCCCGTCAATGTGGCACTTTTGTGACCTGTTTCGATTGGGATAATCCACCGCCTATACTCATACCACCACCTCCCCTCCCCCTCCGCAAACCTTGTCCACACAAGACACCACGCAAGAAAAAACCTATCGCACGACCTGAAGTCTTTGGGCCACCTGCGCCATTTGGACCACCACTCCCCGAATGGGCGAAACACAAGTCACTTCCTCCAGTCCCACCTCCGGTTGAACCGTTTCCATGGGAAGATCTTGTGGATCGAAACAGGTTTAAATTCATTTGGGACAGACTTATGGAACAATTTAGAATTCCTGTTTATTATTTTTCTCCGGATGATCCAGGCGATGATAGTGAGAGTCCAGATTAACTTTGCGCTTTTGTTTTTGTTCGAACTCTTTTTTGTTTTGATTCCTAGTGAATCAAAAGAATCTGGAGTGGACATTTTGCCTACTGTAATCCGTCTCGGAATCGAAAACGGTGTCCGTCCCTATTGTAAAAGTTCATCGGATAACCTAATCGTGAATCGTTTCACTCCCTCTGAAACGGATCCTCCAATTCAGTCGAGCAAAGCGAATTCATCTCTCATCAACCATGACATACCTGCCTATCCTAAATCGTTCCAAGCGAAGCAAGGTGAACAACGGGTTTTTCCCCTAACTCCAATTGATTTACAACATGGAGAACATCAATTAGAGATGATGATTCACGATAGGCCCAAAATGGCAAAGTATGTAAACCAAGGTGATCAGATTTGGAATTGGACCGCTAGGCAGTTTGCCGGGGAGTGCACAGGAAAAAAATACTTTTGGTCCGGGAATGAAAGCAAGATCGCTGGTACTCCGGGTTGGCATAATTTCCCGGAGCCCGGGAAGCTAGGAACGATAACGGTTGGGCAAACCTACAATATGCCCGCAGAAGGTGATTATCTTTGGGCTATTGCCGTATTTGAGCTTCTAAACACACGCAACGATGATGCCTTTTTAGCTTGGTACAACCACTTCGAATTTGGAAAGATCTCCAAAGAAGAGTTTGTAAAACAAACAGCTTGGCGAGAGTATATGACTGCGAGACAAACTTATCGCTTTTACATAGAGTTTTGGAAACCGCATTGTGAAAAGATGCATTTACATTGCAACGGAAATTATTGGTTTGAAGGTATAAGTCCAAATTTTAATCAATGGTTCAATTCTCTTCCGAAAAACTCACCATACTTGAAACAATACCGTGGTGATAATTAGCTGAATTTATCAATCAATCGCATGACCCGCCATCAAAAGGCTGCTTGAAAGTGCGTTTCGTAAACTCGGTCGTTGTGGAGTAGATCTCGCTAATTCCGAGGTCTCTATAAGAGTCACACACCGACGTGTAAATTGGCGAATTATTTTTCCGGTTTCGTGGCGAATTATTTTTCCGGTTTCGTGGCGAATTCTTTTTCCGGGTTGGCGAATTATTTTTCCGCTTGATATGCGGGCGTGGTGCCTAAGAGAAGTGCTTCACGTGCCGCTTCAATAAGGCTAA